>ERZ1292640.1459-Hain-H43-02um-R1-1459-length-19534-cov-11_pt1 | contig 13044 bp, 14 predicted proteins | sample MGYA00564404_ERZ1292640 | MGnify/ENA primary metagenome ERZ1292640 (study PRJEB36523, sample SAMEA6512636) | groundwater metagenome | collected 2019-01-08 | study: AquaDiva: Metagenomics assemblies of 32 groundwater samples
AGCTGGACCACACGGTCACGCCCACGCCCCACAATCCGCTCGGCGCCAAGGGCGTGGGCGAGGCGGGCTGCGTCGGCGCTCCTCAGACCATCGTCAACGCCGTGATGGACGCCCTCGCGCCGCTCGGCATCAAGTCGCTCGACATGCCGCTCCGCCCCGAGAAGATCTGGCGGGCCATCCGGGGGACGACCCCTACACCTCGGTGATGTCGGCGGTCCACTCGACCTTGATGCCGCGCTCCACGCTCTGAGAGACCGGGCAGGCCTGCTTGTGGTGGCCGAGCGCCCGCTCGGCCTCCTCGCGCTTGCCCTTGGGGATCTTCAGCGCGTACTTGATCCGGATCTTCGTCAGCAGCAGGACCTTGTCCCCTTCCTCGATCTCCCCCTCGACTTCGGTCAGGAGGTTGCCGCCGTAGACGGGAATCTGGCGCGCTGCCAGCGCGCCGGCAAGAGTGCCGGTCATTCAGGACCCGACCGCCGCCACCACGTGGTCGATGGTGGTCGGCAGCTCTTCCGGCACGTCGGCCTTGTACCAGGCTTTGACCCCGCCGTGGACGCCGGTGCGGATCGGCTGGGGGAAGGGCTCGATGAAGGCTTGCTTGATCGCGCGGGCCTCGGGGACCACGCGGACCTTGGACAGATGCACCAGTGTGCCCATGGAGGTTCCTCCTTTCAGGCTTTCAAGCCGCGAGGGCTTCCAGCGCCCGAGCGGCGGCGTCCTCGCCGGAGTGGACGCAGTCGGAGATTCCCACACCGTGATACGCGCTGCCGGCGAGCGCGAGGCCCGGGAGCTGGGCGACCCGGGTCTCGATGGCCGCCACGGTCCCGAGGTGGCCCACGAGGTACTGGGCCATGGAGGCCGGGTAGCGGTGGACGCGGCTCAGGAGGGGCGGCGCGGTGACGCCCAGCAACTCCTTTAACTGAGCCCTGACGATCGCAAGCATCCGCTCGTCGTCCTCGTTCAGGATCGCCTCGTCCAGCGCGCCGCCCAGGAAGGCGCGCAGGAGGACGTGGCCGGCGGGCGCCCGTCCGGGGTACTTCACGCTGGAGAAGGTGCAGGCCAGGAGCGGTCGCTGCTCGATCCTCGGCACGACGAAGCCGAAGCCGTCGAGCGGATGCGCGATCTCCTCCCGGCGGTAGGCGAGGGTCACCGTCGCCGAGGAGGCGTACGGGATCGTTTCGAGAAGATGGGCCAGGCTTGGGTCGAGGGCGCGAACCATGCGGGCGGCCTGGTGGGCCTCTGCCGCCAGAATAACGGCATTGGCATCCACGCCACTGCCGTCCGCCAGGCCCACTCGCCACCGAGCGCCCTCGCGCCGCAGGCCCACGACGCGCTCCTTGAGCCTCACCGAGCCGGGCGGGAGGCGATCGGCCAGGGCGCGCGTGAACTCCTCCATCCCGCCGGCGAAGGTGACGAAGAGGCTCCAGCGCGCCCCGCTGACGCCCTCCGCCCTGCGGGCCGCCCGCCAGAGGGCGAGGATGAGGCTCCGCTGGGTCCGCTCCATCTCGAGGAAGCGCGGCATGGTCGCCGCCAGGCTCAGCGTGTCGGGATCAGCGGTGTAGATGCCGGCCACCAGCGGCTGGGCCACGCGCTCCAGCGCTTCGACACCGAGCCGGCGGCGGACGAACGACCCGAGGCTCTCGTCCTCGGCCCCGACGCGGCGGGGCAAGACGAGGTCCATCGCCATCCTGAGCTTGCCCGGCCAGGAGAAGAGCCGGGACGAGACCAGCGGCCAGAGGCGCGCGGGAGCCAGGAGCTGAAAGCCATCGGGGAGCGGCAGGAGGCGCCCTGCGCGGAGGACGTAGGTGCGGCGGAAGCGATCGTCGGTGCGGACCAGCCGCGTGCCGAGGCCGAGCCGCTCTGCCAGCGCCAGCGCCCAGGGCTTCTCAGAGATAAAGGAATCGGGGCCGGCCTCGATCAGAAAACCCCGGGTGCGCTCGGTGGCGATCGTGCCGCCCAGGCGGTCGTCCGCCTCCAGCAGCGTCAGGTCGATCACCTCGCCACGCTCCCGCGAAAGCTCGGTGAGCCGATGAGCCGCGGCCAGCCCGGCGATCCCTCCTCCCACCACGACGACACGGTGTGCCACGCCGCTACTTCCCCAGGCCGGCCCTGGCCAGGTCGGCCAGCATCTCGACGAACGCCGGGTGGTCGTTGACCGCTGCGGCGCGATGGAAGCGCGCTCCCTGTTTTTCCGCCAGCTGACGCGCCGCGACGTCCAGATCGTAGAGCACCTCGACGTGGTCGCAGACGAAGCCGATGGGCGCCACCACCACGTCGCCGATCCCCTCCCCGGCCAACCCGCGCAGGACGTCGGCAATGTCCGGCTCGAGCCAGGGCTCGCGCGGCGAGCCGCTCCGGCTCTGATACGCCAGCGACCAGCGTGGATGGCTCAATTTCTCCGCCACCGCGCGCGCCGCCGCCGTGAACTGCGCGACGTACGGAGAGCCGTCGGCCATCGCCGCCGGAACGCTGTGAGCGGTGAAAACAACCGGCGCGGCCTTCCGGCTCTCCGGAGCGACGCGCCCCAGCGCCTCGGCGACCCGGTCGGCGACCGCCTCGATGAAGCGCGGATGGTCGAACCAGGGGGGCGCGTACGCGACCTCGGGCGCTCCCGGCCCCACCTTCTCGCGGGCCGCCGCCACGTCGGCCAGGTAGCGCTCCCACGACGCTTCGGTCTGAAAGGACGAGAGGATGATCCCGAGCGCGCGGCGGTGGCCCAGGTCTTTCATCGCCGCCAGCGTCTCGTGCAGGAACGGGTGCCAGTTCCTCATGCCGACAAAGACGGGATGAGAGAGGCCCTCCCGCTTCAGCGCGCGTCGCAGTCCTTTCGCCTGCTTGAAGGTCAGCTCGTTCAGCGGCGAGCGGCCGCCGATCGCCTCGTAGTGGTGCGCGACCTCCTCGATCCGCTCAGGTGGGATGCGGCGGCCTGCGGTGACGAGCTGGAGGAAGGGACGGATGTCCTCGGGCTTCTCGGGGCCGCCGAACGCGATAAGGAGCACCGAGTCCGCCGCGCTCATCGCCGCGCCCACAGCACTATCTCGCGTCGTTCGAGCGCGGGCTTTGCCCGCGCAATGATAGCTCGTGAACCATCTCCACCATGGCGATCACGTGCTCAACGGGCGTCTCGGGAAGCACGCCGTGGCCGAGGTTGAAGATGTGGCCGGGCCGGCCGGCGGCCCGATCCAGGATCGCCTGGACGTGCCGCTTGATCTCGGCGGGTCTGGCCAGAAGGACCGCGGGGTCGAGGTTCCCCTGAACGGCCACGTCGTAGCCCACGCGCTTCCAGGCATCGGCCAGGTCCACGCGCCAGTCGAGGCCGATCACGTCGCCGCCCGCCTCCCGCACCAGCTCCAGCAGCCCGGCGGTGCCCGTGCTGAAGTGGATGACCGGCACCCCCGGGGTGAGGCCCTTGATGGCGGCGCGCGTGTGAGGCAGGACGAACTCGCGATAGTCGCCGGGCGAGAGCGCCCCCACCCAGGAATCGAAGAGCTGGACGGCCTGGGCGCCGGCGGCGATCTGGCCGTTGACGTAACCGACGGTGACCTTCACGAGGCGCTCCATGAGGGCGTGCCAGGTCGAAGGGTCATCGTGCATCAGGCGCTTGGTGTGGAGATACTCCCGGGAGGCGCCGCCCTCGATCAGATAGGAGGCCACGGTGAAGGGCGCGCCGGCGAAGCCGATCAGCGGCACCCGTGCGGCCAGCGCCTTGCGCACCTTCCGGATCGCGTCGAAGACGAAGGGCGTGGCTTCTCGGGGATCGACGTTTGCGAGGCCGGCGAGGTCCGCGGCGCCGCGCACGGGACGATGGATGACGGGCCCTTCCCCCTTGGCGAACTCGAGGCCCACGCCCATGGGCTCCACGGGGAGGAGGATGTCGGCGAAGATGATCGCGGCATCCACGCCGAGGCGCTCCACGGGCAGGAGCGTCACCTCCGCGGCCGCCTCGGGGTTCTTGCAGAGCTCGAGGAAGCCGAACCGCGCCCGCAGCGCGCGGTACTCGGCCATGAAGCGCCCCGCCTGGCGCATCAGCCAGACCGGGGTGTACTCGGTGGGCTCGCGTCGGCACGCGCGCAGAAAGGGAGCGGACGTAGGGGGCTTCATGGATCACCCAGCCTACCGTCCGCCCCCGGCCGAGTCAAGGAAGCGCGGAGGTCTTCAGTGGCAGTTCAGCGGAGCGGTGGAATAACTCCCATCCGTAGACGTGATCCTGTCGATCGCCTCCGTCGCCAGCTCCCGCACCCGCGGGTTCGCGTCTTTCAGCGCGCGGGCGAGGGACGGGACCGCATCCCGCGCCGCGGGCCCGAGGCCTCCCAAGACCACCGCCGCGTTCGCGCGAATCCTGACCTCGGAGTTCTCAAGAGCCCGGATCATCGATGGGACGACCGCCGGACCGATTGCTCGGAGAGCTTCCGCGACGGCGCGGCGCACCGTCAACTCCGGGTCTCCCAGCGCCGGGGTCAGCAGCGGCACGGCCCCCGGGCCGAAGCGTCCCAGGGCCTCCGCTGCCCGCGCCCGGACCTCCGGGGAGCGGTCCCGCAGGTCCCGCTGCCAATCGGCGAAGGCGCGGGCCTCAACGCGTCCTTCCTGGGCTTGCGCCTCGCCCCCAGACGATGGCCACGCCACCCCAAGGACCAGGCACAACGTGACCACCGGAGATGCCCACCTGCCCAGCATAAAACGCGCTCGCCGCGCCTCCTTTGCTACTTCGACAGGACCGTTTTCGCGTGCTGAAGCTCGGGGCGCTCCGTATCCGCGTTCTGGCCAAGCACCAGGAGCGTCGTGTAGTAGTGTCTCGCCTTGACCATATCCCCCGAGAGCTCGGCTGCCCGCGCCGTGCCGTACAGCCCCCTGAACCGGTTCGGCTCCTTCGGCTGAGAGGTTTCGAATTCCTTGAGCGCCTGGGCCGGCTGGCCCATCTCGAGCAGCATCTCGCCGAGCAGCTCGCGGGCAGGCACAATGGACCCCGGCGTGACCGGGGACTTTTCGGTCGAGTCCTCCAGGTCGGCCGCGGCGCGCATCAGCGTGAGGGCTTCCTCGTTCTTCCCCTCCGCCCGCGCCACCCAGGCGGACACCACCCGCCGCTGGATCTCCACCTGCTCGGCCCAGTACCCCTGCTTGGCTGAGGTCAAGGCCTCGGCAAAGGACTGGAGCCGCGCGAAATCCCTTCTCGCGGCGGCGACATCACCGCTCCGAGCGGCGCCCAGTCCGCGGGCGAAAACCAGAATCGCCTCGGACTGAGGAAACCGGCTCCAGGGAAACTCGCTCGGGGAGAGCGTCAGCCCCGCCGCCTCGGCCCACCGGCCCCGTTCGAGGGCATAGCGCGACGGGATCGCCGCCAGGGCGTACGCCGAGACGAAGTGCTCCACGTTGACCTTCCCGACGGACCTGATCTCGTCGAGCACACGCTTGGCCTCGCGGTCCTGCGCGCCCTGGAGGTAGGCGTAGGCCAGGTAGTCCATGGCGTGAAACTGGTTGAAGTGGTCCTTCGCGGCCGCCGCCGAGGCGAGGTTGGACGCGATCGAATCCTGCCAGAACCCGCGCCGCGTAAAGATGTGCGAGGGCATGTGCTGCGCGTGGGGCGCCGAGGGCGCGATGGTCGCGTAGCGGCGCGCGGCGTCAAGCCCGCGGTGGGCGATCGGGGGATAGTCGTAGCTGTGGATCAGGTAGTGCGCCACGCCGGGATGCTCCGGCTGCTCGACAAACACCTTCTCGAGGATCGCGGCGGCCTTGAGCTGCTGGGCGTACGTCTTGTCCGTCGGGAGCGCGGTGACGTTCAGGGCGAGCGCGTAGAAGACGGCCGCCTCCCGATCATCCGGATAGCGCTGGGACAACTGCTCCATCGCCTTCTCGTAGGCGACGGCCCGCGTGCGGTGGTCAACCTTGTCGGAATCCTTGTAGAACGTCTCGATCGCGGCGATGTAGTCCCTCTCGCGCTGGGTCTTCGCGCCGGACGCCTTCGCCTTTTCGACGGCGGCCCAGCCATCGCTGAGCGCCTGGGGGGCCGGAGACCCCGCCAAGGGATTCCCCTGTGGACCGCGCAAGTTCATGGCGATCCCCCAGTGGGCCATGGCACAACCGGGGTCCGTCTGCGCGATGGCGGCGAATGCCTTGCCGGCCTCGCCGGGGTAGAAGGAGTGGAGGAGGGCGACGGCCCGGTCGAACTGCGCCCGGACTGCGGGAGCGCACGACGTGGGGAAGTGGACTTTGCCAAGCCGTTCGGTACCGGTTTTGTCTTGCGCCGCCGCGACGAAAGCCGACCCGAGCGTCAGTAATGCTGCGAGAAAGAAGAACTTGATGGACTTCATGGCCTACCTCCAGGCTGAGCGAACGTCAGGGGCAGTGGACTGTCCGGATAGTGCGATTTGAGGAAAACTATAGGTCAATTGATGGGGGGTGTCAAGATTGACAACTCCGCGTCCCTGGGCGACGATGGCTGCCGCGATCTCACTCAAATCCCGGAGGCCACGATGCCGCTGATGGCGGGGAAGCAGGCGTTTCTGGAGATCCTGAAGCAGGAGGGCGTGGATCTCCTCTTCGGCAACCCGGGCACCACCGAGCTGCCGCTGATGGACGGCCTGGTGCGCGAGCCGCGGATCCGCTACATCCTGGCCCTCCAGGAGGCGGTGGCCATCGCCATGGCCGACGGCTATGCCCAGGCGAGTGGTAGGCTCGCCGCGGTGAACGTCCACATCTCTCCCGGCCTGGGCAACGCCATGGGGATGCTCTACGACGCCTGGAAGGCCGGCTCTCCCCTCCTCCTGACCGCCGGCCAGCACGACCAGTCCTTCACCGTCACCGAGCCCGTCCTCTGGTCCGACTTGCCCCCGGTAGCAAGGCCCTTCGTCAAGTGGGCGACCGAAATCCGGCGCCTCGAAGATCTACCGCGCATCGTCCACCGCGCTGTCAAGGTGGCGCTGACCCACCCCACGGGGCCAGTTTTCCTCTCACTCCCCGTGGACGTGCTGAACGCCGAGCGCGACCTCGAGCTGGGCGAGCCCACGCGCGTGGACCCGCGGATCCGCGGGGCGCGCGAGGCGGTGGAGCGGGCGGCGGACCTGCTGGCCGCGGCGAAGCGGCCGCTGGTCGTCGCGGGCGACGCGGTGGCCCAGGGCGGCGGGCTCGCCGAGCTGATCGAGGTGGCGGAGCTGCTCGGCGCGCCAGTCAGATTGGAAGGGATGGCCAACCGGTGCAACTTCCCCTTCACCCACCCGCTCTACCAGGGCGCGATCCCCCGCCTCGCCCCCGACCTCCGCGCCCTCCTCCAGCAGCACGATCTGCTCTTCTCCGTCGGCGGCGACCTCTTCACGCTGTCGCTCCCGTCTGACGTCGAGCCCGTGCCCCACGGCCTGACGATCATCCACCTGGACGTGGACCCCTGGGAGGTCGGAAAGAACTATCCCGCGAAGGTGGCGATCGTGGGCGACCCGAAGGCCACGCTCCCCGAGCTGTCCGAGGCCCTGCGGAAACGCTTCGGAGGAAGCGCCCATCCCGAGGCGCGGCGCCGCCTCGAAGACTCGGACAAACGCCACGCCGAGACGATCGCCGAGCTGAAGAAGCGGGCGCTGGCCGCGGGCGGCCGCCAGCCGATCGCGCCGCTGGCCCTGGTCCACGCCGTCGCCGAGAGCCTGCCGCCCGACGCCGTGGTCGTGGAGGAAGCGATCTCCTCGGGAGGCGGCCTCCGGGAGCTCCTCCGCTGCCAGGACGCCCAGAGCTTCTTCGGCCTCCGGGGCGGCGGCATCGGCTGGGGGCTCCCCGCGGCCCTCGGCGTGAAGCTCGCCCTCCCGCGCCGACCGGTGGTGGCGCTGGTCGGGGACGGGAGCGCAATGTACACGAACCAGGCGTTCTGGACCGCCGCCCACAACGGCCTCGGCGTGGTGTTCGTCATCATCAATAACCGTGGCTACCGGATCCTGAAGCAGCGCGTCCACGCGCTCAAGGGGTTTTCGGCACAGGACGACGTGTACGTGGCGATGGACCTGGACAAGCCCCTCATTGACTTCGTCGGGCTCGCCCAGTCTCTGGGGGTGGCCGGGGAGCGCGTGGAGAAGGCCGCGGACATCGGCCCCGCCCTGGCCCGCGGCCTGGCCGCCGGCGGCCCGTATCTCCTCGACGTCCAGGTGGACGCGAGTTTCAAACCCTAGCCCCCCTCACCCTCCCCCACTCGATGCCCCTCACCTCTTCTCCTCTCCCCACTGGGGAGAGGCAGGGTGAGGGGGGAGAGGATGAAGGTGAGGGGGCGTTGCGGCTCAGGTCGTGGATCGCCTCAAGGGAAAGGTCGCCATCGTCACGGGCGCGGGCTCCCGCGGCCCGGGAGTGGGAAACGGCAAGGCCGCCGCCGTCCTCTTCGCGCGGGAGGGGGCCCGCGTCCTCTGCGCGGACCAGTTCCTGGAGCGCGCGGAGGAGACCTGCGCGCTCATCCGCGCCGAGAAGGGGGAAACGTTCCCGCTCCAGGCCGACGTGACGCGGGCGGCCGACTGCGAGCGCGTCGTCGCGACGGCCGTCGAGCGCTACGGCCGGCTCGACGTCCTCCACAACAACGTCGGGATCGAGTCGCGCAAGAACCTGATGGAGGTCACCGAGGAGGAGTGGGACCGGGTCATGGCGGTGGACCTCAAGAGCATGCTGCTGACCTCCCAGGCGGCCGTCCCCCGGCTCCGCGAGGCGGGCGGCGGGTCGATCATCAACGTCTCCTCGGTGGCGGGGATCCGCGCCCACGGCCGCACCGCCTATGCCGCGGCCAAGGCGGGAGTGATCGGGCTGACGATCTCCATGGCCGGCCAGCTCGCGCAGGATCGGATTCGGGTCAACGCGATCGCGCCGGGGTTCGTCTATACGCCGATGGTGGCCGAGGGAATGTCGCCGGAGTTGCGCGAGCGCCGCAGGCTGGCCGCCCTGATCCAAGACGAGGGCACGGGGTGGGACGTGGGCTGGGCGGCGGTCTATCTGGCGAGCGACGAGTCGCGCTGGGTGACGGGGCAGGTCCTCGTCGTGGACGGCGGCCTATCTATCACCACGCGGTAGGACAGACAAGGGAGCAACGAACATGGCGATGACGTTCGGCGTTCACGTGGGACATCTGGCCAGCCCCCTGAGCGAACTGCGCAAGCTGTGGCGCTTCGCGGACGCCTCGGGCTTCGACTGGTTCTCGGTGTCGGACCACTTCCAGGAATCCCCGCCGCAGGGCGGCGACATCGACTGCTTCGAGTCCGTCTCGACGATGACGGCGCTGGCCAACGAGACGAAGAACGTCCGCGTCGGCTGCCTCGTCTTCTGCGTCAACTATCGCCACCCCGGCGTGCTGGCCAAGGCGCTCTGCACCATCGACCACATCTCGGGCGGGCGCGTCGAGTGCGGCATCGGGGCCGGCTGGCACGAGGGTGAATATAAAGGGTACGGCCTCCCCTTCGAGCGCATAGGGGTGCGCGAGGACCAGCTGGAAGAGGCGGTTCAGGTCCTGAGGCTCCTCTTCGACCAGCGGATCGCGAACTTCAGCGGGCAATACTTCCGGCTCAATGAGGCCCGGTGTAATCCCAAGCCGCTGCAACGGCACCTCAGGATCTGGATCGGCGGTCTCGGAGAGAAACGGACGCTCCGCGCGGCGGCCAAGTACGCCGACGGCTGGAACGCCCCCTACATTTCCCCCGACGCCTTCAGGCGGAAGAGCCAGGTCCTGGACGAGTGGTGCCAGAAGGAGGGGCGCGATCCCGCCAGGGTCCTCCGTACGGTCAACGTCGGCTTCTACATGGGCGCCACCGAGAAGGCGGCGAAGCGGCAGGAAGAGCGGATGAAGGCCCAGTGGGGGGCGACGCTCGAGCAGCGGATCGGCGGCTTCTTCGTCGGCACGCCGCAGCAGGTGATCGACCGGGCGGGCGAGTACAAGAAAGCGGGGGCGGTCCGCCTGAACATCGCCCTTCGAATGCCCTTCGACTGGGAGGCCCTCCACGCCTACGCCGAGGAGGTCCTGCCGGCCTTCCTCCCGAAGAAGAAGGGCACCCGGAGAAAGAAAGCGCGCGCCCGCAGCCGATGAAGCGCCTCCCCCTTCTGCTGGCGGCCGGTCTCGTCCTGCTGCTCCTCGGGGCCAGCCCCACGCGGGCGGACACGGTCCGCTACCCGCTCGGGCCGTCCCACGGCAACGTCTCCTTCAAGGCCACCTCGCGCCTGGTGGACGCGGACGGCCGGTTCCACCGCTTCGGGGGTGAGGTGCGCATGGACCCGAAGGCCCTGGAGCAGGCCTGCGAGGACTTCTTCCACGTCACGCGCTTCCCCCAGATCACGTTCGCCAGCCGCCGGGTCGCCCCCGCGGACGGCAAGGTCCTCGTCACCGGCGACCTCACCCTGCACGGCGTGAGCCGGGAGGTCACCGTCCCGGTCGAGCTGGAGCTCTCGGCAGGGACGCTCCGCGCGCGCGGCGAGTTCACGATCCGCATGAGCGACTACGGCATGACCTACCGGAGCTGGTTCAATCCCCTCCGGGACGAGGTGCGCATCCTCTTCGACCTCCGCGGCGTCCCGGCCCCCTCCGGGAGCCCCTCCTGATCTGGTACACTAGTCCCCGTGTTTGAGGGGGCGCACGATCCGGAGCTCTTCAAGGCCATCTTCGAGGGGACGCGAGTGCTCAGAAAACCCCTCCGGGGGATCATCGCCGGGTACCACGTCCTCCCGTACATCCTGGTCGGCCCCCAGGAGGAGCAGCAGCAGCGGTCCGTGGAGATCCGGGGGAAGATCCGCGTCTCCCCGCGGCTCGTCCTGGCCCCCGGCCACCACGGCCAGACCTACGGCGAGCTCTTCCGCGACCCGGAGGTGATGGATCAGGCCCTGGTGGCGCGCGTCTTCAGCTTCCTCTACACGTCCCGCCACCAGGTCACGCTCGAGCACGAAGATCTCAAAATCACCCGGAGCGACCGGGACCCGGAGGCGGAGGTCCACCGGGCGCTGGACGAGCTCCTCCGGCGCGAGGTCATCGACACGGGGGTGATTCTCTGCCCACGCGTGAGGTTCTATCCCGTGTCCATCGACCGCTTCATCACTGAGATCCTGCAGGAGGAGTTCCGCCCGTGACCCAGCCGCTGGCGGGGATCGTGGTGGCCGACCTCACGCTCAACGTCGCCGGGCCGTTCTGCACCCAGATTCTGGGGGATCTGGGGGCCGATGTCATCAAGCTGGAGCGCCCCGGCAAGGGCGACGACGCTCGCGCGTGGGCCCCGCCCTACTGGGGGGAGGAGAGCGCCACGTTCCTCTCCCTGAACCGCAACAAGCGGAGCCTGGCGGTGGATCTGAAATTCCCGGACGGCCGCGACGTGGCCCGGCGCCTGGTCGCGAAGGCCGACGTCTTCGTCCAGAGTCTCGCCGCGGGCGCGGTCAACGCCCTCGGCCTGGGCTGGGACGAGGTCCACCCGCTCAACCCGCGACTCATCTACTGCTCCGTGACCGCCTTCGGCACCCGCGGCCCCCTCAGCGCGCTCCCGGGCTACGACGCACTCATGCAGGCCCACGGCGGGCTGATGTCGGTCAACGGCCATCCGGGCCAGCCGCCGGCGCGGATCGGCGCCTCCATCGTGGATATGGGCACCGGGATGTGGGCCGCCCTCGGGATCCTCGGAGCCCTCCGGGAACGCGAACGAACGGGCGCGGGCACCCAGGTCACGACGTCGCTCTTCGACGTCGCGCTGATGTGGAGCTCCTACCACCTGATGAACTACTTCGCCTCGGGCGAGGTGCCCCAGCCCCAGGGCTCGGGCACCCTGATGATCGTGCCCTACGAGGCCTTCCCGGCGGCCGATGGCTACCTGATCCTGGCGGCGGGGAGCGACGGCCTCTTCGCCAGGCTCACGGAGGCGCTGGGGATGCCGGAGGCAGCCAAGGATCCCCGCTTCGCGGACAACCCCGCCCGCGTGAGGAACCGCAAGGCGCTCTACGACCTGATCGCGGGGATCACCCAGACCGAAAAGACGGCCCGCTGGGTCGCCCGGCTCCGGGAGGCAGGAGTCCCGTGCGCCCCCATCCTGTCGATCGACCAGGTGGCGGTGGAGCCCCAGACCGAGGCGAGCGGGATGCTGCTCCGGGCTCCCCACCCGCGGATCGCCGACTACCGGAGCGTCGCGCTGCCGCTCGAATGGGACGGCCAGCGCCACGGCGTCGCGCGGGTGCCGCCGCTGCTCGGCGAGCACACCGCCGAGGTCCTAGGCGCGCTCGGCTACAGCGCCGCCGACATCGACCGCCTCGCCGCCAGCCGGGTGGTCGAATTGAGGGACGGCCGATGACCGGGGCGCGAGCCTACAAGCACATCAACGTGACGCGGAGCGCCGACGGCTTCGGCGTCACGGTTGAGCTCAACCGGCCCGAGGTTCTGAACGCCATGAACACCGCCATGTGCGAGGACCTCCTCGCCTGCTTCGAGGCGCTCTTCTGGGACAAGACGGTCCGCGCTGTGGTCCTGACGGGGGCCGGGCAGAGAGCCTTCTCCGTCGGTGCCGACCTCAAGGAACGGCAGGGGATGACCGACGAGACATGGTTCGCCCAGCACGAGATGTTCGAGCAGATGGCCTTCCGCCTCCTCCACTGCCCGGTCCCGGTTATCGCCGCCGTGGAGGGGTTCGCCATGGGCGGCGGCCTCGAGCTGGCGATCCTCTCCGATTTCATCGTCGCCAGCGAGACCGCCGTCTTCGCCGTCCCCGAGATCACCCTCGGCATCTTCCCCGGGATCGGCGGCACCCAGCTCCTCCCCCGGATTCTCGGCGCTCCGCTGGCGAAGGAGCTGATCTTCACGGGGCGGCGGATGGGGGCCCAGGAGGCCAAGGCCGCGGGGCTACTGAACTACCTGGTCCCGGCCGGCCAGGCGCGGGCCAAGGCGCTGGAGATTGCCGCCACGATCGCGGACAATGGGCCCATCGCCGTGCGCCAGGCCAAGAAGGCCATCGCCCGGGGGACGGAGACGGACCTCGAGACCGCGATGATCCTGGCGATCGAGGCCTACAACAACACGGTGACGACCGAGGACCGGCTGGAGGGCGTGCGCGCCTTCAACGAGAAGCGCAAGCCGCGCTT
>ERZ1292640.3105-Hain-H43-02um-R1-3105-length-13042-cov-4_pt1 | contig 13042 bp, 9 predicted proteins | sample MGYA00564404_ERZ1292640 | MGnify/ENA primary metagenome ERZ1292640 (study PRJEB36523, sample SAMEA6512636) | groundwater metagenome | collected 2019-01-08 | study: AquaDiva: Metagenomics assemblies of 32 groundwater samples
TACTAGTACCAGCGTGAATGGCCATATCGTGAGCTGTAACATCTTCTCTGCCTTGTTTACCCAACACAACCACTTCCTCCCCCACTTTGAGATTTTGAACATCTCCGACGTCAATTGTAATCATATCCATGGACACCCTGCCCAAAACTTTGCATTTTTTACCCTTCACCAAAACATAGCCGACAGATGAAAGCGCACGAGGAAAACCATGCCAATAACCTATCGGGCAATTAGCAATTTGCGTCTCTTTGTCCAAAGTTTCAGTGCAGTCGTAGCCGATTTTTGAACCTGCGGGAACAGTTTTAATTTCGCTTATTAACGTTTTCCAAGAAAGGATCGGTTTAAGAGAAATCTTACTCTCAACTCCCAAACGAACTTCTTCCGAAGGCCAGATTCCATAAAGCGATATTCCTAGACGAACCATATCAAAATGTGCCTCTGGAAAAAGTAGTGTTCCAGCACTCGCGGAGGCATGCACAATTGGCTTCCACCCAGCGTCCTTAAAAGCGATTCTCCATTTTTCAAATTCCTTAAGTTGATCAATGGTAAATGTTGGATTTTTTGGATCTTTACCAGAAGCAAAATGGGTAAATAAACCTTCAACCACTAAATTACTTTTTTTCTTTGAAAGTTTTTTTAAAATTTCGATTACTTGAATCAAATCTTTCTGCAAAAAACCTTGTCTATGCATTCCTGTATCCACCTTGATATGGATTTTTATTTTTAACTTGCCGTTTATTTTCTCCAGAACCTTAAGAGATTCGAACGAAGATATTGTGAGACTAATATCATTAGAAACTGCTTTTTGCATCATCGCTGGCAATGTATATCCTAAAATTAAAATTGGTTTTTTTGTGCCGGCTTTTCGAAGAGGAATCGCTTCTGTAACCGAGTCCACCCCGAACCAATCAACCCCCAAAGCGCTAATATTTTTTGAAAAATCCAAAAGACTATGGCCGTAAGCGTTCGACTTTACAACCGCCATAAGAAGACACTTTGGAGACCTGGATTTACGCAAAACTTGGTAGTTATGCTTTATAGCTTTTTTATCTATCTCAATCCAAGTCCGCAATCCATTTTTTTCTCCGAAATTCATTTGTCCTAAAATTAACAGATTTAAATGTCTGGAGCAATACAATAAAAAAAGGCCCTGCGTGTTATCCAGCAAAGGCCCCTTACAGCTATGCACAGAACTAGAACTCCAATGAAAGAAGCTGCTTTTCAGTGCCGTCCTTTTGTCGAAGAATCAATTCCGCTCCTTCTTTCTGGGAAGCAAGTAGCATTTCGTACACATATATCGCACGGCGTACCACGTCAGAAGCATTGTCACTGCGAGTTCTTACTCGAATTCCCTCTATTGTTTCCAAAAAATGAGAATTGACTCGACAATTCAATCGACGGGACTTCGGCGCTGTCTTGTTTCTCGCCATCTTGCTCTCCTCGTGTGATTAGAACAAACCACGAAACACGTCATGGCACGTTTTTCGGATGGGACCGAATCTGGCAACACTCTACCATAATACTATAAATAATGCAAATTCACGTTGAGCAGAATAAAAAAAACGCGGATCATCTCTGATCTGCGTTTATGACCACAACTACCTCGTCATGACTCTCGTGTCTTCAGTCGAAGCTTTCTTCTGCCTCTCTAGAATGAACGAAACAAGAGCGGGAGTCGGAAAAAATATGTCCTGCCTCATGGATTTTTCACCCCTTTTCACGACCAACATCTCCCCTCTTGTAAGCTCACCGAGGCCAGCATCGATGCAATGAGGGAATTGGAAGATTCCAGTGGCAGGCAACTTTTCCGGGAAAAAATCTTTCTTGCGAATCCTCGGGCTCTTCACAAGTCGAGAGAAGAAACCGCGAGTAACCCCGCACAGAAAGTCGTGCCGACGGACAGCTCTCCCATATCGCGTTTCGGCTTCTCTAATACGAAACGCCGTCTTGTGGTCTTCGATTGCCATGTCGCGCAAACAGATCCAGCTCACCCCAACCCATCGGCCAAGCCTTTGAGAAAAAGTGAGAATACGCACTGCTATTTCTTCACCATGTCTCGGCGTACCTTCGGTCGAGACTAGCGAGTAAGGTTTGGTGTGAATAGCTTCCGGATTACACGGCATCTCCCCTTCGACCGCAAACAAACCAGGTTGAACTTCTTGCATTGTTCTGCTCCTTAGACAGGTTAGTTGTAAAATGAACACAATGAGCTTGAAGCTCGAATCCGAGTATGAATTTAGCACGTAATATAACAGTCATCAAGGAAAAATAAGATCGAAAATTATGCTGTGCGTCGGGAGGGACTCGAACCCCCGTAGCCCAGAGGGCGCCACGTTTACAGCGTGGTGTAATTGCCACTATACGACCGACGCAATTTACATACACATAAAAATTACCTTAAAAAGACCTAAAGGGCAACCTCTGATCAGCGTTTAATTCCCAAAAACTTATTTTTGTAAAAGTCTATATAATTTTTTATATTCAATAATAGTTTCTTATCATGGTATCTAATGTGCACTAAACCGTGCTTCATTTTTCTACCGTCTTGTCTAAAATCTTTTCTAACATATGGTTTAGTAAATTGATTTTTTGGAATTTTCGTCAATTTACTCCAAAAATCAATAAGGTCCTTTATATTTTGATCTGAGTAGCAATACAACAAAACTCTAAATTTACTTTTCTGTAATTCATAAGTGTTGTTTAGATATTTAACAAACATGTCTATCATCTCAGGATCACTGTTAGCAAAATCCACACAGGTGCTTTTATTAGTTTTATATCCTTCTCCCCAATATAACATTACTCCTATTGCTCTTAACTCTTTTTCATAAATAGAATTTATCTTTTTTTCTTTAAAGGAAGGTTTCTTATTTTCAAATTTTATCTTGCTTATTTCACTGAAAGTTCTCCTTTTCAGTTCAAAATGTCGCATAAAATAAATAACAGCGTCTAGAGAAACCCCCAATAAATCCGCGATACTACGCATGCTTAATTTTTTCTCATAATAGAGATGCTTTAACATCTCAAGTTTTGAATGTGGAATCTTCCCCATATTATTAATTATAAAAGAATCTATAATGAGGTCAAACAGAATTATACACAGGTAGATACTAGATTGACTAAATAGTTATAAAATTAATATATATTTTCTTTCAATATCAACTAGGTCATTACACAAATAGCCACAGATGTGGCTATTTGTGTAGAACTAAAAAAAATTTAATTTTATTTAGTCACCGCAGAATTCTCGAATATCTCTTCACTCATAACACTCCCCTTTCTACCTTTCTTTACCTCAAATTTAAATTCTTTGTCGGGGCCTAATTTAACCGAAACTGTTCCACCTTTAAGCAAACCCCTAGAAATCATGAGAGACGCAACCGGAGTCAAAATTTTATTTTGAATAATTCTCTTCAGTGGTCTTGCGCCATATTGCGGGTCAAAACCAATTTGACCCAAGTATGAAATCACTTCAGGAGAAACCAAAAGTGTAATTTCTTTCTGGAGTAATCTCTCTACAACCGCTTCCACCTGAAGCTTAGCGATTTCTTCGATGGCCGGCTTTGAGAGCGAATCAAAGACAATAATATCATCCAACCTGTTTAAGAATTCTGGTTTGAAATGATCTTTGAGACTATTCATCACTTTGTCTTTCATTTCTTTGTAGCTGTCATCTCCTTCTGAACCTCCAAAGCCGATTTTTTGCATCCTATCTATGTATTGAGCGCCAACGTTTGAAGTAAGAACGATGATCGAATTCTTGAAATTGATAGTTCTCCCTTTGGCGTCAGTTAAGCGGCCGTTATCCAAAACTTGGAGAAGCAAGTTGAAAACTTCAGGATGAGCTTTTTCAATTTCATCAAAAAGAATAACTGCGTATGGTCTATGTCTTATTTTTTCGGTAAAGCTTCCACCTTCGTCATATCCAACATACCCAGGAGGCGCACCAATAATTTTAGAGACAGAATGTTTTTCCATGTATTCCGACATGTCTACTCGGATGAGCGCATTCTCATCATCAAACATAAATTCTGCGAGCGCCTTGGTGAGCTCTGTTTTACCCACTCCAGTAGGCCCTAGGAAAATAAACGACCCATTCGGCTTATTTGGATCAGCAATTCCAGCGCGTGATCTCTTCACAGTTTCACTGATTTTTCTAACAGCTTCATCTTGGCCGACAATTCTCTTTTTAAGGACGTCTTCCATTCTATCGAGTTTCTGAAGTTCGGATTCGAGCATTTTTGACATTGGAATGCCAGTCCAGCGAGAAACCACGTCAGCAATATCGGCTTCGGTAATTTCTTCACGAAGAATTCTTCTCGAACTCTGAAGTTTTTTTAATTTTTTGGTTTTAGTCTCTAAATCTTTTTGCAACGCAGGAATCTTTCCATATCTAATTTCCGCAACCAAAGTGAGATCGCTTCGGCTTTCTGCTTTTTCTGCTTCCATTCTTAAAGATTCAGCTTCTTTTTTAATAGATTTTATTTCAGAAACAATTTCTTTTTCGTTTTTCCATTTGAGTTCAATTTCGCTAGTTTTTTCTTTGAGGTCTGCGATTTCTTTTTCAATTTCTTTTATTCTAGTCTTGACCTTTGTGTTGGTCTTGGACACTTTCAATTCTTGAGATAAAGCTTGTCGCTCTATTTCGAGCTTCATAAGTTTTGAATGGGTCTCTTCCAAAATCGGCGGCATATTTTCGAGAGAAATTTTAAGTTGTGAAGCTGATTCATCAATTAAATCAACTGCCTTATCCGGCAAGAATCTATCAGTAATGTATCTGCTACTTAAATTTACCGCGGCCAAAATAGCATCGTCTGTGATTCTAACACCGTGATACAACTCGTATTTTTCTTTAAGACCTCGCAAAATCGTTACCGCATCCTCGGTATTTGGTTCGTTTATAAAGACCGGCTGAAAACGTCGGGTGAGGGCTGGGTCCTTTTCAATATATTTTTGATACTCCCTTAGAGTAGTCGCACCGATTGCCCGAAGATCACCTTGAGCTAACGCAGGCTTCAACATATTTGAAGCATCAATCGAACCTTCGGCGGCTCCGGCTCCGACAATCGTATGAATTTCGTCTATGAAAAGAACGATCTTGCCTTCAGACCTTTCAATTTCTTTTAAAATCTTCTTAAGTCTTTCTTCGAATTCTCCTCGGTATTTTGTGCCAGCAATTAAAAGTCCCAAGTCTAGCGAAACCAATTCTTTGTCTTTCAAAGATTCCGGCACATCACCTTTAGACATCTTGATAGCAAGGCCTTCGGCGATAGCAGTTTTACCTACTCCTGCTTCTCCGATAAGAATCGGATTATTTTTCTTTCGACGAGAAAGGATTTGAATAATTCTCGAGATCTCAACATCTCGGCCAATTACTGGGTCGAGTTTATTTTCGGCAGCGAGCTTTGTGAGACTACGAGTATATTTGGCCAAAAATTTATGTTTTTTGGGAGGATGAACATCGGTAATTTTCCCAGTTTTAAGCTCCTCTAATACAGCAAGTATTCTTTCTTTGTCTATTTTGAAGCGAAGCAGAATGTCTTTGGCAGTAGCAGGCACTTCGGAGCTCGCGATAAATAAGTGTTCGGTTGAAACAAATTCGTCATTTAAACTTGTAGCGATTTTAGCGCTCATCTCAATTGTTTGAGCAAGTTCTGGAGTGATATATATCTGATATGAAGGAGCAACAGTTGAAGAAGCTTCCGGAGTTTCTATGGAATCCAAAATCGAATCTGTCAGTAATATAGTATCGACTTCTAATCGATCGAGAATAGACGCAACCATGCTTTCCTCTTGTAAAATTAGAGCAGCCAAAAGGTGCAGAGGATTTACATGGTTCTGTCCCCGCTCAATCGCAAGTTCGTGAGCTTTACGAATCGCTTCTTTTGCTTTAGTTGTGAAGTTGTTAAATGGAGGCATTGAAGTGTTCGAACTTTTATATTTAGCGACACCCGCGTCGTAAATTTTCCACAATTACATTGTAGAAAATCTTACGACGTGATTTTTGAAGGGCAAAAATCAACAATTTCAGAGAGCAGTATTATAAACGATTTCTATGAAAAAAGCAAGCTTATAGTGCCTAGATTAGATTTTGCATTTCTAATTTCAGAAGATTTATCGGAATAAAATTTCCGAGCTGGCCGGAACTCATTCCAATGAGTTCTCCGTTTAGGTTTAGAGCCGGACTGCCAACTTCCCCATTTAAGACATCACTCTCAATAAGAGAATATCTGGAAGATGTGGCATTTTCACTATTTTCTGGAGTCAGCAAGAGTCCGTTTATTCTGCCAATTGATACAGTGTTGCGTTCAACCCCTCGTATAGAAATAACTGTCTGTCCAAGCTGTAAAGTATCAGAATCCCCCATCGATGCGCCTACAAATTCTTTTTGGGCAGAATTCTCAACGGTAAAAAATGAAAAGTTTTTAGTGGGAGCAAACATTTTTTTCAAAGTTACTTTTGAATTATCTGGCAAGACTGCCTCAAATGTCGCGTTAGGCAGAAAATTAGTTTTTGAAGTGGCAATCAGGCCTCCTTTATGTAAAACCAAACCAAAGGCTGAAAATTTTGGTGGAACCCCTTTAATGATTTCTTGAATTCTGACAAGACTGCCTTCATTTTTCTTAATAGCGTCTATAACCAAATCTTCTTCTTTAACAACAACAGTAACTTCCTTGGTGATAACTTCTGGCTTATTTTCTGCTGGCACAACTGTCTCAATGGTCCTCTCTACCACTCTATTTATTGTTTGAGTAATAGTTGCGGGCGCTTCACTTAAGAGCGAATAGGTCATTATGCTAATAGCAACAGAGCTTACAAAGCTCACGAGGAGTCCTAAAAGTATTATTTGGGTTTTGCTTAAATCTTCCATAAGTATATAAAGAACTTCCATATTCGGCGCATCTCTGCGTTGCTTCACTCCGAGCCTCCCTCAACGTATTATTAAATACGTCTCGGTACGGTTCTCGCTTGCGCCTTGATCTGCATCCGAATCTGAAAATTCTAAATTTTTAAGTTGAGTAAATAATATCACAATGTGTATATGCTAGGAAATTAATTTCAATTCCCCCATGTTACTAAACTACCAAGTAGTATTTACTAATCTGGGGTATAATATTTCAATCATTTATATGCGAACTCTTATAGAGCAAAATCCTATTCTTTTTATAGTTTCAATTTTAGCTTTTTTTATTCTTGTTTTAATAATCTGGAACTTTGTTTTACAAAGAAGACTTAAAAATTTGGTAGGAGGGAAAAAAATAAATTTGGAAGATGCTTTGCTTGAGAATTATAAAAGACTTGAAAGTTTGGAAGATTTCCGTAAAGAAACAGAGTCCGCTTTAAACATTGTTGAAAAGAAACTAAAGAAGAGCGTTCGTGCCATAAAAACCGTCCGTTTTAATCCATTTAAAGGGAGCGGTGAAGGTGGAAACCAAAGTTTTTCCTCCGCTTTTCTAAACGAAGACGGCGACGGCGTGATTTTAACCGGCCTTTATCATAGAGAAAGAATTTCTGTCTTCGCAAAGCCGTTAAACCAAAACAAGAGTCCGTTTGAATTAGCGAGTGAAGAAAAAGAGGCGGCAGATGAGGCCATGGAATCAATCAGGAGTGGAAATTAAAAACACGCGTTAAGTAATCGCGAAATAGAGAATTGTGTGATATGGTGGTCTAATTGATACGTAGACCCGCCGAGTCATATTTGAATTTAAGCGGTCATTTCACATTTCCACGTTTTACATTGTCCTTTTTTTGATATATGCAGAAAATTCAAAAACAAAAAAATACTGGTCTAGTGGCTCGTCCTCCAATTGTGGTTGTGATGGGTCATATTGATCATGGGAAATCCACTCTGCTTGATTTTATAAGAAAATCAAACGTAGCCGAAAAAGAAGCCGGAGGCATCACCCAAAAAATGTCGGCGTATGAAGTTAAAATCCCATCTGCAAAATCTTCTGCAGTTAAAATAACTTTTCTTGACACGCCAGGACACGAAGCATTTAAAGCCATAAGATCACGCGGCGCCAAAGTGGCAGATATCGCGATTCTTGTTGTAGCCGCAGATGACGGAGTAAAACCGCAAACTCTCGAAGCGCTAAAATGCATACAAGAAGAAAAGATGCCGTACATTGTTGCTATAAATAAAATTGATAAACCGGGCGCCAATTTGGAAAAAACTCGAAACAGTTTAAGTGAACACGGAATTTTCTTGGAAGGATATGGCGGGGATGTACCGGGAGTTGAAATTTCAGCTAAGCTCGGAAAAAATATTCCGGAATTACTAGAACTTATCAGTCTAGTTGCTGAATTGGAAGAACTGAAAGGTGATAAAGAAACACTTGCGGAAGGATTTGTCTTAGAAAGCCATCTCGATCCTAAATGTGGGATTTCCGTAAGTCTTCTGATAAAAAATGGTTCACTTCGAACCGGACTTTTTGTAACAGCTGACAAAGCTTATACGCCAGTTAGGATGATGGAAAATTTTTTGGGTGAAAAAATAGACGAAGCGAGCTTCTCAAGCCCAATTAAAATTATCGGTTGGAATGAAATTCCAAAAGTCGGTTCCTCTTTTAAAACATTCGAAACAAGAAAAGAAGCCGAGAGTGCGGTGATTAATTTTAAAGAACCTACAATTGTTAAAAAACAGAAAGCAAACACCGTCGTTAATTCTGACATGTTGACTATCCCTATAATGCTAAAAGCTGACACCGAAGGAAGTTTGGAGGCCATAAAACACGAAATAACTAAACTCAATACGGGAAAAATAGAATTTAAAATTATAAATTCAAGTATCGGCCAAATTGGCGAAGGTGATATAAAAAACGCAAACCTAGAGAAAAAACCGATTATTATTGCTTTCAACACCAAAATAGATAATTCCGCAAAATCCCTGGCTTTGCGCGAGGAAGTAACAATAAAAATATTTGATGTGATTTACAAAATCACCGAATGGCTCAAGACTGATTTGGCCACCCTTTTGCCAAAGATTGATGTTGAAGAAATTACAGGAAAAGCTGTCATTATAAAAGTTTTTGGAATGCAAAAAGAAAAGCAGATAATTGGAGGCAAAGTTATAGAGGGTCTTATTGAAACCGGTGGTCTCTTCAGAATAAATAGACGAGGAAACATCATCGGCACTGGGAAAATAAGAGGTTTGCAACAAAAAAAAGCTGAAACCAAAGAAGTCAGTTCAGGAAATGAATTTGGCGCTTTAGTTGAAGGTAAGATAACGGTTACTGCTGCCGATACGTTGGAGTTTTTTAAAGTCACCAAACAACCAGTAAAGATTTGAGATTTATGATTTAAGATGTAAGATTGAAAAAATCCAAAAGCATTAAAACAAAATAAATCTGAAATCATAAATCTTATATCTTAAATTTTTTATCATGCCATATAGAAAAGAAAGAACTGAAAAAATAATCCGCGAATTGGCGGCGACTTTTATTGAAAAGGAGTCTGGTCCCCAATCTTTGATTACAGTAACTCGCGTTGAAACCAGAAACCGAGAGCGAACTGCAACAATTTACTTGAATGTAATGCCTAAAGATAAAGAAGAAGTGGTGATGCAATTTCTTTCTCGAAAAGTAAATGAATTCAAAGAATATTTAAGAGACAACAGTCGCCTTTCTTCAGTCCCCTTCACTGAATTTAAGTTGGATAAAATTTAAAGAAAAATAAAGTAAAGAAGCTTACCTTCTTCCAGCACAATAATAAAAATCCTGCAGTTTGTGCAGGATTTTTATTATTGTGCTGGGAAGAGGACTCGGTCACACATAAATTTTTTAAAAAAAATTTTGCTCGACCCCGCCTCACTCGTAGCTTTTCGCTTCGCTCATATAGCTACTTCGATCCGGCCTTCTCGTCTTTTATCCAGATTACAACAAAAGAAAATACCGACTTGAAGCCGGCTTTTCTTTTGTTGTGCTGGGAAGAGGACTCGAACCTCCATGCCGATTAAGGCACCAGCTCCTAAGGCTGGTGTGTCTACCAATTTCACCATCCCAGCAAATTTAGAATGGCTCCGCGATCTCTCAATTGCGGGTCCGCCTGGAAGGATTCGAAACTTACAGTTTCAGTACCCCGATTGGTTATTTTATTTCTCCTTCGATAAAATCAGGATCATAAAATAAGCTCAATCGGGCTTCGAATCCTTCCCGAAAGCATATAACGCTTTCTTGTCCGCCTGGAAGGATTCGAACCTTCGACCTTATCCTTAAGAGGGATCTGCTCTACCAACTGAGCTACAGGCGGATATTATTTATTTTTATATAAAATGACTTGTGCCCGGGGCGAGACTCGAACTCGCAAGCCTTACGGCGCTTGATCTTAAGTCAAGTGCGGCTACCAATTACGCCACCCGGGCAAACTCTTAGCTTTTTAGGATACAAGAAATTAAGTGATTTGTGAAATGAATATTGAGGCCTAGGCCGGACTCGAACCGGCGCATAACTCTTTTGCAGAGAGCCGCGTTACCCCTTCGCCACTAGGCCAAATTAAAAATTTCTCTTCAATTACTCTATGCTTTAATACATTTGAGTCAAGGTCTATTAAGATCCATAAAAATTGAAATATTACGATGGAGTGTTGCGAAGGTCATGATGCATTACGCAGGTTGACCCCGTAGTGAATTTTGGCATTATTTTATTCGCAACCGAGGTTGCTATGCCAAAATCTACTACGGGGTTGACTTTTTTATAGAAAGAATATATAGTAGCAACTAGAACCGTTCCCTACTCGTTGTAGGAAACAATGCTCTTTGACGTGAAAATCAGTTCGAAATACAAAACAAGGAGACTCTCAAATGACCTCGAATACGACACCTCCCCTGGATCCAGACACCAACAACACAGCCGCAAACAACGAAGCAAACGAAAAGGAGTCTAGACTCAATTGGTGGGCAAGAAATAAGAAGGGGGCTAGCATTGCCTATTATGTCATGCCCGTACCGTATTTTGCGATCCTGTTTATCGCTACGGTGGGGCTATGGATTGGTCTGAAGAACTTTGCTGGCCTCAGTGTAGACTCATTCTCTTTTGTCACACTGATAATGGTATTTTTTGCCATCAAGAGTATGCGAATAATTGGACCAGACGAGCAGGCAGCCCTGCTCCTTCTCGGTAAACCAATTCGAGACTTATCATCCGGCCCTGTGTTTGTACCATGGCTTCTCTGTAGTATCAAACGGTTTCCAACAAAAAGGATCCAGTTTGCAATACCGAAACACGAATTGCTCAGAAAGATCTACACGAGCAAGGATGACAAGGGAGAAGACGATGTGGTTGTGGTTCGCATCATAACTGCCGACCGTAACACTATGGTCTACACTCTGCCACCAAAGCCAGATTTCAAGCCCGATCAGACGACTGAAGAGCAAGAGGCTTGGGAGAAAATGGCAGCCGAAGACAAAAAGACGTACGATAACTTAGTTGGACGCCTGAAGGGAACGGATAATCCCCTTCACGATCAGCTGACAATTGAGCCCGAGTTCATCGGCAGATTCACTATTTGGAGTCCGATGAGGTTCGTGCAGACTGGCGGCACCATAGCAGAAGCCGTACGCGATATTGCAGCCACGATCGTGGCTGCAGCGCAAGCGGAATTTGCTAAGCTGACGCCACTCATGCTTCTCTGTCGAATCCCCCAAGTAAACGCATTGATTCACAGGAGAGTAGAGATCCTTATCGGAGAAGAGAAGAATCCTGAAACCGGAAAGAAAGATGACCCTTGGGGTATCAACTTTAATGCCGGTTACGTTGACAGGCACGGGATCTCAAGAACAGTCAATGTGGCTATGGCTGCATTAAGGGAGGCGAGCTTCAATAGGAAGAATCTCAAACTTCAAGGAGAAGGGCTCGGCGCAAAAGAGAAAGCTTTCCTTACTGGTCGAGCCGCTGGTCTTCAGAAAATGGCAAAGGCAGTCAGTAGCCCAGGGGGGGAGTTATCAATACAAATGGACACCCTCCAAAAAACCGTCAACCCAGCTGCCCAGGTGTTTATGACCGGTGGAGATCTAACCACTGCTGTCATGGGCACCATACTAGCTGGCAAAACTTCACCAGTGCATCCACCTCGGCTTTCTTCCCCGCCCTCGGGAGTCGAGCCAAAGAGGTCGTCTTCTCCTGAAAAGAAACCTCAGAAAGAAGAAGACGGTGAAGACCACAAGGAGTGAAATCGAACTGATTTTCTCACGCGCAGGACCCCAACGAGTGAAAACTCAATGGGGTCTTTTTATTATTTGACTTATAAAATAAACCATGATATATATGTAGCTGGCAATGTTCTTTGATTTATACCAGCAAACCACTTAACCCTTTACGAAAGGAGTCTACTAATGCTCAATTTCATCGTAACACTGTTGTGGATTGTGGGGGGCGTTTTTGTCCTCACTGTTATCCTGTGTCTTGCTGTTCCTAGCTGGAGAAAAAAGTCTTGGAAATATCTGGGAGAGAATGCTCCCAGACTTCGCAAAGTGATCTGGACGCACCAATCTTGGGCTATTTGGATCCCATTGTGCGTTGTGGGCGCTATGAGTTTGGTGTTGTTTGGCCTTGAGTTCTTAAACCACACACCCACGACAGTATCCACGAGCAATAACGAGTTCATGATGCTTCTGGGTTTGGCGGCGGTAGTATTCGGCCTCACTCGTCTCTATGAGATGTTCAGATCAAGAGTACAAGAAGAAGATCTGGGACACGCAGAAGATAAACCTGAAGGAAATACTCCGACAACAACGAACAAAAAACCGTTGTATTCCAGAATGTGGAACGGGATACGTGGTGCACCAATCTGGGGATTCTTGTGGATCCCGGAGATTAGGTATCTGTGGATCACCGCCCTCCTCATCTTTACCGTCGTGTATGTACCGATGATGTTCCTCCTTCCGGAGGCATGGGATAACATACGAGGTAAGCCAAAGATTTTTTGGGGTTTCACTCTAGGACTCCTCTTTGTTCTTTGGTTCGCCATCGCTTTCCATGGCAAAAAATGGGGAAAGTGGGTAGCCACCGTTCTCGCAGCGGTTGTTGGATTAGGACTCTTCACACAA
>ERZ1292640.974-Hain-H43-02um-R1-974-length-23748-cov-7_pt2 | contig 13038 bp, 12 predicted proteins | sample MGYA00564404_ERZ1292640 | MGnify/ENA primary metagenome ERZ1292640 (study PRJEB36523, sample SAMEA6512636) | groundwater metagenome | collected 2019-01-08 | study: AquaDiva: Metagenomics assemblies of 32 groundwater samples
CGCCTGCTGCTGATGGTGCGCGAATCGCCGCTGAGCCTGGTCCACCTGCGCAACATGGTGAGCGTGACGGTAGCCGGCGCCATCGTCTGCCCGCCGCTGCCGGCCTTCTACCTGCGGCCACAGTCGGTGGACGACATCGTGGACCAGAGCGTGGCGCGCGCGCTCGACCTGCTGGACATCCCCCACGCACTGGCCACACGCTGGGAGGGCCTGAGCCATGCCCTACGTTGACCTGCGCGACTTCATGGCCCAGCTGGAGCAGGCGGGCGAGCTGCGGCGGATCACAGCCCCCGTGTCACCCCATCTGGAAATGACCGCATTGTGCGACCGCGTGCTGCGTGCCGGAGGCCCGGCGCTGCTGTTCGAACAGCCCACCGGGCACAGCATGCCGGTGCTGGGCAATCTGTTCGGCACGCCGGCACGTGTGGCGCGCGCCATGGGCGTGGCCGACCTGCGTGCGCTGCGTGACTTTGGCGAAGTGCTGGCTGCGCTCAAGGAGCCCGAGGCACCCAAGGGTTTCAAGGACATGCTGGGCCTGGGCGGCCTGCTCAAGACCTTATGGCACATGGCACCCAAGGAGTTGCGTTCGGCACCGTGCCAGGAGATGGTGTGGGAAGGCGCCGACGTCGACCTGGCGCGCCTGCCGGTGCAGCACTGCTGGCCCGACGACATCGCCCCCCTCATCACCTGGGGCCTGGTTATCACGCAAGGGCCGCACAAGCCGCGGCAGAACCTGGGCATCTACCGCCAGCAGGTCCTCTCGCGCAACCAGCTCATCATGCGCTGGCTGGCGCACCGCGGCGGCGCGCTCGATTTCCGCGACCATGGCGCCCTGCACCCGGGCCAGCCCTACCCGGTGGCGGTGGCGCTGGGGGCCGACCCCGCCACGCTGCTGGGTGCCGTGGCGCCGGTGCCCGACAGCCTGTCGGAATACCAGTTCGCCGGCCTGCTGCGCGGCGCGCGGACCGACGTGGTGCGCGCGCTCGGCAGCGGGCTGCGCGTGCCAGCCACGGCCGAGATCGTGCTCGAAGGCCACATCTACCCCGATGCCAGCCACCCCAGCGGCTACCAGCATGCACTGGAAGGCCCGTTCGGCGACCACACCGGCTATTACAACGAACAGGCCGAGTTCCCGGTGTTCACAGTCGACCGCATCACGCTGCGGCGTGACCCGATCTACCACTCCACCTACACCGGTAAACCGCCCGATGAACCCGCCGTGCTCGGCATGGCGATGAACGAGCTGTTCATCCCGCTGCTGCAGCGCCAGTTCCCCGAGATCACCGACTTCTACCTGCCGCCCGAGGGCTGCAGCTACCGCATGGCGGTAGTACAGATCCGCAAGGCCTATCCCGGCCACGCGCGGCGCATCATGATGGGCGTGTGGAGCCACCTGCGCCAGTTCATGTACACCAAGTTCATCGTCGTGGTGGACGAAGACGTGAACGCGCGCGACTGGCGCGAGGTGGTGTGGGCGCTGACGACGCGCATGGACCCGGCGCGCGACACGATGATGATCGAAAACACCCCGATCGACTACCTGGACTTCGCCTCGCCCGTCAGCGGCCTGGGCAGCAAGATGGGGTTGGACGCCACAAACAAATGGCCCGGCGAAACGCAGCGCGAGTGGGGTCGTCCGATCGTCATGGAGCCGGCGGTGACGGCGCGTGTCGACGCGCTCTGCCAGTCGCTCGGGCTGTGACCCGTGCACTGGCACAAGCCGCTGTCGCCTGGGTGCTGACAAAGCGTTGACTGCGCCGCAGAATGGGGCATGAACTTCGAACACACGCCCCGCGCGCAAGCCCTGCTGCACGCTCTCGAAGCGTTCATGCAGCGCTACCTGCTGCCCCACAACCCGGCCTGGCATCGCTCGGTGCAGGACAAGGTCTATCCGCCGCCATTCCTGGAAGACCTCAAGACCCTGGCGCGTGAAGAGGGCTTGTGGAACCTGTTCCTGCCGAGTCTGGCCAAAGATGAACCCGGCACGGCCTTGAGCCACCTCGACTACGCGCCGCTGGCGGAGGCCATGGGCCGCCTGCCCTGGGCCGCTGAAGTGTTCAACTGCAGCGCCCCCGACACCGGCAACATGGAACTGCTGCACCGCTTTGCCACGCCCGAGCAGCGCACGCAGTGGCTGCTGCCCTTGCTGGAGGGACGCATCCGCTCCGCCTTTGCGATGTCGGAACCGGACGTGGCTTCGTCCGACCCGACCAACCTGCAGACCACGGTGCGCCGCGACGGCGACGAGCTGGTGCTCAACGGCCGCAAGTGGTTCATCACCGGCGCGGCGCACCCGCACTGCAAGCTGCTGATCGTGATGTGCCGCAACGCCGAGTCGCCCGCCGAGACGAATGACCATGGCAAACCGCAGCACCACCAGCACAGCCTGGTGCTGGTGCCCATGGACACACCGGGCGTGCAGGTCGTGCGCAACATCCCCGTCATGCATCACACGGCACCCGAGGGCCATTGCGAAATTCTGCTGCGCCATGTGCGAGTGCCAGCCGACGCGCTGCTGGGCACCTGGGGCGAGGGCTTTGCCATGGCCCAGGCCCGGCTCGGACCGGGACGCGTGCATCACTGCATGCGCACCATCGGCCAGTGCGAACTGGCGCTGGAACTGGCCAGCGAGCGCACGCTGGAGCGTCAAGCCTTTGGCAAGTACCTGTCGGACTTTGCCAATGTGCAGGACTGGATCGCCGAATCAAGGATTGAGATCGACCAGGCCCGATTGCTGGTGCTGCAGACCGCCTGGCTGCTGGACCAGGGCACGGCCGAGGCGGGGCAGTTGCGCGCCCAGGTGGCGGCCATCAAAGTGGTGGCCGCCCGGCTGCAGACGCGCGTGGTCGACCGCGCCATGCAGGCCTTCGGCGCCATGGGCCTGTCACCCGACACGCCGCTGGCCTATTTCTGGAGCTGGGGCCGTTCCCTGCACCTGATGGACGGGCCCGACGAGGTGCACCTGCGCACCGTGGCCCGGCAGGAACTGGCACGGGCCCAGGCACGCATGGGCGCCAGTGCTGCCTACTTCACCACGCCCGAGCAACTGCAGGCTGAACCGCGCCTGCGCTGAAAAGCCGCTTCAGCCGCAACCGCAGCCGGACGAGCTGCAGCCCTGCGCACTGGCCTCGAACTGCGGGAACAGTACGTTGTTTTCCAGATGGATGTGGTTGATCAGGTCGTCGTTCAGCTGGGCAATGCCGGCATAAAGTGCCCGCCAGGTGTTGCAGGCGTCCGCTGGCGGCCGGGCCTCGTTCGTCAGGGCGGCCAGTTTTTCCAGCGTGGCGCCGTGCTCGACGTGTTCGACCCGCATGACGCTGATGGGCTGGCCGACAAAGGGATTGCCACCTGCTTTCAACATGGGAAACAGGATGGTTTCCTCTTTCTGCATGTGCGACAGCAGCTCTTCATGCATGCCCTCCAGCAGGTCGGCCAGACCGGCCGGCACCAGCGGATGCTCGCGGTGCACGGCCTCGACACGACGCGCCATGCGGACCAGCTCGGGCAGCTGCGCGCGGTGCACCTCGTGGTAGCGCGCCAGGATGTGGTCGATCAAGGCGCCCGGCTCGGTCTCAGTCGGCAGGCCGCTGGGACGTTGCAGGGCCGACAGTTCGGCCAGGATGGCATCCGCGTCCAGCCCCTTGTCGGCGGCGGCCTGCTGCAAGCTGACCTGCCCGCCGCAGCAGAAGTCGAGCTTGAGGCGGCGAAAGACGGCGGTGGCCCCCGGCAATTGAACGGCGATCTGGCCCAGGGCCTGCTCGGCGCTCAAGGCCGGAGCCGTGGGTTCGGTGGTTTCCAGGCGTGCATTCATGAAGACGCTCCTTTAAAGATTCATTTGTGATGCATGTTTATTCTAGCCACTAAAATTCATGCAAAATGAATCTTTTATTGATCTGCGGCAAATTCCATGCACCTGACCCAATGGACTGACTACACCCTGCGCGTGCTGATGTACTGCGCAGCCAGCCAGACGCGTGAGCAGCCGGTCACCATCAGCGAGATCGCCGAGGGCTACGGCATCTCGCGCAGCCACCTGACCAAGATCGTGCAGGAGCTGGCGGCCCAGGGGCTGCTGGAAACCACGCGCGGGCGCGGCGGCGGCATGCGCCTGTCGAAACCGGCAGCCGAGATCAACCTGGGGGCCGTGGTGCGCGCCACCGAGACCGATTTCACCCTGGTCGAATGCTTTGACCCCACGCTCAACCAGTGCCGCCTGAGCCAGCATTGCCGCCTCAAAGGCGTGCTGGGACAGGCCATGGAAAGCTACTTCGCGGTGCTGGACGGCGTGACGCTGGCCGACCTGGTGGCGACACGTCCGGCCACGGCGGCTTTGCCAACACCCCGCAAGGCCCGTCTGACCCCCGGCTTACCCACCATTCGCAAGTAAGCCTGTTTCGCGTGGCTGGCGCCGATCTCAGTACTGCAGAATCAACAGTTCAGCGCTTGTGCATCACCATGACCCTGAACCACCCGAAACTCCTGCGCCGCAGCCTGCTGCTGGCCGGGTTATGGCATGCAACGGGTGCATGGCCTCTGCCACCACGCAGCCTGAGCTTCCCGCGTGACTTCGGAGCGCATCCGGACTTGCGCACCGAGTGGTGGTACATCACCGGCCACGCCAGCGCGGGCGATCGCCTGTTCGGTTTCCAGCTCACCTTCTTCCGCTCCAGGGTGGACGCCACGCAGGGCATGGCCTCGCGGCTGGCCGCCAAGCAGCTGATCTTCGCCCATGCGGCCGTCACCGACGTCAAGAACCGGAAGCTGTGGCACGACCAGCGCATTGCGCGCGCCTCGGGTGATGCGGATCTGGACCAGGCCCACGCCAGCGAACGCGACACCGACATCACCCTGCGCGACTGGACACTGCAGCGCCAGGACAGCCCTGCGGGCGATGTTTACAGCGCACAAATCCAGGCCGGCGACTTCCAGCTGGCGCTGCAGTTCACAGCCCGCCAGCCGGTGCTGCTGCAGGGCGAGCAGGGCTGGTCGCGCAAGGGGCCTGAGCCCACGCAAGCCAGCTCCTACTACAGCCAACCGCAACTGGCGGTGCGCGGCAGCATCACGCTGCAGGGCCAGCGCTACGCACTCGATGCGACCGGCTCGGCCTGGCTCGACCACGAGTGGAGCGAAGCGCTGCTGCACCCGGACGCCCAGGGCTGGGACTGGATCGGCATCAACCTGTTCGACGGCAGCGCGCTCACCGCCTTTCGCCTGCGTGACAAATCGGGGCAGGCGCTGTGGGACGGCGGCTCGTTCCGCGCCGCGCCCCAGACGGGGCAAGCACACGCGCGCATTTTCCAGCGCGGCGAAGTGCGCTTCACGCCGCAACGCCTCTGGAACAGCCCGGCCAGCCAGGCCAGCTATCCCGTCGAGTGGACGCTGCAGACACCGATCGGCCGCCTGACCGTGAAGGCCATCGTCGACAACCAGGAGCTCGACAGCCGCGCTTCCACCGGCGCCATCTACTGGGAAGGCTTGAGTGATCTCTTTGACAGTCAAGGCCGGCACGTCGGGCGCGGCTACCTGGAAATGACCGGCTACGCCGGGGCGCTGCGCATGTGAGCCTCCGGCCTCAGCCGGCCAGCGCAATCACCACCGCAGACTCGTCGACGCACGCCATGGCTGCACTGCCCACCTTCAAACCACAACCCGGGCCGGCAAAACCGACCAGGTTCAGCCCGCCCGGCAGGGCCAACGCCACCTCGCCGCCCGCCGCCGCGCGCGACACGCGTGTGGCATGGCCGTGCAGCAGGTTGCGGCCGGCAGCGGCTTTGCTGACCGCCGCCACCGTGACGGCGGTGGCCTTGCACAGGGCCAGCACCGGCAGCCCGGCTTGCAAGCCCAGCAGCTGGGCGCTTTCTCGCGTGATGCGCGAGAACAGTGAGCCGCCGTCCGGCAAGACCAACTCCACCCGGATCGCCTGCCCCTGCGGTTTGAGCGCCTTGACGCGACAGGGCAGTTGGTTGCGCATGCTGGTGCGCAAGCCCAAGGCAGCCAGACCCGGCGCGTCCAACTGGTCGGCGCCGCCGCGGGACATCTTCGCCAGCACCTGTTCCCGCGCCTCGCGCATCAGATCGGCCGCCTGCAGCAGTTGTCGCCCGGCCGGCGTGAGATGCGCACCGCCGCCGCCGGAGCCGCCGACGGCGCGCTCCACCAGGGCCGCACCGGCCAGGTTGCTCAGGGTGTCGATGGCCTGCCAGGCCGCCTTGTAGCTGACACCGGCAGCACGCGCGGCCTCGGAGATCGAGCCGGCTTCGCCGATGCGGCGCAGGATGTCGATGCGCTTGTCGGCCAGCTCATGGCCCAAGGCCCCGGCCAGCTTGAGTTTGGGAGAGGTCATGCGCGCATTGTGCCGCCGCTGCGGGCGGTCGTGGTTATACTTCGCTATTCATTTTTAGAATAGCGAAGGATGATGACCATGCCCACCCGCTTCCGTCGCCTCGTGAAACTGGCCACCGTGGCCGCCACCAGCCTGTTCGGCCTGTGCCAGGCTGCTGAAGTCAGCGTGGCGGTGGCCGCCAATTTCACCGCCCCGATGCAGAAGATCGCCGCCGCCTTCGAGCAGGACAGCGGCCACAAGGTGGTGCTGTCTTTCGGCGCCACCGGCAAGTTCTATGCACAGATCAGGAACGGGGCACCGTTTCAGATGCTGCTGGCCGCCGACGATGAAACCCCGGCCCGACTCGACAAGGAGGGCCTGACCGCGCCCGGCTCGCGCTTCACCTATGCCATCGGCAAACTGGTGCTGTGGAGCGCGCAAACCGGCCTGGTGGACGACCAGGGCGCGGTCTTGCGCACAGGCCATTTCGAGCGCCTCGCCATAGCCGACCCCAAGCTGGCGCCTTATGGCGCAGCGGCCGTGGAAACGCTGAGCCGCCTCGGCCTGCTGCAAACCCTGCAGCCGCGTTTTGTGCAGGGCGAGAACATTGCGCAGACTTACCAGTTCGTTGCCACCGGCAATGCGGCTTTGGGTTTCGTGGCGCTGTCGCAGGTGATGGTGGACGGCCGCATCACCAAGGGTTCGGCCTGGCTGGTGCCGGCCGAACTGCACACCCCGATCCGGCAGGATGCCGTGATTCTGGGCAACGCCAAGGCCAATGCCGCTGCAGCAGCATTGGCGGCCTACCTGCGCAGCGACAAGGCTCGTGCGATCATTCGCGCTTATGGCTATGCCCTGTAATCCCGACCATGCCTTTCAGTGCCGATGACCTGAGCGCCATCTGGCTCACGCTGAAGCTGGCCGGCCTCACCACGCTACTGCTCCTGCTGCTGGCCACGCCGCTGGCCTGGTGGCTGGCGCGCACGACGTCGCGCTGGCGTGCCCCGCTGGGTGCGGTGGTGACGCTGCCGCTGGTGCTGCCGCCCACGGTACTCGGCTTCTACCTGCTGGTGGCGCTCGGCCCGCATGGCTGGATCGGCCAGCTGACCCAGTTTCTCGGGCTGGGCACGCTGCCCTTCACCTTCGGCGGCCTGCTGCTGGCCTCGCTGATCTATTCGCTGCCGTTTGCAGTGCAGCCGCTGCAGAACGCGTTCGAGGCCATCGGCCCGCGGCCGCTGGAGGTGGCTGCCACCTTGCGTGCCACGCCGCTGGATGCCTTCTTCACCGTGGTGCTGCCGCTGTCGCGGCGCGGTTTTGTCACCGCCGGCATCCTGACCTTCGCGCACACGGTGGGCGAATTCGGCGTGGTGCTGATGATCGGCGGCAACATTCCGGACAAGACACGCGTGGTGTCAACGCAAATCTACGGCCACGTCGAGGCACTGGAGTACACGCAGGCGCACTGGCTGGCCGGCAGCATGGTGCTGTTCTCCTTCGTGGTGCTGCTGGGCCTGTCGCTGCTCAACCGCCGCCATGCCAGGGTGTTGCCATGAACAGCGACAACCTGATCCGCCTCTCGCTGGCGCGGCCCGACTTCCAGCTGGACGTCGATCTGACGCTGCCGGCACGCGGCATCACCGCCCTGCATGGGCCGTCCGGCTCCGGCAAGACCAGCGTGCTGCGCTGCGTGGCCGGTCTGGAACGCGCGCACAACGCCCTGGTCCGCATTGACGACGCGGTCTGGCAGGACGACGCGCGCGGCATCTTTCTGCCGCCGTGGCAGCGGCCACTGGGTTATGTGTTCCAGGAAGCGAGCCTGTTCGAGCATCTGGACGTGCGCGGCAACCTGGCCTACGGACTGCGGCGCAGCATGGCCGGCCAACCGGCCATTGCGCTGGAGACCGTGATCGAGCTGCTGGGCATCGGCCATCTGATGCAACGCCGGGTGCAGCAGCTCTCCGGCGGCGAACGCCAGCGGGTGGCCATCGCGCGCGCTCTGGCCACGCAGCCGCGGCTGCTGCTGCTCGACGAACCTCTGGCTGCGCTCGACCAAGCGCGCCGCCAGGACATCCTGCCCTGGCTGGAGCGTCTGCATGCTGAACTGCAGATTCCCATGCTCTACGTGACCCATGCGGCCGATGAAGTGGCACGGCTGGCGGATTCGCTGGTCGCGCTCGATCACGGCCGTGTCAAGGCGGCCGGTCCGGTGGCCGACGTGCTGGCCCGCATCGACACGCCGGTGGTGCTGGGTGACGATGCCGGTGCTCTGCTGCATGGCACGGTGGCGGAGCATGACGCGCGCTGGCATCTGATGCGGGTGGATTTCGGCGGCGGCAGCCTGTGGCTGCGCGACAGCGGCCTGACTGTCGGGCAGCGCGTGCGCCTGCGCGTGCTGGCGCGCGACGTCAGCCTGGCGACCGAAGCACCGCAGCACACCAGCATCCAGAACCTGCTGCCCGCCACGGTCGACGCCATTGCCGCAGACGCCCATCCGTCCCAGGCCCTGGTACGCGTGGCCTGCGGCGGCGCCATGCTGCTGTCGCGCATCACGGCACGCGCCGTCAATACCCTGGACCTGGTGCCTGGTCGGGCCGTCTGGGCCCAGGTGAAGTCGGTCGCGCTGGTCGAGTAAAGCCTTTTATCGCCAGCAAACGCTGCTGGCGTGAAATCGCCTTCACGGTTCTGTCATGTTCGATTCCTAGCATCGGTGGTGCTTGTTCAACCAACCCAAGAGCACCATGCGCCAATCATCTCTGCTACCGATTCTCGCCCTGCTAGCCATCGCACCCGTGCAGGCCCAGCAGGCCTTCCCCGCCACGCTGACCGGCCATGCCGCGCTGCCGGCACGCACCTTCATCGCCGCACCGAAGGACGCCCCGGCCAGCCTGCAGACTTCGGGCAAGTACACCACGGCGGATGGCCACCGCGAAGACAAGCTCGGCGCCATCGCCGGCAGTTCCTACCTCTCAGCCAAGGGGGCGCCGAAGCCCACCGGCATCAACCTGCCGTTCCAGGGCCAGCCGGTGCAGGGTTTTTCCGGCATCAAGGCGATGAAGGACGGCAGCTACTGGGTGCTGACCGACAACGGCTTCGGCAGCAAGGCCAACTCGGCCGACGCCATGCTGATGTTCCACCACGTCAAGCCGGACTGGAAGAACGGCGGCGTGAAACAGCTGCAGACCGTGTTCCTGCACGATCCGGACAAGAAAGTGCCTTTCCTGATCGTCAACGAAGGCACCAAGCAACGCTACCTGACCGGTGCCGATCTCGACATCGAATCCATGCAATTCATCGGCGACCATGTCTGGTTCGGCGACGAACTCGGCCCCTACCTGGTAAAAACCGACCGCCGGGGCAAGGTGCTCGCCGTCTTCAGCACCGAAGTGGATGGCAAGCTGGCCCGCTCGCCCGACCATTTCTCGGTCACCACACCCGCTACGGCCGGTGCCTTCGCCACGCCGGTGCGCCGTTCGCGCGGCTACGAAGGCATGGCGGCGTCGAAAGACGGCCAGTTCCTGTACCCGCTGCTGGAAGGCCCGCTGTGGAATGAGGTCGACAAGAAGTGGGAGAGCAAGGACGGCCGTGAGTACCTGCGCGTGCTGGAATTCAATGTGGCCAAAGGCGAATGGACCGGCCGCTCCTGGAAATACGCCCTGGAACTCAACGGCAACAACATCGGCGACTTCAACATGATCGATGCCGACACCGGCCTGATCATCGAGCGCGACAACGGCGAAGGCCTGGAGCACACGGCCTGCAACGGCCCGGCCCGCCCGGACTGCCAGAACGTGCCGGCCAGGTTCAAGCGCATCTACAAGATCAGCCTGAAGGACGCGGATGCCGACGGCTTCGTGCGCAAGATCGGCTACATCGACCTGCTCGACATCCAGGACCCGAAGGGCGTGGCCAAGGTCGGCGGCAAGGACGGCAAGTTCACCTTCCCCTTCGTCACCATCGAAGACGTGGACGTGGTCGATGCCGAGCACATCGTGGTCGCCAACGACAACAACCTGCCCTACTCCTCGGGCCGCCAGCTCGGCAAGAACGACGACAACGAGTTCATCCTGCTGCACGTGCCGGAACTGCTGTCGGCACGCTGAAGCGGTCGGTTGGCGGCATCAAGGCCGGGCGCCCTGCCCGGCCTCCCATGCCAGCATCGCTGCCTTGCGTTCGCTGCCCCAGCGGTACTGGCCGAAGTCGCCGGACTCGCGGATCACGCGATGGCAGGGGATCAGGTAGCCGATGGTGTTGGCCGCCAAGGCACTGCCGACAGCACGCTGGGCCTTGGGACTGCCGGCCATCTGGGCCAGTTGGGTATAGGACACCACGCGCGAGGGTTCGACCTTCAGCAGCGCCTCCCACACCTTGAGTTGGAAGTTGGTGCCGCGCAGTACCAGGTGCAAGGTGCCGCGCTGCGATGTGGCCGTGAACACCTGGTCCAGCCACTGCTGTGCCCGCGCATCGTCGCGCTCGCGCTGCGCCGCCGGCCACTGGCTGGCGAGTTCGGCCATGCGGCGCGCGTCGTCGCCATCGAGAAACGCCAGGTAACACAGGCCGCGCGCCGTCCACCCCACCAGTGCCTCGCCAAACGGCGTGGCCGCCCGGCCAAAGCCCAGCGCCACGCCGGCGCCGCCGCGCTTGATTTCGCCCGGTGTCATGGCCTCGCACGTCACCATCAAGTCATGCAGGCGGCTGGCGCTGGACAGGCCGCTGGCGGCCGTCACGCTGAGCAGGTCGTGCGAGGCCAGCAAGGCCTGCCGGGCATGCTCCTTGGTCAGGTACTGCAGGAAACGCTTGGGCGAGATGCCGGCCCAGGTGGCGAACACGCGCTGCAAGTGGAACTCGCTCATATGCACCGCAGCCGCCACCTCGGCCAGCGCGGGCTGGCGCAAGGCATTGGCACGGAGAAAGTCGATGGCGCGCGCCACCACCGCGTACTGGCGTGCCGGGCTTTGCGACTCATCCATGGGACACCGCCCTGGGTGCCCACACGGCACGCAGCGAGAACCCGGTCACCAGTGCAGTCCCCAGCAGCACCACGGCGGCCCCGGCCAGGGTATGCCAGCCGATCGCTTCACCCAGGAACAGATGCCCCCACAGGATGCCGAAGACGGGAATGAGAAACGTCACCGTCAGCGCCGGTGCGGCGCCCAGGTCGGCCACCAGGCGGAAGTACAGCAGGTAGGCGATGCCGGTACAGAACACCCCCAGCGCCGCCACGGCCCCCAGCACGCTGAGCGCAGGCTCTGCCGCGGCCGGGAAGAACGGTACCGCCGGCGCCAGCAGCAGCGCCGCGGCCCACATGCTGCCGTGGGCATTGGCATAGGGATCCGATGACGCTGCTGGCGCCGATTTGGCGTAGTTGCTGGCGATGCCGTAGCTGAACGCGGCCGCCAGGGTCGCCACGATGGCCCAGCCGGCACCGGGCTGCAGGGTCACCCGGTCAAAGCCCACCAGCAGACCGACACCCGCCACACCCAGCGCCAGACCCAGCGCCGTCTTGCCGCGCAGTGGCGCGCGGCTCCAGGCCGACCCGATGACCGCGCCCCAGATCGGCGCCGTGGCATTGAGGATGGACAGCAAGGAGGCCGACAGCGTCTTGGCGGCAAAGGCAAACAGCAGGAAGGGCAGCGCCGAATTGAACAGGCCCAGCACCAGGTAGTGCCGCCAGTGCTGCCCCATCCTCAAACGCTGCTTGAGGATGATCCCCACCGAGAAAAGCAGGCCCGCAGCGAGCAGCAGGCGGGCCTCGATCAGCACCACCGGCCCGAGCACCGGCACCGCCATGCGCATGAAGATGAAGGAAGCACCCCAAATCGCGGACAGGGCGACAAGTCGGATCAGGCTGGCACTGTTCATGGGGGCAGAAAAGGTTGGTGATGAGCGTCTATTCTGACCGCATCGCAGGCGATCGCGCCACCCGATTCTTGCGCAATTCACGTTTCGGAAACCGCGTCCGATGAAGTTTCGCATGGGGATACGGCCCACTTGAAAAAAGCACGAACCGGCCAAACGTCTCCTGCGGTATATGCTTGCGGCTCGTCTGCACCAAACATCCCCCATGTCCACCGACCGCCCCAAAGCCAGCACCCCCCAATCCCTCAGCGGCCTGCTGCCCTTCTTGCGCCCCTACCGTGCGCGCATCGTACTGGCCTTGCTGTTCCTGGTGCTGGCGGCCACGGCCATGCTGGTGTTTCCCATGGCACTGCGCAGCCTGATCGACGGCGGGCTGTTGCCGCAGGACCGTGGCGCCCAGGTGCTGGCATTGCGCGAACACTTCACGCTGCTGTTCGGCGTGGCGGTGGCCCTGGGGGTGTTCTCGGCGCTGCGCTTTTACCTGATGAGCTGGCTGGGCGAGCGCGTCACGGCCGACGTGCGCAATGCGGTCTATGGCCATGTGCTGCAGCAGAGTCCCGAGTTCTTAGAGACCACGCAGACCGGCGAAGTGCTGTCGCGCCTGACGGCCGACACCACGCTGGTGCAGACCGTGGTGGGCTCGTCCTTCTCCATGGGGCTGCGCAGCACGGTCACCGGCCTGGGGGCGCTCTTGATGCTGGTGTGGACCAACCCGTATGTGATGGTCCAGGTGCTGGGCATGCTGGCGCTGGTGGTGCTGCCGGCGCTGTGGTTCGGCCGCCGCGTGCGGCGTCTGTCGCGCGCCAGCCAGGACCGCGTGGCCGACTCCAGCGCCATCGCGGCCGAAGTGCTCAATGCCATTC
>ERZ1292640.3107-Hain-H43-02um-R1-3107-length-13036-cov-8_pt1 | contig 13036 bp, 11 predicted proteins | sample MGYA00564404_ERZ1292640 | MGnify/ENA primary metagenome ERZ1292640 (study PRJEB36523, sample SAMEA6512636) | groundwater metagenome | collected 2019-01-08 | study: AquaDiva: Metagenomics assemblies of 32 groundwater samples
GCAGGGCGTTGAGCAGCGGCCAGTCGCTCACGGCATCGCTGCCGTCCTTCATGGCTTCGGTCTCGCGATTCGGTGACGCGACCGAACCGCTGTCGAGGTGATCGCGGCCGATCACGATGGGCGCCTTGAGCTCGCCGGACTTGACCATGGCGTTGAAGGCCAGGCCGGCCAAATGCCGTTCGCCCAGGCCTATCCAGCAGATGCGTGCCGGCAGGCCCTGGAAACTAATGCGTTCTTCGGCCTTGTCCAGCCAGCGGTGCAAATGCTTGTTGTCGGGGAAGAGTTCTTTCATCTTCGCGTCGGTCTTGCGGATGTCTTCCGGGTCGCCTGAGAGCGCCACCCAGCGGAAGGGGCCGACACCGCGGCAGAACAGCGGCCGGATGTAGGCCGGCACAAAGCCCGGGTAATCGAAGGCGTTGGCGACGCCGAAGTCCTTGGCGACCTGGCGCAGGTTGTTGCCATAGTCCACCGTCGGGATGCCCATGGCATGGAAGGCGAGCATGGCTCTGACATGGATGGCGCAGGATTCACCCGCGGCTTTCGCGAGCGCTGCGTGTTGCGACGGGTCTTTCTGCGCGGCCTGCCATTGCGCGACGCTCCACCCCGCAGGCAGGTAGCCGTTGATGATGTCGTGCGCCGAGGTCTGGTCCGTCACCAGGTCGGGGCGCATGCCGCCGGCCGCGGCGCGCCGCGCCAGCTCGGGCACGATCTCGGCCGCGTTGCCGCACAGGGCGATGGACACCGCTTCCTTGCGGCTGGTGTGCTGCTTGATGAGGGCCAGGGCTTCGTCGAGATCCTTGGCCTGCTTGTCCACGTACTTGGTGCGCAAACGGAAATCGATGCGCGACTGCTGGCACTCGATGTTGAGCGAACAGGCCCCGGCAAAGGTGGCGGCCAGCGGCTGGGCCCCGCCCATGCCGCCCAAGCCGGCGGTCAGCACCCAGCGGCCTGCCAGATCGCCATTGAAATGCTGGCGCCCGGCTTCGACAAAAGTCTCGTAGGTGCCTTGCACGATGCCCTGCGTACCGATGTAGATCCAGCTGCCGGCTGTCATCTGGCCGTACATCATCAGGCCGGCGCGGTCCAGTTCGTTGAAGTGTTCCCAGGTCGCCCACTTGGGCACCAGGTTGGAGTTGGCAATCAGCACGCGCGGTGCGCCGGTGTGAGTGCGGAACACGCCCACCGGTTTGCCCGACTGCACCAGCAGGGTTTCATCGGGCTTGAGCTTGCGCAGCGAGTCGAGGATGGCGTCGAAGGCCGGCCAGTTGCGCGCCGCCTTGCCGATCCCGCCGTACACCACGAGTTCGTCAGGGTTCTCGGCGACTTCCGGGTCCAGGTTGTTCTGGATCATGCGGTAGGCCGCCTCGATCTGCCAGTTGGCGCAACTCAACGTGTTTCCGCGCGGTGCGCGCACTGGCCTGGCCTTGCTGTCGAGGAAAGGGGTTTGTGAAAGGTCTGACACGGGTGGCTCCTTCATGGCTGTCCTGGCGGTCGGAATCGGACACGCAAGATTCGTTCCGGCAAATCCTAGTTGTCTATACAACTTGTGTCAACTGGGGTAATCTACGCCCATGGCAAAAGTTTTATTGCCTGCCTATGAGCAGGTCAAGGCCTTCATCAAGACCCATATCAGTGCGGGGACATGGAAGCCAGGCGACCCGGTGCCCAGCGAGGCGGCGCTGGCGGCGCAGTTCGGCATCAGCCGCATGACGGCCAACCGTGCCCTGCGCGAATTGACTGCCGAGGGCATGGTGACGCGGGTGCAGGGCTCGGGCACGCGCGTGGCCGAGCTGCATCGCATCTCGTCGCGCCTCACGATTCGCGACATCCATGAAGAAGTGATCGAGCGCGGCCATGTGCACACCACCCGGGTATTGATGGTGGAGGCCGAAAAGGCCAGCGCCGACCTGGCCCGATCGCTGGGCCTGCGCACCGGTGCGCGGGTTTTTCACACCATGCTGGTGCATCTTGAAAACGGTGTCCCCATCCAGCACGAAGACCGCTACGTCAATCCGGCGGCGGCGCCTGATTTTCTGGAAACCGACTTCACGCTGACCACACCCACCCACCACCTGCTGCAGCATGCGCCGCTCACCGAGGCCAGCTATTCGATCGAGGCCTGTCTGCCGACGGCGCAGGAAGCCAGACAGCTGGGCATCAAGCGCGGCGAGCCCTGCCTGGCGATGATGCGGCGCACCGTCAGCGGGGCCCATGTGGCCAGCGTGGCCCGGCTGATTTATCCTGGCACGCGTTACAGCTTTGCAGGACAATTTCAGGCATGAATGGTCACCCATTCCCAACGCGAGTCCGTCACACGGAGGTCACCCCATGAGCTGGCAAATCATCCCCCTGGAAGAGGTGGCGCCCACGGCCTGGCGCAACGGCGGCGGCATCACGCGCGAGCTGCTGGCATGGCCCACCGCGCAGGACTGGGACTGGCGCATCTCGGTGGCCGAGGTCGAAAAAAGCGGGCCATTTTCACCCTATGAAGGTGTGCAGCGCTGGTTCGCCGTGCTGGGCGGCGCTGGCGTGCGGCTCACGCTGGACGGGCAGAGCCGGGAGTTGACGCCACAGGGCGAGCCGCTGTGTTTTGACGGCGCCCTGGGCTGCGATTGCGAACTGATTGACGGTCCCACCGAAGACTTCAACCTGATGCTCAAAAAGGGGCGTGGTAGCGCACGCCTGGTTCGCGTTCTGGGTGCGCTGGATGTGGAGATCAAACCCGGTACACGCGTCGCCGTGTATGCCTGGGACGAGCCGGTGACCGTGCAGGTCAACAGGAAGTTTGTGACGGTGCCGCCGCACACGCTCGCCTGGCGAGCGCTGGCCGACGGGGCCTCGGTGCGTATCGAAGCAACAAGCGCGCTCTGGATGGAAATGGCGCGATGACGGTGCAGCTCTGGCGGCATTGCCGCGTGGCCACCCTGCAGCCTTCGCATCCTGCGCCTTACGGCCTGATCGAGGATGCGGCCCTGGTACTGGAGGGCGGACGCATCGTCTGGGTCGGCCCGCGCAGCGAGCTGCCGGCGGACCTGGCGGCACGCTGCACGTGCGAGCACGATGCCGGCGGCGCGCTGGTCACGCCGGGGCTGATTGATTGCCACACCCACCTGGTGTACGGCGGCGACCGGGCTCACGAGTTCGATCTGCGGCTGCAGGGCGCGAGTTATGAAGACGTTGCACGCGCTGGCGGCGGCATCAGCTCGACGGTGAAAGCCACGCGCGCCGCGACCGAGCCGGAACTGTACGCGCTAGGCCTCAAGCGCCTGCGGGCGCTGATCGCCGAAGGCGTGACCACGCTGGAGATCAAGTCGGGTTATGGCCTGGCGCTCGAGCATGAACGCAAGGCCTTGCGCGTGGCGCGTGCCCTGGGACGCAGTCAACCGGTGGAGGTGCGCACCACCTTTCTGGGCGCCCATGCGATTCCGCCGGAGTTTGCCGGCCGACCGGACGCCTATGTGGACGAGGTGGTGCGCATGTTGCCGCTGCTGCATGCCGAGGGCCTGGTCGACGCGGTCGATGCGTTTTGCGAGCGGATTGCCTTCAGTACGGCCCAGACAGAACGGGTGTTTCAGGCGGCCCACGCACTGGGCCTGCCGGTCAAGCTCCATGCCGAGCAGCTCAGCGACAGCGGTGGTGCTGAACTCGCGGCGCGTTATGGCGCGCTCAGCTGCGATCACCTGGAGTGGCTCAGCGAGGCGGGCGCGGCCGCGATGGCCCAGGCCGGTAGCGTGGGGGTGCTGCTGCCGGGCGCGTTTTATTTCCTGCGCGAAACGAAGTTACCGCCGGTGGCCCTGCTGCGCCAGCACGGCGTGGCCATGGCGATTTCCACAGACTGCAACCCCGGCAGCTCGCCCTGCACCTCGCTGCTGTTGATGCTCAACATGGCCTGCACGCTGTTCCGCCTGACACCCGAGGAAGCCTTGACCGGCGTGACGCGCCACGCCGCCAAAGCGCTGGGGCTGTCTGACCGCGGGGTGCTTGCCCCCGGCCTACGGGCCGACTTCGTGTTGTGGGATGTGGCCCATCCCGCTCAGCTGGCTTATGCCCTCGGCGCGAATCCGCGCCTGCGGACGGTGTTCAACGGTGAGCTGGTATGAGTTTTGCGGCGCACCGTAGCACAGGGACCTCGTCAGGATAGTCATGATGTCCGCCATCCCGACGGCGGACCCTGGTCACTGGATGATGAAACCGGGGTTGCGCCTTGCCAGAATTCAAAAAAGAGAGGGCTATTCCCAGCCAATGAGAAATAGTGTTTTACGCGCTCGGGCAAGAACCGGATACTGAAACGATGTTGTCCGATTCGCATGCTGTTTCTGCGGTTGATCGCGCCCTGGTGGTGCTTGCCACGCTGGCGCAGCAGGGGCATCCATTGACAGCGACGGAGTTGGTGCGCAAGACCGGCCTGAGCCAGAGCACGCTTTACCGCCAGCTCCATGCCCTCAAGCGCTGGGGTTTTGTTCTTGAAGTGGAGGGACGGTACGCCCCCGGCCCGCTCAGCCTTCAACTGGCGCTGGGTTTCGACATGGCGTCCCACCTGGCCCAGCAGGCGCGCCAGGACATGCAGGTGCTGGCGCAGCAGTCCCAGGAAAGTGTGGGCTTGATCGTCGCGGTGAACGGCCAGGCCATTTGCATCGAGATGGTCGAGAGCCGGCAGGCCCTGCGCTGCTCTTTCGAAAAAGGCCGCAGCGTCCCTCTGGAAAAAGGCGCTTCGGCAAAATGCCTGCTGGCGCACCTGCCCGAGGCAGCCCGGGACGCGGCTCTGGGTGCAACACGCCCGGGCCTGCCGCAGTCCGAACTACTGGCCGAGCTGGACGCGATCCGCAAGGCCGGTTTTGCCGTCAGCCACGGGGAGGTGGATGCCGGTGTCTGGGGCGTCAGTGCCCCCTTGTTCGCCATGGGGCAACAAGCCGTCGGTGCCTTGACGCTCATGGCACCGAGCGTGCGCATCCAGGACAAACATTCCCCCCTGATTCAGATGACGGTGGTGACCGCCGCCCGCATTTCCCGAAGTTTGAGCACCTTGATTCATTAACCCCTGGAGAAAATCCCATGAACTTCCGCCGTCAATTTCTGCTTTCCTGCTTTGCCGTCCTCGGTCTGGGCGCCATGAGCGCACACGCGCAAGACGTTCTTCGCGTCGGTACCGATGCCACCTTCCCGCCCATGGAGTACGTCGAGGCCGGCAAGCGCACCGGCTTCGACATCGAGCTGGTCGAAGCCATCGGCAAGGTATTGAACAAACGTGTCGAATGGGTCGATATCGATTTCAAGGGCCTGATTCCCGGGCTTATTTCCAAGCGTTTTGACATGGCGGTGTCGGCCATCTACATCACGGATGACCGCAAGAAAGTCGTCGATTTCACGGACTCGTACTACGCGGGTGGTCTGGTGGCCATGGTCAAGGAGGGCAACACCGGCATCAAGACGCTTGCAGACCTGAATGGCAAAAAAGTGGCCGTGCAGGTCGGCACCAAGTCGGTGTCTTACCTGGCCGCCAACCACCCGCAGGTGCAACTGGTGGAGGTTGAAAAAAACCAGGAGATGTTCAACCTGGTCGAGATTGGCCGCGCCGATGCGGCCGTGACCGGCAAGCCCGCAGCGTTTCAGTATGTGCGTACCCGCGGCGGACAGCGCGTGCTGGAGCAGCAACTCACGACCGAAGAGTACGGCATGGCGCTGCGCAAGGACAGCCCCGAGCTGACCCGGTCCGTCAACGGTGCACTGGCCAAACTCAAGGCCGATGGCACCTATGCACAGATCGTCAAAAAGTGGTTTAGCGGCACCACCAAGTAAACGGCAAACCGCGGAGCGCATCAGATGGAACTCGATTTCTCCCCCGTGTGGGCTGGCTGGCGCAACCTGCTTCAGGGCGGCCTGGTCACCGTGGAAATTACCGCGGTGTCCCTGGCGCTGGGTTGCGTCATGGGGCTGCTGGTGGGCATAGGGCGTCTCAACCCGAAAAGACGCGTGGTGTATGCACTGTGCACAAGTTACGTGGCCGCGATTCGAGGGACGCCCTTGCTGGTGCAACTGTTCCTGCTGTTTTTCGGGTTGCCGCAGTTCGGCATCCTGCTGCCGGCCTTTGTCTGCGGCGTGATCGGACTGGGCATTTACTCCGGTGCCTATGTGTCGGAGATCGTGCGCGGGGCCATCCAGTCGATTGACCGGGGCCAGATGGAAGCGGCGCGATCCGTGGGCATGTCGTATGGCACGGCCATGCGCAGCATCATCCTGCCTCAGGCGCTGGTGCGCATGATTCCGCCGCTGGGCAACGAGTTCATTGCGCTGATCAAGAATTCAGCGCTGGTGTCCCTGCTGACCATTCACGACCTGATGCATGAGGGGCAGAAAATCATCAGCGTGTCTTACCGCTCGCTGGAGGTTTACCTCGCCATCGCGGTGATGTATTTTATTTTGACCGGGCTGACCACGCTGGCGCTGCGCCACATCGAACAGCGACTGCGTGCGGGAGGCATGGTGCAATGAAAACTGAACAGGCGATTGTCAGCATACGTGGCTTGCGCAAGTCTTTTGGCGACCACGCCGTGTTGAAAGGCATCGATTTCGATGTCCAGCCCTCACAGGTGGTGGTGGTGATCGGCCCCAGCGGGTCGGGGAAAAGCACTTTCTTGCGCTGTTGCAACGGGCTGGAGACACCCGAGCAGGGCCGGGTCGAGATCTGCGGACGCACGCTGGTCGAAGACGGCCGGATGCTGGGCGAGGTGGCGCTCAACCATCTGCGCGAAGACGTCGGCATGGTGTTCCAGTCCTTCAACCTGTTTCCCCACCTGCCGGTGATTGACAACATCACCGTCGGTCCGCGCAAGGTGCGCGGTGTTTCCAGGAAACAGGCGCAGTCCGAAGCCTTGGCGCTGCTCGAGAAGGTGGGTCTGGCCGAAAAAGCCCATGCCATGCCCGCCAGCCTGTCCGGGGGGCAGAAGCAGCGGGTGGCCATTGCCAGGGCGCTGGCCATGCAGCCCAAGGTCATGCTGTTTGACGAGCCCACTTCCGCGCTGGATCCCGAGCTGGTGGGTGAAGTGTTGCAGGTCATGAAGCTGCTGGCGAGCGAGGGCATGACGATGATGGTCGTGACCCATGAAATGGACTTTGCGCGCGAGGTGGGGGACGTCGTGGTGGTGATGGATGGCGGCGTGGTGATCGAGGCAGGGCCACCCGATATCATTTTCACCAACCCGGCGCAGACCCGAACGCGTGATTTCCTGCGTGCGGTCCTGTCCCGGGGTTGATCATTTTTTATCCGTTGCCGCCTGGTTCCCGCCGGCTTGGTGCCCTGGGCGGCTTCGACTTGTTTTGAATGGTGAGTCTGTATGAGTTTTACCCTGCAACGCGGCAAGGTCCCCCTGCTGGTCAGCATGCCGCACACCGGCACCGAGATTCCACCTGAGCTGCGCGGTGATTACGCCGAACGCGCCCTGGGCGTGGAAGACACCGACTGGCATTTGCAGCGGCTCTACGATTTCTTGCCGGCGCTGGGCGCCAGCGTGATCACGCCGCGGTATTCGCGTTATGTGATTGACCTGAACCGGCCGCCCGACGATGCGCCCATGTACCCCGGTGCGTCGAACACCGAGCTGTGCCCCACACATTTTTTCAACGGCGATGCCCTCTACAAGGAGGGCCGGGCGCCCGACCTGGCCGAGCGGTTGCGTCGGCGCGAGATGTACTGGCAGCCCTACCACGCGGCGCTGGCCGCAGAGCTGGCGCGCCTGAAGTCGCAGCACGGTTTTGTGCTGCTGTGGGACGCACACAGCATCCGTTCCGAAATTCCCTGGCTGTTCGAAGGCCGCTTGCCGGACCTGAACATCGGCACGGCCAATGGCGCGGCGGCGGACCCCGCCATCACCGACGCCGCGGCCGCTGCGTGCGCCGGGGTCGCGGGTGTGAGCAGCATCGTCAATGGCCGTTTCAAGGGCGGCTACATCACGCGGCAATACGGCCGGCCGGAGCAGCATGTGCATGCGGTGCAGCTCGAAAAATGCCAGAGCCTGTACATGCAGGAAGTGGCGCCATTTGCCTATGATGAAGCGTTGGCAAAAAGGATTCAACCCGTGCTCAAGAACATGGTGACAGGCAGCCTGGCCGCTGCCCGCAAGCTGTATGCACGGTGAAGTGAAGCGTTATGTCGCGCCCCAGGCCTGGGTGGACGGCGCCTGGACGCAGGAGGTGCTGCTGGCGGTGGCGGCCGACGGGACCTGGGCCAGCATCGAGCCCAACGCGGTGGAGGAAGCGCAGCGCGGGGCGGTGCGCCTGGCCGGGCCGGTGTTGCCGGGGCTGGTCAATGCCCACAGCCACGCTTTCCAGCGCGCCATGGCCGGGCTGACCGAGCGCGCGGCTGCAGGCCAGGACGACTTCTGGCGCTGGCGCGACCGCATGTACAGCGCCGCGCTGCGCATCACCCCCGAACAACTTGAAGCCGTGGCGGCGCTGCTCTATGCCGAGCTGCTGCAGGCCGGCTACACCCAGGTCTGCGAGTTCCACTACCTGCACAACGCCGCCGACGGCCGGCCTTATGCCGACCCGCTGGCCATGTCGCTGGCGCTGGTGCGTGCCGCGCAGCGTGTGGGCATGGGCCTGACCCTGTTGCCCACGCTGTACATGCGTTCGGGTTTTGCGGCACACGGCCTGCGTGAGGACCAGCGGCGTTTTGCCTCCACGCCCGATTCGGTGCTGCGCCTGGCCGAGGGGGTGTTACGCCAGGGCGGCCGCCATGTCAACACCGGCCTGGCCATCCATTCGCTGCGCGCCGTGGACGAGTCGGCGCTGCAAGAAGTGGCAGCAGCGGCCCACGCGAGCGGCATGGCTGTGCACATCCACATTGCCGAGCAGATGCAGGAAGTGCAGGACTGCATCACCGCACTGGGCGCACGGCCTGTCGAGTGGCTGCTTGCCCACGCACCGGTCGATGCACGCTGGAACCTGGTGCACGCCACCCAGTCCACCGTGGCCGAACTGCAGGGCGTGCAGCGCAGCGGCGCGGCGATTGTGATCTGCCCGACCACGGAGGCCAATCTCGGTGATGGCGTGTTTGACCTGCCAGCCTATGCGGCGGCGGGCGGCCACTGGTCCATCGGTTCGGACAGCCACGTCACGCGCAGCTGGCAGGAAGAGCTGCGCCTGCTCGAATATTCGCAGCGCCTCACGCTGCGCCAGCGCAACATCGCGGGGCGCATGCCTGCCAGCTCCAGCAGTGCGGACAACCTCTTCAACGCGGCGCTGGCAGGCGGACATGCTGCCACCTCGCTGCCGCTGGGCGGCATTGCGCCCGGCCAGCGCGCGGATTTTGTCGTCGTCGATACCGCGTCGCCGGCGCTGCTGGGTATTCCGGCCGATCACCTGCTGGACGCGATCGTGTTCTCCAGCCCGGACGCACGTTTCAGCGAGGTGTTTGTGGCGGGGCAGCGCGCGGTCAGCGGCGGGCAGGTGACCGAATGGCCTCAGCTGGCCGCAGAGTTCTCGCAGGCGATGAAAGCCTTGTGGATCTGACGACCCTGGGTGACTTGTCATCCCGGACCTGATCCGGGATCCATGGTGCGACAACCAAGGCTGCAGGCTACAGCTGCCGCAGCAGTTCTTCCACCGCCGCGCCCAGTGCCAGCAGCTCGCGGTCGGCGCCGCGTTTGCCCACCAGCATGAGCCCGACCGCCAGCCCGCCGCCGCGCGGCAGCGGCAAAGACAAGGCGGGCAGGTCAAGGAAATTGAAGACCGAGGGGTTGCGCAGCAGCAGGGTATTGGTGCGCAAAAACGCGTCTTCGGCCAACACGTCGGCGATGCGTGGCGCCAGCAGCGGCACGGTGGGCAGCACCAGCGCATCGAGATCTGTCAAACGCGCATCGAGTGCCGGCAGCAGCGCGGCACGGGCTTGCTGGATGCCGACGTAAGTCGCCGCATCCAGCGTCTGGCCGCGGCGGATGCGGCCGAGCACGATGGGGTCGTACACCTCGGGCCGGCTATCCACCCAGTCGCGGTGTATCCACGCGGCTTCGGCGGCCACCAGGGTGCCGCGCTCCTGCAGGCGAAAGGGTTCACCCAGCCAGTCGTCGAGGGCTTGATCCCGGACCTGGGCACCGGCGGCCGCGAGCTGCGCCAGGGCCTGCTCCACGGCGGCCAGCACCTCGTCCTGCGCCTGGCTGAACAGCAGGCCGCGCGGTACGCCCAGGCGCAAGCCGCGTACGGCGCGCTGCGGCAGGGCTTCAGGCGCGATGCCGGCCAGCACGCTGTCGGTGGCGGCGGCGTCTGCCACGCTGCGGCACAGCGGTCCCAGGGTGTCCAGGGTGAAGGACAGCGGAAAAGCGCCTTCGCGCGTGACCCGCGCCTGGGTTGGCTTGAAGCCGACCAGACCGTTGAGCGCCGAGGGAATACGCACCGAGCCGCCGGTGTCCGAGCCGATGGCGATCTCGGCCATGCCGCGCGCCACCGACACGCCCGCGCCCGAGGACGAGCCGCCCGGGATGCGGCTGATGTCCAGCGCGTTACCGGGCGTGCCGTAATGCGGGTTGATGCCGACGCCCGAGAAAGCGAACTCGGTCATGTTGGTTTTGCCGATGATGACGGCCCCGGCCGCGCGCAGACGGCTGACCACCACCGCATCTTTGGCAGCAGGCGCGGCACCACGCAGCAGGGCCGAGCCGGCGGTGGTGGCTTCGCCGGCCACGTCGAACAGGTCCTTGATAGAGACGATGCGGCCGTCCAGCGGGCCCAGCGGCTGGCCGCTGGCGGCACGCCGGTCGGCGGCCAGCGCGGCCGTGCGGGCGGTCTCAAGGTACAGCCTGGTGAAAATGCGCCGGCCTTCATCGCCGGCGGCAGCGATCGCTGCCAGCGCCGCTTCGAGTTTCTGGGTGGAGGTGGTCGTGTTCATGGGTCTTACCTTAACGCATTGCGGTGGCTTGGCTGCTTTGTCGGACGGGACGGGGCGGGGGCTGCGCATCCGCTTGTTTGCCCCGCATCTGCTATTGAAACAGGAGCTTCCCACGCAGGCGGGTCTTCGGCCGGAGCTCTCTTTTATGGGAGATCAGTCATCCAGGCCGACGGCGGCGCTGAACATGGCATACAGCTCGGCCTGCCAGTTGCCCTCATGGCCGGCAGCGGTTTGCACCAGTACGGTTTGCGTCGGCAAGTCCACAAACACCCGCTGCCCGTGGTGGCCGTTGAAGACCAGTTGCGATCCGTCCGCCTTGGCATGCCACATGAAGGCCTTGTAGCCGGCCAGCAGGGCGGGGCGCGCGCGCGCCGAACCGTAGCTGACCTGCCTGTCGTTGTCTGTCCAGCGCGAACATTCGGCGATCCAGGCGCTGCTGACAAGCTGCTGCCCGTTCATCTGCCCGCGCTGGGCCACCAGCTGGCCCAGCCGCGCCCAGTCCCTCAGGCGCGCCGCCAGGCCGATGCAGTTGAACTCGTTCCCCCGGGAATCCGTGAGCCAGGTGGCGGCCGCCTCCGCACCCAGGGGTTGCCACAGTGCGGCCTGCGCGAATTCGGACAGGCTTTGGCCTGTCACCCGGCGGATCACCATGCCGATGGTCAGCGGGCACAGCTCGTTGTAGTTGAAGGTCCGGCCGGGGGCCTCGCGGCGCTGGTTCCAGCCCGCCACCGTACGCGCGATGTCGGTGTTAGCCCCGATGAAGGCGGCGGGGTAGATGACGGCGTTGTCGCGGTCATGCAGCACCTCGGCGCCGCTGGACATGTTCGACAGGTGGCGCAGGGTGACGCCGCCGTGCAGCGTGCCCTGCAGCTCGGGCAGATAGCGCTGGGCCTCGTCGTCATAAGACGCGATCAGCTTGCGGTCCAGGCAGATACCCAGCAGCAGCGACGTCACACTTTTGGCCATGGACCAGCTGGTCAGGCGCATGGCCGCGCTGCGCTGGTGGCGGTAGCTTTCATGCCAGATGCTGCCCTTGCGCGCAATCAGCAGGCCGGTCACAGGCCACTGGTCCAGGTACTCCTGCGGCCGGCGGCTGAACAGCCCCCAGCGGTAGCTGAAGTCAGGCCGCAGGGCTTCGCCGAGCGGACTGGCAGCCGGCCCCGCCGCGATGCTGCGGTGCCTGAACATCTGCTCGAAGCCGCCCGAATAGTTGCCGATGCGAAAGGGCGTGCCTTTCTCGAACCCGCCGCCCCAGCCCGTCGGATAACCCGCATCGGCACCCCAGGGGTCGGCAGCCGATGCCCGCAGGGGCAGCAGCCCCGCCGCGGCTACGCTGGCCGCGCCGGCCAGCACCTGTCTGCGTTTCATGGCGGGATCTCCCTGGTGGTTGCTGTGGAGGCTTTTGCCCGGGCTTGGGGTTGAGCCCCTAATGTACAAGCGGCTTGCAGCCTATCATCGCCGGATGAACGCCACCACAACCCCTGCCGCCGTCACCGAACTTACCCTTCGTTCCCTGTTTGATGCCCAGCACCGCGCCAGCCGCGCCCAGGTGGACGTGCCGCTGGCCCTGCGCCGGGACAGGCTGCAGCGCATGCGCCGCCTGCTCGACGAGCACGGCCCGGCGCTGGCGCTGGCCGTGCAGGCCGACTTCGGCGTGCGTTCGCCGCAACTGACCGAAATTGCCGACATGTTTGTGCTGCGCACCTTGCTGTCGCACACGCTGAAACATCTGCCGAAGTGGATCAAGCCGGTGAAGGTGTCCACGCCGATCTACCTGCAGCCGTCAAGCGCTTATCTGCAGCGCCAGCCGCTGGGCGTGGTCGGGGTGATCTCGCCCTGGAACTACCCGGTGCAACTGGCACTGGCGCCCGCCATCACGGCCCTGGCGGCAGGCAACCGCGTCATGCTCAAGCCGAGCGAGTTGACGCCGCGCACCTCGGCGCTGATGGGTGAGCTGATCGGCCAGGCCTTTGCAGCCGACGAGTTCTGTGTGGTCGAGGGCGACGCGGCGCTAGCGGCGGCCTTCACCCATCTGCCTTTTGACCACCTGGTGTTCACCGGCTCCACCGCCACCGGGCGCAAGGTGGCCGAGGCCGCCGCCGCCAACCTGACACCCACCACGCTGGAGCTGGGCGGCAAGTCGCCGTGTATCGTCGA
>ERZ1292640.2070-Hain-H43-02um-R1-2070-length-16371-cov-12_pt1 | contig 13035 bp, 6 predicted proteins | sample MGYA00564404_ERZ1292640 | MGnify/ENA primary metagenome ERZ1292640 (study PRJEB36523, sample SAMEA6512636) | groundwater metagenome | collected 2019-01-08 | study: AquaDiva: Metagenomics assemblies of 32 groundwater samples
GACGTTGTAGGCGATCGCGGCGCAGTGGGACGCGATCCCCTTCCAGGAGGAGAGGATGTCGAGGTGGGCGGCGCTGGACTCCAGGGATTCGGGCGTACCTTTCTGGAGACGGCGGATGTGTGCAAGACGCAGGTCCCGTTCCATCTGCCCGATGGCCTTCTTCCGGGCGATGACGATCCCGGCCGCCTTCACGTCGCGCGTAACAAAGGCGGAGACCGCCTCGCGATACATCTCCTCGACCTCCTTGAGAAATGTCACAAGCTCCGCCGCCCCGACCGAAGAGAAGCGCTGGCCGCGCTCCGCCATGCGGCGGACGTGATCCCCCAGCGTCTTGTCGATGAAATCGCCGATGTTCTCCAGGTCGGAGACCAGTGCGATGTACGCCATGGCGCGGTTCGTCTGCTCCGAGTCGAGCAACCGCTGGCCCAGCGCCGACAGGAACACCTTGATCTCGCTTGTCAGCTGATCCACGTCGTCGTCCATCCGCCGGATCTGATCGGCCAGGTCGACCCCCGCGGCGCCGATCGCCCTCACCGCGATCGACTGCATCTCCTGGACCATGTCCGCCATCCGGATGATCTCCCGGGCGACCTGGCCAAGCGCGGCCCCGGCGACCGGAAGGTGCTCGCGGTCCAGGTACACCGGTTTCCCCCGCGGCGCCGCCCCCTTCTTCTCGGGAACGATGTCGGCCAGAAGCCTCGCCACGCGGGGGGCCAGCGGGTAGAAGAGGGCCGAGACCGTCAGGTTGAACAGCGTGTGGGCGTTGGCGACGATCCGCGAAGGGTCCGGGGAAAACATGGTCAGGAACTGTTGGATCAGCGAGAAGAACGGAAGGAACAAGAGGGCGCTCGCGGTCTTCATCAGCACGTGCCCCCAGGCGACACGTTTCCCCTCGGCAGCCAGCCCGGAGGCGGCCATGAACGCCACCGAGGAACCCCCCACGTTCGCGCCGAGAACCAGGGGCAGGACCGCCGGAACGGGGAGCACCCCCTGTTGCGTGAAGGCGATCAGCAGGATCATCACCGCCGTACCGCTCTGGAACAGCGCGCTCAACACCACCCCCCAGGCGAAGGCGACAAGGGGCGCGCCGCCGAGGTCCATCATCAGGGAACGCAGGCTCTCCACCTTCCCGACCCCGTCCGCGGCGACGGAGAGGAACTTGAGCGCCAGGAGCATGAAACCTAGCCCTAGGATCCCCTGGCCGACGGCGCGGACCTTCGGCTTCCTCCCCCAGAGAAACAGGAGGATCCCGGCCGAGAGGACGGGAATCGCGTACTGGTAGATGCGGAACGAGAGGACCTGGACGGTCAGCGTGCTCCCGAGGTCGGCGCCGAGCACGACCGAGAGCGACTGGGCCAGCGGCAGGGGAGATATTTCCGCGAAGGTGATGAGAAGGGTGACGACCGCCCCGGAGCTTTGGAGCAGGCTTGTGCCGACCACGCCGGCCCCGAATCCGCCCAACCGGCTTCGGCCCGGGGCCGCCCACCACTCCTTCAGGCGGGCCCCCAGGGCGAGCTCGAAACCCTGCCCCGTGAGGCGCACCCCGTAAAGAAGAAGAAGGACCCCCCCGAGTACCTGGATAAAGAGGGCGTCGATCAACGGGATGACGGCTTGTCGCGCATCAGGTCAGATAAGGGCCTCGGCGAAGGCCGAGGCGTCGAAGGGACGCAGGTCGTCGATCCCCTCCCCAACGCCGATGAACCGGACGGGGGCGTCGATCTCCCGCGTCACCGAAAGGATCACGCCGCCCTTCGCCGTGCCGTCGAGCTTCGTCAGGGCGAGCCCCGTGACACCGGTGAACTCCTGGAAGGTCTTGGCCTGCGCGATGGCGTTGCGGCCGTTCGTGGCGTCGAGCACCAGGAGCACCTCGTGCGGGGCCCCCGGGATCTCCTTGCCGATGACCCGGACCACTTTTCTCATTTCCTCCATCAGGTTGGACTTCGTGTGCAGCCTCCCCGCGGTGTCGATGAGGACTGCGTGCGCCCCCCTGGCCTTCGCGGCGTGAATGGCGTCGAACGCGACGGCGGAGGAATCGGAGCCCTCCTTGTGCTGCACGAAATCCGCGCCCACGCGGTCCGCCCAGATCTTCAGCTGCCCGATCGCCGCGGCGCGGAAAGTGTCCCCGGCGGCCAGCAGGACGGGGTGGCCCTGCCCTTTCACCCAGTGTGCGACCTTCCCGACCGTCGTCGTCTTTCCGACGCCGTTCACGCCGACGACAAGAACGACGAAGGGATACGGCGGCCGGACCTCGAGGGGAACCATCCGCGGGGAAAGGGTCCCGGCGATCATCCCGCGGAGCGCCGACCGAAGCGCCCCGGTGTCGGGAAGATCCCCGCGGCGCCACTTCGCCCGAAGGGTTTCGACGTACTCCTGCGCTAACGCCGCCCCCGCGTCCGCCAGGATGAGGGCCTCCTCGAGTTCGGACAGGACCTTCTCGTCCACGGGGCCGATCCCGCGGGCGACCGCCTCCACGTTCATGAAGAGCAGTTCCCGGGTCTTGGAAAGCCCCGCCTTCAGGCGGGAGAGGAAGGAATCGGGAGAATTCGTCACGCGTTGAATTTCACGGAAACGACCTTGGAGATCCCCGGTTTCTCCATCGTGATCCCGTAGAGGGAGTCGGCCAGCTCCATCGTCCGCTTGTTGTGGGTGATGAGCAGGAACTGGTAGTTGGCCGACATCTCCCGGACCAGGGCGTTGAACCGGTCGATGTTTGCGTCGTCCAGGGCCGTGTCCGCCTCGTCCAGGAGACAGAACGGCGATGGCTTTACGAGGAAGATCGAGAAGATCAGGCTGGCCGCCGCCAGGGATTTCTCCCCGCCGGAGAGGGATTTCAGGGGCAGCAGCTTCTTCCCGGGCGGCTGGACGACGATCTCCACCCCGGTCTCGAGCAGGTTCTCCTCCTCGAGGAGGGTGAGGAAGGCGCGACCCCCCTGGAAGAGCTTCGGGAACACCTCCTGGAGCTTCTCGTTGATCTTGTCGAACGCCTCCGAGAACCGTTCCCGGGTGGTCCGGTTGATCCTCTGGATCGCCTTGGCCAGGTCGTCGAGAGACTTCTCGAGGTCCTCCTTCTGCGAGGAGAGGAAGGAGGTACGCCCGGAGAGCTCCCGGTGTTCCTCGATGGAGGCCAGGTTCACATCCCCGATCGCTGCGATCCGTTCCCGGATCTCCCCGGCCCGGGACTCCCACCCGGCGAGCTCGGCGGCCACTGCCTCGGGCTCTCCCTCCGCTTCCGGCGCCGGCAGGTCCGCCGGGTGTGTCTCGTATCTCTGCCAGGTCAGCATGTCCAGGTTAGCCAGGTCGTTGTCGACCCGCAGGACGGACAGGCGCAGCTCGGTGAGCCGGTCCAGCGCCCCCGTCTCCCGGCGGCGTTCCGCCTTCAAGCCCCCCTCCAGGGATTCCTGGAGCGCGGAGACGGCCGACGTCTCCCCCAGCTGCCTGTCGATCTTCTCTTGAAGGCGGGAGAGTTCCGCCGCCGCGTCCTCGATCGCGCTCCGCCCCGCTTCGAGCGCCTCCGCGAGAACCCCGCTCCTCTCCTCGTATCCGGCCTTCCGCCGCCGCCTCTCCTCGGCCTGCGCCCGCTTCCCGGAGAGCGTGTCGACCAGCGCGCAGTGGGCCGTCCGCTCGGTCTGGTCCCTTCCGGCAAGCTGCGTAAGCTCGATCCGGCCGGCGTGCAGCCTCTCCTTCGCCTCCTCCATCCGGGCGCGCTTTTCATCGAGGGCGGCCACGAGCTCCCGCACCCGCTCCTCCTCCTCGCCCTTGGCCTGCTCCGAGATCTGCGCCGCCTCGTGCATCGCGCGCGACTCGCTGTTGATGCGCCCGAGCTCGCCGAGGAGGTATTCCCGCTCCTGCGCGAGGGAATCGAGGGTCATCCCCGCCTGGGATCTCCCCGCCTCGGACTGCGCCCGCAGCTGCTCCGCCTGTCGAAGCGCGCTCGCGCACTCCTCGCGCCGCCGGAACAACTCTTCCCTCCGCCCCTCCAGCGCCGCCTTCGTTCGCCGGATCTCCTCCTCGTCGGCCTTGAGCCGGGAAGCCTCCGCGGAAAGTTCCCCGATCTCCTTCTCCAGCTCGCGGATCTCCCGCTTGACCGCGAGAATCCCCGACTGCCCTTCCACCTGGGCGCCGCCGGCCAGCGCGCCCTCGGCGGTCACCACGTCCCCGTCGAGGGTGACGTAGGTGTTCCAGACGCCGTTGCGGTTCCAAAGCTTGAGCGCGCACTCCATGTCGCGCACCAAGAGCGTCCCGCCCAGCAGGCCCCGCACGAGGTCCCGGCATTCGGAGGGGACGCGGACGATCTCGGTCAGGGGGGCGATCACTCCGTCCCCCCCGGCGTACGCGGGGGCGTCCTCCCGCATGCGCAGGGACACCGGCACGAAGGAGCCCCGCCCCTCGCGCGATTCCTTGAGGTACTGGAGCGCGGAGAGCCCCTCGGTGTGGTCCCGGACGACGATGGACTGCATCCGCTCGCCGAGAACCGCCTCGACGGCCTTCTCGTACGTGGAGTCGGTCTCGACGAGGTCTCCGATCACGCCGAAGACCCCCTTTTCCCCGTTGCCCTGGCCGTTGTAATGGCGCAAAACGGCCCGGACCCCCGAGGTGGTCCAGTCCTTCCGCTCGTACAACCGGGAAAGCGTTGCCAGCCGCGAGGCGGACGCCTGCAGCACCCCCTCCGTCTTCCGGTGCATTTCCACCACCGCCTCAAGGCGGGAAGACGCCTCCACGAGCAGCGCGCCGGCCTCCTCCCACGCCCGCCCGGCTTCCGTGAAGGCATTCCTGCAAGACGTCTCCAGTCCGCGGGCCTCCGCAAGTTCCTTCCCGGCTTCCTCCAGGGCGGACCTGGCCTCGCCGATCCTGTCCTCCAGGCGCGCGAGACCCCGCTCGTTCTCCTCGATCGACCGCTGGTACGACTCCGCCCCGGACCGGGCGGTGGAATGAAGGTTCACGCGCACGATCAGGTCGGACTGGGCACGCTCGAAGAGCTCCTGGTGGCGCTGGAAATCCTCCCGCGTCGACTCCGCAACCGCGGCAAGCCCCGCCGCCATGGCCTCGGCTGCGGCGACGCCTTCCCGCCGCACCCTCGCCGCCTCTTCCGATTCCCCCAGGCGGCGGCCGAGATCGGTTATCTCGCTCTCGATGGCGTTGATCTCGCCGGTCACCTCGTCGATCATACTGCGCAGCAGCGAAGCCTCGCGCGCGTAGCCGTTCCAATCCGCCTCGCGGCGGGCGGCCACTTCCTTGAGGGCCGCGTGGGCCGACCCGAACTCCCGCGCCGCGCTTTCAGCTTCCGCAAGGCGCAGCCGGGTGGATTCCCGGTCCGCCTCCATGCGGGAAATCCCGGCGCGGATCGAGACGAGCGACTCCTCCTGCGCGGAAAGTTCGGCGCGCACGGAATCCCGCTCCCGCGAGAGGTCGCGGAACCTTCCGGCCGCGATGCGCAGGTCGAGGCCGCGCAATTCCTCCTTGAGCCCCTTGTACCTCTCCGCCTTGCGCACCTGGCGGTCGAGGTTGCCCAGTTGCCGCTTCACCTCGTCGAGGATGTCCTTCACACGCGCCAGGTTCTGGCGGGTGTTCTCCATCTTCCGCTCCGCCTCTTTCCTGCGGACACGGAACTTGGCCACCCCCGCCGCCTCCTCGATGATCAGCCGCTTCTCGTCGGGCCGGGCGTTCACGATCGTCATGATCTTGCCCTGCTCGATGATCGCGTAGCCGCGCGCACCCGCACCGGTGTCGAGGAAGAGCTCCGCGATGTCCTTGAGCCGGCAGGGGACCTTGTTGATGGAGAATTCGCTCTCGCCGTCCCGGAAGGTCCGGCGGGTCACCTGGATTTCCGCGTACGATTCGTAGCCCGGCGGACCCCCGCCGTCCTCGTTGCTGAATGTGAGGGACACCTCGGCCATCCCCAGCGGGCCGGCGGCGTCGGATCCCGCGAAAATGACGTCCTCGAGCGCCTTGCTCCGGAGATAGGAGAGGGCGTGCTCCCCGAGCACCCAACGGACCGCGTCCACGATGTTGGACTTCCCGCAGCCGTTGGGGCCGACGATGGCGGTGATCCCATCGGAAAAGTCGAAAATCGTCTTGTCGTAGAAGGATTTAAAGCCGAAAAGTTCGAGTTTCTTTAGCTTCATTGCATCCTTGCTGCCCGCGGCCCGGAATTATTCAGAAAATCCTCAACATGATGTATACATTACCCCTGTTGAACGCAATATATTGTGTTTCCGGGGAAATGTAAAGTCAAAAAAACGGCGGCCCCCGCCAGGGGGCCGCCGCGTCCTTCCGGAAGTATTTCTCCTATTTTTTGGCCTGTTTTGCGGCCGCTCTCTCTCTCAAGACCGCCTGCGCCGCCGCCAGCCGCGCAATCGGGACCCGGTACGGGGAACAGGAGACGTAGTCCAGCCCGACCCGGTGGCAGAATTCCACCGACTTGGGGTCCCCGCCGTGCTCGCCGCAGATCCCCACCTTCAGGCCGGGGCGCGTGGCGCGGCCCCTTTCGACGCCCATCCGGACGAGCTGCCCGACCCCGGTCTGATCCAGCGTCGCGAACACGTCGGCCTCGAGGATGTTCTCGGAGCGCCTGGGGTACGTCACCTTGCAGACGACGCAGGAAAGGTCTTTCTCCAGCTTCGATCCGCACTGGGGGCAAAGCTCGGAGCGCGCCATGTAGTACTGGATGAACTTGCCCGAATCGTCGCGTGAGAAGCCGAAGGTCGTCTGCGTGAGGTCGTTCGTTCCGAAGGAGAAGAACTCCGCCTCCTTCGCAATCTCGTCCGCCGTCACCGCGGCGCGCGGCAGCTCGATCATCGTCCCCACGGTGTAGGGGAACTTCTTCTTGTACCGCTTCATCGTCGCCTCGGCGACCGCGACGATGAGCTGCTTCTGCGCCCTCATCTCCTGGACCATGCTGACGAGGGGGATCATCACCTCCGGCTGGACCCGGATTCCCTCGCGGGTCACCTCGCAGGCCGCCTCGAAGATGGCGCGCGCCTGCATCCGGCTGATCTCCGGGTAGAGGATCCCCAGGCGGCAACCCCGCAGACCCAGCATCGGGTTGAACTCGTGGAGCTCCTCCACGCGCTCCAGGAGCCTCTTCTTCTCCTCGATGATGGAGCGGTCCGCGCGGACGAGCTCCATCTTGGTGACCTCGACCATGAGATCTTCCCGCCTGGGGAGGAACTCGTGGAGCGGCGGGTCCAGGAGCCGGATCGTGACCGGGTACCCCTTCATCTCCCGGTAGAGGCCCTTGAAATCCTCCTTCTGCAGGGGGAGCAGCCGGAGGAGGGCCGCCTCGCGCTCTTCCCGCGTCCGAGCCAGGATCATCTCCCGCATCAGCGGGATGCGGTCCTCGGCGAAGAACATGTGCTCGGTGCGGCACAGCCCGATCCCCTGCGCGCCGAAGTCCCTCGCCACGCGGGCGTCGCGCGGCGTGTCCGCGTTGGCGCGGACCTTGAGGCGGCGAATCCCGTCCGCCCAGGACATGAGCGTCCCGAACGATCCGGACATCTTGGGGGCGATGAGGGGGACCTGCCCCAGGATGACCTCGCCGGTGCTTCCGTTCAGGGAGATGAAGTCCCCTTCCCGGAACACGCGGCCGCCCACCATGAAGCGGTTGGTCGCCTCGTCCACCTCGATCGTCTCGCACCCCGCGACGCAGGTCTTCCCCATCTGTCTCGCGACCACGGCGGCGTGGGAGGTCATCCCGCCCTTCGCCGTGAGAATCCCCCGGGCGACGTCCATCCCGTGGATGTCGTCGGGGCTCGTCTCCTTGCGGACCAGGATCACGGCCTTGCCCGCGGTCGCCCACTCCACCGCCCGCTCCGCGTGGAAGACGACGGCGCCCGTCGCGGCCCCCGGGGAGGCGGGCAGCCCCTTCGCGATGACCTCGAGCTTCGCCTTGGGGTCGATGACCGGGTGGAGGAGCTGGTCGATCTGCTGCGGCTCGAGGCGCATCAGCGCCTCTTCCCTCGTGAGGAGCTTCTCCTTGACCATGTCCACGGCGATCTTCACCGCCGCCGCGGCGGTCCTCTTCCCGTTCCGCGTCTGGAGCATGTAGAGCGTGTTGCTCTCGACGGTGAACTCGAAGTCCTGGACGTCCTTGTAGTGCCTCTCCAGCTTCGCCGTGATCCGCATCAGCTGGTCGAACACCCGGGGCATCTCCTTCTTCAGGTGGGTGATGGGATTCGGGGTGCGGATCCCGGCGACCACGTCCTCGCCCTGGGCGTTGATGAGGTACTCCCCGTAGAACTCCTTCGCCCCCGTGGCGGGGTTCCTTGTGAACCCGACGCCCGTCGCGCAGTCCTCGCCCATGTTGCCGAACACCATCGCCTGGACGTTGACCGCCGTGCCGATGTCGTCCGGGATGTTGTTCGACTTCCGGTAGTACTTGGCGCGATCGTTGTTCCAGGACCGGAAGACCGCGTCGCGTGAAAGCTCCAGCTGCACCAGGGGGTTCTGGGGGAACTCCTTCCGGAGCCGCTGCTTGACGAGCGCCTTGAACTTCCCGCAGACGTCCTTGAGGTCCTCGGCGGTAAGCTCCACGTCCGTGGACACCCCGCGCTCCCCCTTCTTCGCGTCGAAGATCTCCTCGAAGTGCTCCTTGTCGACGCCGAGGACCACGTCGGAGAACATCATCAGGAACCGGCGGTAGGAGTCGTAGGCGAAACGCTCGTTCTTCGTCCTCTGCGCGATCCCCTGGACGCTACGGTCGTTCAGCCCCAGGTTGAGGATGGTGTCCATCATCCCGGGCATGGAGAACTTCGCGCCCGACCGGACCGAGACGAGGAGGGGGTTCTTCGGGTCCCCGAGCTTCTTCCCGGCCAGCCTCTCGAGGCGGACGAGCTCCCCGGCGATCTCCTTCTTGACGTCGGCGGGGATCTTCCCCCGGTTCTTGTAGAAGAGGTTGCACACCTCCGTGCTGATCGTGAACCCGGGGGGCACGGGGATGCCGAGGTTCGTCATCTCCGCGATCCCGGCCCCCTTCCCGCCGAGGATGTCCTTCATCCCGCCGTGTCCCTCGGCCTTTCCTCCCCCGAAGAAGTAGACGCGTTTGGTGGCCATCCGATATTCCTCCCGCTTTCCTTTATTTCAGCTGGGCCGCGCTGACCTTGGAGAAATCAGCCACCCCGGCAAACATGTTGGAAAGGTTCTTCAGGAGCGCCAGCCGGTTGTTCCTCACCTTTTCGTCCTTCGCCATCACTAACACCTTGTCGAAGAAAGCCGACACCAGAGGCTGGAGCCGGGCCATCTCCGCGAAGGCCTCCGCGTACTTCCCGCTCTTCGCGGCCGACGTCACCCTGCCGGACACCTCAACGGCCGCCTTGTGGAGCGCCTTTTCCTCGTCGTGCTCGAAGAGCGCCTCCGAGACGGCGAGAGGCCCGGCGACCCCCTTCGTGATGTTGATCGCCCGCTTGAACACCTCCGCGAGAGGATCGAACGCGGGTTCCGAGCGGAACGCGACGAGCGCGGAAAGCTTCGCGCAGAGGTCCACCATGTCGGTCAACCCCGCGGAGATGACGGCGTCGGCCAGGTCCCCCGGCGTCCCCTTCGAGGTCCAGAGGTTGACGAGCCGGCCGGCGATGAACTCCATCACCTTCCGCTTCACCTCGGCCGGGGTGGACTTGAGCTTCCCCGCGAGGGTTGCGAGCGACCGGTCGACCAGCCCCTCGATCGGAACGCGCAGGCCCCTAGACTCCAAGATCGACAGGATCCCGAGGGTGTGGCGACGCAGGCCGTACGGGTCCGCCGTCCCGGTCGGGATCAACCCCACCCCGAAACAGCCGCACACCATGTCGATCTTGTCCGCGATCGCGACCGAAACCCCCACGTCCGTCCCGGGGAGCTCGTCCGCCTGCCCCTTGGGGAGGTAGTGCTCGAACACAGCCTGGGCGACTTCCTCCTTCTCCCCGGTTTTGAGGGCGTAGTGCCGTCCCATGACCCCCTGCAGCTCGGGGAACTCCTTGATCACGCCCGTCGTCAGGTCGGCCTTTGTCAGGAACGCCGCCCGGCGGCAGTCCTTCTCCTTCGCGGGGAACCCGACGGAGGCGACGTAGCCGGCGATCTCGGCCATCCGCTCGACCTTCTCCCAGTACATCCCGAGGTCGGCCTGGAACAGGACGTTCTTCAGCGCCTGGGCGCGGTCGAACAGGGACTTCTTCAGGTCGTCCCCGTAGTAGAACTCGGCGTCGGAGAGGCGCGCGCGGATGACGCGCTCGTTGCCGGTGATAACCACGCGGTTGTCCGGGACGCGCATGTTGGACACGAAGGCGAAGCCGGGGAACAGGCTCCCCCGGTCGTCCTCGAACACGAAATACTTCTGGTTGACGCGCATCGAGGTGATGAGGACCTCGCGCGGGAGCGACAGGTACTTCTCCTCGAAGCGCCCCACCAGCACCACGGGAAACTCCACGAGGTTCGCGACGGTCTCCACCAGCGGCTCGTCCTCGATCCACTTTCTGCCGATCTTACGCTCCGCCTCACGGATCCCGGCCCGGATCTTCTCCTTCCGGACCTCGAGGTCCACGAACACGTCGGCCGCCGCCAGCCGGTCGAAGTATTCCCCGGGGGATTCGAGGGTGATGGGCCCCGGCGACAGGAATCGGTGGCCGTATGTCGTCTTCCCCGTGGTCACGTTCCCGAACGAGAAGGGGATCACCTGGTCCCCGTAGAGGGATACGATCCAGTGGACGGGGCGCGCGAACCGCACGTCGAGGTCGGCCCAGCGCATCGATTTCTTGAACGGGATGGTGGGGATCCAGCCGGAAACCAGTTCCGGAAGGACCTCGCTCACCGGTCTTGCCGCCTGCACCCGCACGAGTCCCAGGTACTCCCCGCGGTCGGTGGGGAAAACCTTGAGCGCGGAGAGTTCCACCCCCTGCGCCCTGGCGAAGCCCACTGCGGCCTTGGTGGGCTTCCCCTCCTTGTCGTAGGCGACGCTTTTCGGGGGCCCCAGCACCGTCTCCTCGGAGGCCTCCTGGCGGTCCGAAAGCTTCCGGACGACGTAGGCAAGCCTTCGCGGGGTCCCGTAGATGTCCACGCGGTCGAAGACGAGCCGCGCCTTCTTGAGCACCTCGGCGAACTGCTGCCCGCCGAACCAGAGGGCGGGTCCCACGAACCCCGCCGGGATTTCCTCGCATCCGATCTCCAACAGGTAATCGCGTTCCATATCCCCTCTTCTTCGAGACGGATTGTCAGACGGAGAACTTTTTCATGAGCGGGAAGCCCATTTCCTCCCGGGACTTCAGGTACCCCTCCGCGCAGAACCTGGCCAGGTTGCGGACCCTGCCGATGTAGGACGTGCGCTCCGTGACGGAGATGGCCCCGCGGGCGTCGAGCATGTTGAACGTATGGGAGCACTTGAGGCAATAGTCGTAGGCGGGCAGTACGAGCTTCTTGTCGATCAGCTGGAGGCACTCCTTCTCGTACATGGTGAACAGCGAGAAGAGCATCGGGATGTCGGCCGCCTCGAAGTTGTATTTCGAGAACTCCACCTCGCCCCGGTGGTGCACGTCGCCGTAGGTGACGTTCCCCACCCACTTCAGGTCGAACACGTTCTCGACGTTCTGCAGGTGCATCGCGATCCGCTCGATGCCGTAGGTGATCTCCCCCGACACGGGCTTGAGATCGATCCCGCCGCACTGCTGGAAGTAGGTGAACTGGGTGATCTCCATCCCGTCCAGCCACACCTCCCAGCCCAGTCCCCACGCGCCGAGCGTCGGGGATTCCCAGTCGTCCTCCACGAACCGGATGTCGTGCTTCAGCGGGTCGATGCCGACCGCCTTGAGGGAGTCCAGGTACAGCTCGACGTAGTCGTACGGGCAGGGCTTCATGATTACCTGGTACTGATAGTAGTGCTGAAGGCGGTTCGGGTTTTCGCCGTAACGGCCGTCCGTGGGGCGTCGGGAAGGCTCCACGTACGCCGTGTTCCACGGCTCCGGCCCGAGGGCTCGAAGGAAGGTTGCGGGGTTGAAGGTTCCGGCGCCGACCTCGATATCGTAGGGCTGGTGGATGACGCACCCTTTATCCGCCCAGAAGCGTTGCAGGGCGAGGACCAGGTCCTGGAATAGCACAACGTCCTCCCGATGGAAAAGTGATAGGGTTACATATCACTCCGCCGAACGGGGTGTCAAGAAAAATCGCTATAAATACAGGGGGTTTACGACTTTCAGGAGGAGGGATGGCTGCCGAGGCTGCGCAAGGGCGTCCCCAAGTAGAACTCTATATATAGCAGTATAACATCCTGTAATTCCTTGAGAATACTATCTGAAATACGGACCCTCTCAAGGAGCGGCGGGGAGGAGGCTTGGATCGCCTTCCAGGTCTTCACCGCCCCCAGGGACAGTGGGATCCCGCCCGTGCCGGAACAGCTCCCGCAGAGAAACCCTCCCTCGGACGGGAGAAACCTGACCGTCCCCCCGGACCCCTTCCTCAAGGCCCCCGTGTGCCGGCCGCAACGGCGGCAGGCGGCAAGGTCAGGCCCCCATCCGCCCACGGCAAGGAGGACCGCCTCCGTTTTTCTTCCCACCACGGCGGGGGATACCCCCAGCGCCAGGGACCGGATTCCCCACAGCAGAATGCCGAACGCCCTGGGCTTGGGTCCCGGCTGGGGAAAGAGCGTCGCCGTCAGCTCCAGCAGGTAGTCCGCGTGCCGGACCTTCTCCCAGTCCGCCGCGATCTCCCAGAAGCTCTCCAGGAGAGAGGTCGACCCGAGGACCGCCATCCGCCCCGGCGCCTCGGTCCAGGACACGTCCAGGAGAAAGTATTTCTGCAGGGTCCCCCCGAACCGTTTCCGGCTCCTCCGGGCGGCCTTCGCCACCGTCGTGACCAGTCCGTGGGACGCCGTGAAAAAGGAGATCCGCCGGTCGATCTCCCCGGCGTCCACGGACCGGATGAGGAACGCGTGTGATGACCGGAAAGAGCGCGGCCCCGCGGAGGGCATCCTAGCCCGCTCCTGCTACCTGCCGTCGGGGGGCGGTTCCAGGTGGATGTCGCGGACCCGGTCCCGCAGCCTCAGGCAGGTACGGATGAGGTTCGCGACGATCGTGATGT
>ERZ1292640.3108-Hain-H43-02um-R1-3108-length-13035-cov-5_pt1 | contig 13035 bp, 9 predicted proteins | sample MGYA00564404_ERZ1292640 | MGnify/ENA primary metagenome ERZ1292640 (study PRJEB36523, sample SAMEA6512636) | groundwater metagenome | collected 2019-01-08 | study: AquaDiva: Metagenomics assemblies of 32 groundwater samples
AACATTCATACCAGAATTGATTCACGACGTGGAGGTTCTATGATCTGGCTTCCGGTGACTTCGGATTCGACGATCGGACAGGAGCCCAGCCTTGTGCAGGGGAAGTGGTTCGATCTCGTGACTCGGTGGGTGTTGGTGACGCTGGCCGGAATCGCCGCCGGCGGTGCGCTGTGGCGGATGACGTATGGCAAGGATCCTTCCGTGCTCCTGGCGTTCGACCTGACGACGCTGGCGTATGTCGGCGTGGCTGCCGCACTGCTGTTGTTTCGGGACGTGAAGTCGTTGGCCTTTGGCGACTATAAGGTCGAATTCGAACGCACCCAACGCCTTATCGCCAACACCAGAACCGTCGCCGCAGACGCCTTGGCGGCCGCCGTGGGCCAGGGTGGACGAAGGCCTGCCGGCCCGAGTCTGCGCCGCGTGGACGTCCAACCCGGCCCGAACCGCGGCGATCCGTGGAAGAACCAGTTTGGCGGTAAGAACGAGCGGAGTGGCCGGAAGCTGGAAGCACGTGTCAGGCACAGCGCCGGCACCCCCGATTTGTTCGACGTCATGCTCAGGGTGGTGCCAAGCAACAAAGGATCGGATCCGCTGCGCGGGGCCGTGCAGTTCTTCCTGCATCCGACCTTTCGCAACGACCGGCCCGTGGTGACGGTGTCTCCGGCGGGCATCGCCGAGCTGAGCTTGCTGGCCTACGGGGCCTTTACTGTTGGAGCCATCGCCGACGATGGCAACACCGTTCTGGAGTTGGATCTAGCAGAGCTTTCCCAGGCGCCAGAGGAATTCAAACGCGGGTAGCCATAGGAACCGGGCCGGCATGCGAGTCACCGCAAGTTGATCATCCTCGAATCGTCCAGCAGCCAGCACTCGCCCTGGAAGCCCGACTCGGCCAGTTGGGCGCGCAGGCTGGGCAAAGCCGTGCCGCGCTCGTAGCGGATCGACAGGTGGTGCAGCACCAGGCAACGCACGTGCGCGGCGCGGGCCACCTCGATCGCCTCGGCAGACGATGCGTGTATGTCCCACTTGCGCTCGGCGGTGTCGAGAAACGTGGCGTCGTGCACCAGCAGATCTGCACGGGTCACAAGGGAAGGGTCGATGGGCATGCTGTCGCCGGTGTGCGCGAACAGCACGTGGCGGTAGGCCTCCGTCAGCGCATCGCGGCCAACCGTGCGCACGCGGGCGCGCACCTCGGCTTCAGGTAGTTCGGCAAACTCCGGTCGCAGGTGGCGGCGCTCCTCGACGGCGCAATAGCCAAGCGTGGGTTCCGAGCCGCCATGGATCGTCCGGAAGCCACGCAGCACGCGTGTCGGTCCCACCGGCACTTCGTCGCCCGGCTTCATTCCAATCCAGGTGAGCGGAAACGTCTGGTTGGGCCACAGGCGGGCCAGCAAGTCGCGAAACGCCAGCACGCCGGCGTTGCCGTCAGGATAGAGGATGGTCAGCGGCTTGTCTTGTGCTCCCTTGCTGAAGCGGCGCGAGGCCACGAAGCCTGGCAAGCCCAGCAGGTGGTCGGAATGCCCGTGCGTCAGCGCCAGTACGTCTGGCGCCCACACTTTCTGTCCCAGCGCCAGCTGCAGGCCCTCGCCGGCGTCGATGAGCAACTGCAGGGGCCGATGCCACAGCCAGTTGCTGTACATGGCGCGAGAGAAGCCGGTGATGTCGCGCGGGCCGGAGGTCACCGAAACATGTTACATGGGTCTACGCTGATCGGCTCGCCCCGGCGGGATCTTGATGATTAGACCCGTGCGGGAGCTCTGGTCGCCACTGTCGACGAACGGGTACGGTGGTGACGGCTTGTCGGAAACCATCGCCGATCCGGCGGTCAACGGATCTGCGGAGACCGCGATTCGCACGCGTGATCCGGCCAAGTCACGTGAAATGACGCGAGATGGCGCGAATTGAGGCGAATTGGCGTCCCGCCAACCGGACGAACGGCCCCAATCTGGAAGAACGAGCAGGAACGGAGGTTGCGAGGTTGGTATCTGCACTCCAGCGGGTGCCGAGTCCCGACGTGGGATTCCGGGCGCGATCACGTCATCGGGACGTCCACCCTGGCGAGCAGAGCACGCCTGGCGGCGGGTTCGACCGGTCGGGGGAAGTCTGTCAGACGACCTCCGAAAGCCGAGTGATCGCTGTCCGTTTCGCGGATGCGTTTGCGGTCGCCGGTTCGTTCCCGTTCGTGCATGAGCAGAGCCTCTCTCAGGAATCAAGATCTATGCTGCGAGGCCAAACTGACGCCGCACTTCACCCGTTCCGACAAACTGCGACAGCAACCGGTAGTTCCGTTGCTCGAGGCGGACCTTGCCTGCCACAATGGCTGGATGGATCTGTAGAGCGTTGGCGAGACTGATCACTGACATCGGCGTCGGCTGCTGACGCACGGCGCTCGTCTCCCAGATCGCACGGGGGATGAGCGCCTCTTCAGCCCACTCATCAGCCTGAACCTCCTTCGGATCCTCACGCGCCCCCTCGATATCGCGCAGTGTAAGGTCGTCCACGAACGCAGCATCGCCGTCAATGTCCATGTGGCGTCCAACGTGTGCGAGTTCGTGCAATAGGCAAAACCAGAAGTTGTCGATGCGGTCATAGCGCAAGGTCAGACCGATCGTCGGCGTTCCGTCGCCGAGTTTGAGAGCTGCGCCGTCGAGGTAGGTCTTCGGGAGGTGAGGGACGGTGACGAGCGGAATTCCATGCTTGCCTAAGAACTCCTTGGCCAGGCGTGGACCGTCTTCCAACCAACTGAGTCGTGCGAGCTGGCGCAAGAACTCGAGCGTCACCGTCCCGCGTTCGTAGGGAACGGACGGTCGGTTCTCATTCGCTTCAGCGAGTACCTTCCAACACCAGGCTTTAAGCGCATACGGGTCCGTTTTCGCATTGGCCCGCGCGTGATCATTCTTGCGATAGAGGATGGCACCTGCAACTTCTGGCCCTCCTGCCCTTCGTACGAGATCGCCGACCAGTTCCTTTGCGCGAGACGTAAGGTTTCGCGTAGCAGGAATCCAGCCAAGTGCCGCCATGGCTTTCAGCGGAAACCGATCCCATTCCAAATCCTTTAAGGGCTCGCTGAACCTCGTGCCAGCCTGTTGCAGAAGTACTTCCGCCGGAATGCCGAAATGCTCATGAAGGGCACGCGCCATCGGCATGGTGAGTTTTCGCTTCCCGGACAGCACCTCGGAAACTTTTGCGCGACTCCCGATAAAAGGGATGAGATCCCGCTGCGTCAACCCCGCCTGCTCTAGACGAAACTCGATGGCCGCAACGGCGCTCGGGAATCCCATCGGGACGTGCTTCTCCTCGAAGTGCTCGACAAGGTCTGTCAGGACATCCAGTTCCTCACCCTCCTGTGTGCCGGGCTCGGCGTCCATGAGCGCGTCGATGCGGGCGAGCACGGCGTTGTAGTCTGCCTCGTTCCGAATTGCCTTGATCTTGCCCATGCTCATACCTCCTCTACGTCGATCCGGTCGTATTCCGCGTGAGTGCCCACAAATCGGATATAGACAACCCGGTACGCGTAGTTGATCCTCACCACCAGCCGATAGTCATTGCCCTTGATGTTGAAGACCACGCGGTTGCCACCGACGATACTGGCGCTGCGGTACTTCGCCTTGACCTTGGCCGGTGTGTCCCAATCCTCCTGCTCGACTTCCCTGTACCAGGCCAACAGCGGCTCTTCGGCGTTCGGATGTCGCAGCCAGAATTCCCGAAGCGCCTTCTTTGCGATAATCCGCATCAGCAGAATACTCTATTCCCAATACGAGTGCAAGTACAATGCTCCCAAAACGTCTTGCCGTCAAGACCCAGGCCGCAATCATTATCACAAATTTTATATAAATTATCCTAATATTGTAGTAATAGTTTTCCAGTCATGCTATCTTTACCTCGTGGCCGAACAAGGAGTTAGCAATGTCTGATAAAACCACTGTGGTTTTCACCGCCAAAAGCATCGAGCGCATTCTCCGCGAAGGGGGAACATCCCCATGGCGTTTGGATCGCAACCACGCGCGACGATGCATTTTCGCAGTATGTACCCGCAACGCGCATGCTGACTGGGTTGAGGGGCCAGAAGCACACCACTCGGCCTTTCTGATAGGTAAGGTCAGCGACGTGGTGCCGTCCCCCGACCCCAAGGGCCGCAAGAGCCGCTATCTGATCCAATTCAGTGAATACGCCCGGCTGAATATCCCGGAGATCTGGAAGGGCGACCGGAACCCGGTGAAGTACGGCACGCTTGAAGAGTTGGGCATTGATCTCTCAACGCTCAGATGGGAGCCCATGCCAGCGTCACCCGAGTCCACTCCCGAAGTCATTCCACTCAAGTGCACTGACGTCCGGCCGCTGACAATGGCCGAGGCGAAAACTGGTCTGGCACTCACCTTTGGCGTTCCGCCCGAGGCCATCGAGATCACAATTCGTGGATGACGGGATCTACCGTGGGACGCGAGCGCTTGTCAGGCGGATCGCGACGTTCAGATCGCCTGGCGCCGAGTAGTTGTTCGGCCAGCAGAAGTACCGCGTGCGTCAGACCTTGTCGTTTTATCATCTCCCGAAGAAGGAGACGTTCATGTCACCATCGATTCACCATCTGCCGAGAGCCGTTGCCGTTGGAACAGGAAGCTCTCCAGAGGTTCCGCCGTCATGTCCATGCTGATGAGCGACTACCGGCTGCCGCGCTCGACGCGGCTCTCCGTTGGCGCTTCGAGCCCCGCCCCGACCTGTTCATGTTGAACATGGTCGTCACGGACAGCTTCTCGTTGCGATAGGACCGGACCGATCACCGTGATGTCGACATCGTCCCGACCCAGTCGGCTGGGCGGTGCGACAGCGGCGGGCTGGGATACACGGGCTGGGATACAATGCCCCGTCGTTTCCAGAAGGGACGTTCATGGCTTCAGCGCCGACACCGCACTTTGTTCAGACCCAGCCGGGCGGCCACACCGTCGATGTGCCCCGTCAGTCCGCGCTGCGCACCGCGCTGGCCGGCCTGATCGGCAACGTGCTCGAATGGTTCGATTTCGCGGTCTACGGCTACTTCGCCAGCGATATCGGTAAGCAGTTCTTCCCCCAGACGAGTCACTCCGCCCAGCAACTCCTGACGTTTGCCGTATTCGGACTCGGCTTTCTGGCGCGACCCGTCGGCAGCCTGATCCTCGGCCAGGTAGGAGATCGCATCGGCCGCCGTGCGCTGCTCACGCTCTCGATCGCGCTGATGGGCGTCGCCACACTGCTTCTCGGGCTCCTGCCAACCTACGATCAGATCGGCGTGGCGGCGCCGCTGCTCCTGGTGACCATGCGGTTGATCCAGGGGTTCTCGCTGGGAGGCGAATTCACCGGCTCGATGGTCTACACAACCGAGGCGGCCTCGCCGATGATGCGGGGTCTCATCAGCAGCTCCACGGCGGCCGGCACCACGATCGGGTTCATCCTCGGATCGTCTTCGGCCTGGCTGATCAACGCGTGGCTGTCGACCGAGCAGGTCACAACCTGGGGCTGGCGCGTTCCGTTTGTCGGCAGCATCGTCTTCTGCATCGTCGGCTGGTTCCTGCGCCGGGGAATCCACGAGACCGCCGAGGGGCTGAAGGCGGCGGCCGCCCGCCCGCCATTGCTGCCCTCGCTTATCGCCGACTGGCTGCCGATCGTGCAAACGTTCGGGATTGTGGCGATGACCAATGCCGCCTACTACCTCACCTTCACCTACGCCGTCGAACGGCGGAAGAGCATGGTGGGGGGCGAAGGGGGCGAGTCGTTCCTGCTGGCGAACACGCTGAGCCTGTTCGTGGTGCTGGCGTCCAAGCCGCTTGGCGGGTGGCTGTCCGACAAGGTGGGCCGTCGCAGGCTGATGATGACGCTCACCGTGGCGACGATGGCGCTGATCTACGTGGCGCTGAACCTGATGCTGTACGGATCGCCGCAGGCGTTTGCGGCGGGCCAGATCTTGCTCGCCGTCCCGATCGGGATGGCCCTGGGCCTGCAGGGCGCGATGGTCGTCGAGATCTTCCCGCTGCGCACCAGGGTCACGTCCATGAGCTTCGCGTACAGCATCACCCTGGCGCTGGCCGGCGGCACGGCGCCGCTGGTGTCTTCGTGGCTGATCGAAACGCTGGGCCACCCGCTGGCGCCCGCCTACTACATCATGTTGTACGGCGCCATCGGCCTCGCGCTGATGCTGCCGATGAAAGAGACCAATCAGCGCGACCTCGACCAGTGACGCCGCCCGCGGGTCATCTAGAAGATGTCTAGGCGAACGGCTTGTCGATCGCCGGGCTTGGTTGCGTGAAAAACCTCGGGCCGTTCTCCGTGATGTACAGGCAGTCCTCGAGCCGCACGCCGAACTCGCCGTAGATCGCGATCATCGGCTCGTCGCTGAAGCACATGCCGGGGGCCAGCCTCGTCTTGTTGCCGCGCACGAAGTTCGTCCACTCGTGGCCGTCCATGCCGATGCCGTGGCCGGTGCGGTGGGGCAGTCCGGGCACCTTGTAGTCGGGCCCGAAGCCGGCGTCGGTGATCACCTTGCGCGCGGCGGCATCCACCGACTCGCACGTGGCGCCGACCTGCGCGGCCTTGAACGCCGCCGCCTGCGCCGCCTTCTCCAGGTTCCACACGTCGATCTGTCGCTTCGACGCCTTGCCGAACACCGTCGTGCGCGTGATGTCAGACGCGTAGCCTTCGATGTTGCAGCCGCCGTCCACAAGGACAACGTCCCCGTTCTTCAACTTCTGCGGAGTGATGCTGCCATGCGGGAACGCCGAGTACTCGCCAAACTGCGCGCCGGCCGATCCGCCAGGAGCGCCCAGCGCCTGGAACGCGGCGCGGATGTTGTTGCCAAACTCGAACTGCGTCATCCCTTCAGCCAGCATCGCAAACGCCGCCCGGTAGGCCTCGATCGTGATGTCGTTGGCGCGCTGCATCAGTGCGATTTCGGCGGCGGACTTGATCATCCGGCAGCCGGCCGTCACCGGCGTGGCCAGGACGAACTGGATCTGTGGTGCCGCTGCGCGCAAGCCTTCCGGAATGAAGAAGCGCACGCGCTCCTCGACGCCCACTTTGCCCGTCGCTACGCCTCGATCCTTGAGGATGCCGGCCACGCCCCCACTCCAATCCTCGTCTTCCTGCCACACGCGGACGTCGTTGGTGAACTTCGTGATCTCGCGTGCCCGCGCCTCCTCGAATCCCGGCGCGACGTACGCCAGCTCGCCCTTCGCCGGAATCACGAGCAGGAACGGACGCTCGCTGGTTCCCCAGCGGACGTTGACGAAGTAGTTCATGGTCGTACCAGGCTCGAGAACGATGGCGCCCATGCCGTTCTCGGTCATGAGCAGGCGGGCCTTCTCGATCCGCGCCCGCCGTTCGTCGTCTGAAATCAGCACCGCCTTGCCGGGAAACGGCTTCAACGCCGCGACTGGTGGAGCGACACTCGTGGTGCCGCGCTGCGCTTCTGCCGGCACCGCATATGAAGCGGCCGCCGCCAGTGCCGAGGTTTGCACAAAGGTTCGACGTGATATTCGCATGGGCGTCTCCTCATGACCGCGATGCGCCGCCCGTGGGCGGCGTGGGCTTGACGGGTTCCTCCAGCAGCTTCCACTCCGGCGGCTTCACGCCCAGGAAGTGCCGCACACCCACCTGACCGTGAACCCGATCACAGCAGGCTGCCGAGACGAAGCAGCCGGAGCACCGGTTCCTGCGTCTGGCGCGAGGCAGCCAGGTCCACCTCAAATTCCGCGACCCAATCGTTGACCATCTCCGGGTCCACCAGCATCTGTTCCACACGCCACGTCTGCTGATCATCGGAAGGCGACACGTGCGTGTGGCGCAGGTTGCGTGCCTCCGGATCGAGGCGCAGCAGCTGGTGCTCGACGTGGTAGGCCTCACGTGCCGTGCGCAGTCGCTCGGCCGTCCAGGGGTCATCATTGACATCGTGTGACACGTCCAGAACAGCCAGCGCCGCCCCGGAATCACCGATCGACCAGGCGCGCAGGAACGTGAAGAGGCGGGTCCGGACGGCTGCCGTCAACATCTTGGTGTCGCGTGTGATGTCCTGTTGCTCCGCCTCGGCACCCGGAGGCCGGAGGTCCCGATCCCGTGACGCCCCGGTGTCGCGCGGCACATAGTTGGGGTCGCGCATCCTTTCCCATTCCTCGGCGAGGCTAGAATCCACCTGGCGCAGCAGCGTGCGGAGATAGAACTCCATCTCGCGCACCACGTCGGTCTTCACCCCATCGGGGACGGTCTGGCTCAACACCTTGTAGACACTGTTCAAGTGTCGCAGCAACAGGCCCTCGGCGCGTTGCAGCTCGTAGTCGAGCACGTACTCATCGAACGATCGAAAGTTCTCGAACATCTCCCGTGCGATCGATTTAGGCCGGATGTTCTCCTCTCCCACCCACGGGTGCCGGTCGGCGAAGGCGTTGAAGGTCACGTAGACGAAGTCGCAGAGCGGCTTCGGATACTCCAGTTTCTCGAGTTCCTCCATGCGCTGCTCGTATTCGACGCCGTCGGCCTTCATCTGGGCGACGGCCCGGTCCTTCACCTTGTCGAGCTGGCGGCGCAGGACCACCTCCGGATTCTCGAGGATCGATTCAACGAGCGTCAGCAGATCCAGCGCATAGTCTGGCGACTGCGGGTCGAGCAGCGGAATCGTCTCGAGCAGATAGAGCGACAGCGTCTGATCCATCGAGAAGTCGTCCTGCAGATCGACGTTGACCCGCAGGGTGGAACCGTCTTCCGTTTTCGGGATGAACTCCACGATGCGTCGCGCCACCAGGGCCCGGAACAACTGCCATGCGCGCCGCGTGTGCGCCTTCTTGTCGCCCTCCGCCTCGTGGCAATCGCGAATCAGCTGACGCATGGCCCCGCAACCGTCGCCGCGCCGGCCTAGGACGTTGAGCAGCATGCCGTGCGACACCTGGAACCGCGACGTGAGCTGCTCCGGAACGGAGCCCATGAGCCGTTTGAACGTGCCGAGGTCCCAGTTGACGAAGTTGCGTTCGGGAGGTCTGCGCTTCACCACCTTTTTGCCGTCGCGGGCGGCCTTCTCGCTGAGCTTGATGTTTTCGATGACGTGCTCCGGCGCCTGCACCACCACGAAGCCGCGCGTATCGAAGCCCTTGCGCCCGGCGCGTCCCGAGATCTGGTGGAATTCGCGGGCGCTCAGGTGCGCGGTCTTCCGTCCATCGAACTTGCAGAGTCGCGTGAACAGCACCGTGCGGATGGGGACGTTGATGCCGACGCCCAACGTGTCGGTGCCGCAGATGATCTTGAGCAGGCCGCGCTGGGCGAGCTGTTCGACCAGCACCCGGTATTTGGGCAACAGCCCGGCGTGGTGCAGGCCGATGCCGTACTTCAGCCACTTGCGGATCTCAGAACCGTACGGGCTCGTAAACTTGAAGTCGGCGATGTCCTTTGCGATCGCGATCTTCTCCTCGCGGGTGCAGATCTTCAGGCTCGTGAAGTCCTGGGCGCTGCTGGCCGCGTCGGCCTGGGTGAAGTGCACGACGTAGACAGGCGTCTTGCCCTCCTCCGAGAGCTTCTCGAGCGTGTGCGCCAGGGGAATCTCATGGTACGCGTACTCGAGCGGCACAGGGCGGTCGCTGGACTTCACGGACACGGTGGGCCGGCCGTTCAACCTGGTGAGGGCACCTTCGAAAAACGACGTGTCGCCCAGTGTTGCCGACATGAGCAGGAAGCGGGCCTGGGGCAAGGTGAGCAGCGGCGTCTGCCAGGCGACGCCCCGGTCCCGGTCGGCGTACCAATGGAACTCGTCCATCACCACGGCGTCGACCCGGGCGCCGGCCCCTTCACGCATGGCGATGTTGGCCAGGACCTCGGCGGTGCAGCAGAGGATGGGCGCATCGCGATTCACCGTGGCGTCCCCGGTAGAGAGCCCGACCCGATCGGGGCCGAACTCACGGCAGAGGTTCATCCACTTCTCGTTGACCAGCGCCTTGATCGGACACGTGTAGACCGCACGGTGGCCGCGCGCCACCGACGCGAAGAGCAGCGCCGAGGCCACCAGCGACTTGCCCGAGCCGGTGGGCGTGTTGAGGATGACGTTCTTCTCGTCCAACAGCTCGAGGATGGCCTCTTCCTGCGCGGGATAGAGAACCAGCCCATTGCCGGCCGTGTAGGCGAGGAACCGCCCGAGCAACGCACCGGCGGAGACATCGCCGTCTTGAGGGACTGGGTCACCAAGGCGTCCAGACAGCACGCGTACTTCTACCCCAAATCCCAGCCCGGGACCAAGGTCGAAGGCTGCTGCATCATCCAGCCGCGGCCATCGCTACCGCACGGTGAGCCTCACCACCTGCGCTCCCTCGAAGCGGCCGGTGACCGTTCGATGCGGGTAGACGACCACGTCGTAGGTGCCCGGCGGCAGTGTGCTGATCGTCAGCCCGAAGGCGGAGCGCTCGAACGGCCGGCCGTAAACCATTCCCACATCCGGTCGCCCATCTCCGTAGGCTGCGACACCCAGAAACATCGGGTGGCCGCCACCGCTGGGGTAGGCCCACACGTGCACGGTGTCGACGCCGGTACCATCAGTCGCGGCGAGGTCGAGCGCCCAGCCGGCCACGGTGAAGGGTTGCTCGACCATCGCGGCATGCTGCGGCGTATCGACCATCGCCCGCATGGACGGCCCGACGACGACTCGCACGCGCAGCGGCGGGCCGGAACCGACGGTGGTGGGCAGGAAGACGAGATCGTAGCTCCCGAGGAATCCCGGAGCGGGCTGCCAGTAGAAGATGCCGGCCTGCGCGTCGAGCGACGAGCCGAGCGGTAGCGCGCGCAGATCGCCCTGCACCACGTGATAGCCCTCGAAGATGCCGCCGGCCTCGTTCGGAAGTTCCACCTCGATGCGCGTCGATTGTTCGATCGCGATCACGTGCGTGCCTTCTGCTGTCGGCTCTTGCCACTGCCAGTTGCCGCCGGTTCTGCGGACACGAATCTCGGGGACATCGCCGGCCGGCGGCTGCACGGCGGCTCGTCCGATGCGATCGGCTCCAGACACCCTCCGGGCTGTCGCATCCCCGGTCCCGTTCAGCACGGTGAAGAAGCGGCTGCCGATGCCATCGGCGCGCCCGCAGCCATCGGTCACCAACCATCCGATCTGGTGGATTCCGTTGCTGAGCGTGGTCGTATCGAGGTAGTACGCGCCGCCCGAGTTGTTCCCGTTGCTGAAGCCGGGGAACGACGAAGCGATGTCGGTGCGCAGATCGCCGTAGTTCACCGGCACCAGCGCACCGGAGTCGATCGACATCCACACGTTTCCGTTCGAGATCGAACAGGACGGGCTCGCCTTCGGTGTCAGTGTCCAACCGTAGTTCCAGAGGGCGCCCGACACCGTGGCGCCATATGCCGGCGTATCGATCGCACCGAACGGCCGTGTGGCCGTTGCGTTGCTCACCGCGATCGTCTTGCTCCCGAGCGTGGTGCTGTGCCCATCCTGATCGTACGCAAACGCGTACAACGTGAACGTGGCGTTGCCCTGCTGCCACAATCCCCACGACAGCAGCAGGTACCCCCACCCGGCGCGGTAGGCGAACGGTGTGCTCGAATACGCCGCCTCCACGTCGGGCCTCGATCCGCTGACGAAGAGGGGCCTGGCAATGAAGATCTTGCCGTGCCCCGGCTGGCCTGGGCCGTAGTAGAGCGGTGTCGTCTCGCCCGGCACCGGATCCCGCCAAATCTCCACGCGGTCGATGCTTTTGTCGTCCAGCGCCCATCCGGTCACGGCAAACGACCCGTGCAGATCCGTGTCTCCGCTGGCCGGCGTGTCGAACGCCCCGAAGGGAGGTTGGTTTGCGGAGGCCTGCTGCAGGGTCAGCGCAACCGAAACGATCTGCGGCGAATTGGTGACGTTGGCGGCGGAAACGGTAATCGTCGCCGAGGCGCTCGTGGTGGTGCCGAGCACGTTTCCCGGATTGACAATGCCCACCGTGAACGCGCCGCTGCCGGTGCTCGACCCGTTGGTAATCTGCACCCATGGCTGGTTCGCGGAGGCGGTCCACGACGTGGCGCTCGGGCCGCTCGTGGTCACGGTGACCGTTTGGGGGCCCGTGATCGGGCCGAGCGTTCCATTCGTGTTCGTGCCGGTAAACGGCAGCACCGCCGGCGTGACGGCCAGCGTGTCGGCCGGCACCGCTGTCCCCACCGAGAATACGTGAATCAACGGCAGCTCGCCGGCGCCGGTCACTTGCGACACGAAGACGCGTCCCGTCGTGGGGTCGTACGCGGCAGACCCGCTGAACTCGTTCGCCCCTTCAATACCCAGGTCCCAGACCGAGTAGGGCACAACCTGCCACGGTTGCTTCGAGCCCGCCTTCACGGCCGCCAAGTCCTGTGCGTCGTAGGCCCAGACGTACATGCGGTAGGGATAGGCGTGCTCGCCTTTGTAGATATTCGTGGGATCGCCGCAGGCCGCGGCTTCGCCATAGCAGTACGGTCCCGTACCCGTGCGTCCGAAGAACAACACGCTGTCGGTGCCTTCCGGAAACACGACGCCCTTGACTCGCGTGGTGCCGTTGAACTGCGGATGCGACCCGCTGGCGCCGTAGGTGCCGAGCGTCTGATGATCAACCGTGTAGTGCACCAGGGGCGTGGCCGACGTCTGGCCAGGCGTCCACGCGGACGCCGCGGGGCCAAACGACGTTCGGCTGAGGACCGATAGACAACAATTCCCGGTCAGGACCGTGCCTCCGAGCGCCGCTTGCCATGGCGCCGGGATTCGGCCGAGGTACCCGGACACGAAGCCGGCGTTCATCGAGCCGACCCGCAGCGGACCGGTCACCTGCCCGGTCGTGGCGAGCGCCAACGGCCGGCTGAAGTGCGACGTGCTCTGCGTCCCGTTCCCGTCGTAGTAGAGGTACTTCGTAAACCAGAGCTTCCCCTGGTACACGAGCGCGCCGCCGATCTTGGTGCCGCCCGATCCCACGCCCAGCCCTTCAGACGGGTCCCTCAGACTCTGCAGGACCGACGCCGTACCGCCTAGCGACGGGATGGTGACCTCGGCCATCAACTGGTCCCAGTCGTGACCGACGATGTAGA
>ERZ1292640.3110-Hain-H43-02um-R1-3110-length-13029-cov-11_pt1 | contig 13029 bp, 11 predicted proteins | sample MGYA00564404_ERZ1292640 | MGnify/ENA primary metagenome ERZ1292640 (study PRJEB36523, sample SAMEA6512636) | groundwater metagenome | collected 2019-01-08 | study: AquaDiva: Metagenomics assemblies of 32 groundwater samples
ACCTGGTCAGCGTCGTGACCTATGAATGGGAAAATATCCCGGCGGAGCTCTGTCGCTCGTTGGAGCGGCGAAAGCCGGTTCGCCCATCGAGCGCCGTCCTGAGCGTGATTCAGGATCGCCTTGAGCAAAAGGGATTCTTGGCCTCTAACAGATTTCCCGTCCCTCCCTTCGCTTGCCTGACTACACCTGATCAATTGGCGCAGGCCCTCCGACAGGTCGGCTATCCCGCCCTCTGTAAGACCGCCACGGCCGGCTATGACGGCAAGGGCCAGTGGCGGATCAGCCGGGAGTCCGATGTCCGGGAGGTGGAACGGGCCTTGTCGAAATCCGCTCGCCCCGGCATGCGATGGATCGTGGAGGCCTTTGTGCCGTTTGAACGGGAACTCTCGATCCTGGTGGTCCGTGGATCTGACGGACAGAGTTGCACCTATCCCTTGGTTGAGAATGAACATGATGAGGGGATTTTGCGAACCACCAAGGTGCCGGCCCCGGCTTCTTCAGTGGTAGCAGAGCGGGCGGCCATGCTGGCGCGTCAGGTGGTGGATCGGCTGGAAGGGGTCGGGGTCTTCTGCCTCGAATTGTTTCAGTTGTCCGGCGGAGAACTGCTGATCAACGAGATTGCGCCGCGGCCCCATAACTCAGGCCATTACACGCTCGATGCCTGCAGTGTGTCTCAATTCGAGCAACAGGTTCGTGCGACGTGCGGGATGCCGCTCGGTGAAGTGCGTCTGCTGAGTCCTGCCGTGATGGTGAATCTGATCGGGGAGGAGGCCGCGGCCTTTGTGAAGGGGGCAGGCAGTCGAACGCTGCTGGCTATTCCCGGTGCCTTGCTCCATCTCTACGGTAAACGTGCGATCCGTCCCCGTCGCAAGATGGGCCATGTCACATTTCTCGGGGAGACGCTCGGTCTCGCCCTCGATCATGCGCAGCAATTTCGTGACAGATTGGCGCGGTGAGCACTAGCGTTCCCATCGGTCTCTGTTGCTGGGCGCCAAGAAGGGCACGTCCCGCCGTTTGAACAGACCGATCAGCGCCATTCCTGCGAGAAACCCGCCGATATGGGCGAAGAAGGCCACGCCTCCTCCCTTACTGCCGATACTCATGCCCCCGCTGAAGAGTTGCATCACGAACCACATGCCGAGGACGAAACCAGCTGCCACTTTCGTGATGCCTAGTCCCGGTATCAGGACCAGCACGCGAGCTCGCGGGAACAATAACAGATAAGCGCCTAAGACCCCAGAAATGGCGCCGCTGGCTCCGATCATGGGGACCGTCGAAGAGGGATCGGTCAGGGCGTGGCTCAAGGCGGCGAGGACTCCGCACGTGAGATAGAAGAGGGCATATTTCGCGTGGCCCATGGCGTCCTCGATGTTGTTCCCGAAGACCCAGAGGTACAGCATATTGCCGATGAGGTGCATCCAGCCGCCGTGGAGAAACATGCTCGTGAGCAAGGTTGCATAGGCGGGAATGGCCACGACTGTCTCCGGGAGGTTGGCCTGTCCGAACAGGAGGGCTGGGATCGCCCCGTATTCGAACGCGAAGGTGTTGTCCGGTCCGGCAGGGAGGCTGATCTGATGGAGAAAGACGAGGGCGCAGGCCACAATGGACGCGATCGTGACGACTGGTGTCAGCTCGGTCGGGTTATCGTCGTGGAGGGGGATCACGGTGTCACGACGAGGAGGGAGGGCGGCGACGGTCGATGACTTCCCGTGGCAGTGCCGGATTGTCCGGCAAGGTGCCATCGGGGCCCAGCAGGACGGAGAACCCCGCCGCATGCGTATGGCCTCCGCCGCCGAAGGACGCGGCGATGGCTCCCACGTCCGTTCCGTCCTCGCGCGAACGCATACTGTAATAGCGGCGGCCATCTCGATCGTGCCACATGACACAGAACGGATGTTGCGCGGAGAGGCGCTCGCCGACCTGACTGGTCAAGATCGCGGTTTGGACCGAGGGCACGATGGCTCCCTGAAAGTCGATCAAGGTGGCCTGCGCCGCGAGTTTGCTCACGAGTTCGTTTTCATACCGGAGGATGGCGCGCCCCTCCTGTTCCAGATCTTTTTGCTGGAAGTTGCTCCAGAGCTGATAATCGAACGGATGGGAGGCCAGGGCCGCGCTGATTTCACGGCTGGAGGGGAGGGCCCAGGTCCAGAGGTCTTTGTCTTGGATATAGTTGAGGAGCCAGGGCGCCGGCTGATCATGCGCCCATTCCCAGGCCAGGACCGCTCCGGACTTTTTCATGTCGAAGTAGGCATAGGGAAGGCCGGCTAGGGCCTTCTCTGCGGTGATGTGGTGATCGAGGACGAGAAGGGCCTGCGCGTCAGCGGCGATGGCGTCCAATATCTCGCGGGTATAGCTGAAATCTACGATGACGACTCGTTGGCCCTGCAGTCCTTCTGGAGGGGGATTCCCATGTTTGACGGGGATGAATCGAGCCGCGGGAAATTTATTCCGGATCGCCCAGGCTGCGCCGAATCCATCGGCGCATTCCGCGTGATAGAGGACGACCGTGGGGGGATCAGCGAATGGGTGTTGTGAACGGGAGCCAGCCATTGATGCGGAGCATACCATGAGGCTTTGCCGAGACTAAAGCGTCTTGTGAGAAGAGATCAGAGTCTGTTGAGGTGATCGATCAGTTGACGCAACCGGCTTGCGCTCTGGCGATTGGATGCAAAGACCAAGCGAGGCAAGTTTCTGAGATTCGGCTCGTCGAGTTCTTCCGGAAGAGCCGCACGCAGCTCAAAGGTCCCCTCGGATAACAGATCGCCGAAGCTCTGATGAAGGCCCGCTACCTGCTCGGGGGAGAGGCCTGTTTTTAGTCGCATGGCCAATTGCCGCCCGACATAGCGCATGGAGTGGAATCGGCGATAGAACGTGTGGATTTCCTCAATGGCCTCGTCCACAGAGGTGGTGATCTTGAACAGGCTGAGATCTTCCTGGTTAATCAGTCTCCTGGCCAGGAGCTGCTTGGTGACGAAGGCATACCAGTCGTCCCAATAGTCGCAGTCGGGTGCTTGGAGACAGACGATCGGCTGGGGGTCGCTCTTGCCGGTTTGGGCGAGGGTCAAAATTTCAAATCCTTCGTCATGGGTGCCGAAGCCGCCGGGAAACAGCGCGATCGCGTTCGCTTCTTTCTGGAAAATCAGTTTGCGGGTGAAGAAGTATTTGAATGTGACGAGCTTCGGGTCGTCGGCGATGGTCCGATTCGGGCCCTGTTCGAAGGGCAGCATGATGTTGACCCCGAAACTGTTTTCCCGGCCTGCGCCTTCCTGGCAGGCGCGCATGATCCCGTCGGCCCCGCCGGTAATGACCATGAAGCCTTCCTCGACGATCTGACGGGAAAACCGGACGGCCATCTCGTAATTCGGATCGTCCGTGGCGGTGCGGGCCGAACCGAAGATGCTGATCTTGCGCCGGTCGCGGTAGTCGTGAAAGACGCGAAAGGCGTGACGCAGCTCTTTGACGGCGCGGTTGACGATTTTGAGATCCAGGGCATCCAGATGGGAATCGTGGAGCCGGAGTGTCCCGGCCAGGAGTTCCTTCATGATCGCGGCCTGCAGGTCGTCTTCCGGACTGTCGAGCAGGAGCCGAATTTGGCTGAGCAACTCGTCGTTCGAGGGCATGGGGCGGGAACGGTTCGTGGAAGTTTTCATGGGGTCATCCCTATGCGATGAGGGGGCCAGTGACTGTAGAAAAACTCTATCAGCTGATCGCGGATCGGTCAAAGGAATGGAGAATATGTGTACGTTAGGAACGGCTGGGGATGGCAGGCATGGTTTGAAGCGCCCAGGCCCTGATACGGGTGAGGTTGGAGGAGGTGAGGTCGGTGAACTGCACATCGACGTGCCAGGCGCGGGGCTCTGGTGAGGCCTCAGCTGGTTCTGTTTCTGGGTTCTCGCAGGCCAGAACCTTTCCGCGAATGGTCAGGGGCGTGTTTTGGCCGGAGATGGAAAAGGCCAGAACGACGTTCGTCTTGGGCGTGAGTTTCGCCGCCGATTCGATCAAGGCGCCAACGTGGTTCAGCTGGAGGATCATGGCGTTATAGTTGAGTCCCTGCGCCAGGGCCTGGCCGGGCACACTCACCACGACGGGGATTCTCGCAACATGTCTGGGCGGGCTGAGCATCAGGTCTTGCGCGCTGAGCACCCCGATCGGCTGGTTCTGCTTCGTGACGATCAAGAGGGACGCGCCGGTCGCCAGCATGAGGGTCGACGCTTCTGCCAGGGCCTGATCATGTTCGATGAACTGGACCGGGCGAGTCATAATCGCCCGGACTTCGATGTCGTGCGGCTCGAGCCCCTGCGCGACGACTTTTTTGACGATGTCGTTTGCGGTCATCAGACCGAACTGCGCATCGGTATCCTTTACGAGCAGGCAGGGTGCCTGTTCTTGTTCGAGCAGCAGCGCCGCCTCACCGACGGACAGATCTCCGGGAATTTGCACGACGCCTGGTGTCATCATATGGGCAATCACAGTTGGTATCAGATGTGTAGCCTTGGAGGGCTTGTTATGAGCGTCCGGCATGGGTGTCAAACCTCTTCCGACTCGCGTCTGCACGATTCGTGAGGGTTCCGCCCCCGGCGACGTCAGCCAAGTATAGCAGACGGGGCGTCCTCCTTCGTGACCGAGGCGTTCCTTGTCAAACAAGGGGTTTGGCGAATAGACTAGAATGATTCATGGGCCGATACAAGAATCGATCGATGGGCAATCGCGACGCCATGCAACAGGATTTTCAGCGCCGCCTCAGCCAGATTCCTCCACAGGGGATGGGGCTGTCGGTCGACGTCTATTCCCCCGATCTATTCGAATTGATGGAGCAGCTCAAGGAGCGAGGACTCCGGCCAAATTATCTTGAAGTCTTTAAGGCGACGACGACCGCCCTGATCGCGGTTCGGCAGGCGCTGCCCGATCTGTCGCTGGCCTATCATGGAGAAGGCCTCTGGATCACCCAGCCCGACGTGCAAGGGTCGCCGTTCTTTCAGCAGGATGTCGGCGAGATGGTCGCGCAACTCAATTGCATACAGAGTCTCTGGCTGAATCATGAATGTGCGATGAAGCAGATGGCCGGCTATTCGTTCGGCACCTATGTGCCGCCGTTGTATACGCCGCTGAGTGCTGAAGTGGTGGCAGCCAATATCGCGACGGTGCAGCAGGCGATGGATCGGCAGGGTGCCCGCGCGGACGGGGCCGCGCCGCTGTTTCTTTTGGAGCTGCCGCCGCTTACCTATTTTTCAGCTGGCAGGATCACGATTCCTCATTTTTTCAGGCTGGTGACGGATCTCGTGCCCTGCGGTCTTGTCTTGGACATCGGGCATCTTTGGACGATCTATCGCTATACAACTGTCCGCCGACGGATGTCCCTTGAGCGATTTGTCAGGGAATTTCTCGATGAGTTTCCTCTGGAGCGGGTGGTCGAAATTCACGTGGCAGGTTTGGCCTGTCATGAGTCAGCTGGTGAGGCGGAGTTGGGAGCAGAGCCTCCAGCCTGGATTGATGCCCATGCCGTGCCCATTCCCCCGGTCCTCTTTGCCCTGCTCGAACAGGTTCTGGCCCATCCGAACCTCGTGAGCCTGAGGGCTGTGGCGCTGGAAGTGGACACCAAGCCGATCGAGACGATTGTGGAGGAATATGCAGAGGCGGTCCGGCGTTTCTCCCCTGTCGTTCAGCGGGCGATGGCGAGAGGGATGGGCACTGAACAGATGGATCGGGCGTTGTCGTCCTGTTCAACTCAAGAGCCGGTCAGCCAATCTGATCGACAGAGGTTGCGCGACGACTATGCTCGCTACGCGCAGATTATTTCCGGGCAGGCTCCTGTGACCGGACCGGACTGGCAGGACGCGGCGGAAGATCAAACAGGACTCACGTCCTATCGCACGACCTATCTGCCCTACGAGATTCTTCATTGGGGCGGTGATCTGATCGAGATGTTTCCGCAGACCTGCCGGCTGTTAGCGGAGCGAGGCGTCGATCTGGCCGAGTTCGTGGCCTTCTGGTTTCGTGCGCCCCGTCCCCTCACCGAGTCGTACGATTTCTTTCTGCTCAAGATCGAACGGTTCATCGAGTTTGTGGCGGAGTTCGCACCGGAGGCCGTGGTCTGCGTCGAACAGGAAAGTGCTGTGCTGAGGCAGGCCTATGCAGCGGCGAATGAAGTGGTGGGACCGGCGATGGAGAGAGGACAAGCCTGATGAGCTTTTGGCAGTCACTGACCGGGCCGATCATCGGCCTGGCGCCGATGGATGGGGTTACCGATGCGACCTTTCGCCATACCGTGGCGCTGCAGGGGAAGCCGGATGTCTCATTCACGGAGTTCACGCATGTGCATGACGTCTGCCGGGGGCCGGAGTTTTTGCTGGACTCCCTTGTCTATCACGAGGCTGAACGGCCGATTGTCGCGCAGCTCTACGGGAAAGATCCGGACCTCTTCTATCAGGCGGCCCATGCAGTCTGTGAGTTGGGGTTTGACGGGTTGGACATCAACATGGGCTGCCCCTCTCGCAGCGTCGCCTCATCGGGATCTGGCGCCGGGCTGATCCGAACGCCGGATGTGGCCCATGCGATTATGCAAGCCACTCGACAAGGGATTGCCGATTGGGCGGCAGGGCAGACCCTTGAGAGAGCGGGGCTTAAGCCAGGCAGAGTAGAGGCCATTCAGCGGATGAACGAGCAACGGCAAGCTGCTCGCCCGCTCGTCCGCGAGACGATTCCCCTTTCCGTTAAGACCCGCCTCGGTTACGACGTAGCGATCGTTGATCGTTGGATCGAGCATCTCCTCATGGAACAACCGGCCGTGATTTCTCTGCATGGCCGCACCTTGCAGCAAATGTATCGAGGGGAAGCGGATTGGGGGGCCATTGCCCGGGCGGCGGAGATTGCGCGGGGCAGCGGAACCCTCTTGTTCGGCAATGGCGATGTGCATAGCCTTCAGGATGTCGTGCGCCGTGTGCGCGAGACAGGTGTCGATGGTGTGTTGGTGGGCCGGGCCACCCTTGGAGCTCCCTGGTTCTTTCAGCAGAAAGAGGAGGCGCGAGCCCTGCTTCGGCAGCAGCTCCCTGGCGGAGGGCCTGAGCCGGCCACGCCGTCACTCGATGCCCGTTTCGAGCTGCTGCTCGACCATGCCAGACGGTTCGAGGCTGCCTGTGGAACCGGGCAGTTTAGACGGATGCGCAAACATTTGGGGTGGTACTGCAAGGGATTCCCCCATGCCGCCTCGCTCCGAGCCAGCATGGTCCGAGTCTCGTCGGCTGCCGACGTGGAAGAGGTGCTGGCGAACTTTCGCAAGACCTGCGCGACGCTCCCTGAGGTCCCCGACCAGCTGCCGTTCGAACCCTTTGCCTCGACGCAACCCTCTCCGGCTCTATAGATGTCGCTCATTCTGGCCTCCAGCTCTCCACGCCGCCGCGAGTTACTGGCCCTGCTGGGCATTCCATTCGATGTGCAGAATCCCTCGTTCGAGGAGCGGCTGGAGCCTGGTCGGACCGCAAGCGAACAGGTGCAGGATTTCGCGCAGGGCAAGGCCAGATCTGTGGCGCAGCAGAGGCCTGAGGCGGTCGTGCTGGGCAGCGATACGGTGATCGAGCTGGATCATGAGGTGCTGGGGAAGCCTGCCGATCTGGCGGAGGCTCGTTCGATGCTCCGGCGCCTGGCCGGTCGTGACCATCGAGTCCTCACGTCGGTCGCGCTCGTCTGTTCAGTTCGCGCGATTGACCAGGTCGCCCTGTCCTCAGCCGTCGTGAGGATGAAGCCCTACGATGAGCGAGTGCACGAGGGCTACCTGGCGACAGGAGAAAGTCTCGGCAAGGCTGGCGCCTATTCGATTCAGGGAGCAGGCGGGGACTTGATCGAGTCCATCGACGGTGATTTTTTGACCGTGGTCGGCCTGTCGCTCCGTCTGGTCGCGCGGTTGCTTGCGCAAACCGGGATGAGCCTGCCAGTCGATCTTGAGACCCTGTATACCACTAAGCCCTACCCCAACTGGCTTCGCTTCTCCGGTTGATTGCAAAGGGGGGAGGGTTTTCGTACAATGCCGCCCCATCATTCATTCCTGGTGTTGCGTACGGAGGAAGTTATGATTGTGAGAGGTCTGACATCTGTGGCGCGAGTCGGTGGCGTCGCCACCTGTGTAGTCGTGGGCCTATTGACGGTCGTCGGCCTTCGTCCGGCCTTGGCGATCGACGTGAAACTGTTCCCGGAAGAGGCGCAGAAGGCCTTGGAGGCAGGGCGGACGCCGATGGAGAAGGCCAACAGTCCGGAAGAGGTGAAGAAAATCCTCCAGCATGCCTCAATGGTCACGCGGGTCGGAGCCGATCCTGAAAAAGACTCTTGTGGCGCCAGCGCCATCCTCCGGACCAAGCGCTATCGGCTGGAAGCCTTCGGCCGGCAGGAAGCGGCGGAGTCCAAGAAGCGGAAGACGGATGTGCGTATGCCCGCCGAGTTCATCCAGAAGGTCGTGGACATGTCGAACATGGAGATTGAAGTGCAACTCTGCGGCGATGACGAATATTTTGCCGAAGGCGCCTTGATCGAGTTGCAGCAGGGCTCCAAAAAGATCAAGCCTATCGATATTGCCGCCGCCGACCGTGGCCGCAAGAACGAGGGGAGCGGGCCGGCCTACCGGTCGCGTTTTACTGCGCGGTTTGCCTATGAGAAATTCGATCCCAATGCGGCGTCCGTGTTTGTGATCAATCTCCAGGACGGAAAAGAAGTGAGAATCCCTGCCGATTTTTCCAAGGTGAAGTAGGTCCCTTCTTTCAATCCTGCCCCTGACGGAGGACCCTGCTCCTCTGTCAGGGGCAGCAATCGCCGTAGTTGCTCCGTCAGTGACCTGGTCCTACCCTTGCATTTTCATTCTGCGCAGTTGCTTGAACCATCGTAAAGTTGGCATATTGGGGCATTTGTCCCCAGGCTGATGGGTTTGCCCGTCGCATTTTGCAACAGAATGATTGGCTCTCCTGATACAAATAGCTTGCTTCTGGATTTTAGTGATTGAGAGGAGGACTGTGGCATGACCGAAGAGTGGGGCGCGATTCTCGTCGTGGACGATGATGCGGAAATGCGAGAGCTGGTCCATGATGTACTCAAGGACCGTGGGCATCAGATCACGACGGCGGGCAGCGGCCAGGAGGCTCTCACATTATTGGAGGGGGCGGACTATGCGGTCGTGCTGACCGATCTACGGATGAAGGGGATGCCTGGGACGGAGTTGCTGACGGAGATCCGGCGTCTCTATCCGGACATCGGGGTTGTGCTGATGACCGCCTTTGGAACAGTGGACACAGCGGTCGAGGCCATGAAGCGGGGCGCTAGCGACTATCTGACCAAGCCGGTGAAGAACGACGAGTTGGTGCGGGTCGTCGAGCGGGTGATCCGTGAAGCCGGATTACGGCGGGAAGTGAACCGGCTCCGGCGAGAAGTGCATAAGGAATATAGCTTTCATCAGATTATCGGCAAGAGCAAGCCGATGCAGGAGGTGTTCGACCTGATCCGGCGCGTGGCCGATAGCCCCACGAATCTGTTGATCACCGGCGAGAGCGGCACCGGCAAAGAATTGGTGGCGAAGGCCATCCATTATAATAGCGACCGCAAGGATGCGCCTTTTATTCCCGTCAACTGCGCCGCTATTCCAGAGCAGCTGCTCGAAAGCGAGCTGTTCGGCCATATGCGGGGCTCGTTTACGGATGCAAAGATGGATAAGCGGGGCCTCTTCGAAGAGGCGCAGAAGGGCACGTTGTTTCTGGACGAGATTAGTGAGTTGCCGCTGATGCTGCAGGCCAAGATTTTGCGGGCGATTCAGGAGAAAGAGATCCGCCGTGTGGGTGCGAATAAGCCGATCGCTGTCGATGTGCGCATCATTGCGGCGACGAATCTCCATCTGACGGAGGAGGTCAAGGCGAAACGCTTCCGGGAGGACCTGTACTACCGGCTCAATGTGATCGAGCTGCGTCTGCCTCCCTTGCGCGAGCGCCGCGAAGATATTCCGCTGCTCGTGGATGCGTTCATGAAGAAATGTGCGGAGTCGCGCGGGAAACAGATTCAGGGCGTGAGCGAGTCGGCCTTGGCGATGTTGGTGGATTATGCCTGGCCTGGCAATGTGCGTGAATTGGAAAACGTGATCGAACGGGCCGTCACGCTCACCCGGAGCGAAAAGATCGTTCCGGGCGATCTTCCGGTGACGATTCAGGGAGCTAGGGGCGATCGGCGCATCCTCGACGATGCGGCGGAACGGACTCTGCCGCTGGACGAAGTGGAAAAGGAATATATCCTCAAGATTCTCGAAAAGACCGGCGGCAATAAGTATCAGGCGGCTCAGATACTGGGGATCGACCGCAAGACGCTCTATCGGAAGCTGGGCGAGATCGAGGGGAAGACACCAGCGTGAGCCAAAAGTCGTTCGATAGCGAGGAGCAGTATCGTCTCATTGTGGAGGCCGCTCCCAATGGCATGCTGCTCGTTGACGAGAACGGCAGGATTGTGATGGCGAATGCCTCCGCCCTTCGCCAATTCGGCTACGAGCGGGAGGAGTTGCTCGGCCAGTCTGTTGAGAGGCTCATTCCCGGGCCCTTTCGATCCGATCACCGGCAGCACCATGCCGGGTTCATGCAGGCACCTCAAGCACGATCGATGGGGAGAGGGCGCGAGCTGTTCGGCCTGCGGAAGGACGGCAGTGAATTCGCCGTTGAAATCGGCCTCACGCCGATCCAGACGACCAAGGGGAGCGGGGTGGTGGCGTCGATCGTGGATATTTCAGAGCGCAAACGTCTGGAAGCGCAGCTCCGACAGGCAGAGCGGTTGGCGGAGTTGGGCACCTTGGCGTCCGGTATGGCGCATGAAATCGGGACGCCGATGAACGTGATCCTGGGGCGTGCCGAATATCTGCTCCATCGCACCGCCGACGAAGGGATGAAGAAGGGTCTTGCCACGATCGTGACACAGGTCGAGCGCATCACGAAGGTGATGAACCAGCTCCTGGCCTTTGCGAGGCGGAGGACGCCGGAGCGGCGGGCTGCCGATCTCAGTGCGATCGTGGAGGATAGTCTGGAGCTGTTCCAGGAACGGATCGCCCACAGCCGCATCACGGTCGACAAGATGTTTGCCTCGCCATTGCCTTCTGTCCGTGCCGATCGGGACCAGCTCATGCAAGTACTCATCAATCTCGTGATGAACAGTCTCCATGCCATGCCGGATGGGGGCCGTCTGAGGCTGAGTCTCGCCTGTGAGGGCAGCTACGCGCGCCTCGAAGTCGCCGATACAGGCCATGGTATGCCGGAGGAGATTCGTTCGAAAGTGTTCGATCCGTTTTTCACCACCAAAGAGTTCGGGAAGGGGACAGGCTTGGGTCTCACGGTGGTGAAGGGGATCATCGAGGAACATGGCGGGACTATTACCCTGGAGAGTGTTGTTGAAAAGGGCACGACCTTTACGATTCGACTCCCTCTAGACGAGGCTGAGACCGCTGGTACTTCCTCATCATAGAGTTCTAACTCCTTCAGAAATCCGATCATCCGTGATTCGTTCCCTGTCGCGATCTGCGACAGAAATCGGCAGGCCTCTGTCCCAATTCTCACCAGGCCCATAGCCGTTCCTGCTGCAAGTTTTCGGATTGCGCCAAGAATGTTAAGCTGGCTGGCTCACTTACGAGCTCCGCATTCTGTCGACCGCTTGGAAGCAGGCTGGCATGGGTTGTGAAACCTTTCCCTCGCAAGGGGGCCAAGGGGGCAATGGGTGTGATGCAGGAAAGGAAGCCAGTGGTGTTACTCATCGCTGAAGATGATCAGGAAATGCGGAGCCTCCTCTGTGATGAACTCTGGGATCTGGGGGTGTCGATCCGGGAAGCCGCCGATGGGGACGAGGCGCTTCGATCGGTGCTTGATACCCGCCCGACGCTGATTCTCACAGATCTCCGTATGCCGGCCGGCGGCTTGGATTATATTGCCAGGCTCCGGACCTTTGCTCCCGGCGTGCCGATTGTGTTGCTCACGTCATTTGGAGATTCCAAAACAAAAACCGATGCCTTGGCGATCGGCGTCGAGGCCTACTTCGATAAGCCGGTTCGCCTGAGCGAGCTCAAAGGGGCCGTGCGGCGGCTCCTAGGCTCGGCATTGGATGGAAAAATCGACTGAATTTTCGTATCGTACAGAATCTTTAGTATGTCACGAGGTATGAGATGGCCGGATCTCAAAAGCCCCCTTCAGCAGTTCCTCCCTTTACAGATCCCGTTCTTGCTGCTCGACTGGAAGCCATCAAGCAATTGGCCGGTGGGTTTTCCGAGCGAGTGGCGGTCGTGGATCGCAATTTCAATGTCGTGTACGCGAATGAGTCCGCATGGCTGGAGGAGGCATCCCCCTCATCCGACCATTCAGCCAAGTGCTATGAGGCCTTTGCTCACCGGGAAGATCCTTGTGGCGCCTGCCCTGCGACGAACCTGTTCGAATCGCCCGACGTCCGGTCTGTAGCCTGTTCCTCCGGAGGGGACGGTGCTGCCTGTGGGATGCATCAGGCGTTTCCGCTCGCCGCGAGCAGCGGCAAGATCGAGTCTGTGCTGGTGCGGTTCAAGGGGCCGTTGAATCCTGCGAGCGGTGCGGGGAGCGATGCTTCGGTCCCGCAGGGGGACGTGAGGCTTGGTGAGTTGCTCGGTTCGAGCAAGCCGATGCGAGAGCTTCTCGATATGATCAGGCTGGTGGCCGACAGTAGCGCGACCATATTGATTCAAGGGGAAAGCGGCACCGGTAAAGAACTGGTCGCCAAAACGGTTCACCGTACCAGCTATCGACGGGATAAGCCGTTCGTTGTGGTCGATTGCGGTTCGTTGCCGGAAACACTCTTGGAGAGCGAACTGTTTGGCCACGTGAAGGGGTCCTTCACGGGTGCCCATGCCTCCAAGCGAGGGCTCTTCGAGGAGGCCGATGGCGGTACGATCTTTTTGGATGAGATTGCCGACACGACGGCAACGTTTCAAGCCAAGTTGCTGCGGGTGCTGCAAGAGGGAGAGATTAAACCGGTTGGGGGCAACCAATCGATCAAGATCGATGCGCGGGT
>ERZ1292640.3111-Hain-H43-02um-R1-3111-length-13028-cov-10_pt1 | contig 13028 bp, 8 predicted proteins | sample MGYA00564404_ERZ1292640 | MGnify/ENA primary metagenome ERZ1292640 (study PRJEB36523, sample SAMEA6512636) | groundwater metagenome | collected 2019-01-08 | study: AquaDiva: Metagenomics assemblies of 32 groundwater samples
CACCACTCGCTGCCGACGCAGGTTTTCACCGTGCGCAGTGCCTTGGCATAGGCGTGGCCGGAGGGCATGCCGATGTCTTTCCAGACGTTTTGCAGGTCTTCCTTTTTCACGCCCAGCAGGTCGATGCGCTGGCCGCCGGTGACCTTGACCGTCGGGATCTTGTACTTGTCCACCGCATCGGCAATTCGGCGAAGCTCGCTGGCCGTGGTTTCGCCGCCCCACATGCGCGGGATCACGCTGTAGGTGCCGTCTTTCTGGATGTTGGCGTGGCTGCGTTCGTTGATGTAGCGGCTTTGCGGATCGTCCTTGGCTTCTTTGGGCCAGGTTGAGATCAGGTAGTAGTTGATGGCCGGGCGGCAGGACGCGCAGCCGTTGGGCGTGCGCCATTCCATGAACTTGAAGGTATCGGCAATCGTCATCAGCTTGTTGTTGCGGATGGCGTCACGCACCGCCTGATGGCCGTGGTCGGTGCAGCCGCACATGGCCTTGAGCTTGGGCGTGGCCGAGTAGTCGCCGCCGGCGGTGGCCATCAGGATCTGTTCTACCAGGCCGGTGCAGGAGCCGCAGGACGCGCTGGCCTTGGTGTGCTTGCGAACTTCGTCGAGCGTGAACAGGCCTTTTTCCTTGATGGCCTTGCAGATGGTTCCCTTGGTCACGCCGTTGCAGCCGCAGACTTCCGCCTCCATGGGCATGGCCGCCGCCTTATTGTGGCCTTCGTGGCCGGCGTCGCCGATGTTGGATTCGCCGAACATCAGCTTGTCGCGGATGTCGCCGACACTGCGGCCGTCGCGCAGCAGCTTGAAGTAGTACGATCCGTCGACGGTGTCGCCATAGAGGCAGGCGCCGATCAGCTTGTCGTCCCGGATGACCAGCTTCTTGTAGACGCCGCCGAAGGGGTCGCTCATGACGATTTCTTCCGTGCCTTCGCCGCCCATGAATTCGCCGGCCGAGAACAGGTCGATGCCGGTCACTTTCAGTTTGGTCGATGTCAGCGAGCCGGTGTAGCGGCCGATGCCGAACTGCGCCAGGTGGTTGGCCGCGACCTTGGCCTGTTCGAACAGCGGGGCGACCAGGCCGTAGGCAATGCCGCGGTGGGCCGCGCATTCGCCCACGCTGTAGATGCGGGCGTCGGTCACTGTCTGCATGGTGTCGTTGACAACGATGCCCTTGTTGCAGTGCAGCCGCATTTTTTCAGCGAGTTCGGTGTTGGGGCGTATGCCGACCGCCATGACCACGAGGTCAGTGGCCACTTCCGTGCCGTCCTTGAATTTGATGGCGGTGACGCGGCCATCCTGTCCGCCCACCAGTTCCTGGGTCTGCGCACCCATCAGGAAGGTCAGCCCGCGTTCTTCCAGCGATTTCTGCAGCAGCTTGCCGGCCACGCTGTCGAGCTGGCGCTCCATCAGCGTCGGCATCACATGCACCACGCTGACGTCCATGCCGCGCAGCATCAGGCCGTTGGCGGCCTCCAGGCCGAGCAGGCCGCCGCCGATGACCACGGCTTTTTTATACTTTTCCGACGCTGCGATCATTTCGTTGGTGTCGGCGATGTCACGGTAGGCGATCACGCCCTTCAGGTCCTTGCCCGGCACGGGCAGGATGAAGGGGTTGGAGCCGGTGCACATCAGCAGGCGGTCGTATTCTTCTTCGGTCCCGTCTTCGGCGCGCACGATGCGTTTGATGCGGTCCACCTCGACAACCTTCTTGCCGGCGTGCAGGGTGATGTGGTTGTCCTTGTACCAGTCCCAGCTGTTGAGCACGATCTCGTCGAGGGTCTGCTCACCGGCCAGCACGGGGGACAGCAGGATGCGGTTGTAGTTGGGATGCGGCTCGGCGCCGAACACCGTGATGTCATACAGCTCGGGCGCGACCTTGAGCAGTTCCTCGATGGTACGGACGCCCGCCATGCCGTTGCCGACCATGACCAGTTTTGATTTTTTCATCGTGCCACTCCAGTGGGGGCCGGTGCCGTAGGCGCAAGCGCCAAAGCCGTTCCGGCTTGCGAAAAATGGGGGGTAAAGACCATGGTGTTCTCTCCTGCAGAACAGGGACCCGGTTGTGGCCGGTATGAGGTACACCAATACGCACGTCGTTATGCGCAGAACCCGCAGTGTGCTGGTTGCGGGTGGACGCGTCGTTGCGCCCGTGAAGGCTTACGCAAAAGTTGTGCCATGAGGCGGCGTGAGTGGCGTGCCTCAAGGCGTAGCCGCGGCGAGCACGGGAAGGTGGGCCTGTTCTGCCCGTGCACTGCACTCAGCCCGACGCAGCGCTGGTTGCCGCATGGGTCCGGGCGGTTCGCCGTCTGCACCAAAGACGGGCATGCACAGGGCTTGTGATGGTGCAGGGCCTGACTCCATTGCGCCCGTCGCGCCCCTCGCAGGAAGCTGACCGGAAAGGGGCCTTGACGCTTAAAGCCCGACGCCCAGCACCTCGGTGCCATCCACGGCACCGCTGCGGCCCGGCAGGGAAAAACGCTTGCGCCGTCCTGTCTTCACGGCGCCGGCGACCTCGCGCAGCAAGGTGGCGCTCGCCGCAATCTTCCAGCCGGCCGAGGTGGCCTGCTTCTGCAGCTGCAGGGTGGTGCTGACGCTGTCGCCGACCGGCAGAACCTGGGCGCTGCCCCACAACGGGTCCTCCAGTTTGGCCAGCGTCACCGGGCCGCTGTTCAGGCCCACACTGATTTCAAAACGCGGCAGCGAGCGCCCGGAGAAATGGCTGAGTAAAAAGCCCTGCACCCGCTGGGCGGCGTCGATCAGGCCCAAGGCCGCCCGGGTGGCACGCAGGCCGTGGTTGACGGTGTCGGTGTCCGTGCTGTCCACGAACACGGCCAGCAGGCCTTCGCCGACAAACTGCATGTGGAAGACGCCGAAAAGATAGAGGGTGTCGCCCGCATTCTTGTAAAACTCGCGCACGACCTCGCTGAGTTCCGTGCTGGAGAGTTTTTCGGCCAGCGCCGGGAAGTTGACCACGTCGACAAAGAGAACGCTGGCACTGGAAAACCTCCGGTCCGCGACCAGCGTTTCCGCCGAAGGCCATTTGTCGGCGAGTTCGGCCAGCATTCTTTTTTCATAGAGGCTGCCCAGCTTTTTTTCCTGCTCCTTCAGTGCCTGTCCGATCGCTGCGCCTACCGCCTGCTCCTGGACGGACTGGCGCATCAACTGCTTGTTGAGCTGGGTGGCGGTTGCTTCCAGCAGTTCCTCGAAAACCAGGGGTTTGGTCAGGTAGTCGTCCGCGCCGCTGGTCATGCCGGTTCGCACATGCGCACGTTCCTGCAGGGAGGTCAGCAGGATGACGGGCGTGGCCTGGATGGCGGGGTCGGTGCGCAGCGCCTGCAGCATGGCAAAACCGTCCATCACGGGCATGTTGACATCGCTGACCACCAGATCCGGCGCGTTGCCCCGCACCAGCGCCAGCCCGGAGGCGCCGTTGTCCGCCTCGGCAACCTCATAACCCTCAAAGCGCAAGGCAGCAGCGATCAGGGTTCGGATCGCCTCATCGTCATCGATGACCACAATCAGGGCCATCTCTTTATTCCATGAAAACAAGCGTCATGGCTGCAAGCTTACCAGCGCTGCCGGCATACTGGCGACAGGCACCACGTTCGCCAAGCTGCCCCGTACCCGTTCGACTTGCCGCGGTGTCAGCTACACCGGGTGGTGCGTCCTGCGCTTGCCGGTCACGCGGCTTTTTCGACGTGGCCCTGGCGGGTGTAGAGGAAATCTATCACCGCCTTGCGGTAATGCAGGTAGTCGGAGCTTTCGGCCAGCGCCACCCGGTCGCGCGGGCGCGGCAGAGCCACGCTCAGCACCTCGCCGATGGTGGCCGAGGGGCCGTTGGTCATCATCACGATGCGGTCGGACAGCAGCACGGCTTCGTCCACGTCGTGCGTCACCATCACCACCGTGCTCTGGGTGTTGGCAACGATCTGCAGCAGCTCATCCTGCAGCTTGGCGCGGGTCAGGGCGTCGAGGGCGCCAAACGGCTCGTCGAGCAGCAACACCTTGGGTTCCATGCACAGTGCGCGGGCAATGCCGACCCGCTGCTTCATGCCGCCCGAGATTTCGCCGGGGCGTTTTTGCGCTGCAGCGGTGAGGCCGACCATGGCCAGCGCCGCGTCGGTGCGGGCCTTGAGTTGCGCCTTGTTCTCTTTGGCTGCAAACACCCGCTCCACCGCGAGGTAGACATTTTCAAAGCAGGTGAGCCAGGGCAGCAGCGAGTGGTTCTGGAACACCACGGCGCGTTCGGGGCCCGGGCCGGAGATTTCGCGGTTGGCGCACAGCAGCGTGCCTTGGGTTGGCGTGGTCAGGCCGGCCATCAGGTTGAGCAGCGTGGACTTGCCGCAGCCCGAGTGGCCGATCAGCGCCACAAACTCGCCCTTGGCGACGGTCAGGTTGATGTTCTGCAGTGCGCAGAACGGGCCTTTTTTGGTCTTGAAGGTCTGCTCGACGCCCTGGATTTCGATGTATTTGGTGGTCAATGAACTCATGATGCGTCCTTGGTTGGCAGGCCGGAGGCCTAACTTTTCACTTCTTCAAACGTGAAGGCCGTGGCGAACTTGATCAGCAGGAATTCCAGCACCAGCCCGACGATGCCGATCACGAAAATCGCGATGATGATGTTCTTGACGTTGAGGTTGTTCCACTCGTCCCAGACCCAGAAGCCGATGCCCACGCCGCCGGTCAGCATCTCGGCCGCCACGATCACCAGCCAGGCGGTGCCCACCGCCAGCCGTACGCCGGTCAGCATGTAGGGCAGCACGGCGGGGAACAGGATCTTGGTGAAGATCTTCCATTCGGACAGGTTGAGCACGCGCGCCACGTTCATGAAGTCGCTCGGCACGCGCTGCACGCCGACCGCGGTGTTGATGATCATGGGCCAGATCGAGCAGATGAAGATGGTCCAGATGGCGGCCGGATCGGCGCCCTTGAACACCAGCAGGCCGATCGGCAACCAGGCCAGCGGCGAGACCGGACGCAGCAGGCTGATCAAGGGGTTGAACATGCGGCTCAGGAAGGTGAAGCGGCCAATCATGAAACCCACCGGAATGCCCACCACGGCCGCCAGGCCGAAGCCCATGGCCACGCGCTTGAGCGAGGACAGCACGTTCCAGCCCACGCCCTGGTCGTTCGGGCCCTTGCTGTAGAACGGGTCCCTGAAGATCTCGATGGCCTGGATAAAGGTGTCTTTTGGTGAGGGAATGCTGGCCCCGGTGCCCATGGACACCAGTTCCCAGACCAGCACCAGCAAACCCATGCCCAGCAGCGGCGGCAGGATGCCCAGCCAGAGAACGGATGCGTCCCGCGTTGGTTTTGCTGGCACGGTGGCTGGCACGGTAATTTTCATGTCGTTCTGGGCAGCAGCGCCCGTGGTTTGGGCGCTGTCAGCTATCAAATATGTAGCTGACGGCTCCCTGGGTTTGTCGCCGCTACGGGCTGCCGGGGCGGCAGCTTCGAGCGGGCTGTGGAATACGGCACTGACCATGGCGTGACCTCCTGGCTTTGGATTCAATGGGTGTTTCCAGCTGCGCGACTAGGCGCGAATCTTGAAGCTGTCCGCGTACTTCTTCGGGTCCCTGCCATCCCAGACCGTGCCGTCCATCAGCTTGTGGCTGCGCATCAGGTCCTTGGGCACGCTGACCTTGGCGGCGGCGGCGGCGTCCTTGTAGATGTCGATCTGGTTGATCTGCCTGGCAATGCCCAGGTAGTCCGGGTGGTCCTTGATCAGGCCCCAGCGCTTGTGCTGCGTCAGGAACCACATGCCGTCGGACAGGTAAGGGAAGTTGACCGCACCGTCGTTGAAAAACTTCATGTAGTTCGGGTCGTCCCAGGTCTTGCCCATGCCGTTCTGGTAACGGCCCAGGATGCGCTGGTTGATCGCGTCGACGCTGGTGTTGACGTAGCTTTTTTCAGCAATCGTCTCGGCCATCTTGTTCTTGTTGGACAGGCTGGCGTCTATCCATTTTCCGGCTTCGATGATGGCGGCGGTGACGGCACGCGCCGTGTTCGGGTATTTCTTGGCGAAATCGGCTGTCGTGCCCAGCACCTTTTCAGGATGGTCTTTCCAGATGTCCTGGGTGGTCGTGGCGGTCACGCCGATGCCGTCGATGATGGCGCGGTGGTTCCAGGGTTCGCCCACGCAGAAGCCGTCCATGTTGCCGATGCGCATGTTGGCCACCATCTGCGGTGGCGGCACGGTGATGACCTTGGCGTCCTTCATCGGGTTGATGCCGTTGGCTGCCAGCCAGTAATACAGCCACATCGCGTGGGTGCCGGTGGGAAAGGTCTGTGCGAAGGTGTATTCACGCTTGTCGGAAGCCATCAGCTTGGCCAGGCCGGCGCCGTCCACGGCGCCCTTGTCGGCGATTTTCTTGGAGAGTGTGATGGCCTGGCCGTTGTGGTTCAGGTTCATCAGCACGGCCATGTCCTTTTTGGGGCCGGCCGTCCCCATGTGCACGCCGTAAATCAGGCCGTACAGCACATGGGCGAAGTCGAGTTCGCCGTTGACGAGTTTGTCGCGCACGCCGGGCCAGCTGGCCTCCTTGCTGGGGATGATGGTCACGCCATGTTTCTTGTCAAAACCCATGATCGAGGCCATGACCACGCTGGCGCAGTCGGTCAGCGGAATGAAGCCTATCTTGACTTCCTTCTTCTCGGGCGCGTCGGATCCGGCCGCCCAGGCGCCGGGGTTGCCGATGCCGAAGGTGGCGGCGCCGCCCAGTGCACCGGCTTTGCGGATGAAGTCGCGGCGTGTCGGCTTGCCTGGAGCGGGGGAAGTTTGCGTCATGTGGAACTCCTTGAGTGACAAAACAGAAGACTGAAAAAGAAGCGCGGAAGATCAAAAGAGGAAAAACAAAACGGCGCCCATTTCGGGCCTGCGCAAGCAGGCTGGAAATGGACGCCGTTGTCCGGTGAAGTCGTGGAAGACCTTTGAAACGGACCGCCGTTGGCCCCTTCATGTCTTCAACTAAGCAGCAACCGTGCCAGGTGATTTCGATGTGGGAGGCGGGCTGGGGTTTGCCTCTGAAAAGTGGCTGGATGCTGTGACGCCGGGAGCGCAGGACACGTTCAGCCAGGGTGCGCCATCCTGGTGCGAATGCCCCCAGGCGGCACAGGCCTTGTGCTGAATCAGGGCGTTCCGGTGGCCAGGTAGTCCGCCATGGCCAGCACGGCTTCGGCCACGTCGGTCAGGCGGCGGTTCTGGTTCATGGCGGTCTGCCGGAGCATCTTGTAGGCCTCTTCTTCACTGAGCTTGCGGTGCGCCATCAGCAGGCCCTTGGCGCGTTCGATGAGCTTTCGCTCGTTGAGGGAGGCGCGCGCCGTCTCCAGCTCGTCGCTCATGGCCTGCAGCCGGCTCGCCTGGTCCTGGACCAGTTCGAGAATGGAACGGTCCAGATGCGGGCCGTAAGAGGTGGCAGCGGGACCGGCCTGGCCCGCTCCCGCCGGCAGGCTGTCACCCTGTGCCGTGAGTGCGGCGAGGATCATCTGGTGGTCGCGCAGTTCGGCGCGCGCCTGCACGATCTTCTGTTCGCACAACTGCAGCAGCTCTGCCGCCAGCTGGTCCTCGACGGCTTTCATGGCGTCGATGCGGTGGGTGCAGCAGTCGAACCAGGTCTGGCTCAGGTTGGGGTCAAGGGCGCCGGCCGCCACCGAACAGGCGATGCGGCGCAGGCGTTCGAGGTCTGCCAGCGTGGCGGTGCTCTGACTGGTCTGCCAGAGTTCGCGCAGCGCGGGGGGCGAAAAATCGTTGAACACCTGCACGCAGCGTTCCTGCGACTGGATCAGGTGCAGCCATTGTTGCTGGCGCTGGGCGTCGGTCTGGCCCGAAGCGAAGGTGGCTGCGCCGAAAGCCCGTTCCTGACCGGCAAATTCCTTGCCCTGCATGAAGTTGAACATGGCCACCAGCAGCCGCGAAATCTCGGGGTTGGTGGCGCTGTCGGCCGCTTCAAAGACCACGGCCAGCAGACCGGCGATCAGCTTGACAAAGGCCGCGGTGGCCTCGGCCGCGGCCACGTCCTGCGCGCCGATGCGGGCCCGCAGGGCGGGCAGGGCGTCGAGCTCGTGCAGGACAAAGGCAATGCGGCTGAACAGCCGGGCGCCGTTGTTCAGGTGGCCGGCATCGGTGTCCAGGTGGTCGAAGCTGGCGCGCAACTCGTCCTCGACCTGCTGGCAATCGAGCACCTGGCGCGGCAGTTGCGCGGCAAAGCGGGCACCCCGGGAGCTCAGGAAGACGTTGGAGATGCCGCGCTCCTTTTGCAGCGCGTGTATCAGGCGACTGATCACGTTCACCAGCGCGCTGGTGCGAGTGAGTTGCTCGAGGTCGCTGATTTCGCAGCGCCGGGCGGCGATCAGAAAGCTCAATCCGGATTTCATCTTTTCCATCACAAAGGGGCAGTCGCCATGGTTCAGCAACATTCATGCCCCGGGTCCGGCAAAGGCGCTGGACCGTCACGATGGACCGGCGGGGAAACGCTCGCTGGCGCGGCCGGTGGCCTGCCTCGCGTTGCACAGCCCCCGGGCCGCCAGCACGCGACCTGGGCCCTGCATCGGCCAGCCACAGGCCGACCCGGCGCCGCGGGATGGTGGGCGTTGGGTTGGATGGCCGGATCGCGCAATCACTCTGTTTGGTCGCGGAAGGCTTGCAAAATTAAACAAAAGTAGCAGTTCGTGGTATTATTTGTGTAATATATTGTATAAAATGGCAAAAAATGACAGTAGCTCCTCCAAAAAATGTCGTGAAGACTGACAAGATTTTTTGCACCACACGCGAGACGGCCAAGATGCTCGGCGTTTCCATTGGTACCGTGCAACTGTGGGTCGACACCGGCCTGTTGTCGGCCTGGAAAACTGAAGGCGGGCATCGCCGCGTGACGCGTGAATCGATCAACAAACTGCTGCACCTCAAATCAGGTTTGCCGTCGGCCCCGGCGCTCAATTCGCGCTTCAAGGTGCTCGCGGTCGAAGACAGCAGCAACTTGCGACGGCTGTATGAAGTGGTTCTGGCGCAATGGCCCATGGCGCCCGAGGTCACGATTGTCGACAACGGCATCAAGGCCATCATGCTGATGGAGCGCCAGATCCCCGACCTGTTGATTCTTGACCTGAACATGCCCGGCGTGGATGGATTTCAGCTGGTCAAAATCCTGCAGAGGGAAGAGCGGTATGCAAACCTGACCATCGTTGTTGTCAGCGGCCTCGACGAGATCGAAGTTGCGGCGCAGGGCGGCGTTCCCCCAGGTGTTTTTGTGTTGCGAAAACCCGTGCCTTTCGCCAAGTTGCTGGCCATCGCCACAACGGTCGTGGACAAAACCCACGCCGCTGCGGGTCAGGCTCCGGCATGAATCTGACTCTGAACTCCGCCTTGCTCGAGAAAATGGTCGAAGGCGTCATTTTCCTCAACGGCGAAGGTCAAATCACCGATTTCAACCGCTCGTCGCGCCCCTGGCTCAAATGCACCGCGGGCGTCGCGCCACAGCTGGCACAACTGCTCGGCCAGGTGGCCAGTGGCGCCGTCCTGGCGCCGGTGGACATCACCGCGCTGTTCGGGCGCTGGACGAGTGAGGACCAGGTGGACGTTTACCTCTGCAAGAGCGACACGCAGGCCCATGCGCTGTTGTTTCTTCCCCTGATGCGACAGGCCAGCGTACCCCTTCCCGGCGCCAGTGCCAACGTGCTCACATTGCTGGGTCAGGAACTTCGCCACGAATTGACGCTGTTGCGCCAGCAAGCTGACATTGCGGACCCGCCCGCCGCGCCAGACAAGTCTTCGGTCATCGGCCAGTCGGGCCGCTTGAGCAGACTGCTGGTTGCCATGGACCAGCTCCTCCAGCTCAGCGGCATTCATTCGCTGTTTCCGGGCAGTCGTCTGGCGCTCGGCGATCTGATCGATGAAGTCCTGATTGAAGTGCCCAGGCCGCAGGGCGGTTACCGTGTGGAGTTCGAGCCTGGCACCATGCCGACCACGCAGGGCGCACTGTATGGGGATGCCGACTGGCTGAAGTGTGCATTGAGGGGGCTGGTCGAGGCCATCGGAGAAAACGCGCCGCCCACCAGCGCGGTTGAGCTCCGCATTCGCCAGCGGGGAGCATCTGTTGAACTGACCGGCAACCTGGTCAAGGCCGGTCCGGTCCGGCGCGCCGCATTTGTCGGCGCGGCCCAGCGTGTCAGCTTGCGCCTGGACCCGGATACCCGGCTTCCGATCTGCCGGCGCATTGTCGAGCTGCACGGGGGCCAACTGGAAGCCCTGCCAGCGCCGCGCGACGACGCTGATAAACGCGCTGCCGGTGTGCAGGCCTTCACCCTGACCTTGCCCCTGGGTGATGCGGGGAATGCGAGTGAACCCTCTGCTAGTGCCAGCCGCCTGTTTGTCGAACAGGCCGAGTTGTACGCCAGAGACCTGGCTTCGCTGATGCGCACCCTGCGCGTCGGCGCAGACGCGTCACCGGTATGCGAGTCCCCCGAAGAAACGGCGAGCCCGCGCGTTTCAGTCCTGCCATTGAAAAGCCAAAATGAAAACTATCCTCATTGTTGATGACCACCCCGATATCCGCCGCCTGCTGTCGATCACGCTGGGCGGGGAGTACATGGTGCTGGAGGCGCACGACGGCGCCAGTGGACTCGAGGCTGTGCTGGCACACCGCCCGCAGGCTGTCCTGCTGGACGTCATGATGCCGGGCGAATTCGATGGCCTGGCGGTGCTCAACGCCATCAAGTCCAACCCGGACATGAAAAACACGCGGGTGGTGATGTTGACCGCGCGCGGACAATCCGGCGATTTCCGGGAGGGCCTGAGCCGGGGTGCGGACGCCTACTTCGTCAAACCTTTCAGCCCGCTCCAGATCGTGAACTGGTTGCGGGAAAATCTCCCATGACGGGCGGGCCATTCCAGCCGGCGCCTGTCAGTCACCAGTCTGCGGCCATGATCGGTGGCCAGCTGTCTCTGCAGCCCCAGCTGTCGATGTATGCGGAAGACTTCCAGGAGATTCTGGGGCGTCACCATGAGCTTGAACGCCGGCACAACAACCTGAAGGCCGCTTACAGCCGGCTGAGCGAGGCAGGTGAGGTCCTGGGCCGGCTGACCCGGCTGTCAGGGGAGCTGTACCTGATGTTCGATGCCGAGGGACACATCCACTGTGCCTGCGACAACGCCCGTTCGGTGTTCATGCTGGACGAGTGCAAGGTCGAGCGTGTGCAAGAGCTGATGGCGCCATTTCACCTGACGCATCTCGAGATGCTTCTCAGGGGCACGGTGGACGGCAACCCTGACTTCACGTCGGGCCACACCGAGTTCGTGCTGTACCCGGGCGGTGACCCCGATCTGGCGCGCCTGTTTGCCAGCAGCTTTCTGAGCCTGTCCGTTGGCCGCGCTGCCCAGACCTGCTGGATCATCCGCGACCTGTCTGCGGAAACCGGCGAAAGCCCCGATCCCGCGCATCAGTCCGGGCGCTACAGCGCGCTGCATCAGGGGGCAATGGCCGTGAACCCGCAGGGGCAGATCATTGCCGTTGACCGGGCATTTTCAGACACCACGGGCTACACCAACGAGGACCTGCAGGGGCAAGTGCCCGCCATGCTCCGATCCGCCGGCGGAAACCCGGTTTTTCAGGACATCCTGGGCGCGGAACTCCAGGCCAATGGTCGCTGGCGCGGAGAGATCACCACCCTCAGAAAAAATGAGCCGCCGCTGCGCCAGTGGCTGTGTATCACCGCCGTGAGGGACAACAACTTGCAGGCTGTCGCTTACATCGCGGTCCTTGCGGACAGGGCGTTGATGATGAGTGCGGAGCGTACCGTGCTCGATTCAGCCTGCCACGACACGGTGACAGGCCTTCCCAATTTTTCCCTGTTTCAGGAAAGGGCAGGTCAGAAAATGGTGGGGGCCTGGCGTGGAGGCGCGGGCGTGGCCCTGCTCTGCATCGGGCTTGATCGTTTTCAATCGACCCAGACCCTGGCCGACAGCGCAAGCGCCGATACGGTATTGCAGACAGTCAGCGCACGGCTGCAGGAGGTGATTCGCGGATGCGACATCATCACTCATGCCGCGCCAGACCGTTTTTATGTCCTTCTGGTGGGCGCGCTCGACCAGACCGCCGTGGCCGATATCGCCAGCCGGATGATCAGCGCCGTAGCGGTGCCGATTCCTGTCAGAAATCAAAAGCGGGTCATTGGTGCCAGCATTGGGTGCGCCCTCTTCCCCGGTGGCGGCATGGACACACCGGCGCTGCTGAAGAAGGCCGCAGCCGCGATGCTGCTGGCCCGCAAGGACGGCGGCAACCGTTACCGCATGTACAGCCACCCGTTGCCTGCGGTGCCGGCGGTCCGGCACAACGCCCTCGAACACGACTTTGCTGCGGCGCTGTCGAAGGAAGAGTTGTACCTCGCATATCAGCCCCTGGTTGCCAGTGACGGCCATTGCCAGCTCCTGGCCTGTGAGGTGCAGCTCCGCTGGAACCACGCCTGGCTGGGAGACCTCGCCTGGCCGGAGCGCGGCGCGCCCGGCGAAGTGGGCGATTCGGATATTGATGCGGGGGTGTGGATGATCAAGACGGCTTGCCGGCAGCTCAGGAACTGGCAGGCCCTCGGCCTCGGTGAGATGCGCCTGGTGATCAACCTCACCGCAGGTCAGGTCACCAGCCATCAGACGGCCGACGCACTGGCGGAAATATTGACTGAAACCGGGATTGCGCCGCGCCGCCTGGAGCTGACGCTGACCGAGGCCCAGAATCTGACCATCCACGGCAGTGGGCTGGACAGTTTGGCCCGTTTGAGAAAAACCGGCGTACGAATTGTGCTGCGCAACTTCGGCACCTGGTACGCCGAACTGGCCCAGATCCAGGCCCGGCCTTTTGACCAGCTCAAGATCGAACGCAGTTTTGTGCACGACGCCGTGCTGGAAAAGCCCGTCGGTTCACGCTGGGAGTGGGTGGTGGGCATGGGTGTGACCATGCGGCTGGACCTGATCGCCGAACCCGATGCAGCCCCCCCCCCCCAGATCGAACTGTTGACCGCCCGTTACGGGCATCTCACCCAGGG
>ERZ1292640.3112-Hain-H43-02um-R1-3112-length-13027-cov-4_pt1 | contig 13027 bp, 11 predicted proteins | sample MGYA00564404_ERZ1292640 | MGnify/ENA primary metagenome ERZ1292640 (study PRJEB36523, sample SAMEA6512636) | groundwater metagenome | collected 2019-01-08 | study: AquaDiva: Metagenomics assemblies of 32 groundwater samples
CCGAGCTTGTAACCTACATAAACGAGAAGGTATGACCAAATCCAGGAACCGATAAAGCTCAGCACGGCAAACGGCACAAATGGAGCTCTCCATATTCCAACTATAAATGAAATGAACGTGCGTACCACCGGCAAGAGCCTGGAGAAGAACGCCGTTAAATTTCCGTATTTTTTCATCCATGCATCGCCAAGCTCAACTTGTTTCTTACTTATCAAAAGCCATTTTCCATATTTCAACAAAATGAACCTGCCAAGTTTTTGGCCTATAAAATATGAAACCACAGAACCGAGCAGGCAGCCAACTGCGCCGGCCAATGCCATCAAATGAAAATTGAATTGGCCACGAAAGACCAAAAAGCCCGCGAATGGCAACACCACCTCGCTTGGGATTGGAATATTTGCAGACTCCAACGCCATTAAAAGCACGACGGCGCTATAGCCAAAGGTAGTAATATTTTCCGTAACCCACGTTGTAATTGCCTGAAACATACGCGAGAGTAAGTATACCAAAAAACCGCGGAGCTTATTTTCGCCGCGGTTTTTTTACCAAGTTTCAAGTGTTTAATTCTCTACTGGCTGCTCCACTGGTTTAACCACTGACTTCTCTGGAGCTTGAACAACCAACAAGGCGTAGTATTCCCCATTCTCGCCTCGTGTCTTTTTTACCGAGAACTGAGCTTTCTGGTCAATCTTTAGATCCGCGAGTCCGATAATTTTTGATTCATTTTCATCCACGTATACGATGACCGCTTTGTCCATCATTACCTTTTTAGCTTTTTTACCATCAACCTTGCCTCCATTTCTGATCAATACATATTTTCCATCAACATTTATTTCTCTGATGTATGCAACCATATTTTTAGCCTTTTGCTTACCTAAAGCGAGATGCAATCCATTGTTTTCACGTTCTAGGGACAATCCTTTCTTAGAGGAATCCTGTGCCAACGCAGGCACGGCGGCGACCACCAAGAGCATGACGGCTATAAAGCCGATAACAATTTTTCTCATATAGATACGAAGTTAATAAATAAAAGATATGACCTATGATAGATACATCGCTCTGCAACAAAAGTTACAAACCAAATTATCTAAACTTCAGTCCTTCGTAACGCACAACTTCAAGAATCTTTTGGCTGCCAAGCAGTTCTTTTGAGAGAGAATCAGAGTAGTCCGAGTCATACACCACTTTTTTGATGCCGGCGTTGAGAATCATTTTTGTGCAAATCACGCATGGGTACGTATTACAATAAAGCGTGCCCCCCTCAATACTGATGCCAAACTTTGCAGCCTGCGTAATGGCATTCTGTTCCGCATGAGTTCCGCGACAGAGTTCGTGGCGCTGACCGGAAGGAATCTTTAATTTCTCGCGCAAACAACCGCCTAGCTCCGCGCAGTGCGGCACTCCGCGAGGTGCGCCATTGTAACCGGCCGTGAGTTGTTGTTTATCTTTTGCTATTACAGCCCCAACTCTGCGGCGCAAACATGTGGCACGCTTTGCCCATGCATATGAAATCTCCATAAAGATTTCGTCAAAACCAGGCCGTTCCGTTCCTCCCAAAATTCCCAAAAAATGATTCAGTTTTTGTTCTAAATCTGCATATGTGCCCTCATTTATGGTGAAAAAATCCACCATGTTTAGGCACTTACCTATTTGCTGCCCGCTTTCTGTCTCGCCCTTGCCTTGTTCGCGCTCGAGTTTGTCTAAAAGTGCTTTTTCGTCAATCTTGCCTTCACCTTCGCGACCGCGTTCCATCATCCTTTTGAGCAAAACGTCCGTACTCGCCGTAATTCCGACTAAATAAAAATATGGCAACTTCTTTAGCTCATTAACTTCTGCCGGATTTCTTATTCCATCAACTACCCAGTGAGCTTGAGGCTGAGTCAATAGATGTTCACGAACGCGCGCCCCCAAAACACCGGCACCACCAGTCGTGCGCAATTCATTGCCAATGTTTTGCAAAGCCTCTCGACTATGAGCAATTCCGCGCGAAGTTGCCTCTTTTCTAACGATGTCCGAAAGGGAAATATATTTAAAACCACGCTCACCCAAAAGCTTTGCGGCAGTCCCCTTTCCACTCCCCATATATCCGGTTAATCCTATATACATAGCCAATAAATTAGTTGTTGGGGGTTCAGGGTACTCTGATAAAGATTTTTGTCAAAAAAAACCCCCGCTGAGCGAGGGGGTTTTTGATGAACTGGGTTGTTTTCTAATTTTCCCCTTTTGGTTCATCGTTTGCTACATTTCCGCACAATTTTCTATCTACGTTAAAAACTTTCCACGCGGCTCTTTTGTCTTTTTGAAGCTGTTTATTGGAGACCCTCCATGTACCATGGAAAGCTTTCCAGGCAGCTTTTACAGCCTCTTTCCTTTGAGACCTATCGGATATCACCCAAGCCAATTTAAGAGCGGCTTGCCGAGCCGTGAGTGCTGTCTTAACGGCATTATATTGCGTATCTACAACCGTTAAAATGGCCACTTCCCTTTTATCTACGGCCGCTGCCATGCAAGTGAGCTGAGCAGCCTGCAAGACGTTTTGATCGGTCTCTGCGCCGTCTTGAGCGAACGCTGGCACCGTAAAAACGCCAAGCATCACCGCCGTAATCACCGCGAGTGCAATGGACTTTTTCATATGCGAGTGGGTTAAGAAATATTACACACACTTATACAGTACAATGTAGTAGGAGTTACTGTAATTTTGTAATAGAATAGCGACATGAGGGAACCTCTTTAAATATTCTAAAGATGCAAACTAGAAAAAAATTCTTCTTGGCACTGCAAATAATATCGGCGCTTGGCATGCTGGTATCTGCATATTTGGTTTATAAAAAATTCGCTCCGCTCGGAGAATCCTTTTGCGATATAAATGATCGCATTAATTGCGACATAGTAAACGGCAGTAAATACGCAAAAATCTTTGATATTCCGGTGGCTGTGCTTGGTCTGCTCTCTTATACGTATTTCTTTATTATAGCTTTGGATTTGTTCAAACATCCAAAGCTGTATATGTTCATTATTCCGCTCTCTACACTGGCTGCGGGCTTTGGACTGCTATTTTCGCTGTACCTCACCTATATCGAATTCTACATATTACAGGCTTTGTGTATACTGTGCTTAATGAGCCAAGTTTTGATACTACTTATTTTCATACTCTTCCTGACATTATGGATAAAAGAAAGAAAATCTCTGCCGCAGCCATTATAATTATCTCCATAGCTCTACCATTTTTGCTGGCCGGTTGCGGGGATCAAATCGGCGATCGTTATGTTTCGTTTGCAAGCTGTTTGTATCAGAAAGGAGCAAAAATGTACGGCGCTTACTGGTGTCCGGTGTGCAATAATCAAAAGTCAAAATTTGGATCACTCGGCGCTGCAAAATTAAATTATATTGAATGTGATGCGCGCGGAGAAAACGGCAATCCGGATCTTTGTTTAAGAAAGGGCATCGCCAGATACCCAACATGGGAATTTACAGACGGCACAAGGCTTGTTGGGGAATTAGATTTTGAACAATTAGCAGAAAAAACGGGTTGTAAGTTACCAGATACCAATGCTAAGTGATACGCGTAAGCAAGAACGTATCGGCGAACTGTTTATATTGGCTCAGGCAGCACTCTATGGCTTTTTGCCAATAATTGCCAACTACGCAACCAAATTGATGCCGCCGGTACTTTTTGCCGGTGTTTGCACCTCGATTGCGGCGTTGTGTTTATTGCCATACATTATTTTTACTGGACAAATTCGTCATTTGCTTGATAAAAAAACTCTCCTGCTCCTTGGCGGCATTACGCTTTTCATAGTCGTCATACCGTCAATCTTTGTTTTTATAGGCACCAGTAAAACTTCTAGTATAAACACTACTATTCTTTTGCAAACGGAACTTTTATTCACATTTATAATTTGCGGGATCTTTGCGGGCGAAAAAATAACGCTGCACAAAGGACTTGGCGCATTGGTTTTGCTCATTGGAGCCACGACTGTTTTGTACCAGGGCGGCCTTAAACTCAATTGGGGTGACTTACTAATTGTGATCGGAACTTCTTTCTATCCAATTGGGAATATTTTATCAAAAAAAGCTCTTGATCTTACTACCCCGGTTATAATTTTATTTTTCCGTAGCGCGTTTGGTGGTGCAATGCTGATTGCATTCAGCCTAATGTTTGAGAGATATGACGCGACTCCGTTTGAATACATAAAAAACAATCTAGGCTCTATTTTAGTTTGCACTATTCTCGTTTACTTAATCTCCAAACTGTTTTGGTATCAGGGTCTAAAACGCATCAAAATAAGCCAAGCAACCGCCATAAGCATTTGCATGCCGGCGTTTGGTCTCTTTTATGCTGTGATATTTTTGGGAGAGATACCGACTCTTTATCAAGTTGCGGGACTTGTGGTGATTATCGCCGGCCTGGTTTTACTTACGCACCAAAAGAGCAAACATTATGAAGTTATGAGCCGGTGAACTTCGCATCCACCGGCCATTTGATTATTCACTTATTTTATTTCTATTACGCTTGAGTCACTGATGTTGAGTCTTGTGCTATTTGAGACTGCCTGTATCACAGCTGGTTCTGCCTTGAATTTGCCTTTTGAAACGACACGCGCGATATAGGTAATATCTTTATTCCCAGTGTAATAGTGGAAAGAAACGCGCTGGCCCTCAACAGAGCTGGCACTTAGCCCGCAACCGCCTGAGCCCTTACCGCAATAAAAATATTCATAGTTGAGTCGAGCCATTGGCAAAAGTCCAGTTGGCAAAGTGTCTATTATTTCGTAGCCTGACTTATCCTTCTCCGCCGAAAGCACCGGATGCAATCTGACAGTAACTGTCTGGCCCTCGCTTAGAGTCGTTGTGGTTTTACCATTCACTTCGTATGTCCTTACCACGTTCAACGTCTTTGTGAGATTTGCCCCGGCAGAGGCGAACGGTTCTTCGTAATAGGCTGTAACTGTCACCGGCCCGCTGACTCCGGAGAAATTAATTGTCTTTAATTCTTCTTGCGAGACCAAAATACTTTCGGTCTGAGATTTTTTGAGCGAAATAGTTTCACTTCTTTCACCAACAGAATATTTAAGTGTGCCGTCTTGCACCGGAGGCAAATATTTTAGGAAAGCTTCAAGCATAATCACTTGCTCCAAACTCGTGAGTGTTCGTGAAGTGTCGTATTTTGTAACCGCATTAAAGAAGTTTTGAGCCTCAACATGTGAAGCCAAAGCCGCGGTTGCACCTGCGAGCGCTGTCATCTCCAAATCATCCAGCATGAGCGCGTCCCCTTCCTCTCTCCTATTGTTTTTCAATAAGTAATCCAAGATTTCGTTTGCCCCAGCACTGTCACCAAGTGCGGCGAGTCCGTAGGCAAGTATCAATCTTTCGCGCGAGCCTAAATCCTTTTGATGATTTAAAAACATTTTGATGTCATTCAATACCGGAAGCTTCATTGCCGCTTTTCCGGCAAGAGCCATGCACAATTCATCTAAATTTGCAGTTTGTTTCTCCAATATCTTGTCAAAGAAAGATTCCAGGCGGATTTTATCCATGTATGGATCTGCGTAGATTGCAGCCACAAAACTCAAATCCAAATCGCTGGAACCGTATGGCAAAAGTTGCATTCCACCGTCCTGATCCTGATAAAGAGTCAGGTTGGTTTCATCTTTTCCTTTGGCTTCTCCGTAAGATCTTGCGAGCACACTTGACGCAATTTTTGAGGCCAACTCAGCGTCCAATCTATTGCTCCAACCCCAACGAAGTTGTGAGAGCTGATCGTAATATTTGCCGTAAGGATTCAGAGAAAATACCAATTTTGCGCGCGGAGCATTTATGTCTTTGAGCGAAGTTTCATTTGTTAATTTGAGCGTTTTTGAGACTGGCAGAGTAACAAGAGAGTCTACAACATTAATCTTTTTAATTATCGCATCTTTATATGTGCCGGATTGCGCTTTTATGGTCATTTCATGAGTTCCGACCTTTAAAGTCGGCAAGGAATACCAGTAGGCTTCGCCACTTTTTACTTTAATTTCCTTATTGTTTTCGCCAAGTGAAGGGATTGAAACTGTATACGTGACCTCCGCGTCCGGCTTTAACTCCGTGCCAAAAGACCTTAATCTAATTTGTGGATTATCTGCAGTTGTATATGTTTCGTTCATCGTGACATCTACAAAAAACGGCAGAGCGGTCGTAATGCCAAGAGTAGACACGCCGGTATATAGATCGTCTGTGACTCCCTGTATCGTGGCACGGAAAGTCGTTAAGTCGTCCGGCAATTTTACTTTTACCTGCGCGCGTCCATCGCCGCCGGTTTTAACAACTTCAAAGAGTGCGGTGTTTTTGAAAGTCTTGCGAGGATTCTCGCCATCGCCACCGCCGCCTTTGCCTCCAGGACCATCATCGGCCGGATTCTGAGAAGTAGTAGCTGAATCCAAAACTCCTCCACTAACATAATTATAGATACTACCTATTGGATTATCCCAACCTTCTGCAATTGTATAAATAGCCTCATCTACCAATTTAACGTTAATTTCTGCAGAAACCGGCACACCTTTTGGTGTCTTGGTCTGAATATCTAACACAGCTTCTTCTCCAGGCCTGTATTTATCTTTGCTTGCCCTTACATCAATCGAAAGTTTTCGCTCATCAGTATCGAAATATATCATGCTCTCCGTACCACTAATTGGAGTGCCCTGAAAATATTTACCATCAAACCAGACAACACCAACCATTACATTTGGCACATACCTTTTTTCGAATGAGAATTCGTATTGTGATTTATCTGAAATAGAATAATTCTGCAGTCCATTTTGCGCCGTGTAATACAAGAACTGTCCTTTGCCGGCGAAAGTCTTGTTTCCGTCCGTAATTTTTAATACAACTTTATCGTCAACTTTATATTTAACAGGCGGCTGATTATCTTCAGCACGAATATCCTGCAATCCAATCCATCTGGATCCTCCTTTTCCATCTCCACCTCCGGATACATTGTCCCTAGGCCAATAGTGACCTGTCGAGAAAACTTTTCTGCCCTTGCTATCGATAATTTGAGCTTTTAGTTTATATTCCGTAGCTTTTTCAAAAGGATATTCCACCGTGAATTTACCTTCGGCACCACTGGTTACGGAAAATTCTTTTACTACTTCATACTTACTTTCGTACCTGTAGTGCTTTGTAACAAGTTTTGTGATGGGATCATAAGTTTCGCCATCTTCAATCTTATTTTCAATCTTTTTACTAACCGTAATATCCACTTTTTGATTTTCAACTCCTCCGGTGTAGATTTTTCCGTAGTCGCTGGAGTTATATTTCGATGGATCAATTCCCTGTATTGTTCCATCAAATACTGGCTTATTTGACTGGTAATCGTTCCAAAATCTAAGCTCCCTGTCGGAATTAAAGACCGTAACTTCCGTCATTCCCTTTATATCGGCATATTCTGCGTTAACCGGTGAGAAGCTAACCTGCACCCAATTCGACACTGCAAAATAATCTTCCGAAGAATAACCCTTAATATTTGTGGTATCAAAAAAATAATTAAATTCTCCGTTTTGGTTAGTCTTAACAGTCCCGAGCTCAATACCATTAGTCGGTGATGAACCCTTTAATTCCAAATTCGTAACAGGCGTGCCATCAAAGAAAGTTACGCGGCCGTGCACTTTTACTTTTTCGCCAATAAACACGGCTTTTTTATCTACACTCATTTCAAATTGATAGAGCGGTTTTTGAAAAGTAGCAACCTGGAAATATTTTTCACCAACCGTATCTCCAGCTCCGTTGAACGCAGTCAAAGTGTAGTAACCGGGAGGAACATTGTGCACATCAAATTTTCCATTAAATGTGCCAAGTTCAGAGCTGGGGACTGTAGTTACAGCAATCGGATGTTTGTCATCAAAACTATAATCGGAAGACGTGAGCCTTAATGTGAGTTTTTCGCCTCCGCCTCCGTTGGATTTCTTCTTGGCAAGACCCCAGAAATAAATAGAATCGGTAGGCAAATAAATTGGCCTGTCTGTTGTGAGCAGAGACCAATATTGCGGCGAAGTTCCATAAAAATCATTTTTCCTAGAGAATGATGTTCTGCCACAACTCCTATCTACAGACATTAGAATGTTGTCTGCACCGGACTGAACCTTAACAAAGGCACGTTGATATGAATAGTAATCTTCTGAAAACGCACACGGTGGCGTGCCTAGAGTTGCAATGCCTTGTTCGTTTGTACTTGCAGAAACATCTTTGCCAACTATAGAAACCTGTGCATCTTTTTGAGCTGTTTTATTCTTAATGTTTTGTACCCAAGCTATGGATTTTGACTCAGTAGTCATGAAAAATGCACTGATGTCACTCACTTGAAAAACTGCTTGTTTGAGCACTCCGACGTTGTCTATTACTTCTACGATGTAAATTCCCTTGTCTTTGAACGCCGGAAACTTGAGAGCCGGTTCACCTTCATTTGAAGTTTCCACATCTTTCCAACCGGTTTCGAGTACAACCGGCAATCCATTGGTCTTTATTTCGTTATTGTAGCAATAAAAACAAACCCACGCCGGAAGTCCCGTAAAAAGATCGTTGCGTTTTAGATATTCTTCCGAAGATGTCTTATAGACTTTTATCTTCATTTCTTCTGATCCATGCAGCAGATTTTTTTCTACAGATGCATTGAAAACTGGTGACTCGTCTGGCAAGAAGGAGCGTAGATTTTCTCCACTATTAAAATAAATATACGGCCTATCTGGAGCACGTTTTTCAATTTTGCTTGTGAAGAATTGAAATGAATACTCTTGAAGCGTTTGGTCTGTGCCACTGAGTGGGAGCCCTTTTGCAAGCTTTACCGTATAAAGTGTTTCTGATTTTAGTCCGTCTTTTGGAACAAACACCAAAGCTTTGCCGTGTTTTTCAAAACGGCCTTTTGCTGCTGGTGTAATCGCAAAGTTCTTTTCAAAATCCGCGACCGTTACATTGTCATGACTAAAGTAAACTTCTATTCCGGTGTTTGCCGGAATATTGTCTTTTTTGTCGCCCGGAATAGTTTTTCTAACTTTAAAAGTATCTTTAACTTGAAAGGCAAATCGGAATTCTTTTGGAATCACGATGGCGTTTTCATCGCGATAAGCGGCATCAATCACCAAGTTATAAACAGTTGCCGGTTCAAGTTCGCTGCTCGGCGTGACTTCGTATTCTGTATCGGAAATCTTTTTCAAATCAAATTTTATCTCCGGTTCAAAACGGATATGATTTTTTAATTCAGCCTCATCCACGACGGCCTTGGTTTTAACCTTAAACGGCGTACCGGCAAGCACGCCAGAAGCATCCGCTTGTTCCGGAATTACCTCAAAAGCCGATTGCGCGTAAGCCCGGTCAATTAGCAAAAACTTCTCCTGTCCAAACATGGGAGAAACAATAGGTAAAACCAATAAAATTATGAGTGCAACAGATACCACCGGCACCCAAGTTTTCCACCTTAACGAGTTCATGATCTCTCCAAATTTTTCCATAAAAGTTGATTGGTTGTGCCGGCGAGCCGCAAGGAGACGCTCTAGGAGCTTTCCCTTGAACTCGGACGAGGGCTTTGCCGACTTATAAGATGCCGAGTGGAGCAACTGCTCCGCATCCTGTAACGAACCAATTTCCTTTTCCTTACGTGATTTTTTGAACCAATTAAACATATAGATGGGTGCGTCCTTCGGACGCATTAATGGCTTAGGCCGCCCCTGCCTGAGGACGGCATCTGGCCTTAGCCTGACCTCGCCGTGGCTCGGCCTGATGGAAGGGTTTTATTATAGAGGTTTTGAAACGATTTAAGCGCACGATGAAGCAAAACGCCGACGTTATTCTCCATTAGCCTTAACGATGCGGCGATCTCACCATTACTTAAATCTGAAAAGAACTTTAAATTTAAGATGCTTTGGTATTTTTCCGGCAGAAGACGCATAACGCTAAGAACTTCTTGGCGCCTTTCACCATGCACAGATTCTTCCGCTGGATCGGCCGATTGCTCTGGGATATCTGGATGATCTTCTATGTTTGCCGTTTGATGGTGCGTGCGGTAATAATCAATAATTGTATTTGTGGCAATTCTATAAAGCCAGCTTTTGAAAGATGCCCTGGCTTCTATGGTTGCCCCCGCAAGCGGGGGCGTTAATTGCTTAGCCGAGCTTTGGCTCGGCCTGGGATCAAAATTCTTGATGTGAGAAACAACTTTGAGGAAAGTTTGTGACGTCAAATCTTCGGCCTGCGATTGATTGCCGACCCTTTTGTGGATGAAACCGTAGATTAAAGGCAAATAATGGTTGTAGAGCTGCGAAAACGCGTCATCGTCTGTCTTTGCGCGGATTGCGAACTCTAGTTCTTCCTGCGGTGTCATCTGGAGTAGTATAACATGCCAAGCAGAGTTTTTTTCTGATACAATGGTGACCGTATGCCGCTTTCTCGCGATATCGAGACTCTCAAGGTTCCAGCGTTTATGCGCAAACGGAGCATACGAACAAAACGCTCAACTCGTCCGCTGATTTTGACTGCGCTCGATCGCAAAAAGGCCGGTTTGCCACCGGAAGGATTGAAGAAAAAACGCACGGCTCGCAGCATTTTGAGCCGACCCACACAAAAAAGTCCCCTGTATTATTTGAGCGAAGTCATGGAGCGCCGGCCGGTGGCGGAAGTTCGCGCGCCGCGCAGCAGGCGCGCGCGAGCGGCTGCACGGCCAGTTGCGCGACCAACATTTTTCGAACAGCCGGTGCGAAAAACTCGCAAGAAAAAAACGCGCGAATCTTTTTCTGCTCCACTTTTGGACTTTTATGCACAGACAAAATCCGAAAAACCGACTTTTGCTACTCAGTCTTTTGAAGCGCCAATAATTGAAGAAGCTCCGGTGCCGGTGGCTAAACAAAAAATCATCGGCTCAGTCACCCACTACTACGACAAAATCCAAGTCGGCGTAATGAAACTAAAAGGTACGGTTTGCGTTGGCGACATGATTTCTTATGAAACTCTTGACGGCGAGACTTATGAACAAATCGTGGAATCTATGGAAATAGACCGCGATCCGGTTTTTAAAGCGGGCAAAGGCAAAGAGGTTGGACTCAAATTAATGAGAATCCCGAAGATCGGATGTGACGTGCTAAAATAATTTTCATGAGTTTCAAAATTCCCAAAAATGTTAAGGCGCTTGGCATAGTCAGCTTTTTGAACGATGCCTCTACGGACATGATGTATCCGCTCATCCCGATATTTTTGACTAAATATCTCGGCGCTTCGTTGCCTATGGTGGGGTTGATTGAAGGTGTTGCGGAGTCCACGGCTAGTTTAATGAAAGTTTTTTCCGGTTGGATTTCGGACAAGTTGAAAAAAAGAAAAGGACTCACCGTGCTGGGTTACGCGCTGTCTATGCTCGCAAAGCCGATGCTCGCGTTGGCTCAAGCTCCGTGGCACGTGCTACTTGTGAGATTCTCAGATCGTTTTGGCAAAGGTATTAGGCAAGCCCCGCGTGATGCGTTAATTGCGGAATCCACATCTCCGGAACATTTAGGCCACGCATATGGTTTTCACAAAATGATGGATACGTTGGGCGCAACTGTCGGCCCTTTACTCGCTATTGTCCTACTTCCGATTTTTAATGACAATTTGCGAACATTATTTTTATGTTCTTTTGTGGCTTCGTTTTTTGCCCTTTTGACTCTGATATTTTTCGTAAAAGAGAAGCCTGCGGAACACGTCCACAAATCTTTTCCTAAACTCTCACTCAAGCTTTTGCCTCGGCATTATAGGTTCTTTCTACTGGCTCTAGCTATTTTCACGATCGGAAATTCTTCCGATTCATTTTTATTTCTACGCGCACAAGATGTTGGCGTTTCGGTGATGCTGATTCCCCTTTTGTACGCTCTCTCAAATATAGTTTTTGCAATCTTTGCAACGCCGTTTGGAAAACTTGCAGACAGAGTTGGCCCTCAAAAAATAATGATGTGGGGATTTGTGGTTTTTTCCGTGACTTATGCCGGATTTGGCCTAATTTCTTCACCAATCGCGATGTGGATTTTATTTCCTTTATATGGAATCTTCTCCGCGATGACCGACAGCATTCAAAAAACAATCACTGTAAGAATTTCTGATCCACAGCTAAAAGGCACGATGCTCGGACTGACCCATATGACGATTGGTTTGTTTCAATTACCGGCCAGCGTTATAGCCGGTCTTTTGTGGGCAAAACTCGGCGTTGGTGTACCGTTTTTATTCGGCAGCGCCACCTCAATAATCGCAGCTCTCATTTTGCTGTTCACGTTTTTTCCAAAAATGCGCGCCCAAACAGTCTAGCCGCGCCTTTTAATCCAGAAATCAAAAACTGCCTTGGAAATCAACGCAGAAAGTAGCCCAACCAGAATTCCGCCTGCAATATCCATAGGGAAGTGCACGCCTACAATTACGCGACTTATAGCGCTCACCGTAGCCAGAATCAAGTAAATAATGGCCCACTTTTTATTCACGTAAAAAAGCGAAAAAGCTATTGCGAACATAACAGTAGTGTGACCGGATGGGAAAGAAGCCTCGGCAGGATTATGAGCCACGAGCTGCGTAACCACACCGTCCACAAAAGGTCTTGCCCTAAAGAAAAATGCTCTGATCAGTGAAATTATTAAAGCCCTGCCTATGAATGCCGCAGTTAGAGCCTGCAAAGAAACGATCCAGCGTTTATTTTCTTTTTTTAGAACTACAAAAAGCGCGAGTCCGCCTATCATCAAAAACATGACGTATTCGGCCAGTGCCACATAAATAAAATCCCAAACTTGCGAGTGGCCACCAAGCCCATTCAGAAATGTAAAAATTCTGTAATCAAGATCTACGAAGCTCACACTCAACGTTGGGATCATTTACAAGTATCTTAACATAATCTAGAATATATTGGGTTTACTTTTTAAACTGACTTTCTTATGAGAACTGTTATTCAAGGTATTCCGATGAGTCATATTGCGCTTGCATTAGGTATTCTCGTACTAATTTTGGTGTTGCCGATTTTATATAGTCCAAAGAAATTTAGATCCGTCATGGAGGA
>ERZ1292640.3113-Hain-H43-02um-R1-3113-length-13025-cov-5_pt1 | contig 13025 bp, 16 predicted proteins | sample MGYA00564404_ERZ1292640 | MGnify/ENA primary metagenome ERZ1292640 (study PRJEB36523, sample SAMEA6512636) | groundwater metagenome | collected 2019-01-08 | study: AquaDiva: Metagenomics assemblies of 32 groundwater samples
AGCGCCATCGGCTGTTCGTGGTCACGGGTCGCCTGAGCCAGCACCGGGAACACACCCGCCGGTTGCTCCAGCGGGCGGGGCTCCTGGAACTGTTCGAGGAGCTGGTGCACCGGGACGGCGAGCCCTCGGCCGAGTACAAGCCGCGCATCGTTCGAGAGCTGAAGCTGGATCTCCTGATCGAAGACGAACTGCACGTTGCGCTGGCCGCGGCCGGCGTCCCGATCCCGGTCCTGCTCTTCGATCGCCCCTGGAACCGGGCCGATCTGTCGCCAGGCATCACGCGGGTGACGGATTGGAATCAGGTGCTCCGGCTGATCGCCGCCCAGGCGGCGACGCGTTTCGGGTGATCGGGTCCCCGACGGAGGACGACGACCAAACCAGAACCTCTTCCTCATCCACAGATTACGCAGATTGCGCAGATTATTGCCGTATGATTTCGGTTGTTGAATCTGCGAAATCTGCGTAATCTGTGGATAAAATATCGGAGGTCTTTTTCCGTAACACGGCGGGAGGAAAAGGCGATGCGCAAAGTCACTCTGGAGACGGCTGCGTTCGTCGTGCCTGCGCCGGTGATTCTGCTCTCCTGCGTGGGTGCGGACGGATCCGCGAACATCATGGGATTGGCCTGGGCCAGCGTGGCGTGTGCCACGCCGCCCATGGTCAGCGTGGCCATCCGGCCGGGGCGCCTGTCCTATGACCTCATCCGGGAGTCGGGAGAGTTCGTCCTGAACATCCCGCCAGCGTCGCTGCTCCGGGCTGTGGACTTTTGCGGCATGGTCTCGGGGCGGGACGTGAACAAGTTCATTGAGGCGCGCCTCACCCCGATGGCCGGCCTGAAGGTGCGGGCGCCGTTGATTCGGGAGTGTCCGGTCAATCTGGAATGCGTGACCCGCCGATCCCTGGTGCTCGGATCGCACGTGCTCTTCCTGGCGGAGGTGGTGGCCCTGCATGCGGACGACGAGGTGGTGGAGGAGGGTGCGGTCGTCGTGGGACGGGTGGCCCCGCTTGCCTATGACCCCTTCGGCGGGGATTACTGGAGCCTGAAGGAGGTCGTGGCCCACCACGGCTTCAGTGAGGGGACCATGCCGGGCCGGGCGGAGACGGGTCCGGCCACACCCTGAGGGGGGACGATGCAGGAGAACTTGCCACCCGATACGTTGAACGAGATTGGGGTGCTGAAGCGGCGCGAGATCGAGGCGCGCATTCTCGCCCCCCTGATCAACGCCGTGGCGGCGGAGTTCGGCCGCGAGCGGGTCATCGAGATTGCTAAACGGGTGATCGTGGAGATCGCCCGCCAGCAGGGGAAGGCGCTGGCCGACCAACTGGGGGGCAACAGCCTGGGCCACTTCGTCCAGGGCAAGGATCCCTGGGTGAAGGGCGACGCTCTGCAGATCGAGGTGCTGCAGGCCACCGAGACGACCTACCACTTCAACGTGACCCGGTGCCGGTACGCGGAAATGTACCGGGCGCTGGGCATCCCCGAGTTGGGCGCGGTGCTCTCCTGCGGCCGGGATTACGCCTTGGGCGACGGGTTCAACCCGGACCTGAAGCTCACCCGGACCCAGACGATCATGGAGGGTGCCCCGTTCTGCGACTTCCGCTACCGCATGGAGGCCCCTCCTGGGACGAAGGAATCCGCAGAGTAGCGGACGCCGGGCAAGACGAAATCCCTCATCCGCAGATTTCGCAGATTTTTTCGGACGGGTTCCGAGAGTGAAATCTGCGCAATCTGCGTAATCTGCGGATAAATGTTTGGGTCCTTCCTCCGTCTGCGGGAGGTGCCGCATGAAATTTCACACCGAGTATCTGACCTTCAAGACGAAGCGGCATCGCGAGTACATCAACATCACGGGGGACGTCGAGGCGGCCCTGCGGAAGAGCGGCATTCGCGAGGGGATGATCCTCGTTTCTGCCATGCACATCACCGCGGCGGTCTATGTGAACGACGCCGAGCAGGGGCTTATCCAGGACATCGACGAGTGGCTGGAACGGCTGGCTCCCACGGGGCCGGAGTACCGCCACCACCGGACCGGGGAGAGCAACGGCGATGCCCACCTGAAGAACCTACTCATGCATCACGAGGTGGTTATCCCCGTCACCGACGGCCGGCTGGATTTCGGCCCGTGGCAGCAGGTGTACTACGCGGAATTCGACGGACAGCGGGCCAAGCGCGTCATCATCAAGGTCATGGGAGAATAGCGCAAGGAGGCAGTGGTGGGGCCGCTGGATGATCCGGCCTTTGTGGCCCTGGTGGACCAGGCCAAACGGGTGTGTGCCAGGAATCCGGATTTGCTCCCATCCTACCTGGCCGCCATTCGGGAGAAAGGAAAGGGGATCACGGAGGACGTGCTGCAGGCCATCCTGGACGAGGTGCTCGCCAGCGTCCCTGAGGCTCTCCGGCATAGCCGGTAAGCGCCGTCTTTGGATTTGACAGGCGAGATCGCTCAGCCGTAGTATCCAGCGGCCATTGACACGAACCATCGCAGGGGACGGGAAAAGGGGAGGACATCATGCGCAGGCGGTTTGGGTTCTCGACGCTAGCGGTTCTGCTGGGGGTGGTCATCTTGACTGGCGCCGCCGGGGCGGCCTGGCAGCCGGACAAACCCATCGAGTTCATCGCACCCTCGGGGCCGGGCGGGGGCTGGGACCGGACGGCCCGGGGGGCTGCCAAAGCACTCACCGACGAGAAACTGGTCCCCCAGCCGATCGTGGTGAACAACGTGGCCGGTGGCAGCGGAGCGGTCGCCATCGCCCAAGTCATGGCCAAGCGCAAGGGAGACGCCAATCTGCTGCTGGCCATGTCCCCGGCGCTCACCTTCACCCTGGCTTTGGGTCGGGCCAAGGATCCCGCCACCGGCAAGAATCTCACCTTTCGGGACATTACGCCGATCGCGGCCGTGGCGACCGACTATGGGGCCATCGTGGTCCGGAAGGATTCCCCGTACAAGGGGTTGAAGGACCTGCTGGAGGCGTACAAGGCCAATCCCGCTGCTGTCTCCGTGGCGGGCGGCTCCGCCGTGGGCAGTCAGGACCACGTGAAGTTCGCCAAGGTGGTGAAGGCCGCGGGGCTGGATGCGACCAAGGTCAAGTACGTGCCGTTCCAGGGGGGTGGGGAGGCGTTGGCCTCGCTGCTGGGCGGGCACACGGTTGCCGCCGCGCCGGACATCTCGGAGATTGCGGGCCAGGTAGAGGCAGGCCAGATCCGTGTCCTGGCCGTTCTCTCCGATCAGCGCCTGGGCGGGGTGTTCAAGGACTCGCCCACTGCCAAAGAGCAAGGGGTCAACACCAACTACATCCTCTGGCGGGGATTCTATGCCGCGCCGGGCCTCACCAAGGAGCAGGCGGATTACTGGCGCGAGACCCTCGGCAAAATGGTGAAGACCGCCTCGTGGAAGAAGCTGGCGGCGGACAGCGGCTGGTTCGAGTTGTTCATGGCCGGCGAGGAGTTCAGCAAGTTCCTGGACGAGGACCTCGCCTTCTCCTCGACGCTGCTGAAGGAGCTGGGCCTAGTGAAGTAAGGCGGGGGTTGGGGCTTGGGGGTCGGGGGGCCTCCCCGATTCCTGCCCCCAGCCCCTGTGGCGAAGCCACGAATGGGTGAACGCTCGCACGATACCATCGCGGCGATCCTGATCGCCGCCGTTTGTCTTGCCTACCTCCGGGGGGCCCAGGGAATTCAGGCGCCGCTGGTGGCTGATCCCCTGGGCCCCTCGGCCTTTCCGACGATCTTGGGCTGGGCCGGGCTGATCCTGGCGGCGGCCCAGATCGTTCTCGCCTGGTCGGGTCGGCAAGCCGCCGAGGAGGGCTCCGCCTCCCTCCGGCGCTTTTTCACTCCCCTCCTGCTGTTCGGCTTGCTCGTCGGCTACGCGCTCGTCTTGGAGCCGGCGGGCTACCTGCCGGCCACCGTCGCGTTCGCCCTGATCAGCCTGCTGATGCTCGGCGAGCCGGTCTGGCGCGGGTGCCTTGTGGCCGCCGGGTTTAGCGCCGGCTTCTACTACGTTTTCGTCAAGGTCCTGAAGATCAACCTTCCCATCGGAACCCTCTTCCGCGGCTGGTGAGCCGCTGGGGGCTGGAACGCGCCCATGGCCGATGTCTTCTCCAGCCTGGCGTACGGCTTCAGCGTGGCCCTGACGCCCACCAACCTGGCCTGGGCCATGGTGGGGTCCACCATCGGGACCCTGATCGGCGTCCTGCCCGGCATCGGCCCGGTGAGCGGCATCGCCATCCTCATCCCCGTCATCTACGGGATGAACCCGGCCTCGGCCATGATCATGCTCACGGCCATGTACTACGGGACCATGTACGGCGGGTCCACCACCTCCATCCTGGTGAACGTCCCGGGCGAGGCCTCGTCGGTGGTCACCACGCTGGATGGCTACCAGATGGCCCGGCAGGGCCGGGCGGGCCCCGCCCTGGCCATCGCCGCCATCGGCTCCTTCGTGGCCGGAACCCTCAGCATCCTGGGCCTGATGCTCTTCGCGGTCCCCCTCACGGCCCTGGCGCTGAAATTCGGACCGGCGGAGTATTTCGGCCTGATGCTCCTCGGCCTCTCCAGCGTGACCAGCCTGGCGGGGAAATCTCTGGTCAAGGCCCTCCTGTCCATGATCTTCGGGCTGATGATCGCCACCATCGGAGTGGACCTGTCCACGGGGATCGCCCGCTACACCTTCGACGTGCCCCAACTGCTGGACGGGGTCGGCTTCCTGGTGGTGGCCATCGGTCTGTTCGCCGTCTCCGAGGTCCTCCTGGCCGTGGAGGAGATGGGCCACGCCAGGCGAGAACCCATCCCGCTCGGCCGGGTCTGGCTTTCGTGGAAGGACTTCGCGGCGAGCTGGTGGGCCATGATCCGGGGAACCGTAATCGGGTTCTACATCGGGGTCCTGCCGGCGGCCGGGGCGACCATCGCATCGTTCATGTCCTATGACGTGGAGAAGCGGTTGGCCAAGGATCCGAGCACCTTCGGCAAGGGCGACATCCGGGGGGTGGCGGCGCCGGAGTCGGCCAACAACGCCGCAGCCGTCGGGAACATGGTGCCCCTCATGACGCTGGGCATCCCCGGATCCTCTACCACGGCCATCATGTTGGGGGCCCTGATGATGCTGGGGGTGCAGCCGGGGCCCCTCATGTACCAGAAGAACCCCGACGTCTTCTGGGGCCTGATCGCCAGCATGTACATCGGCAACACCATGCTCTTGATCCTGAACCTACCCCTGGTCGGCCTGTGGGTGAAAATCCTGGCCATCCCGGAGCGGATCCTGTACCCCATGATCCTGGCCGTGTCGGTGATCGGGGTGTACGGCGTCTCCAGGAGCACCACCGATCTCCTCCTGGCCTGTGGCTTCGGCCTGCTGGGGTACTACATGCGCAAGCACGATTACCCGCTGGCGCCCGCGGTCCTGGGGGTGGTCCTGGGTTCCCTCATGGAGCAGTCGCTACGCCAGGCCCTCGTCCTTTCTGACGGGAGCTACTGGACCCTGCTCCAGCGCCCCATCTCCCTGGTCTTGCTCGTCCTGTCGGTCGTCTCCCTGCTGTCCCCCTACCTCATCGCGGCCTTCCGCAAATTCCAGGGCGAACCGCAGTTCTAGCACCGATCCGAACCTACTAACCGCCAAGGCGCCAAGAACGCCAAGGCAGGCACGTTTCTTCGCCTGAATCAACGAACACGCACCTCACCTCATGGGGTCTATGGATTTTTGCGTTCCTCCCCTTGAGTATCCTTTTACTCATGGCGTGCTTGGCGCCTTGGCGGTGAATATTTTTGGATCGGGGCTACGGCTTGTGATTTTGTGCTTGACTCCCGGTGACCGGCCGGGTATTTTTAGCCTTGCCTAAAAAAGAATTTTGGAGGGCCGATGTTCAGTCAGGCGATGCAGGATTACCTCAAGGCGATCTACAGGCTGCAGGAGCAGGGCGGCGTGGTGTCCACCTCGGCCCTGGCCGAGGCCATGGGAGTGGCTGCGGCCTCCGCCACGGGCATGGTCAAGAAGTTCGCCAGCCTGAAGCTGGTCCGGCACCACCCATACCAGGGAGTTGTCCTGAGCAAGGCGGGTGAGAAGATGGCCCTGGAGGTGATCCGGCATCATCGGCTCCTGGAACTCTATCTGGCGGAGGCGCTGGGCTACAGTTGGGACAAGGTCCACGAGGAGGCCGAGCGGCTGGAGCACGTCATCTCCGAGGAGTTCGAGGAGAAGATCTTCGAGGCCCTGGGCCGCCCGACCCGGGATCCGCACGGCGATCCGATCCCGGCCAAGGACGGGACGCTGGTGGTGGCGGAGCACGACCGCCTCTCGGACCTGGAGCCGGGGGCCACGGCCGTCATCCGGCAGGTGAGCGACACCAACGCCGAGATACTCCGGTACCTGGGTATCCGCGGCCTGGTGCCGGATGCGGCCGTCGAGGTCCTGGACAAGGCGCCCTTCAACGGCCCGCTCACGGTGAAGACGGGCGCGACCGCACACGTCCTGGGGCGTGAGGTTGCCTCCCATATCCGGGTGGAGCCGAAAGGATCGTCCTGAGGAGAGGGAGGGGAACGTCATGGCCAAGCTGAGCCGACGCCAGTTTTTGACCTGGGGCCTCCCAGGTGTGGCGAGCCTGGCGGGGGCGGCAGGCCTCGCGGGGCGCGACGCCCCCGCGGCCAGCTCACCCGGGGCCAGGGCGAGCCGGCACGAGGAGCACCCGGGCATGCCGGGAGCGGGGAAGATCCCCGGCCTGCATCCCCCGGGCAGCGGCAAGCAGGTGGACCCGATGCTCTTCCTTACGCACTTCGACTGGGGTAAGGTGAGCCGGCTGGCGGACGGGCAGACCCTGCGCGAGTGGACGCTGACCGCCCTGGACCGGGAGATCGTCGTGGCGCCAGGGGTGACGTTCCCGGCGTGGACCTACAACGGCTCTGTCCCGGCCCCGACGTTGCGCTGCCGTGTGGGGGACGTGGTGCGGGTCAAGTTTTTCAACGAGGGGAGCCACACGCACTCCATACACTTCCATGGCATCCACCCGGCGAACATGGACGGCGTGTTCGAGCAGGTCCCGCCTGGCGGGACGTTCACCTACGAGTTCGTCGCGGAGCCCTTCGGCGTTTTCCTCTACCACTGCCACACCATGCCCCTGACGCAGCACATCCACAAGGGCCTCTACGGTGCGTTCATTGTGGACCCGCCCACGCCGCGGCCACCAGCCCGCGAGCTTGTGATGGTGATGAACGGCTTCGACACCGACATGGACACGGAGAACGAATTCTACACGGTCAATGGCATCGCCAATTACTACGTCGATCATCCCATCCCGTTGCGCGTGAACGAGCCGGTCCGGATCTACCTGGTGAACCTTCTGGAGTTCGACATGATCAACTCCTTTCACCTTCACGCCAACATGTTCCGCTACTACCCCACCGGGACCGACCTGGAGCGCTACGAGTACACGGACATCGTCATGCTCGCCCAGGGCGAGCGGGGCGTCATGGAGTTCACCTACAAGTTGCCCGGGCGGTACATGTTCCACGCCCACAAGACCGAGTTTGCCGAACTGGGGTGGACCGGGTTTTTCGAGGTCTTGCCGGCGGAGGCGAAGGCCTAGGAGAGGGTCATGGCACGCGTTGAAGGCGAGGCCCTGCCGGGCGGCGTGGCGAGCGGCCACCGGGTGAGCCTACTGTTCCTCGGCCTCGTTCCCCTGGTTCTCCTCGCCGGCCTGGTTTGGCTGTTCCTGGCCAAGGGCGCCGATCTTGTCGGGAGCTCGCGGGTGCCGCCCGACGCCCTGCTGAAGCTCCAAATCGAGCGGGTCACCTTCGCCCCGCACCAGATCCTGGCCACGGTCCGGAACGTCGGGCCAGTCGAGGCCACGGTGGCCCAGGTGATGGTCAACGAGGCCCTGTGGCAGTTCTCGGTGAGCCCCGGACCCACCATCCCGCGGCTCGCGACGGCCACGCTGGCAATCCCTTACCCGTGGGTCACCGGTGATCCCGTCGAGGTGAAGGTGGTGACCTCGAACGGGCTCACCTTCAAGCGGACGATCGCCGTGGCCACCGAGACCCCGAGGCCCGGGGCGGCGGCCTTTGGCCTGTTCGCTCTCCTCGGGACCTACGTGGGGGTGATCCCGGTCTTTCTGGGCCTGCTCTGGTTCCCGTTCCTCCGCCGGGTGCAGGAGCGGTGGTTCGAGTTTTTCCTGAGCCTCACCGCCGGTCTCCTGGTGTTCCTGGGGGTGGACGCCCTGGCCGAGGCGTTCGGGGTGGCGAGCCGGCTGGGGGGCCCGTTCAAGGGCGTGGCCGTGATCGTCCTGGGGATGGCGGGGAGCTTTCTGGCCCTCGTGGCTATCGGGCGACAGGTGAGGGGGCGTGACCGCGAAGGGGCGCGGGCCCGTCTCGCCCTGGCCTACCTTGTCGCAGTGGGTATCGGGCTACACAATCTGGGGGAAGGCCTGGCCATCGGGGCGGCCTACGCCTTGGGTGAGGTGGCCCTGGGCGCATTCCTGGTTCTGGGCTTCGCGATCCATAACACGACCGAGGGCCTGGCCATCGTCGCCCCGGTGACGCGGGACACTGCCCGCCTGGGCCACCTGGCGCTCCTCGGGCTGGTGGCCGGGGGGCCGACGATTGTGGGCACCTGGATCGGCGGGTTCACCTATTCCGAACCCTGGGCCCTCTTCTTCCTCAGCGTGGGCGCGGGGGCAATCTTTCAGGTGGTCTATGAGATTGCGCGGTTCCGTGCGGCCGACGGCGGTGTGCTGGCGGGCCTGGCCAGGCCCCGCAACCTTCTGGGCCTCCTGGCAGGCTTTCTGATCATGTACGCCACCGGCTTCCTCGTGGCGAAATAACACCGGACCTCCGGATCGGAGAGGGACATGGCGAGTGGAGTGGCAGTACAAAAGATGGCGGGGATCGCGAGGGGCACCGGCCTGCGGCGTCCTGTAGTGCTGCTCGGGGCGGTTACGGCAGTCCTAGCGGCTGCGGCCGTAGTGGTGGGGATGGCGCAGGGATGGCCGGCGCTCAACGGGGGGCGGACGGTTGAGATCGCCCTCGTGGCTAAGGACCTCAAGTTCAACGGCACTAACCCGCCCCTGGAGATTCGCCGCGGCGACAGCTTGCGCCTTGTCGTCCGGAATGCCGAGCCCGCCGGTATCGCCCATGACGTGATCATCTCCGGCCCGGGCGGCCTGCAGAGCAAGCCCATCGCTCCGGGCGAAACCCAGGTGTTGAGCTTCAAGCCGTCCCAAGCCGGTGTCTATCACTACTCCTGCTCGCTCCACCCCGGCCTCATGGACGGGCGCCTGATCGTCCAGCCCTGACCTCCACCGCGGGGTCGCAGTGGAGATTCCCATCAGCAAGGACGAGCCGCGGGCCATCCCGCACGACTTCATCTTGGTCGGCCTCGGTCTGAAGACGCCGAAGCCGCTCCTGCCGGGTGAGTCCGCCACCCTCCGATTCACACCTTCCCGTTCCGGGGAGTTCGCATACACCTGTACCCTGCACCCCGGCCTGATGGACGGACGCCTGGTCGTCCGGCCGTAGGCGATAATTCTCCTGGTCCTCGTCCGTTCCGGCGAACGCTGGAACTCTGTTGCGTGAGGTCCTATGGATCGCGACGCCCCGCCTGCGCCTTCATCGCGTTCTCTTGAATCTTCCCCCGGTCCCCGATCGGGCGACGTGCGGACCGTCGCCGCCGCGACCGAGGTGCTGCAGGGCCGCAGCCGCGAGGCCTGGTACCGCCGGCTCTGGCCCTTCCTCGGGCCGGCCTTCATCGCCTGCGTGGCCTACATCGACCCGGGCAACTTCGCCACCAACATCCAGGGCGGGGCCCAGTTCGGCTATATGCTCCTCTGGGTGATCACGGCCAGCAACCTGATGGCCATGCTGGTGCAGGCCCTGTCGGCGAAGCTGGGGATCGCGACCGGAATGAACCTGGCCGAGATGTGCCGGGAGCAGTTCCCGCGCGGGATCGTCTGGACCATGTGGGTCCTGATGGAGCTTGTCGCCATGGCCACGGACCTGGCGGAGTTTCTGGGGGCGGCCTTGGGGTTCAACCTGCTGTTCGGGATGCCGCTCTTCGCCGCGGGGCTGCTCACCGGGGCCACGACGTTCGCCATCCTGGCCCTGGAGCGGCGAGGCTTCCGTCTCTTGGAGGCGGTGATCAGCGTGCTGGTGGGCGTGATCGCCATCTGCTACGTCATCGAGACCATCCTCGACCGGCCCGATTGGTGGAAGATCGCGTACCATGCCGTTGTGCCCCGGTTTCAGGGATCGGAGAGCGTCCTGCTGGCGACCGGCATCCTGGGCGCCACGGTCATGCCCCACGTCGTCTTCCTGCACTCCGCCCTGACCCAGGGGCGCATCGTGACCCGGGATCCGGGGGAGTTGCGCCGCCTGTTCCGGTTCGAGTGCGTGGACGTCACCATCGCCATGGGGGTGGCCGGGTTGGTGAACGGGGCGATGCTGATCATGGCCGCGGCCACCTTCTTCGACAAGGGCCTCACCACGGTGGGAACCATCGAGGAGGCCCACCGGACGCTTACCCCGCTCCTCGGCCCGGCATCCGGCTGGGTCTTTGCCATCTCCCTCCTGGCATCCGGACTCTCCTCGTCCACGGTGGGGACCATGTCCGGCCAGGTCATCATGCAAGGGTTCCTCCACCGGCAAATCCCCATTTGGGTCCGGCGGCTGGTGACGATGCTGCCGGCGCTCGTGGTGATCGGGATCGGCCTGGAGCCCACCCGGACCCTGGTCCTCAGCCAGGTGGTGCTGAGCTTCGGCCTGCCCTTTGCCCTGGTGCCGCTGGTCCTCTTCACGGCGCGCGCAGACCTGATGGGGGTCCTGGTCAACCGACGGTCCACGACGGTGGTCGCCTGTCTGGTGACGCTCCTCATCATTGCGTTGAATATCTTTCTTCTCTATGACATCCTCCTGGGTGGAGGTTGACTCCCGTGATCCGACGGATCCTGGTCCCGCTGGATGGTTCGGTCCTGGCCGAGTCGGTCCTCCCGGCGGCCGCGGCCCTGGCCGAGGGGTTCGGGGCCCGGGTGACCCTGCTCCACATCGTCGAGGAGCGCCCTCCCGGCACGATCCATGGCCAGCCCCACCTCACGGACGCCGACCGGGCGCAGGCCTACCTCGAGGAGGTGGCGCGCCGGCCGCTGTTCCGGGATCGGGTCGTGGACGTGCACGTTCACCTTCCGCAGGCGGGGGACGTGGCGGAGTCCGTGGTGGACCACGCGCGGGAGCTGGGGGCGGACCTGGTGGTCCTCTCGACCCACGGCAAGAGCGGCCTGCGGGGCTTCCTGTTCGGTAGCATCGCCATACGCGCCCTCCAGCGGGGAACCACTCCCATCCTCCTCGTCAACCCGACGGCCGCGGGGGAGGCGCCGCCCTTCGTCTGCCGGACCATCCTGGTGCCCCTGGACGGGACTGCGGCCCACGAGCCCGCCCTGGGGGTCGCCTCGACGCTAGGGCGCGCGTGGCGGGCCGCCCTGCACCTGGAGATCGTGGTTCCGACCGTGGGCACCCTCTCGGGTGACGAGGTGGTGACAGGAGTATTGATGCCCACGGCCAAGCGGGCGCTGCTGGACCTGGCGGAGCGCGGGGCGCAGGAATACGTCCGGCGGCTGGCGGAAACGCTCACGGCCGAGGGCGTCCCCACGACCAGCCATGTCAGCCGCGGGGAAACGGCGACATCGCTGGTGGATGCGGCGAATAGGGTGGGCGCGGACCTCGTGGTCATGGCCAGCCACGCCAAAGGCGCCCTGGACGCTTTCTGGTCCGGCAGCCTGACGCCCAAGGTGATCGAGAAGCTCGGGCGTCCGCTCCTCCTGGTCCGGGCGAAGGAAGACGCGGACCGGTGATGGCGATCGGCCTGAGGTGAGGGAATCATTCAGTGGCGGGGTGGCTCACCAGCGAGTCCACCCCGTTTTCGTTTGGGCTCAGGTACCGATTCAAGGGGCGATGGTGAAAGGGAGGGGGCGATGAACCAGAGTGCGGTCTTGCTGGAGCGCGACGGACCGCTGGCACGTATCACGCTCGACCGGCCTGAGAAGCTGAACGCCATGAACCTGGCGTGGGTTCAGGAACTCGATGCTGCGGTGAGCAGAGTGGCTGCCGAACCTAACGTACGGGTCGTGGTGGTGCGGGGTGCCGGTCGAGCGTTCTGCGCTGGTTTGGACCTGGATATGCTCGCCCATGAAGGGATGCCGCCTGACTTCTATCCAATCCAGGAACGTGCCTTCCGCGGGCTCGAAGCGATGAACAAGATCACGGTCGCGGTTCTCCACGGCTATTGCCTTGGAGGCGGACTCCAACTTGCCATCGCTTGCGACATCCGCATCTCCAGCACGGAGTGCCGCATCGGCCTGCCGGCCATCAACGAGGGCCTGGTCCCTGGAATGGCCCCCTTCCGCCTGCCGCGTTTGATCGGATTTGGGCCGGCCCGCCGATTGATCCTCTCCGGCGAGGTGATAGGGCCGGAGGAGGCATTGCGTCTGGGATTGGTTGATCATATCGTACCCGCCGACAACTTTGAGGCTGGACTCACCGAGGTGCTTCAGCAGTATCTTGCGGCGCCGGCTACGGCGGCAGTCGCCTCAAAACGATTGATGAGACAGGCCTTTGACGCTCCTTTTGAAGCAGTCTACCAGGAGTCCGAGCGTTTATTGGCGGACTGTCTCGCATCACCGGAAGTTGATGCCGCAAGAAAAACTTGGATACAACGCCAGGCGAGGAGGGGATAGCGTCAACGTGCCTGGCTCAGAGCAGGCTGAGAACGCGGGCGAGGGTGGCGATGGCCTGGTGGTACTCGGCAAGGTCGAGATGTTCCTTGGGGGTGTGGTCCAGGCTGGAATCGCCGGGGCCGTAGGCGAGAATGGGACACTTCCAGGCCGGGCCGACAATGTTCATGGGTGGACGCATCCAGTGGGATCTCGGCTTCACATTCGGTGCAGAGCGCCATGGTCATTTCCTCCGCTGACGTGACAAACCGTGCGGAGGAGGATATTACGCACCCCAGCTGGCTTCAAGGGAAACACGGCCTCGGCGACCAATATGTCAGCAGGCT
>ERZ1292640.3116-Hain-H43-02um-R1-3116-length-13018-cov-5_pt1 | contig 13018 bp, 8 predicted proteins | sample MGYA00564404_ERZ1292640 | MGnify/ENA primary metagenome ERZ1292640 (study PRJEB36523, sample SAMEA6512636) | groundwater metagenome | collected 2019-01-08 | study: AquaDiva: Metagenomics assemblies of 32 groundwater samples
CAGTAGAGGCGGTTTCGCAAGCACCAGAGATCGTGAGATTTGAACCATTAGTATATGCTGGCGATGAAGCAGGAGATGTGATTGTAGGAGCACTTGGCGAGACTACATCTCTAACCCATTGTTGAGCAGTAGATGTGGAAGCATTACTAGCCCGATCAGTCTGCGTGACCGTGAAATTGTAAGTAGCATCGACACTTTTTGTAACAGTGAATGAGTAAGCTGAATCTGCACAAGTAGCGCTATCTGTGGCATCACCCGCTAAAGCAACAGTAGATGCAGTTTCGCAAGCACCTGAGATCGTGAGATTAGTGCCATTCGTATATGTAGGTGATGCCGCAGGTGAGGTTATTGTCGGAGCGCTTGGTGAAGCTGTATCTCTCACCCATTGCTGAGCTGTAGAGGCTGATGTGTTCCCAGCCATATCTGTCTGCGATATTGAGAATGTGTATGTGTTGTCTTGAGATTTATCGATCTGAAAATTATACAACCCGGCAGTACATGTTGCCGTTTGTGAACTTGAACCTGAAATCGTAACTGTAGCTGATGCTTCACAACTGCCGGCTATATTTACTGTTGATGTGTTTGAAAAATACGGTGAAGTAATAGGGAAAGTTATTATTGGTGCTGCGGGGCTCACTGTATCCTTGATCCACGATATTGATGTTGTGGTGGATGTGACTCCGGCTCTGTCCATCTGGTTTATTGAAAATGCATATTCACCGTCTAGTGTTTTGTTTATATTGAATGAGTAACTAGACGTTGGGCATGCCACACTTTGTGTGTCTGAGCCGGATAATGAAACTGTTGCGTTTCTCTCACAAATTCCAGCAATGACTAGCGTGGATGAATTTGAATAATGTGGATTTGTTTGTAGATTGCTGATTGTAGGAGCAGGCGGGCCTATGGTTTTCCGGTACCAGAAAAGATTTGTTACTTCCGAGTTGTTACCGGCTAGATCTGTTTGCTTGATGGTGAAATAGTAAGGGCCGTCAGTTCCTTTGCTGACATCGAAGTGAAATGCGGATGATTCGCATATTTGTTCTTGTTCGCTGTCCCCAGCCAATGAAACTGTCGTGCTGTTTTCACACGAGCCAACTATTGTAAGCGATGGTGCGCTTGAGTAAAATTCTGCTTCTCCTGGTTCAGAGAATTGCGGTGCTGCTGGGATGGATGTTTTTCTTGTCCATTCAAGGTAAACGCTCTCTGATTTGTTGTTATCAGCATCTAATTGTTGAACATAAAATGTGTAATCGTCATCCTGTGATTTTTGTACTGTAAAACTGTAAGAAGAATCAAGGCATGTTGTTTCTTGTTTGTCATCTCCTGTGAGTGTGACTTTAAGACCAGTTTGGCACTTGCCTGAAATCGAATGTGCGCTCTTGTTTGAATATGATCTGGTTTGCTCTTGAGAAGTTATGCTAATTTTTGAGCTGCTTGAATTAGACAGAAATGGAAGAAGTTCTATCAGTGTTTTATTTTTTGGGGTTTGTTTGCAGGCGGAGGCAGAAAAAATCACCAGCATTAAAGGTGAGAGATATAGAAAGTTTTTTCTCAATAATTTCATAGTGCCTACGTCCAACAAGTTGACCTAAATGGTCAAATTTAATTATAAAGATTTCTTTATTACTAATCAAACTAAAACAGTCTAATACTGTAAGAATTTTTTTTGCTAAGTTACTTGAATTAAAGGCTTTTCTGACGTGACGTTATACATATCAATCGGATAATTTTATTAATAACAACCATTGGGAACTATTAGGTTTTTAATTGTCAATAATAATTAACTTATTTCCCTGAAATCAACTAGTTAGTCATATAGTAAAGATTGTAACATTTGACACACCAGCTAATCGATAGTTGAGCGCAAAGGCAGGCTAGCGCCGACCAGTATGGGAATGTGCTGGCCTGACCTATGGACTGGCTGGGGTGCTCACTTGTTTTAAAGGTATGCGAATCAGCGCATTATAGCTGGAGCCATCGGGGGTTGGTTGGCTTTGATATAGGATAAGTTCACGTACCTCACTGGAGCCAAAGTCTCTTTTCATGTCCAACTCCAACGAGTGCAACATTTTGGACGATTGCATGGTGTTATTTTTCTGTCTTGTAACACCTGTTTCGGGACTGCGAATTTTTGCTACAGTAAGATGGGGTACGTAGATTCTGTTTTCTTTCTGGAATCCGGCAGTTTCTAATTCTTTCTCTATTTGTTGAACCATTGAATGCAATTTGCCGGACGTGTCTTCGACGCCAGCCCAAAAGATTTTTGGATTTTTCGTGCTTGGGAAAAAACCTGTTCCGCTAAAAATCACCGAAAAAGTTTTCTGTGACTCTGCCACCTTTTTTAGAATTTCTACTATCTTAGGTAATCGATCTTCAGGTGTGGGCCCGAGAAATTTCAGCGTCAAGTGGTAGACAAAAACCTATCAAAAGACCGACTGCCCCTGTTAATGGTGAAGATCCGAAGAGCCCATAAATTAGATAATGGCGTCCCTAAGGGGAGTCGAACCCCTGTTTGCGCCGTGAGAGGGCGCCGTCCTAGGCCACTAGACGATAGGGACATGAAAAAAAACTAACTACCATTTTAAGATATTATTTACAATAACACTATTGCAAATCTGTTTAATCACTGAGTCCGTATTCTAGTACTAGAATTGTTTCGTTTATGCCGTCAAGGGCATTGCTGATATCAGTTTTTATGTTGAATTTCGACAAAAAAGTGAAATCAGTTTCTCTCAAGACATGTTGATTAGGCATGATGGTGATAGTTGATATAACTATCGCACCCAGAAGCCCGTAGCCTATATGCATGGGCTTCACATATTTAGTTTCAATATAAACACCTGTTCCAGTGTGAGCCTTTTTTTCATACAGCGGAGCTAGATATGCGATTAACATGGCTGTAAAACAATGACTTCGCATATCCTCCGAGCATTTATCCAAGTCATTATCAAAAATTTTCTTAATAGCTATATTCCCTAAATCAACAAGCCCTACATCATTGTACCAGTACTGGTACTGAATATTTGATCTCCATTCGCTTAAATCAAGTTCAAGTGCGCTCTTCGCGCTAAGTTCAACGCTAATACCTTTGTTCGCATTGATTCGGCCAGAAAGTGTGTCATCTGAAAACGAAGCAAAATTTTTAGCTGAATTTTTAATTATGGTTATTGGCAAATATACTCGTGCTTTTGTAGTGATATTTTTTTGTTTGTGGAGGATTCCCTTGCCGGAAGCATCGTGAGAAGTGTTTTCTGTTTCTGAAATGCTCGCGTCTGGCATGCCTTGCTCATCGGATTTTTCAAGGGATTTTTTTGGTAGTCTTTGCCGCTGATTGGCATTTGTTGATTGTGAGTGCTTTGATTGCGTATCTTTACTGCATGCGATCAAGCTCATTGAGATAAGTGAGGTAAGCGAGATGAGAAGTATGTATGCTGTCATGCCGTGGATCATTTTTTACCACCATGAATTTCAAACAAGCCCTCACAAATTTACACGTTTCGTGCCTGGCATGCTTAGTGAAAAACGAAGACGATGGGATTTCGTTTATTGCTAAAAAATAACAGGGGGTATCCGTCGTGAGATCAAATCTTTTGATAATATTAGTTTTGACCGCCATGTCAGTCGAGCATGTTTCCGCAGAAGTCATATATCTGAGGCATGATGGTGATAGATTGCCACTTTTGAAAAATAAAAAATCCGCGGTAATCAAATCGCGCGTGACCATGGATCTAGGAGCCATGGGTGCCGTCGATGGAAGCAAATCTGTGACGGTGGTTAATGCTGCATCTACAACAGCCGCATTTGATGATTCACTTTTTATAATCCCAGAGATCAGCAACGGACTCATGGACTTTGGCTATTTGCAATTCACTGCACTCACGGATAATGACCTAAAGCAATGTGGCCCCAATAATAACCAGCAATGCGGAACAGCGTTCTTCAGGATTTATACAACAGGGCAAGGTGGTAGCGGTTTTTGGAACGCAGCAGATGGATATGGGGCTCCGATCACCGGTGGCCAGCAGGGAAATTTATTATCCGTGGGATTGGGCTCTGATAATGCTGCCGTCGTACAGACATTGTCTATTCCGAATAATAAACATGTCGTTAACCTTTCAGATTTTAGCCCGGCACCCAAATACAATATTAAAGGAGATTTCACTGAGGCTGGGGCTGGCAGCTACTCAGCCACGATAGTTGTAGAGTATGGACTGTCAGATTAGTTGGAATTGTAGCCTGTTTATGGCTGCAGTATTGCTTCCTGTTCCAGTTTTCTTCCACCATCAATGAGTGCATCCACTAACGGAAGAAGAGGGTGTTCGTCGCGGATCGCGTTTCTTTGGTGCTTTAGGCGTCCTATATCGGCAGTAGAAAGCGGCTGGGTATTTGGACTCAGCTCCTTAAGCCACTTCGGATCCATCCCGTATGGAGTGATGGATTTTGAAATTGCGCTCTCAAGAAAAAGATGGATTCTTATACCCCCGCAGTCCAAGTCACTCCAGTGGAAGAACTGGCAGCCTGTTTCTGCGATTTGCCTCAGTAGGCGTATTTTTCCGGATGAAGGGAAACCAGCCAGGTACATGCAAAGCCAGTCCTTTTTAAATTGGTTAATGCACCATGAGTGAAAAGACTCCATATTTTCTATGGTGAGCACCGCTTTTATGCCGGTCAAGTCCAGAGTTGTTGTCTGATGAAAAGCAGCGTTTTCAGCAATCGCGAAAAAAGGCGAGATCTTTGCGCCATCTATTTCAAAGCCATCACCTTTTATATGAATGCACCCGCTTAGCAGTAATATTTCTTCTTTTGATCCAATACCAAAATGTGAGAGCACGGCGGAGTCGTCCAGATCCGTGCTATCCTCGCCAAGGCCATACTTCGCAAGGATACGCGCTATTTGTGGCTTGAAGCGGTTCAGTACTTTCGTATCCGAAAAATTGGCGACTGAGAACTGTCTCCATGTTATTTTATGGCCATCAATTCCATGGTGGGTTCGTGAAATTAGCATCAATGCCGTGTAAATTAAACCTAAGTCATGTATAATCTCTGGTCGTCTATCTGATACTGGCTCTGAGTCAGCTAGTCTTGCGCGCTCGTCTGAAAAGAATTTTAGCAGCCACTCTGGACCGTTACCGGTTATCATTGCTTCATGTTCCGTGATCATTTTTAGGACTGTTCCTCTGAAATCACAAAGCCCCATGCGCCCGACTGCTTGTTCTATCGCGCGCGAATGCTCAACTTTAAGTCGTATACGCGCTATTCTGTGGTGTTCTGCGCCTTTTCCCCAGTCAAGCGCGATCCAACCAAGTGCCGCCAATGAACACATCCCATCTTGCCAAGCTATTACGCGGTCATGGTCACTATCTGAAAAATAATTCGGAAAACGATCCTCCGTTACTCTGATAGAAATCATTCTGCTGTTGCCACCCACCGATGAGCGATCAAACCTGTCTAGCAGCAAACTGAGAACCGTGCGTTGTGATGCTGTGAGATTAGATTTGTGCTGTGGCTTCATTTCTCATGCCAGATTCGTCATATGATGAAGCAGGTGAGGGGAGTTTCTGGTGGTAATCCAGTAAGAACGCATAACCACTTGCAGGATCCTTCGTCACTATCCAGCAACTCTCAATGTGTGGGATTATGAATTCTGCCCTCTCCTTCGGTGTGGCCATAATCAGCTGCAGGCCAAGCCGTCTTGTAAATTCAAGTGTTGCGCTAAGATGGTCTTCGTCCATTTTATTGAACGCTTCGTCTAGGATGACCAACCCAATCGTGCTTCTGTTTTTTTGGGACTCGTGATCTGCATTAAGTCTGTATAGCCTGTACAATGAGGCCAGGACAGCGATATAGTATGGAGTTTGTGTCTCGCCGCCTGATCTCCATCTGTTTACGTTGCTATACATTGAATGGCTTCCGTCAGGATGTATGATCTTGAGGTCATATTCATAATATTGGCGGTAATCAGAATACTGCTGCAGCTCTTCCTGCACCCGAAGGCTGGATCCAGCTATCAGGTTATTGAAAAGTCCCTCTAGCGCGCCATGGTCGCGGAACCTGTCCTTCCAGTTGGTTTCAAAAAGCGGTTGGTTTTCATAGAGCGCGGCATCCCTGATCATTTTTTCAAAAGCCTCGTATTCCTTTTTTACTTTATATGTGAACTGGTACTGGTCCAATCCAAAGTGGAACCCGCGTAGCGCGCGGTTGATCTGGTCAAACTGTGATGGGATCATGTCAAGATTCTCACGCAACTTATGGACTATGTCCTCCATGAGCTGCTGAAGGGCAGAATCCTTAGCTTTTAGGATTTTTTCGCGGTAATCGGGCAGGTAGCTGTTTTTCCATAATTCCATTTCAGAAATATATGGCGATGAATCTTCTCCCTGCGAAGGCGCTGAGAAGCCAAATTTATTATTATAGTCCGATCTCAGCGATGTAAGCTCCATAAGGATGTTCGTCCTCATCGTCTCGCGCCCGCGACCGGCTGTTTCATATACTTTGAAGATTTCCTGCGGAGAGCGTCCCTTAGAAAGTTCGCTAGAATATCGATCCTGCAGTGATCCGAGCTTACTGCTTAAGGCCTCACCAGAGAACTCCATGGCTACATCTGCAAATATCTTGTCCCTCTGGTGTTCAGCTGCTTCAAGCTCGCGGCCAGTTGTTGCTATCTGATTTTCAAGACCCCCAAAGCGTTTAAGCGCATTATCCAGTGCATCGTTATCTGAGGTTTTTTCTGCCCTAAGCTTGGCTAGGCGGCGTTCAAGTTCCACGATTTCACCGGAGTCAAGTGTCGCCAGGAGTGATTTAAGGCGTGACAGGTCATCCATATGCTGCGTGATTCTAGCTTGTATTTCAGAGATTACTGCTACTTTATGTGCCGCTGCTTCGCCACGTTCGGCGAGGGTTTGCACCTCTTGGCACCGGCTTATCTCATCGGCTGTGGTTTTAAAATGCTCAAACACATCGGCGATCTTCTTTTCTGTCTGCTCGATCAGGCGCGCATGGCCGCGCGATCCGATATACCAAACGTCAAAAACATGAAAAAGCGTCTGCCTTGCTGCGTGGTTTTGATAGACCATGCAGCTTGCGGTAATGGACCTGGAATGGCGGCGGAGCTCTTGTTCAGATTCGCATCTGATAAGATCGCCCATAATGAAGTCGGCATATGCCTTAGCGGCGCGGTGATCGCTTGTTACTAGTTCCGCTAGTGAGCCATCCTTCGGTTTTGGCGCAGCCCTGAGAACTTTCTCAGAATCAACAAGCCCCACGCTGTGCAGGTTGTGCTGGCGCTTCATTTTGTCATAAAGTGACAAGGCTTTTGAAAAATATTTAGCGCTAAGCACGATGTCAAAGCGCCTGGTGTTCAAGTAACCCTCTACGGCTGGCTGCCAGTGCTCATCGGTGACATCAAGGAGTTCGCATAAGAACGGGGCCTTGCATTGCAACTGATCTTCTATCAGTTGCTTTAGGATAACAGCCTCCTTGCTGGCCGGGCGGATGCCTTTTTTCAGTCCTTCAAGTTTACCTTGCAGCTCCTTGCCTTCAGATTTAAGCAGGTCCAGCTCTGATTGAGCTCTGGTGCGATCAGCGCCAGCTTTGTAAGCCACTTCGCGGAACATGGCTGGGTTAGGGGTGTTTAGTGGCATGTCAAGTCTAAGCAACCTTAAAACATCATGCATCTCGGCTTCCTTGCCCTTGGCCTCCATGAGTGCGCTGTTGTCGCCCTCAAGCTGGCCTGTAGTAAGCGCTATCTGGTCCTTGGTCCTTTCACGTTCAACATAAGCGGAATTTTGTGAAAGGGTACGCCAAAGAGATCCGAGCTCCTCTTCGCATTTCGCCTCACGTGTTTTGATTTCATTTATCTCAGAGTCAAGCCTGTTGCGTTCGGTACGTGAGGCATCCAGCGCGGCTATGCAGCTTGTGACTTTAGTTTCCTCTATGCCGGCTAGCCCGCGTATTTCGAGATAGTGGAAAGTGAGGATGTCTTCCTTGATTTTTGCCATCTCAGATGACCGCTGCTGGATTTGATCAAGATGCGCGATTCGCTTCTCTGCTTCATTGGCTTTTTGCTCAAGAGCTTTGTAATGAGCAAGATTCGCCTGAAGGTTCTGTGTCTCAAGTGGTTTAGGATCCAGCAAAAAATCCATCACGAACTGATGGACCTGACCAAGAGGTTTAAATGCCTGCGCCTTTACAAGGATTTTCGTGAAATCAGGAGAAAGCCTCCCAAGGCGCGTAAGCAGGTTATCGCGGTAAGCACCTGGCTCGCGTGAATAGTAAAATCCTTTTCTTGTGGACAGAGTTTGCCTGAACTCTGTGCTTGTGAAAGGGGTCCTGCTTTTTTCGCGAAAAACGCCAATGTCGGTGATTTTAGCTTCGTTTATGATGAAATGAAGTCTACTAGGATCACGGCCATCCTTATAGCTGTCTATAGCGGCTCCTATCATGAAAGAGCCATCACCTTCGGAGAATTGGAGCATGACATAGCTGGTGCAGTCGCCACGGTTATAGTGATGTGAGTCCTTGGCACCAGCACTGTTTGTCATCCATCTCGTATAGCCCTGTAGCGTGCGCGCTGCTTGTTCATTGGCTGCCTGGTTGAAGCGGACTTGCGACAAATCAGCAACAAGCACGAATTGTATCGCATCCAAAATGGTGGATTTCCCGGAGCCGTTATCCCCCATGAAAAGCGTGGAGCCTTCGATTGGTAAGGTTTCATCAGTTATGTGATACCAGTTTATCAAACGGATGCATGTCAGGCGTTTCATGCTGTGTTGACCTCTTCCTCAGCTTGGGTTGATATTTCCTGGCCGTTATTGTCGGCGCCATTATTAGTGCCGCTATATAGCGATTTAAGTTTTGCTTGAGTTTCCTCTATGGTCTGCGAATTGACCATGTGTTCAAGGACTGGTTGAAGGATTATCGGTGTGTCGTCGTCAATCTGGAATGACGATTTCTCGAATGAGATTATACGGAATTGCTCTAGCCGTCTTAAGCGTGATCCCATGGTTTTCCTGCTTAGGAATGGCTTGATAGCAGCGTCAGGAAGAAGAGAGTGCATTCTTTCCCTGATCGTGCCTACACTCACGATGATGTCTGGAATCTCGGAGGCTGTTTGCTTTTGTTCGTGGTAGATGAGCCGTAACACGAGGAGCAGCGATGTTTCTTCCTTGTTGAAATGAAACCGGCCAGTCCCTTCCGGGTGATGAAGTCGTGCAACACCGAGTTCACGGTCGAGGTAAAGCCGCCATCCGCCGATAGCGAGATAAGCAGCTAGTGGCTCCTCGTGTTTTTCAATAAAAGCATATCTCGGGTTGCTCTTAAGATGCCCCTCTCTCAAGATAAAGCAGTGATTATAAAGGTCCTGGGTCACTTCGGTGAACATCCTGCGTGTGCGGTCATCGCAGTTTGAAAAAAACTCGGTAAACACGGTGTGCGCCTGTTCAACATAAGCTTCGCTCATTGTAGTACCTCCTTGCCCTTCCACGCCAGCTCTCCTGGACGGAAGCTGAAATCGCCGGTTTCTATAAGTGCGAGCTTGGCGCCAGGATCGAGATTAAATGTGAACGGAGCACGGCGGTCCCTGCCGTGATAACAGAGAAAGATAAGACGTATAAGGTCTTCGACATCATCAAGTGGCAGTGACGTGATGTTTATCCGGCCCGTATTTTTTAAAAGACGTCCGGCAAGCTGGTACACCCGCTCGCGCGAATACTGGCTCTCAATGGCGTGTCTAGTTTTTTCCATGAGCTGGCGTTTGCGATGTTCGGAAATCTCTGGGATCTCTAGCCCGCTTACATCCATCTTTGCCTGTATTTTTGGAGGGACATAAAGAGAGCTATAGTCCATGGTTTGCACACGGAAACACGGAAAATACGCGTCCAGTGCCCATGCATCTGGTTCAGGAAGCGATGCCACCTCCTTGAGTAGCCTAACAAGTTTACCTTCAAGCAGATGATCCTGATTTAGCAGATAATTGATTTTTTGCACTGTCGCGGCCGTGTATCGCGCGTTTTTTCTGTCAAGGTCATCGGTCAGTACGTGTATTGCGGACATCTGTGAGCGGATCAGCGCCATCCATTCGTCGAGTCGCGCATTCGCGTTGCCATAGTCAAGGCCTTGGTTCCTGGCGATCCACTGCGTGGCTGACGCTTGCAGGAGTGGGGCTTCCTCGAGTTGCTCTATCTGTTTGAGTATGAAGCTTCGATATCTGAATATGTTATCCGTGGTTTTGAAGCGGTGGTAATTGGAGTCGACTACTTTTTTCTGATAAATATCAAGCTGCAGTTCAAGAAGCGCCTTGGTTGTCAGAGCCTCTTTAAGAGCCCTGTCGGCGTAACGGTGGATATTGCGTGAAAGGATTTTTATCTCTCTGACAAGGTCCTTGGTGGCGTGCATGGCATTGTATACGGCGACGCCTGGTTTTTCCTCCAGTTCCTGTTGTGAAAGCGCGGCTTTGATCGTGTGAGCAAGACCTTCAAAAACTGGCTGCTCCTGTTTTGCCACTTGGGTAAGGGTGTGCAGGATCCTCGCTGAGTAGTCACGAAAATTTAAAACATAACCTTTCTTGGTCTGGCGGTATTCGTAATCATACCAACCGCAGCTCTCTATCCGCTTAAGCAATCTGCGCGCAAGACGTCGGGCCATGCGTTCGTCATCATCTGTATCAGTCTCGGCCTCGGATGGATCTGTTTCCGGCGATTCACTCTCATTGCTGGTTTCTGAATTGAGTTCTTTTTCGATCTCATCGGACATTTCCGCAAACTCAGGGTTCTGCTCCAGCATTAGTGCGATTTGCTCTACCGCGGTGTCTTTGGTTATCTCAAATGGCTCGCCCTCAAAATCAAGGGTGTAAAGTGTTTCAAGTGTGGCCCAGTAAAGCGGCGCAAGTTTACAGGCAAGCGGACGAAAAAATGTCGGCGGTAATTCATGAAAAAGTGCTGATAACTGCATGAGAAGGGGTGAACCTAACTATTTGAATTTAGAAATTCAAGTAAATAATTAGAGTATAAAAGTCTGATAATCAAACTGGTTCTCTCGTGGTTGATGAAATAGGCCAGATTATTAAACAAAGTGCCCAGATTGCTGAAAGTACAGTTTCTCATGTTTTCCTGGGTTTCTGCGAAGTCTTTAGTGCCCCCAAGCTCACGCAAATAACGACAGGTCTGCACCGTCCGGCGCTTCGTAATCATAAATCTGCTACACAGCAGGTCCATACATGGGCTTTATTCTTCTTATTCCCAGGGGGGCGTTTACTGCTGGTTTACATGGCAGAGCTTAGGTGGTTTTATATGGAGTCTGTGTTATCAAACTACACATTTTAGCTTATTTTACGCGCACACTTTTTTTACAGCGTCTAAATCACAGTTACGATATTTATATTATTGATTCAATTTCCTTTGTGGTATAATTGCCTTAAAGATTAAGGTGTTTATATTATGAAAAAAAAGCAAATTTCCTCAGAAATCAATAATGTTATTTTTGAAATTGCGAATACTCAAATGGGGTATTTTACATCTCAACAGGCGGTAAGCGCTGGCATAATACGCAAAAATCATTCATATCATATTAAGGCCGGCCATTGGAAACGAGAAATGCGCGGAATATACCGTCTAAAAAATTATCCTATTTCTGACTTTGAAGAACTCATGGCCTGGTATCTGTGGACTAAAAATCGTAAGGACATTCCTCAAGGTATTTTTTCTCACGATACTGCACTTGATCTCTACGAACTTTCAGACATCAATCCCTCAAAAATTCACATTACGGTGCCTAAAACATTTCAGCGTTTTAATGCAATACCGAGTGAAATATGCCTACACAAAGGAGAGCTCAAAGAATCGGATATCAAAGGTTTCCACGGCATGAAAATCACAACTCCGATCAGGACAATTTTTGATCTTGTGCATGAAGGTAAAATTGGAGCTGAACTAGTTAAACAGGCAGTAGAACAAGGGCTTAAAAGAGGTCTCATCAGTAAAATACAAATCGACAAGAATCCTGAAATAATGGAGTACTTTAAGAAATGAAATGAAAAAAGAATATTCATCAGCACAAAATTTTCGAATAGCTCTGCTGGAGCGAATAAAAAAGTTGGCCAGCAATGATGGTAAAACTAACCAAAGACTTCAGCGGCAGGTTGCTTATGATCGACTCTTATGCCGTTTATTTTCAGGAGAGGCGGTTCCTTGGATCTTAAAGGGCGGCCACGTTATGGAGCTAAGAATCCATAATTCAAGAGCTACTAAAGACATTGATTTGGCACTGAAGGATATGAAAATTTTAAATGCTAAAACTCAAGATAAACAGAACAAAGCAATATTGACCCGTCTACAAGAGAAGGCAGCGCTTAATATCAAGGATTTTTTTGAATACTTCATAAGCGAGCCTGTTCTCGATCTTGATGCCGCTCCTTATGGTGGAGCGAGATTTCCTGTTGAGGCCCAGATCGATGGTAAGACCTTTGCAAAATTTCATCTTGATGTTGGTGTTGGGGATGTGTGGATTGAACCTCATGAAAAAATAAAACTTAATGATTGGCTGAATTTTGCAGGAATTGATGCCGTCACAATACCTGTTATTTCCAAAGAGCAGCATTTTGCTGAGAAGCTCCATGCCTACACGCTACCAAGAGATGGTGCTTTTAATTCTAGAGTCAAAGACCTTGTTGATTTAGTCCTCCTTGTTCAAGAAAAAGGAATGAAGACCAAATTACTGCAGACTGCACTTGCTGAAACTTTCACCAGAAGGAAGACTCACAAAATACCGCCGGATTTAGTATCACCGCCAAAAGAGTGGGAGAAGCCATTCGCTGCCATGGCCGAAGAGTGCCAGATTGAACTTTCCGTTGATGATGCTTTTGAAGTAGTTCGAAAGTTTTATAAAAAAGCAGCGCCACGCACTAAAAAATAAAATCCTTGTCTTACAGGCCACCGCTCATGTTGGAAGAACCCTGTCCCCAAAATGGTTTTACTTGTGTCGCTGCACGGGTCGGTGGCTTTGTGAAAAATCGGTTGGATGGGGC
>ERZ1292640.3118-Hain-H43-02um-R1-3118-length-13015-cov-13_pt1 | contig 13015 bp, 13 predicted proteins | sample MGYA00564404_ERZ1292640 | MGnify/ENA primary metagenome ERZ1292640 (study PRJEB36523, sample SAMEA6512636) | groundwater metagenome | collected 2019-01-08 | study: AquaDiva: Metagenomics assemblies of 32 groundwater samples
ATCGTTCCGCTTACTCTGATCATTCCGGCCAGCTAAGTCCGACAGGCTGCTAGGCGATAGGCATCGCCGTCCCGGACGACCACCGGCAGCGGCATGTACGGCAGCAGCCTCGCCGCCGCGCCGACCGGCCCGGCGCCAGGCCCGCCGCCGCCGTGAGGCGTCGAGAACGTCTTGTGCAGATTCAGGTGGATCACGTCGAAGCCCATGGCGGCCGGCTTGACGCGGCCCAGAATCGCGTTCAAGTTGGCGCCGTCGTAATACAGAAGCCCGCCCGCGTCGTGCACGATTTTTTCGATGTCGAGGATCGCGTGCTCGAACACGCCAAGCGTGGACGGATTGGTCAGCATCAGCCCCGCGGTGCGCGGCCCCACCGCTTGCCGCAGCGCGGCAAGCTCGACATTGCCCTGCGCGTCGGTCGGAATTTCCCTGACCGTGCAGCCGCACATCACGGCAGACGCCGGATTGGTGCCGTGCGCCGCGTTCGGCACCAGTATTTCAGTACGCGCCGCGTCTCCCCGCGCCACGTGATAGGCACGGATCATCGCCACGCCGGCGAATTCGCCCTGCGCGCCCGCCATCGGCGCGGGACTCACGCCGGCCATGCCGGTCACGTGCTTCAGCATTTCCTGCAACTCGAACAGGCAGGCCAGGAAGCCCTGCCCGGTATCGGCCGGCGCGCGCGGATGGCGCGCCAGAAACTGCGGCAGCATCGCGAGGTCGTTGCACGCGCGGGGGTTGTATTTCATGGTGCATGAGCCGAGCGGATAGAAGTGAGTGTCGATTGAGTAGTTCAGGCGCGACAGGTTGGTATAGTGACGCACCGCGTCGAGTTCCGACACTTCCGGCAACAGCGGGGGCGACTTGCGCTGCCAGCCTTCGGGAATGGCGCTCAACCCGGGCGCGGGGCGCGGCGCCTGTGACGGGTTGCGACGCCCTTTGCGTGAGAGTTCAAAAATCAGCATTGAATACCTCCAAAACGCTCACCGCCATCAGAACTTTGTAATTCAGAGCGAAGGTTTCAGCGCGCAGGGCGCAGGACGAAAGCGGCGGCCGAGGATGCGCTTCAGGTTTCCGGTGTAGCGGTCGAGATCGCCGTCGTGCTTGGTTTCGGTCGCGCACACCAGCAGCGTGTCGCCGAGTTCCGGATAGTCCTGCGTCAGCGCGAGGCCGCCAAGTATGCCTTGCGCCTTGAGCGCGTGCAGCACGTCGGCCACCGGCGCACTGAGTTGCAGCACGAATTCATGGAAAACCGCGCCGCTGAACCTGCGCCTGACGCCGGGCAGCGCGGCAAGCTGCTGCGCGAGCTTGAGCGCATTCGAGTAGCAGGTCTGTGCTACGCGCGCGAGCCCATCGGGTCCCAGCAGCGCCATGTAAATCGTCGCCGCCGTCACCATCAGGCCCTGGTTGGTGCAGATATTCGAAGTCGCCCTGGAACGGCGGATGTGTTGCTCGCGCGCCTGCAGCGTCAGCGTGTAGCCTGGCCTGCCATCAACATCGACGGTGCGGCCGACGACGCGTCCCGGCATCTGCCGCACATGGGGTTCGCGGCACGCCATGAAGCCGAAATACGGACCGCCGCTCGCGAGCGGTGCCCCGAGTGGCTGGCCATCGCCGACCACGATGTCGGCGCCGCCGGCGCCCCACTCGCCCGGCGGCCGCAGAATCGCGAGCGCGATCGGATTCGCGACCGCAATCACCAGCATGCCGTTGGCTTTCGCCCACGCAGTCAACTCGTCGGCGGGCTCGAGCACGCCGAAGAAATTGGGCTGCGGGATCACCAGCGCGGCATATTCCTGCCCCGCGTACGCGGCGAGCGCGGCCGGTCTCACATGACCGCGCTCATTGCAGTACGGGAGCTCGACGAGTTCGATACCCTGGGCCTTCACCATTGCGCGCGTTACCTTGCGATAGACCGGGTTGACCGTCGCCGGCATCAGCACGCGCCTGGCGGACTTGTGGATGCGCACCGCCATCAGCACCGCTTCCGCCAGCGCGGAGGCGCCTTCGTAGAGACTGGCGTTGGTGACGTCCATGGCGGTCAGCGACGCCATCATCGACTGGTATTCGTAGAGCACTTGCAGCGTGCCCTGGCTCGCCTCGGCCTGATAAGGCGTATAAGAACTGTAGAACTCACCGCGGGTCGCGATTTGCCACACCGCGGCGGGAATGTGATGTTCGTAGGCCCCGGCGCCGATGAAATTGAGCCAGCGGCCGTCACGTTCCGCGCGCTCGTGCATCAGCCGCGTGACCTCCATCTCGTTCACGCCGGACGGAATTCCGGATAATCCGCCGCTGCGCAGCGACGCCGGGATCTCGTCGAACAAGTCGTCGATGGTCGCCACGCCGATCGCGGCGAGCATCGCGTGAACGTCGTCTTCCGTATGCGGGATAAAAGGCATTAGTGCTTTTCCGCCTTGGCGATCGCTTGGTACGCGGCTGCATCGAGCAGCCCCGCCAGCTCGCCCGGGTCATCAGGTTTTAACCGGTACATCCATGCGGTGTAGGCGTCGGCGTTGATTTTCTCGGGGGTATCGGCAAGCTCGGCATTGGCGGCGATGACCTCGCCGGACAATGGCGCATAGACGTCGCCGGCAGCCTTTACGGATTCCGCCACTGCGCACTGCTCCCCTTGCTTGAGCCTGCGTCCGACCGCGGGGGTCTCGACGAATACCAGGTCACCGAGCATTTCCTGCGCGTGGTGCGTGATACCGACGGTGACGGTGCCGTCGGCCTCCTGCTTTACCCATTCGTGCGATTTGGTGTACTTGAGGTTTGCCGGCGTCGTCATGAATAAACTCCATCTAAAGAACTCACTGCTAAGGTTGGTCCGATTTTAACAAAGCTCATTGCTCGACCTGCGTATCCCGTCTTGGCAGCTAAATCGTTATCAAAACTTTCCCGTGGCGCACGAACGGCGGCCTGACGACGCGCGCGCGCAAACCCCTGCCCCGCCCCTCAGCCTCGACTTCGTCGCCGGGCTTGACTGCGAGCGGGACGCGCGCAAGCGCGAGCGAACGCGCGAGCGTCGGGCCGAAGCCGCCGCTGGTGATTTCGCCATCGCCATGCGCGGTCGTGACTTTCTGGTGTCTGCGCATCACGCCCCTGTCGATCGACACCAGGCCCAGCGCGTGACGCAGCGGCCGGGCATTTTGCAGCGCACTTTTGCCGTCGAAATCGCGGGCGGCTTGCAGGTCCACCGTCCACGCGAGCCCCGTCTCGAACGGCGTGGTGCTCTCGTCCATATCCTGACCGTAAAGATTCATGCCGGCCTCGAGCCGCAGCGTATCGCGCGCGGCGAGCCCGGCCGCAGCGACTCCCAGCTCGCGCAACCGCAGCCACAGCGCCACCGCCTCCGCGGCCGGCAGCAGGATTTCAAAACCGTCTTCGCCGGTATAGCCGGTGCGCGCGAGCATCGTGTTGCCCACGCAGATCGCGCTGAAATAAGCGAGGCCGCCCGCCACCGCCGCCGATTCGGGCAGCGCCTGACCGACCCTGGCTCGCGCGTGCGGTCCCTGCACGGCGACGATTGCGAGATCGCGGCGCGCAGCCAGCGTGACGCCCGGCGCGCGCAGATCGCGCTGCGCGGTGAGCCACGCGTAGTCCTCCTCGGCGGTAGCGGCGTTGACGACGAGCCGGAACCAGTCCTGCCCGAGAAAATAAACGATCAGATCGTCGCGCACGCCGCCGGCGGGATTCAGCAGGCACGAATACAGCGCCTTGCCGGGTCGTTGAAGGCGGTCGACGTTGTTGGCGAGCAAATACGAGAGCAGCGCGCGGCTGTCACCTCCGCGCACGTCGATTACCAGCATGTGCGACACGTCGAACATGCCGCAGTCCCGCCGCACGCGATGATGCTCCTCGAGTTGCGAGCCGTAGTGCAGCGGCATGTCCCAGCCGCCGAAGTCGACCATCCGCGCACCCATTTCGCGATGGACAGTGTTGAGCGGAGTGGCTTTGAGCGCCACCGTCATCGTTCCCTCACGCCGCGGGTTGCTGCCGGCCCGGGTCAGCGCATCGGCGCAGGCAGCAAAGCGAGGCGAAAGCCCGCCGCGCCCAGATCGCCGCTGTCGATGTCGAGCCTGACGGTCACCTCGGCGTTGGGCGGTATCCCGGCGCGCGCGTCCTTGCCGGCATCGCGATACTCGGCAGGCAGGAATACGCGGCGCGCGACGGTATGGTCCTTGATGTCGGTCAACACCACGTCGAGCGCGGGATAGCCAAGCTCGGTCGGGGCGTTATTGCGCAACGTCGCCGTCAGCGCGATCCGCCCCCGATTGGCGGGGTCGGTCGCCTGCATGTCGGAGGCCTCGATGCTGATCAGGCCCGGCCGCTGCGGCAGCCCCGCCGTGCAGTCCAGCAGTTCGCACATCCTCTCGAGGTACGGGCGCGTTTCGGGAACGCGGGCCGCGATTTCGCTGCGATAAAAGTACCCGCCCTGTGCGGCCAGCGCAAGCAACAGCAATAACACGCCCAGCGCCCAGCCGCCGCGCCGTTGCGACATGCGCTCCCCAGCGGCTGCCGCGGCAACCGGCACCGGTTGCGGTGCGGGGACGATTGTTTGCGGTGACCGCGCGGGCTGCGCGGCTGCGGCCGGGGAACGCGCTGCCGGTCGTGTCGCCGGCTCAGGTCCGGAATCCGCAACCGCGGGTTGCACCTCCGCATCGGGCGGCCGGTCGTCGCCCAGCGTCGCCAGTGTCGCGAAACCGTCGAACACGTGCGCACACCGTCCACAACGCACCATGCCGTGCTGCGCCTGCAATTGCGGCGGCGTCACCCGAAACGAGGTGCCGCACGCCGGGCATTGGGTAATCATGCTCATGACTGCACAGGTGCCTTGTTCATTGCCGCACGCCGCTCAACAGCACCCAGCCTTCGTCGCGCTGCGTCGTGTCCATGCTGAACCACTTGCGATACGCATCTCGGACTGCTTCTGCCTGATGCTCGAGTATGCCCGCCAGCACGATCCGCCCGCCGCCGCGCGTGGCGCGCGCCAGCAACGGCGCAAGCAGCTCCAGCGGATTGGCGAGGATATTGGCAAGCACGATGTCGTGAACCGTGGACGCGGGCTGATCCGCGTTTTCGAATTGCACTTCAACCCGATTTTGCATCGCATTGTGGCGCGCCGCAAGCAGCGCCGCGGGATCGACGTCGACGCCTGCCGCGCGCGCAGCACCGAGCTTGATGGCCGCGATCGCGAGTATGCCGGAACCGCAGCCGTAATCCAGCACGGACTCGCCGCCGCGCAGATTGGCATCGAGCCAGGCGAGGCACAACCGCGTGGTCGGATGCGTGCCGGTGCCGAACGCAAGCCCCGGGTCGATGATCAGGCTGATCGCTCCGGGGTCGGGTGGCGTGTGCCACGTCGGCACCACCCACAGACGCGGCGACACGTGCACCGGCTGGAACTGACTTTGCGTCGCGCGCACCCAGTCCTGGTCGGCGACCGGCTCAATGTCAAAGGCGCATGTCGGGTCGAGCCCGGCCGCGCGCAGCGCTGCGGCAACGCTTGCCGCAACGTCGGCGTCGGCATCAAACAGCGCGCTGACTCTCGAGCGTTGCCACGGCCCCGGAACGGGCTGCCCGGGCTCGGCATACCACGCGCGCTCCTGCGCAGTTCCGGCGTGGGCGTCGATCACCTCGACCGATATTGCACCCGCCTCGAGCAAGGCGTCGGACAAGGCTTCGACGCCGCCGGCGTCCACCGTCAGCGCGACCGAAACCCAGGCCATCTTCACTCCACCCGGGTGAACTTGGCGAGTTTTTGTTCCAGGTGATGGATGCTCGTGCCCCCCTGCCGAAACGCCGCATCCTGCATGAGGTCGACATGCAGCGGCAGGTTGGTCTGTATTCCCGCGACCGCGGTCTCGGACAGTGCGATGACCATGCGCGCAATCGCCTGTTCGCGCGTGTCGCCGTATGCGATCAGTTTGCCGATCAGCGAATCGTAGTGGGGTGGCACGAAATAATTGTTGTAAACGTGCGAATCGACCCGAATGCCGGGGCCGCCAGGCATGTGCCAGGACGTGATGCGCCCGGGTGACGGCGTGAACTTGTAGGGATCTTCGGCGTTGATGCGGCATTCGATCGCATGGCCCTTGAATGCGATGTCGCGCTGTTTGATCCAGAGCCGCTCGCCGGCGGCGATGCGGATCTGCGCCTGCACGATATCGATGCCGGTGATCATTTCGGTCACCGGGTGCTCGACCTGCAGCCGCGTATTCATCTCGATGAAATAAAACTCGCCGTCCTCGTAGAGAAATTCGAACGTCCCGGCGCATTGATAGCCGATCTTGCGGCACGCCTCGGTGCAGCGCTCGCCGAGCCGGATGCGGCCGCGCATCGGCAGGTGCGGCGCGGGCGCCTCCTCGATGATCTTCTGGTGGCGCCGCTGCATCGAGCAATCGCGGTCGCCGAGGTAAACCGCATTGCGGAACTTGTCCGCGAGCACCTGAACCTCGACGTGGCGCGGATTCTCGAGAAATTTCTCCATGTAGACCATCGGGTTGCCGAACGCCGCCTGGGCTTCGGCGCGAGTCATCGCCACCGCGTTGAGGAGTGCTGCTTCGGTATGCACCACGCGCATGCCGCGACCGCCGCCGCCGCCCGCGGCCTTGATGATCACCGGATAGCCGACCGCGCGCGCGATCCGCGTGAGCTCTTCCGGCTCGTCCGGCAGGGCCCCCTCGCTGCCCGGCACGCACGGGATACCGGCTTTTTTCATTGCCAGCTTGGCATTCACCTTGTCGCCCATCAGGCGGATGGTTTCAGCTTTGGGCCCGATGAACACGAAACCGCTGGTTTCGACGCGCTCCGCGAAATCCGCATTTTCGGCGAGAAACCCATAACCCGGATGGATCGCCTCGGCGTCCGTGACTTCGGCCGCGCTGATGATGGCGGGAATATTGAGGTAGCTCAGCGCCGAAGGCGGCGGGCCGATGCAAACCGATTCGTCGGCGAGCTTCACATACTTCGCCTCGGCGTCGGCTTCCGAGTGCACGGCCACGGTCTTGATTCCCATCTCTCGGCACGCACGCTGGATCCGCAGCGCAATCTCGCCGCGATTGGCGATCAGGATTTTCTCAAACATTATCAAGCCGCGTGGCGTGAGGCGTCAGCCGATCACCATCAGCGCGTGGCCGTATTCGACCGGCTGGCCGTTCTCGACCAGGATCGCCTTGATCACGCCGGAGCGGTCGGCCTCGATTTCGTTCAGCAGCTTCATTGCCTCGATGACGCATACCGTATCGCCCTCGTTGACGGTCTGCCCGACCTCCGCGAACGGCTTGGCGCCGGGCGCAGGCGCACGGTAGAAGGTCCCGACCATCGGGGACTTCAATACATGGCCCTCGGACTTCGCCGCTTCGGCATCGCCGCCAGCAGGCGCCGTCGCGGCCGGTGAGGCCGCCGCTGGGGCCAGGGCCGCGACGGTGGGCGCCTGGGCTGCGCCGGTGCGGCTGATCCGGACTTTTTCCTCGCCTTCGGTGATCTCAAGCTCGGCGATTCCCGATGCCTCGACCAGATCGATCAGCTTTTTCAGCTTACGCAGATCCATGTTCGGCCCCCAGCGCATATTCCAGCGCAAGTTCGTAACCCTTGCTGCCCAGGCCACTGATCATGCCGGTCGCGAGATCGGAGAAATACGAGCGGTGGCGGAATTCCTCGCGCGCGAACACGTTCGACAAATGCACCTCGATAAACGGAATTTTCACCGCCGCCAGCGCGTCGCGCATCGCGATACTGGTATGCGTAAAGGCAGCGGGATTGATAATGATGAAATCCACTCCCTCCCGCTGCGCCTGCTGGATGCGGTTGACCAGTTCGCCCTCGACGTTGCTCTGGAAGCACGCAAGCGCGACTCCCGCCGCCCTGGCGCGCGCGGCGAGCCTCTGATCGATGGCGTCGAGTGTGGCCGACCCGTAATGCTCGGGCTCGCGAACGCCAAGAAGGTTGAGGTTAGGTCCATGCAGGACCAGGATATTTCTCGGTGCAGTCATGAATGTGAAATATGTCACACTTCTGGCGGCATTCAGGAGTGCGTTGGGTCTTGAAACCGGCTTATCCGCTACTCGCCGCCAATTGGTTAGTATTTGTATAATTATGACAATTTTGCAGCAGATCGGAGCACTTTGTCCACTTTTAGAGACCGATCGATAAAATTGAGGTGCCTTAGACCTAACAGCTTGGTGGAATTCGACTCGTCACCCCGGCCACAAGCCGGGGCCTGGGGAACATGCCTCAAGCCTTGCCGGAAGCCGGCTTGCGCCGGTATGACGGAATCATCGCCGCTGTCTCAGTCCCGTCTGCGCGGCTTGGCAAACCTAAAACCGGTCCTATTCAGAGTGGTATTTAACTGCGGATTTCGTTACTTTAACCGACTTTTAGCTACAATTAACAGAAGATACCGCCACTTTTTCTACAGACTTAGGCAGGCTACAGCAGCGGTTTGAGCAGGCTTTCGAGCTTTTCAGGCTTCAGTACCCCGATTTCCGTGTTTACGACTTTGCCGCTGCGGTCAAGCACCAGCGTAAACGGCAACACACCCCGCGAGTTACCGACCTCGCGCGCGAAGTCCATGCTCCCCAACCCACCCACCAGCACCGGATAGTTGATTCCGATGTCCCTGGCGTAGGGACCGACGCGCTCTTTCTGGTCGATCGCGAGGCCGATGAACTGCACCCCGCGCGCGCCGTATTGGTCCTGGAACTTGATGAACACCGGGATTTCCTCGCGGCATGGCGCACACCACGTCGCCCAGAAATTGACGACCAGCACCTTGCCGCGCCACTGCCCGAGCGCCTGCGGCCGGTTGTCCAGCCCCATGAATTTGGCCGCCAGCACCATTTGCCCGGTCGCAACCGGGTCGGGCGGTTGCCCTCCGGCGCGCCATTGGTAGAACAGGTAGCCGGCGCCCGCAAACAATACTGCGAGCGCGCCGATCAGCAACGCCTGCAGTGGGCGCGTCAATTCAGCACCAGGTCGAGCGTCGCGGCGAACTTGTCGGCGTTCTGGAAACCGATCACGCGCAGCCCCTTGATCTCGTTGCCCTGACGGTCGAAGAACACGATTCCGGGCGGGCCGAACAGTCCGAACCGCTTGAGCAGCCCCTTGTGCTCATCGCGATTGGCGGTGACGTCCACCTGCAACTTGACCATTTCGTCCAGCCGCTTGCGCACGCCGGAGTCGGTGAAAGTAAAGGCCTCCATTTCCTTGCACGTCACGCACCAGTCGGCATAAAAGTCGAGCAATACCGGCTTGCCTGCCGCGCCGCGAATCGCTTCCTCGAGCTGGGGCAGGTCGCTCACGCGCCGGAACAGCGCCGGTTGTGCCGCCGGCGCCGCTGCGCCGCGCAACCCGGCAAGCGGCTGCAGCAGGTCGCGGCTGCCGGACAACACGCCGATCAGCAATGCGACGCCCGCCAGCAGCGAGATAACCCCGACGCCCTTGAACAGCTTGCGATAGCCAGGCGCACCGTGCGGCAGCAGATCGAGCGCGTGCAGGTAGACCGCGAATACGATCAGCAGCGCCGCCCACGCCAGCATGTACACCACCGCAGGAAGAAGCGGCGACACCAGGTAGATCGCGACCCCCAGCAGCACCATGCCGAAGAACCGTTTCACGGTTTCCATCCAGGGTCCGGCCTTGGGCAGCAGCGCGCCTGCCGAGGCGCCGACCGCCAGCAGCGGCACGCCCATGCCGAGCGCCATCGCAAACAGCGCCGAGCCGCCCAGCACGCCGTCCCCCGACTGCCCGATATAGAGCAGGGCACCGGCGAGCGGCGCCGCAACGCACGGGCCCACGATCAGCGCCGACAGCGCGCCCATGACAAACACGCTCGCAAAATGCCCGCCGTGCAGCTTGTTGGTGGTGACCGCGAGCCGGCTCTGCAGCGCGCTCGGCAACTGCAGTTCGTAAAAACCGAACATCGAAGCCGCGAGCAGCACGAAAGCCGCCGCGAAGCCCGACAGCACCCATGGGTTTTGCAGCGCGGCGGACAACAGGGTGCCGAGCAGTCCTGCGGCAATTCCCGCGAGCGCGTAGGTGATCGCCATGCCAAGCACGTAGGCAAGCGACAGTGCGAAACCGCGCGCATGCGTCAAATGCGCGCCATGCGGCACCAGGATGCCCGAAAGTATCGGTATCATCGGAAATACGCACGGCGTCAGTGCGAGCAACAAGCCAAAGCCGAAGAAACTCAACACCAGCGCCCAGTAGCCGCCTTTGAACAATTCCGCTATCAGCGTGTCTTCCGACTGCGGCTGGCCGCGCGGCGCCGCGACGGACGCCGGTGCACCGGGCGCCGACTGCAGAAACGGCGATACACCGGCGCTGAGTGCTCCCGACGTAAGCCCCGTGCGCCTGATTTCAGCTTTCTGCTCCTGCGGCGGATAGCACACGCCGATGTCGGCGCAGCCCTGCGACTCCGCATTCAACGTAAAGCGTGGCACGGGCTCGCCCACCACCGCCAGCGGCAGCACGAAGCGCATATCACCGCGGTAGATCTGCACCTCGCCGAAGAACTCGTCCTTCTTGATTTTCCCCGGCGGCAGTCGCGACGCATCGAGTGAGATGGAAGCGGGTTCGGCGCCGAACCGGAATTTGTCGCGGTACATGTAATAACCGGGCGCGATTTGGTAGCGGACCTCGAGTTGGTCGGCGGCTATCATGCGCGCCGAAAAGCGGAACGCTTTCTCGGGCTCGAGCAGTTCCGGCTCGCCGGCGCGCGCGGCGGACGCAAGCAGCAGCAGCAACAGGGCAAAAATCAGGCGCATCGGCGACACGGCTTCGCTATCCGATCTCGGTGACGGTCGCGGCGTTTACCCATTCCAGGTAGGCGGGCAATCCGCGCTCTACAGGGACAGCGACGATTTCAGGAAGTTCGTAGGGATGCAGGCTCTTGATCGCAGCCTCGACGTCGTCGTAAATCGCGGCGCGCGTCTTGATCAGCAGCGGCACCTCGGTGGCGGTCTCAAGCCGGCCCTGCCAGCGGTAGACCGACGTGCATTCGGCCAGGATATTGACGCACGCCGCGAGCTTGCGCTCGATCAGCGCGTGCGCGATTTTCAGTGCTACGTCGCGGTCGGGTGCGTTCGTGATCACGATCAATGCGTCCACCGTCATGCGCCTAGACCCGGGGCGGCGGCAGCGCCGCGGCGATACCCTCGCGCACCGTTGGGTAGCGCAGCTTGAGCCGCAGCTCCCGCTTGATGCGGTGGTTCGACAGCCGCCGCGACTCGTTCATGAACGACAGCAGGTCGGGCTCGATGCGTTGTCTTGCTTCAGCGCGGGAAATGCGCTGCGGGCGCGGCAGGCCGAATCGGTCGGCGACCAGATCGAAGTAATCGCCCATTTTGAGCAGGCTGTCATCGGCTGCGTTGTAAGCGCGGCCGGAGGGCGCGAAACGCAGCGCCGCGACCGCCGCGCGCGCGAGATCCGCGGCATGAATGTGATTGGTGTAGGCATCCTCTTCAGCGCACAAAGCCGGGGTGCCGGCCTGCAGCCGCGCCAGCGGCAGCCTCGCTTCGGAGTATATCCCCGGCGCGCGCAGGATCGCCACGCGCACCCCACAGCGCCGTCCCCAGACACGCAACTGGCGCTCCGCATCGACACGGCGTTGCGCGCGCGCGGTCTGCGGCCGCGGGGCCCGCGTCTCGTCCACAAACTCGCCTTCGCAGTCGCCGTAGACGCCGCTGGTGCTGATGTAGACCAGTTGCTGTGGTAGACTTTCGCCCTTTGCCAGCGCTGCGATCAGGTGGGCAGTGCGTGTGTCGCGTGTGCCGCGACGCGGGGGTGGAGCGCAATGCAAGACGTCGTGGGCAATGCCCGCCAGCGCCCCGAGGCTCGCCGCGTCATCGAGATCCCCCATAATCGGCACCATGCCGTGGGCACGCAGCAGCGGCACCCGCTCGCGGCTGCGGGTCAAAGCGTAAACGCGGTAGCGGTCGCGCAGTTGAGGCGCCGCGCGCAGCGCTATATCGCCGCAACCGATGATCAGCAAACGTCGCATGGAGAGCGAATTTTAACCGAAAAGCCGCGCGCCCGGACCGGATCGTAGCGCCATTCCCGCAACCGCCATGCCCAATCAAGTCACCCTCAAGCCGAGCGACCACGTTTTTACCGCGCGGGACGACGAAACCATCCTCGATGCCGCGCTACGCGAAGGTTTCGTGATCTCATACGGCTGCCGCAACGGTGCGTGCGGCACCTGCAAAGGCAAGTTGCTCGCGGGCACGATCGATTACGGCACTTATCAGGACACCGCGCTGACGGACGCCGAGAAACGGCTGGGGCTGGCGTTGTTCTGCCAGGCGCGCCCCCGCGGCGACATCGTGATCGAGTGTCGCGAGATCGGCGCCGCGCGAGACGTCCCGATCAGGACGCTGCCGTGCCGGGTGCAGAAAATGCAGCGCGTCGCGGCCGGCATCATGCTGCTGCATCTCAAGCTGCCCGCCGCGGAACGGATGCAGTTTCTGGCCGGGCAGTACCTCGACGTCCTGCTGAAGGACGGCACGCGCCGCAGTTTCTCGATGGCAAACGCGCCGCACGACGACGAATTCCTGCAGCTGCACGTGCGCAACTACGGCGGGCCGTTCAGCGAGCACGTATTCACCCGCATGAAGGAACGCGATATCCTGCGCTTTGAAGGTCCGCTCGGCACTTTCTTTCTGCGCGAAGACGAAGATAAGCCGGTCATCCTGCTCGCGAGCGGAACCGGCTTCGCGCCGATCAAGGCGATCCTCGAGCACGCGTTCGATACCCGCGACCCGCGCTCGTTCGTGTTGTACTGGGGCGCACGGGTGCGCGCCGACCTTTATCTCGACGAGCTGCCCGCGCGGTGGGCGCGCGAGCACAACAACTTCCAGTATGTGCCGGTGCTGTCGGAGCCGCTGCCCGGAGACAACTGGAACGGGCGCACCGGCCTCGTGCACGAGGCGGTCGTCCATGACATTCCCGATATGAGCGGCTGCCAGGTCTACGCTTGCGGCGTGCCGGTGATGGTCGAGGCCGCGCACCGCGA
>ERZ1292640.3120-Hain-H43-02um-R1-3120-length-13014-cov-45_pt1 | contig 13014 bp, 12 predicted proteins | sample MGYA00564404_ERZ1292640 | MGnify/ENA primary metagenome ERZ1292640 (study PRJEB36523, sample SAMEA6512636) | groundwater metagenome | collected 2019-01-08 | study: AquaDiva: Metagenomics assemblies of 32 groundwater samples
TTTCGGCATTATTTACGAGCCGGCCAACTGGCTGATCGCCGGCCAGGACTACGGCCGTAAGACAATCCAGCGGCTCCAGCCGTACCTCTTCAACGTCTACGTGCAGAATCACCGGCTGACGCCGGCGGGCAAGGCGGCTGTCGAGACCTGGACGCGCGGCCGCGTGCCGCTGGACCACATCGGGCTATCGGAGAAGGGCGGCGTCAACTTCGAAGAGGTGTTCGCCGGGCTGGAGGCGATCGGCTACCGCGGCTACGTCACCGTGCACCAGGCTTTCGCCGGCGTGATGCCGGTGGAGGAGGCGGCGCGGCGGAGCGGCGATTTTCTCCGGCGGTTCACTGAGCGGAGGTGAGCATCGAGCGCAGGGAGTTCCTTCAAGTGGCCGGGGCGGCTACTGTCTCCCGGCCCGCGGGCAAGAAGATCCGCGCCGCCATGCTTGGCACCGGGCATTCGCACGCCGGCGGGAAGCTGAAGGCGATGCTCGACCTGCACGACTACTTCGAGGTGGCCGGCGTCTCGGAGCCGGATGCGGCCTTGCGCGCTCAGCGGCAGTCTGCCGCACTGTACCAAGGGCAGCGCTGGCTGAGCGAGGAGGAACTGCTCGGCGATGCCTCGGTGGAGCTGGTGGTCGTGGAGACGGCGGTCCCGGACCTGCCGGCGGCAGGGCGGAAGGTGATTGCCGCCGGCAAGCACCTGCACCTGGACAAGCCTCCGTCGCACGAGCTGGCGCCCTTCCGCGAGCTGATCGAGGAAGCGCGGCGCAAGAAGCTGCTGGTTCAGACCGGCTACATCTGGCGGCGCCACCAGGGCATCAACGCGGCCTTCGAGGCGGCGCGGCAGGGATGGCTCGGCCAGGTGTACCTGCTGCGGGGGACCATCAACACCGATCTCGAGACGGGCGCCCGCGCGCCCCTGGCACGCTATCGCGGCGGGATGATGTTCGAGTTGGGCGGCCACCTGATCGACCGGGTGGTCGAGCTGTGGGGCCGGCCGCGCGAGGTGCGAAGCTGGCTGCGGCACGACACCGGCTACGCCGACCAGCTCGCCGACAACACGCTGGTGGTCTTCGAATACGAACGGAGCCTGGCGGTAGTCTCATCGGCGGCGCGCATGCCGGGACACACGGCGCACCGCTCGTTCGAGCTGATCGGAACCGACGGCGCGATGGTGATCCAGCCGATCGAGCCGGGCACCCGGATGCGTGTCAGCATGCGCGAGGCGCGCGGTCCTTACAAGGCAGGCTGGCAGGAGATCCAGATGCCGGAGCAGACGCGCTACATCGGCGATTTCCGGGCGCTGGCGCTGGCGCTCGTTGACGGCCAACCGTTGAAGCACTCCTACGAGCACGAGCTGCTGGTGCAGGAGACGCTGCTGCGGGCGTCGAGCTGAGCGACGGTTCCGGCGAATTTCGAGGTTGTGTAGCCTGTCACCGAAATTGTTATAAACGTAAAGGGACCGAATGGAGAAGGTACTGGTGATCCTGCTCGCTGGGGGAGCGGGGGAAAGGCTCTTCCCTCTCACCCAGCACACCGCTAAGCCGGCGGTCCCGTTCGGCGGTCTTTACCGCATCATCGATTTCACGCTGTCGAACTGCATCAACTCGCACCTGAGGCGGATCTTTATCCTGACCCAGTACAAATCGCTGGAGCTGACCCGGCACGTGCGGGAAGGCTGGAACATCCTCTCGGCGGAGCTGGGCGAGTACATCGAGCTGATCCCGCCGATGAAGCGCGTCCACGATCGCTGGTATCTGGGGACCGCCGACGCGGTGTATCAGAACCTGGAGAGCATCATCGCCGAGCAGCCGGAACAAACGCTGGTTCTCTCCGGGGATCACATTTACAAGATGGACTACGGCGAGATGCTCGACCGGCACCGGGACCACAAGGCCGAGATCACGCTGGCGACCCTCCAGGTGCCACCGGAAGAAGCCGGCCGCTTTGGCATAGTGGAGATCGACCCGGATTACCGGGTGATCGGGTTCGAGGAGAAGCCGCAGCACGACCACCCGGCGCGCTCGGTATTCAACCCGGCCATGGTCAGCGCTTCGATGGGGGTCTACGTTTTCAACACCGAGGTGCTGGTGCTGGCGCTGACCGAAGATGCCGCCGACGCGGGCTCGTCGCACGACTTCGGCCGCGACGTGCTGCCGCGCTGCGTGGATAAGTGCCGGGTTGTCGCTTACGATTTCGTGGACCTGAACAAGAAGGCGGCCCGCTACTGGCGCGATGTGGGCACGATCGACGCTTACTACGAGGCCAACATGGACCTGGTGGCCGTTAGCCCCGAGTTCAACCTCTACGACCGGGAGTGGCCGTTGCGGACGCGCGCGCTGCATCAGCCGCCGGCCAAGTTCGTCTTCGCGCAGGAGGGGCGCCGGATGGGCGTGGCCATCGATTCGATCGTTTCCCCCGGCTGCATCGTCTCCGGAGGCCGGGTGGTGCGCAGCGTACTGTCGCCGGGCGTTCACATCCACAGTTACTGCGAGGTGGAGAGCTCGATCCTGATGCACAACGCGGACATTGGGCGCTATAGCCGCCTGCGGCGCGCCATCGTCACCGACAACGTCGCGGTTCCCGACAACAGCGTCATCGGCTACGACCTCGAGCGGGACCGGGCCAACGGGCACCACGTGAGCGATGGCGGCGTGGTGGTGGTGGCGGATCACAAACAGGCTTTGGGCACAAGTACTTACTAACAAGGAGCAATGATGGAAATCGTTCGGGTAATTGGCAGGGAGATACTGGATTCGCGCGGCAACCCCACGGTGGAGGCCGACGTGTGGCTGGCCGACGGGAGCATCGGCCGGGCGGCGGTGCCGTCGGGCGCCTCGACCGGCGAGCACGAGGCGCTGGAGCTGCGGGACGGCGATAAGTCCCGCTATCTCGGCAAGGGCGCGCTGACGGCGGCCGCGAACATCAATCAGCAGATCGCCCCGGCGGTGGGTGGCAAGCCGGCCGACCGGCAGTCGGAGATCGATCAGACGATGATCGAGCTGGACGGCACGCCGAACAAGGGCAAGCTGGGCGCCAACGCCATCCTGGCCGTTTCGATGGCTACGGCGCGGGCGGCGGCCGCCTCTCAGAAGACGCCGCTGTACCGCTACCTGGGCGGCGTTTCGGCCTGCGTTCTGCCGGTGCCGATGATGAACATCCTCAACGGCGGCGCGCACGCCGACAATTCGGTGGACGCGCAAGAGTTTATGGTCGCTCCTTACGGGGCCGGGCGTTTCTCCGAAGCGCTGCGCATGGGCGCCGAGGTCTTCCACACCCTGCAGGGCGTGCTGAAGAAGAAAGGCTACGCGACCGCCGTTGGGGACGAGGGCGGCTTCGCGCCCAACCTGAGATCCAATGAGGAAGCGCTCGAGCTGATCCTGGAAGCGATCGCCAAGGCCGGCTACCAGCCGGGCGAGGACATCGGCATCACGCTGGACCCGGCGGCGAGCGAGTTTTACGACGGTGAGAAGGGTAAGTACGTCTTCAAGAAGTCGGACAAGAGCGAGCGGGGGCCGGAGCAGATGGTGGAGTTCTGGGCCAACTGGGTGCGGCAGTATCCTATCGTGTCGATCGAGGACGGGATGGCCGAGGACGACTGGGCCGGCTGGAAGCTCATGACCGAGACGCTCGGCGCGAAGATCCAACTGGTCGGCGACGATCTGTTTGTGACCAACGTCTCGCGCCTGGCGCGCGGCATTGAGGAGGGGATCGCCAACTCCATCCTGATCAAGCTGAACCAGATCGGCACGGTGACCGAGACGCTGGCGGCGATCTCGATGGCCGCCGCCGCCGGCTACACGGCGGTGATCTCGCACCGCTCGGGCGAGACCGAAGACGTTTTCATCGCCGACCTGGCGGTGGCCACCAACGCGGGACAGATCAAAACCGGCTCGGCCAGCCGCACCGACCGCATCGCCAAGTACAACCAGTTGCTGCGCATCGAGGAGGAACTGGGCGCCAGCGCGCGGTTCGCGGGCAGAAAGGCGTTCAGGAATGCATGAGGTCGTCCTGATCAGGCACGGCGAGAGCGACTGGAACAAGCAGAACCGGTTCACCGGATGGACCGACGTGGACCTTTCCGAGAAGGGCGTACAGGAAGCTCGCGAAGGCGGGCGCGTGCTCAAGGAGCAGGGCTACACTTTCGACATCGCCTTTACGTCGGTGCTGAAGCGTGCCATCCGGACGCTGTGGATCGTGCAGGAGGAGATGGACCTGATGTGGATCCCGGTCCAGATCTCCTGGCGGCTCAACGAGCGCATGTACGGGGCGCTGCAAGGGCTGAACAAGGCCGAGACCGCCGAGAAGTACGGCGACGAGCAGGTGCTGCTGTGGCGGCGCAGTTACGACATCCCGCCGCCGGCGCTCGATCCCAGCGACCCGCGCTGGCCGGGACACGACCCGCGCTACAAGGACCTGGCCGCCCACGAGCTGCCGCTGACCGAGTGCCTGAAAGACACCGTCGAGCGGTTCCTGCCCTATTGGCACGAAGTGATCGCGCCCACGGTCAAGACTGGCAAGCGTGTGCTGGTCGCCGCCCACGGCAACAGCCTGCGCGCGCTTGTCAAGTACCTGGACGGCGTCTCCGATGAGGCGATCGTGGGCCTGAACATACCCACCGGCATGCCGCTGGTCTACGAGCTGGATGACTCGCTGCGGCCGCTGAAGAGCTACTACCTCGGCGACCCCGAGCAGGTTAGGAAGGCGATGCAGGCGGTGGCCGACCAGGCGAAGCGGAAGGCCTGATTCGGGACAGGCGAGGACGCCTATCCTACGGCAAGGACGTTCCGTCCCAGGCGTGCTCGGGGTCGGGATAGAAGGCGAGCGCATCGGGGCTGATCGCCACCAGCCAGCCGCCGGGCACCTTGGCGCGCCTCACGACGAAGTCGGACGACCTGACCTTGCCCCACTCAAGCTTGGGCGGGGCGGCGACGGGGGCCGCGGGTTCCTTCGGCGCCGCGGGCGCGGCCTCGATCGCGGCCGACGCCACCCGGAAGACCTCCTCCGGGCACTGATAGGGCTCGCCGAGGTAGGTGAACTTGACCACGTCGCGGTCCTCGGCCGGGTTCTCGAGGATGGCGCCGAAGGGGATGCTCAGCGGCGGTTCGCCGAGCGGGATGCCGGTCCGTTTGTTCAGCTTTCTCGCCTCGATAGTCTTGGTCAACTCGAACTTCGCCATGGCGTCCTCCGCGAGTGGATATAAGCATACATCAACGGCGGCATCCGGCGTGGACTGGCTCGGTCTGCGCTAAGTTGGGAAGGTTGTGAAGATGCTCTCGTTGGTTTCCCTGGCCGTGCTCTTCCCGGCCGCCGCGCAGATCGTCTATGACCTGCCACCGCTGCGGGGCGGTGAACAGGACAAGGAGTTCCGAACCCAGGCCCAAGTCAGCGAGGCGGCGCGGCGCGTGCTGGAACAATACGCCGATAAGACGCTCGCCTCCTGGGGCATCCTGGACGTCACCAAGGCGCCTTACAACGCCAAGGGCGACGGCACGGCTGACAACACCGACGCGCTCCAGCGGGCGCTGAGAGATGCGCGGGACGCGCGCATGGTCACATGGCTGCCGCCGGGGACCTATCTGGTTCGCGACACGCTCCAGTGCGTCCAGGGAGCTATCGACCCCCGCAGCGGGGCCACGGGTGAGGACCGCTTGCGCGCCGACGATTTTCCGTGCGTCCTTCAGGGGGCCGGCGGACCGCGGCGGGCCGTTATCCGGCTGGCAGAGAACGCCGAGGGCTTTGGCGATCCGAACCGTCCCAGGCCGCTCATCCTTATCTGGGCTCGGCGATGGGAGCCTCCCTACGACCTGCAACCCAACGTCTCCTTCAACCAGATGCTGATCAGCATAGACGTGGACATCCGCGACAACGCCGGAGCGATCGGCATCGACATGCAGGGCGCGCAAGGCACCGCCGTTCAGGACGTGCGCATCGAGGCCCGAGGTGCTTTCGCCGGCATGCGGGGGCTGCCGGGCTCCGGGGGAAGCACCCATCAGATCACGGTGCGCGGCGGCCGCTATGGCGTCTATGCGGCCGGCATCGGCGCGTTCCGCTCGCTGAGCGGCTCGCAGCCTTCTCCCTTGCTCGCCGCCGCCACCTTGACCGGGCAAACCGTGGCCGCCATTCACTACGCTGGCCGCGGCCCGCTGACTGTGGTGGGCGCCCGGGTCCAGGGCCGGGGGATCGTCTGCGAGGGGCAGTCGCGCGCATACAACGGCGGTCTGAACCTGGTGGACAGCTCGCTTGAAACTGAAGGGGCCGCGGCCATTCAGTCAAACCGTCCGGTTTACATCAACAACACGTACGTTCGTGGCGCCAAGGAGATCGTGCGCTTCTCCGACGGGCAGGCCCTTTCGGCCGGAGAAGGCGGGTGGACCTGGGTTCGCGAGTACGCCGGCGCTCCGAAGGGGCCGTTCCCTGTTTGGTTGGACCGCGTCAGGCAATCTTCGGCCTGGGTCGTGGTGGAAGCGGCAGCGGGCGGGCCGTCCGACGACCTCCAGTCGCGGCACGCGCTGCCGGATTGGGTGGCGGATTGGGACTCGCCCGGCCTGACCAACGTCCGCCAAGCTCCCTACAACGCCACGGGCGACGGCAAGACGGACGATGCCGATGCTATCCAGCGCGCGCTGGACGAGCAGGCGGCGGTGTTTCTCCCCAAAGGACGCTACAAGCTAGGCAGGCCGCTCGTGCTTCCTCCGGGCAGGAAACTGACCGGCGTCGGCCGTTCCTTCACCGTGCTGCTGCCGGTGCATGATGCAGCGGCCTTCCGCGAAGCGGCCGCGCCTAGCCCGCTGATCGATACCGTCGATGATCGAGAAGCGGAGACCGCCATTGACCGGCTCGAGCTACGGGCGGTGATCCCAGGCGCCTACGCGCTACGCTGGCGCGCGGGCCGCAACTCCGTGGTACGCGATGTCAACTTCCGCCGCTGGCCTTCCGCCGGCAGCCTGGGCGGCCCGTTCGTGCTCATTGAAGGCCATGGCGGCGGCCGTTGGTTCAACTTCGTGCAGCATGAGACCATGCCGGGGGACGATTACCGCCACTTGCTGGTCCGCTCCAACCGCCAGCCGCTCACCTTTTACATGTTCAACCCCGAGCACGCCCGGAGCGAGGTGATAACGGAGTTCATCGACGCACAAGACGTGACGATCTACTCCCTGAAGGGCGAGACATTCGAAATCGGCAACCAGGCCACCGGCACGCGGCCGTTGATTCGCATCAAGGACTCGCGCCGATTCCGGCTGTTTGGGGCCGGCGGTATCTGCGGCGTGGCGGCAGGATCGGCCCCACACATTTACCGTATCGAGAACTCGAGTGACCTTCTGCTCGCCAACGCAGCGCATCAGATCGACTTCGGCTACTTCGCCGACCCACAGAACTGGTCCGTGGTCAGCGACGGCGACGTCTCCACACCGGGCGAGGAGTTCTTCGTGCTTTACAAACGCGGAGAGCAACAGGACGGCGGGGCTGCCAAACGCGGTGGCAAAAAGAAGATCTGAAGGCGGCGCGGCGCTGCCGATTCAGGCAGCACGCCGCGCTGGCGGAAAACTAATAAAGTGAAAGCGTAGCCTGTCACCGAAATGAGTTGCGTCATCGGAGTGGATCTCGGCGGCACCAAGATCGCGGTCGCGGCGGTGGACGCGGAGGGGCGCGTGCGCGCGCGGCGCAAGGCGCCGATCGACAAGGCGGCAACGGTGGCTCAGATCGCCGGGCTGGCGGGGCAGGTGCTGGACGAAGCCGGACTTGCCTGGCCCGAGATCGCCGCGGCCGGCGTCGCGGTGCCTGGCATTTACTTCGCCGAGACGGGCAGCGCCTGGGCGCCGAACCTGTGGGGCGCCGACAAGGTTCCGCTGCGTGACGAGCTTCAGCAACACCTGCCGGCGCCGGTAGTGATCGACTGCGACCGGGCCGCCTATGTGCTGGGCGAGCAGTGGCTCGGGGCGGCGCGGGGATTGACCGAGGTGGTGTTCCTGGCGGTGGGGACCGGCATCGGGGCCGGGATCATCACCAACGGACGGTTGTGCCGCGGCGCGGCAGGCATCGCCGGCGCGGTCGGCTGGTTTGCGCTCGATCCACGCAAGAAAGAGATCTACAGGCAGGTGGGCTGCTTCGAAGCGGAGGCGGCCGGCCCGGCGGTGGCCAGGCGGGCGGCGGCGGATACCGCCGAAGCAGTGGTTGCGGCCGCACGGCAAGGCGATGCGCACGCACGCCACGTCCTGGAAGAAACTGCTGCCTGGCTGGCCATGGGCGTGGCCAACATCGTCAGCATCCTGAACCCGCAGATGGTCGTGCTGGGCGGCGGCCTGATGCAGGCGGGCGAGCTGCTGCTTGAGCCGCTGCGGCGCGAGATGCTAGAGTGGGCGCAGCCGCAGGCGGCCCGGCAGGCGCGCATCGAGCTGACCCAGCTTGGAGAGGACGCGGGCTTGCTCGGCGCCGCGCGGCTGGCTTTACTACAGGAGACGGGAGCGGTTTGATGTCGGCCCACACTTACTACGAGACGATCTCTCGGATACTCGCCGCCATTCATGAGACCCAAGCCGGAAAGATCGGCCAGGCAGCGGAAGCCATGACCACGGCGATCGCGGCCGGCAAGCGCGTGTACCTGTTCGGCAGCGGGCACTCGGTGATGCCGGTAATGGATGTCTTCCCGCGCTACGGGAGCTTCATCGGGTTCTTTCCGCTGTACGATCCGCGGCTGATGTGGCACAACGTTATCGGCCCGGGCGGGGCGCGCGAGCTGCTTTGGCTGGAGCGGCAGGAAGGCTACGTCGAAGTCTTCCTGCGCAGCTACGCGTTGGAGCCGGGCGACTGCATGCTGGTCTTCTCGCACGGCGGGATGAACGCGGCCCCGGTCGAGGCGGCGCTGGCGGCAAAGAAGAAGGGCCTCACGGTGATCAGCGTCTCCTCGCTGGCCAACCTGGGCGCGGCGAAGATCACCCATTCGAGCGGCAAGGCGCTCTCCGACGCCGCCGATATTGCCATCGACAACTGCGTGCCGCCCGAGGACGCCCTGGTTGATGTCGGAGTGAAGGAGAAGGTGGCCGCCGGCTCGACGATGGCGGCAGTCTTCATCGCCATGTCGCTGGTGGCCGAGACGGGCGCGCGGCTGGCCGGACGCGGCATTCACCCGCCGACCTTCGTCTCGCCGAACGTGCCCGGCGTGGAGAAGGACCACAACCAGAGAGTCTTCGAGCGCTTCGCGGAGGAGTATTTCCGGCGGGGGCCGGGGCCGGCCGAAGGCTAGGGCGGCGATGCGGAGGCACTGGCTCAGCCGGGCCGCCTACGGCGGCATGTTCGTCTTCGGGATCGTGATGGCGCTGCTGGGCGCCGTCCTGCCGGTGGTTTCGACGCGGCTGGGCTTCGAGCTGGCACAGGCGGGCAACCTCTTCCTGGCGATGAACTGCGCCATGCTGGCCGCCATGCTGGCGCTGGGGCCGCTGATGGACCGGTTCGGCAAGAAGCCGGCGCTGGCGGGCGGAGCGCTGCTGGCGGGGCTGGCGCTGGCGCTGATCGCGGCGGCGCCGAGCTACCGGTGGCTCACGGTGGCCATTGCACTGCTGGGCGCGGGCGGAGGCGCGCTGAACGGCGCCACCAACACGCTGATCGCCGACCTTCACGAGGACCCGCGCGAGAAGAACTCCGCCCTCAACCTGCTCGGCGTGTTCTTCGGCTTCGGCGCGCTGTCGATTCCGTTTGTCATCGGCTCGCTGCTCGAAATTCTCGGATTGAGCGCGATTCTGGCGCTGGCTTCGGCCCTGAGTCTGGCGCCGACGGCTTGTCTGGCGCTGAGGTTCCCGCCGCCCAAGCGTTCCGAAGGCGTGCCGTGGCGGGAGACGGCGCGGCTGGCGCGCGATCCGCTGGTGCTGATGTTCGGCTTCCTGTTGTTCTTTCAGTCGGGCAACGAGTTCATCCTGGGCGGCTACACGTCCACCTACCTGATGCGTGAGGCGGGCGCATCGATCCGCAGCGCGTCCTACCTGCTGGCGGCCTATTGGGGGGCGATCATGCTGGCGCGCGTAGTTTCGAGCCGCCTGCTGTTGCGTGTGAGCGGCCCAACGGTGGTGATGGCGAGCGCGCTGGGTTCGGCGGCGGGCGTGGCGCTTCTGGCCTCGGCGCGCACGCAGGCGATGGCGGCGCTGGCGGTGGTGCTGGTGGGCGCGAGCTTCGCGAGCATCTACCCCACGGTGCTGGGGCTGGCAGGGGCGCGCTTCGCGGCGTGGTCGGGAACGGTGTTCGGCATCCTGTTCGGGATCGCGCTCGCCGGCGGCATGATCATGCCCTGGGCGGTCGGGCAGCTCGCACAGGCGCACGGGCTGCGCCCTGCGCTGCTGGTCGCGGCTGCCAACGCGCTGGCGATCTTCGCGCTTCAGATGTTGATCGCGCGCCGGCTGACCGCTCCCTGTGGTCGCGGCTCGGCAACCTTCTGCTGAGCCGCGCGCGTAAGCAAGCGGCTGCCGGCTTAGCCCGCGCGGATCTCCCGCTTAGCCGGGTCGTAGACCATGCGCTGGCCGCGGATCAGGGCTTCGTCGGCCATGATGACCCACCTCATGGCGCCCGGTCACCTCAAGTCCTTTACGTTGGCGTCCCGCCGCACTTACTTTTCCGCCCGGCCTCGATTTTCCTGGGTCGATTGCAACCGCGGCGGCAGCGCCGCGAGTTTGGCGCGCACCTGCTCCAGAAGGATCGACTCAAGGGGAGGCAGATCATGTCGGCCTGTCCTGAAGAGCTCGTACCGAGAGGCGCGACGTTTCATCTTATCCCTGCCTCTCGAAAAGGATGTCCAGAAGTTCGAACACAGCGGTGAGCACCATGTTCGGCAGTCGGTACAAGTATTCCGCCTCCCGCTCGCGCCAATCCACGCTTCTTATGTGATCGGCGAGGATCACACCATGAACGGGGAGGCCTTCGGGAATGCGAACCTCAAAAGGGGTAATCTTTTACCTGGGAGGTGATGGGGCAGACGACAGCAAGGCCGGACCGCACGTTGTACAAAGCCGGAGAAAGAACCACCGCCGGGCGGCGCCCTAACTGCTCGCGGCCCGCCTGGGGGCTCAAGCTGATCCAGACGACATCTCCCTTCTCCGGTGTCCGGCCGGTCATAGCAGTTCGCGTCCCACGGCCGGCCCGAAATCGACATCTCCATGAAGAGTCTCGGGGGTGATCCTACGCACGAGCTCCTCCAGTGTGGCACGGTGGGCTCGCTTCAGGACGATTTGCCCGCCTTGGACGGAGAGATCGAGAACAGTGCCAGGCTCCAACCGGGATTCCATCGCGACCTCGGGCGGAATCGTCACTGCCAACTGCTCCCCTGCCTTTTGAACCGAAACCTTCATAGAACCCTCGCTTCCTTCCCAGTCTTGCAGAATCGTTGAGGTCACGGGAAGATGTCGACTTCTGGCGGCCAGCCCGGGTCATCGGTTGCGTCAATGAGGAAATCGCGAGTGGTAGGCTGAAAGCGGGCCTCGGCCTCGACAAGTGGTTTCCAGTCGGGCGCTTTGAGAGGCACCAGTCCGTTCGGCTTCGCATCCGTCGGCGCCATAGGCAGGGCACCCCCGCATACCACGGCACTTGCACTCGTCAGCCCCGACGCTGCCGGCTTAGCCCGCGCGGATCTCCCGCTTAGCCGGGTCGTAGACCATGCGCTGGCCGCGGATCAGGGCTTCGTCGGCCATGATGACGGCCACCCCGTGGGCGTAGCCGGCCTCGATCGGGGCGTTGGGCGCCTGGCGTGTCCGCAGGCACTCCAGCCAGTTCTTCATGTGCGGCGCGCTCTCGACCTCCGCGATCTTCGCGCCGGGCTGGATGCGGTCCGGGTCCGGCGTGCCCTCGCCGCTGATCACCCACGGGCTGCCCCAGCGGGTGGCATCCATCACGCCGCGCGTGCCGATGAACTTCAGGAAGCTGTTGGCGGAGGTGCCGAAGGTGGAGTTGTACCGCACCAGGAATCCCTCGTCGGGATACTCGAGGATGGTCTCGACCGAATCGGGCGCGCTGTAGGCGTCCTTCCAGCGGTAGGTGCCGCCGAGCGTGACCACGCGCTTGGGAAACTTCGCTCCGGTGACGTAGTGGACCAGGTCGATGAAGTGCACCATGAGGTTGGTGTGCGGCCCGCGCGAGAACTCGCGGTAGCCGTACCAGCCGGCGTACTGCTGGGACTCGAAGGGCCGGGGCTTGACGTGCATGAGGAAGCCCTTCCAATCGACGTCTTCCTCGCGGACCGGGCGGTCGCCGTAACCGTGCCAGTATGGGCGGTAACCGTTGCGCGACTGCTCGATCTTAAAGATTTTCCCGAGCCCGCCCGACTGGACGAAAGCGCGCCCGGCAGCCGAGGTGGGGAAGCTGCGGACCTGGGTGCCGATCTGGACCACGCGGTCGTGCTTCTTGACCGTGTCCACCGCCTCGATCAGCTCCTTCATGTTCAGGGCCAGGGGCTTCTCGACGTAAGCGTCCTTGCCGGCGCGGGCGGCGGCGATGAGATGCGTGCAATGAAGGTGGTCGGGCGTGCCGATCACCACCGCGTCGATCTCCTTGCGCGCCACCACGTCCTGGTAGCGCACGAACTGCTCGGGTTGGTTGCCGGCGGCCGCTGTAACGTCGGCCGCGGCTTTCTCCCGCTGCGGCCGCCAGGTGTCGCAAACGGCGCGAACCTCGACGTTGGTCTCCTTGGCGAACTGCAAGACCTCCTTGAGCAGGCCGCGCCGGCCGCAGCCGATGACGGCGATGCCGATGCGGTCGTTGGCCCCGAGGATGCGCTCCGGCCGCAGCGCGGCGGCCGAAGCGGCGGTGACGAATTGGCGTCTGTCGGTATTCATGGTCGCTCCTGGGGGACCAGTATAGTTGGTTCAGAAGTCGACGCGGCCCCGCAGCTCGATCCGGCGTGACGGGGCACCCGCGCGCAGGCCGCTGACTACCCCGACGCTCCCCGGTGACGAGATGTTCGAGCTCGGTCTCGAGAAATTCGGGTGGTTGAACGCATTGGCTCCCGCCGCCGTGAACGTGAACTTCCACCGCTCGGTGATGT
>ERZ1292640.3122-Hain-H43-02um-R1-3122-length-13012-cov-4_pt1 | contig 13012 bp, 11 predicted proteins | sample MGYA00564404_ERZ1292640 | MGnify/ENA primary metagenome ERZ1292640 (study PRJEB36523, sample SAMEA6512636) | groundwater metagenome | collected 2019-01-08 | study: AquaDiva: Metagenomics assemblies of 32 groundwater samples
CCGCAGTCTGCTTCGGTACAGTGGGTGCGTTATTACATGCAATTGCAACTATTTCATTCGGCGTTGATCACGTTGTCTCTGGTGTAGCCATCACAATTATTGCAGCTGGTTTAGTTCGATATATATCAACGATTTTTTATAAGAGCGGCGCCTGGCTCGGACCATCACAATCTCCGGATTCTGTCTCAATCGGGACAAACGGAATTCCAATACTCTCTGGCGGAAAATACTTTGGATGGCAAAGCCCTGATCTTCTTAGTGATCTCGCACAAAAACAGTGGTTTTTCATCTCAGATCTGGCAGCAATTCTTCGTGGTTTAACTGGCGATCTCTCGTATGTAACGATGATTGCAATGGCGCTAGTTCCCTTATCTTTCTTCATTCTTTGGAAGACCGCCTTTGGTTTACGCCTTCGCAGCGCAGGAGAAGCCCCCACTGCGGCAGAGTCATTGGGTGTAAATGTTTATAAGATGAAATACGCCGGAGTTTTAATCTCTGGTGGTCTTGCAGGGTTGGGAGGTGCCTTCTTAGCCCTCGTTGCGGCAAATCACTATCAGGAAAATCAAGTCGCTGGTCGTGGATATATCGGTCTTGCCGCACTCATATTTGGAAACTACCGTCCAGGTGGAATCTTAATGGGCGCCGGTTTATTTGGTTTTGCCGATGCCCTTCAACTTCGAGACTCAGAATCAATTCATGCACTTATTTTGTTAGTTGTTCTAATTTTGTTGGTACTTGTTATTCGTGATGTTCGAAAAGGTAATTTGTTAAAGGCTGCGATTACACTGACATTCGCCGCGCTTTCTCTGTGGTATTACTTAGCAGTTGATGAGCTTCCAGGTCAGCTCGTAACTATGACTCCATATATAACGACGCTCATGGTTATGGCGGTGGCATCTCAGAGGCTTCGAACGCCGGCCGCCGACGGTATTCCATATCGTCGCGGTGGTATGCGATGAGTGAGATCAATTGGGATCAGCTTCACATCGCCGCCGTTGCTGCGATGAAAACCGCATATGCACCATATTCAAAATTTCCAGTTGGCGTTGCAGCTCTTGTTAGCGATGGGCGAATAGTCAGTGGATGTAACGTTGAAAATGCGAGTTATGGTTTAGGTCTATGTGCTGAATGTGGGCTTGTATCAAACTTGATTGCCACTGGCGGCGGTCGACTCATTGCAATCTCATGCGTAGATGGACAAGGTAACTCACTAGCTCCATGTGGCCGATGTCGCCAATTATTATTTGAGCACGGTGGATCTAATGCGCTGTTGATGACCGATGATGGGCCACAGACAATGGCAGCAATGTTGCCGTGGGCATTTGGTCCAGATGATTTAAATCGAAATGAGGAGTAATTGTCACAACTAGAAGCTTTCTCCGCAATTGAAATAATTACTGCCAAACGTAACCGTTCTGTACTCACTGATTTACAAATTGACTGGATTATCGATGCCTACACCCGCGGTGAAGTGGCAGATGAACAAATGTCTGCCTTGCTGATGGCAATTCTTCTCAACGGCATGGAGCTCGGCGAAATTTCGCGCTGGACCGATGCGATGATTAAAAGTGGTGACAGGATGAACTGGTCACCACTCTCACGGCCAACGGTAGATAAGCATTCAACTGGAGGCGTTGGCGACAAAATTACTCTGCCTTTAGCTCCGCTCGTAGCATCATTTGGAGCAGCTGTTCCACAGCTCTCTGGCCGCGGTCTTGGTCATACAGGGGGAACTTTAGATAAGTTGGAATCTATTCCTGGCTGGCGTGCAAATTTATCGAATGCTGAGATGTTAAAGGCGCTGCAAGAAGGTGGCGCTTTCATCTGTGCCGCTGGAGATAATTTAGCACCGGCCGATAAAAAACTGTATGCCCTGCGCGATGTAACTGCAACGGTTGAAGCAATCCCACTCATTGCCTCCTCCATTATGAGTAAGAAAATCGCTGAGGGAACAAGTGCACTTATTCTTGATATTAAAACCGGTGGTGGAGCATTTATAAAAGATCCCCAAAGAGCTAAAGAGTTGGCACATGTCATGATTGGACTTGGAAAGAGGGCCGGTGTAAAGACATTGGCCCTTGTTACCGCAATGGATGTGCCGTTGGGATTGACTGCCGGTAATGCTTTAGAAGTGCGCGAAACACTTGAAGTCTTAGCCGGCGGTGGACCAGCAGATGTCGTGGAGTTAACTCTTGTGCTTGCACGCGAGATGCTAGAAATCGTTGGAATTTCTGGAGATGATGTGGAAAGGGCTTTAAAAAACGGGAAGGCAATGGACTCTTGGCGTCAGATGATTAGCGCGCAAGGTGGAGATCCCGATGCAAAACTTCCAGTAGCCAAAGAGAACCTCGTAGTTACCGCTGAATCCTCCGGCACCATTTTGGCGATGGATGCAATGAAGGTGGGTATGTCGGTTTGGCGGTTAGGTGCAGGCAGAACACGTCAGGGCGAGACTGTACAAGCTGGTGCAGGCATTGAGATTCATGCCAAACCTGGTGATTTTATTAAGGAAGGGGCACCGCTCTATACACTGCATACCGATACACCGGCCGCTTTTTCCCGCGCACAAGAGTCGCTAGTCAAAAGTGTTGTCATAGGTAATTTACCTTCGAATGGAAAGATAGATAGATTGCCACTTGTAGTTGAACGAATCACCGATTAAGGGGCAAGAAAAATGGGAATGAATAGCACGCCTAGTGCAGATCAAATTAAGCGCATTCCAAAGGTCATGTTGCACGATCATTTAGATGGCGGACTGCGCCCGCAGACGATCATTGATATTGCCGCTGAAATTGGTTATACATTATTACCCACTCAGGATGCAGCTGAACTGGCTACTTGGTTTCGCGAATCGTGTGACTCAGGTTCACTCGTTAGATATTTGGAAACTTTTTCTCACACAATAGCGGTTATGCAGCGCCGCGAAGATATTATCCGTGTTGCCCGCGAATGCGCTCTCGATCTTGCACGCGATGGCGTTGTCTATGCCGAAGTCCGCGGTGCTCCTGAGTTATTTACTGAAAAAGGCTTAACAATGGCCGATGTTGTAGAAGCAACCCTTGAAGGCTACAAGCAGGGTATGGCAGAGGCAAAGGACGAAGGTCATGAGATTGCCGTCTATTCAATTCTATGTGGGATGCGACAGAACAAACATTCACAAGAGGTTGCAGAGCTTGTTGTTAAGTACCGCCACCTTGGTGTCGTCGGTTTTGACATAGCTGGACCAGAGGATGGCTTTCCACCAAGTGATCAGAAGGAGACTTTTGATTACCTACGTAAAGAAAATGCGCACTTTACTATTCATGCAGGCGAGGCTTATGGTCTGCCTTCAATCTGGGAGGCGATTCAGCTTTGTGGAGCTGAGCGCTTAGGACATGGCGTACGAATTATCGATGATATTGATTTCTCAGGACCCGAACCGATTTTAGGTCAGCTCGCATCCTATGTTCGAGATCGGCGGATTCCGCTCGAGCTCTGTCCAACATCAAATCTTCAAACGGGGGCGGCTAAAAGCTACGCCGAGCACCCTATTGGGGCCTTGGCTAAACTTCGTTTTCGCGTAACTTTAAATACCGATAACCGCCTAATGAGTCAGACCTCTATGTCCTTTGAGATGAGTGAGGCAGTACAAGCCTTTGGTTGGGATTTGACAGAACTTCAGCGCGTAACGATTAATGCAATGAAGAGCGCTTTCATCCCCTATCCAGAGCGCTTGAAGATTATTGAGGGAATCATTAAACCTGGATATCAGAAAATAGCATCGGAGTAATGGTCGATTTTAATGATCCGGCATTTATTGCAGATCCATATGCTGGGTTAAAGGAGTTACGAAACTTAGGTAAGCCAGTGTGGCATGATGGTTTGGGGATGTTTTTAGCGGCTTGCCATCGTGATGCAAACGAGGTCTTTCGCAGCAAGTCTCTGGGACGTATATTTGTAGATAAGAAGCCTGAGTTCGAATGGGAGACGTTTAACTGGCTCCACTCAGATTCGATTCTAGATAGTGAGCCACCTAAGCACACACGTCTTCGCGCTTTGGTGGCTAAAGCCTTTAATCGAAACAAAATTGAGAGTATGCGACCGGCAATTGAACGCATTACCAATGAACTCTTAAATACTATTGACGTGAAAGTTAAGAGTGGTGAAAACTTCGACTTGATCGCCGATTATGCCGAACCTCTCCCAGTTAAAATTATCGCCGACTTATTGGGTTTTCCACAATCAGAAGAGCACTTGCTGCGCCCATGGTCACAAGCAATCGTTAAAATGTATGAAGTTAATCCATCATTGCAGTACCAAAGTGAAGCTAAACTTGCCGCTGGAGAATTTGCCGATTATGTGCGAACACTGGCGGAGGAGCGAAAAAGGAACCCTGGAACCGATTTAATTACAGACTTAGCAATGGTTGAAGAGAACGGCGAGAAGTTAAATATGCACGAACTCGTCGCGACCGCTGTTTTGTTGCTCAACGCCGGCCACGAGGCAAGTGTTAATGCATTCGGTAATGGAATGGTTGAAGTTCTGCGCCGGCCCGATCAGAGCGCACTACTTCGAAATGACCCCAAAGGCCTTACAGAGATGGCTTTAGAGGAGTTCATGCGCTTTGATGCACCTCTTCAGCTCTTTGAGCGTACGGCGACGAAAGATACTGAACTTGGGGGAGTTGCAATTGAAGCGGGCCAAAAGATTGCCGCCCTTATCGGTTCTGCTAATAGAGATAGCCAAGTATTTGAAAACGCTGACGAGATGGATGTAACGCGAGATCCAAATCCACACATCGGCTTTGGTGCCGGAATTCATTTTTGTTTGGGAGCCCCACTTGCTCGTTTAGAGATGGGAGTTTCATTACCGGCACTGTGGGAGAAGTATCCCGATATGTCACTTGCAAGTGAGCCAGTGCGCAGGCCAACCTTTGTTTTACGAGGTTACGAGAGCATAGAAATCTCTGTTTGATTTGGGTATGAAGATTGAGCACCCTTTTTAGTAACACTCAACGATGCAACTTTGATTCCAAGTGCGAGTGAATCTGCCGAACTCATTCCACTCGCTAAGGCATAAGCAAATGTTCCGACAAAGGCATCTCCTGCACCAGTTGTATCTACCACATTAACGATTGGGGCCGAAGTTCGGATAATTGAACCATCTGCGTTGATTAATGCAGCACCAAGAGAGCCAAGAGTGACTACTGAATTCTTACCCGGTCTAAATTCTTTTAGGATCTCATCACTAGTTGGAAGTTGCCCATGTAGCTCTCGAAACTCTGTCTCATTTGGAATTATCCAATCGCACAGATCTAATAATTCCTGCGAGAGATCTTGATATGGTGCCGGATTCAAAATTGTTATACATCCGCGAGTTTTAGCGGCGGTAAATACCGCTAAAGTAACTTCCTGTTTGATTTCGCACTGGGCAATGACCACGGATAGATTTTCAATGCTACTGATTGCGGCAACTGCGTTTGCGCTATCAATTTCATGATTAGCGCCGGGGATTATAATGATTCTATTTTCACCACCACCATCTACCCAGATATGTGCAACGCCAGTTGCCGTATCTGTGCGCGCAACGTAATACGAGTTGATACCTAAGGCAGAAAAGTTTGTCGCAATTGAGTCGCCAAAAAGATCAGTACCTATTTTTCCAACGAAGTGAACTTCAGCGCCGCAAAGCGCCGCAATAACGGCTTGATTAGCCCCTTTTCCTCCAAAACCAGTAGTGAAGAGATCACCAACGAGAGTCTGTCCAGGCTCTGGTAAAACTGGCGCATAGGCCGTTAAATCCATCATTGCACTTCCAACGACTGCGATTACTGCTTTACTCATAGCGCTAGGCTACCCCTTATGAGTAAAACTTCATTGATTCTAGATGTCGATACTGGTGTGGACGACGCCTTTGCCGTACTTTTTGCAGCACTTCACCCTGAGATAAATCTCCTGGGTATTACCTGCGTTGATGGAAATACGAATGTCGACCAAGTTGTTGCTAATACATTAAAGGTATTAGATGCGGCAGGAGCTGGTGATATTCCAGTTGCGCGAGGAGCGATTCGGCCATTGCTTGGGGTTTCTCAGTATGCCGAGTATGTACATGGCGCCGACGGTATGGGTGATCTTGGAATTGCTGCATCGAATCGCCGTGTTGATCCTCGTTCAGCTGTTGAGTTAATACGCGATTTAGTTGAAGCTTCTAAGGAGCCAGTAACTTTGGTTCCGGTTGCACCACTAACAAACATTGCACTCTTCTTACGTGCATTCCCTGAGAGCGCTAAAAAAATTCACCGAATTGTTTTGATGGGTGGATCGGCATCGGCAGGCAACGCAACGGCCGTATCTGAATTTAACATTTGGCATGACCCTGAGGCTGCGGCAATTGTCTTTCAAAGCGGAGTCCCCATCACAATGTATGGTCTTGATGTATTTATGCGTCCAGGAATTACCAGCGAGGAGGCAGTTCGCTTAAAAAACTCAACAACTCCAGCTGCGCAGTTTGCCGGCTCCCTCATAGAAGCTTTCATCGAGCGATTGCAATTGTCTCCAATTACTTTGGGAGATTTCGGTGCTGTCGCTACAGTAATTTATCCCGAACTATTTACTACCCAGATGTTTGATGTCGTTGTAGATACATCATCTGGTCCTGCTCGAGGTCAGACGATTTGTGATCGTCGCGATGCTTTTTTGAAAGATCTCGAGCCTCTCAGCCTTGTAGACTCAGCAAAAGTTCGAGTTGTGATGGACCTAGACGTTGAGGCCGTACGCCAATTGTGGCTAAAAACCATTGATAAAGGCTGGTCTTAGAGCCCTATCGGGTGCCAGACGGTCTTGTATTCCAAGAAAGCAAGGATTCGACCAGGATCGGCGGAATTAAAACTATAGATCCGCTTCAAGTTTTCAGCCCCAGCGATTCGAACTGCTCCATGTGCTTTAGTCGCAAGACCTGAAATATCAAAGCCATCGATATCCATGTGTGATGCCATCCATGGTGCAATCTCATCTTTCTTGCCAGTCAATATATTGATTACACCAGCAGGAACATCGCTCGTAGCAATTACTTCGGCAAAACTCATAGCAGAGAGTGGGGCTTTAGTGCTCGCTAAAACAATCACAGTATTTCCACCAACGATTATCGGTGCAATTGCATCTATAAGACCAAGTAAGGAGGGGGATTCAGGTGCGATTGCGGCAATAACTCCCATACTCTCCGGCACGGTAAAGTTATAGTAAGGACCTGCAACCGGGTTAAGGGCACCTGAAAGTGATGAAAGCTTATCGCTCCAGCCTGCATACCAGACTAAACGATCAACAGAGTCTGTGACCTCCTTTTCGGACTTGGCTTTCGTGATGCCAGTGACAGAGACAATTTCATCGATAAATTGTGAACGCCTTCCCTCTAACATCTCCGCGATGCGATAGAGGATCTGACCTTTGTTATATGCAGAGGCTTTATTCCAACCAGGGTGAGCGGCACGAGCTGCTACCACTGCATCCTTTAAATCTTTGCGCGAAGCAAGACATGGATTTGCAATAAACATACCTTTCGCATCTTTGATTTCATATGTACGGCCAGATTCAGTGCGTGGAAATGCACCGTTGATGTATAACTTATAAGTCTTTTTGACATCGATACGATTACTCATGGCTGACCCCCTTCAAATATGCACTTAAGCCATGTCGTCCACCTTCGCGACCCCAGCCAGACTCTTTGTATCCGCCAAAAGGAGATGTTGGATCAAACTTGTTAAAAGTATTTGCCCAGATGACACCTGCTCTAAGTTGTTGACTCGCCCACAAAATACGAGAGCCCTTCTCGCTCCAGATTCCAGCCGATAGGCCAAAAGGCGTGTTATTAGCCTTATCTATCGCCTCTTGCGGAGTCCTAAAGGTCAGAACTGAGAGCACCGGTCCAAAAATCTCTTCCCGCGCGATCCGGTGTGATTGCGTAACACCTGTAAAAATAGTTGGAGCAAACCAAAAACCCTTCTTCGGTAATTCACAAGGAGCGCTCCAACGCTCAGCACCTTCAGAATCACCAGTTGCCGAAAGCTCACGAATTTTAAGGAGCTGCTCTTGACTATTGATTGCACCTAAGTCAGTATTTTTATCCATCGGATCACCAACTCGAATCAGAGACATACGCCTCTTAAGTTTTTCTATTACTTCGTCGGCGACGCTCTCTTGTAGAATTAACCTAGAACCCGCACAACAGACATGGCCTTGATTAAAGAAAACTCCATTGACGATTCCCTCGATTGCTTCATCGATTGCGGCATCTTCGAAGATGATATTTGCAGCTTTGCCACCCAGTTCGAGCGTTACACTCTTTTGAGTTGGCGCAACTGCTCGGGCAATAATCTTGCCAACTTCAGTAGATCCAGTAAATGCAATTTTATCAATCCCCGGATGATTAACTATTAATGCACCAGTTGATCCATTGCCAGTAACAATATTTACGACACCGGCAGGAAGCTCTGCCTGCTGGCAGACTTCAGCAAATAGAAGTGCGGTAAGAGAAGTATTTTCGGCAGGCTTTAGAACGACTGTGTTGCCGGCAGCAAGTGCGGGTGCAACTTTCCACGCGAGCATTAATAATGGAAAGTTCCATGGAATGATTTGTCCAGCAACTCCATGTGGCTTAGTTGAAGTTCCAAGACCTGCAAACTCTAATTTGTCGGCCCAACCAGCGTGGTAGAAAAAATGTGCCGCAGCTAATGGAACATCTACGTCACGTGATTCACGGATTGGTTTTCCATTATCTAAAGTTTCAAGGACTGCAAACTCACGTGAGCGCTCCTGCATAATGCGTGCAATGCGAAATAAGTACTTACCTCGCTCTCTACCGCTCATTTTTGACCATGTAGTCGTGTATGCCTTGCGCGCCGCCTTTACCGCAGCATCGACTTCAGCCACACCGGCTAGGGCAATCTGGCTGAGGGTCTCTTCAGTTGCCGGATTAATAGTCGGGAAGTGCTTGCGACCTGCAACGAACTTTCCACCGATAAAGTGGCCATATTTGGGTTTAATCGAGACAATGGAGCGCGATTCGGGTGCAGGCGCATAATTAAATTTCATCGGGTCCTCCATTAATCGATCGTTACGTAGGCAGGGCTAGCGTAGTAGCCATCATCCATTTTCATACGTTGCATTAATAAATCATTGAGCAGGGCGCTAGCACCGATGCGAAAAAGCGATGGTGTAAGCCACTCCGGCCCAGCCGTCTCATTAACTAGAATTAACTGCTTGATGGCATCTTTAGTATTTCTGATGCCTCCCGCAGGTTTTACGCCGATTCGTGTTTGTGTCATAGAGTAAAAATCGCGTACAGCTTCAAGCATGACTAAAACCACTGGCGCCGTTGCTGCAGGTGCGACTTTACCTGTCGATGTTTTAATGAAATCAGCGCCAGCGGCCATCGCTAGGAAAGAAGCTTTTCTTACATTGTCATAGGTAACGAGTTCGCCAGTTTCAAAGATAACCTTCAAATGCGCTCGTTCACCACAGAGTTCGCGAATTTGTACAATCTCGTTGAAGACAGTGATGTAGTCACCACTGAGAAATGCCCCACGATCGATTACCATATCTATTTCAGATGCTCCGGCATTGAGAGCATCCTGAGTATCTTGGATTTTTACTGGCATGGAAGCTCGGCCCGATGGAAATGCAGTAGACACGGCAGCTACACCGACATGTGAGCCACCAATCAAATCAAGGTGTTTGCGTGCTATCCCGACCATGTCGTTGTATACACACACCGCGCCAACGCTAGGCACGGTTGAATCAGTGGGATCCGGGCGTACCGCCTTAGTGCACAAAGCTTGCACTTTACCTAGAGTATCGGCGCCTTCGAGCGTTGTTAAATCCACCATAGATATTGCGGTATCAATCGCCCAGCGTTTAGAGGTTGTTTTAATACTGCGGGTTGCCAACATTGAAGCACGTGCATCGGCGCCGACTTGGTCCACACCTGAGAGTGCCCCTAGATACTTCTTTAGTGATGCATCACTACCATCTACTAATCCGTAAAAACTCACGATAGCAATTCCTTTAATGGTGCTCGTAAACGATCAAGAACAATGTTTGCACGTGCCGAATCCTCTGCAATAACTTCAATGTAACACTTCATCTTTGCTTCGGTTCCACTTGGGCGAATGATTATTCGTATAGCGCCATCTAACCAAATGCGTAATCCATCGGTCGGCGGTAAATCATCAGTAGGTTTGGCTAGGTCATCTATAGAAGTGACAAGGTAACCAGCGATAGCCGATGGGGGTTGTAAGCGCAGATGACCCATAATGCGTCCGACTTGAGATAGATCAGTTAAGCGAATTGAAATCTGTTCTGTTGCATGGAATCCATGTCTGGTCCATATCTCATCTAATAAGTTCAGCAATGTTTTATTCTCGTGCGCCAAGTCAGTCGCAATTTGGGCTAATTTTATCGCCGCCGAAATTCCATCTTTATCATTGACGGTAATGGAATCTACTGCATAGCCGAGTGCTTCTTCGTAACCAAATGTAAGTCCATCGATTTTTGCTAGCCATTTAAATCCTGTAAGTGTCTGCTTGAACTCTAAGTTGTAATGGGCTGCAATTTTGCTCAGAATCGTTGAAGAAACAATTGAATTGGCAAGAATTCCTTTATTCGTTTTACGTGCCATAGATTCGCCAAAAATAGCGCCTAACTCATCTCCACGTAGCATTCGCCAACCGGAAATTGGATCATTAACTGCGGCGGCACATCTATCGGCATCTGGGTCATTTGCAATGACTAAATCTGCTTCGTATGCCCGCGCGGTCTCCAGAGCTAAATCTATAGCACCAGGCTCTTCTGGATTAGGAAATGCAACAGTAGGAAAATCTGGATCAGGTTGTGCTTGGGCATCAACTAAAATTGGAGATGGAAAGCCGGCCTTCTGAAATACATGTGACAAAGTTTCCGTTCCGACACCATGCATTGCGGTGTAGACAATCTTTAAATCACCAGGTCTATTAGCAATCGCTGCAGTGATACTGATGTACTTACTTACGATCTCTTCATCGACGATGCTCCATACATGGCCACGTGGTTGGCTGGCCAAAGAAGATATTGCATCTATGTGAGCGGCAATTGACTCATCGGTAGGAGAAACAATTTGTGATCCTCGATAATGAATTCCATCAACGGTTCCGCCTAAATAAACTTTGTATCCATTATCTTGTGGTGGGTTGTGGCTTGCAGTCACCATGATTCCGACGTCGCACTTCAATTCATTAGTTGCAAACGCTAAAACCGGAGTCGGAAGTGGGCGTGGAAGGACAAAGACTTTCATGCCAGCACCACTCATTATCTGCGCAGTCTCTTGCGTGAAATCCTCTGAACCGTGACGCGCATCGCGTCCAATTACTACCGAGGTTAAATGACGTTCTTTCATATATGCAGCAATAGCCGCGGCCGTGCGGCCAACAACCGCACGGTTCATGCCAGATGGACCCGGTCGCACTGGGCCGCGCAGACCTGCAGTACCAAACTGCAGAAAACCTGAAAACGAGGTTCGAAGTTCTACTTCATTGTTGGTATCGAGCCAACCCTGCACCTTGGCAGCGGTCGTTGGATCAGGATCGTCTGCAATCCACGCTTGTACTTCTTCTCGTAGCTCCATGTTCTTAGAATAACTTCGGGATTACGCCTTTGAGAAGAGCGCCCATGCGATCCGCGGCCGCTTTGCCAGCGGCAATAACCTCTTCGTGGTTGAGTTTTTCGCCAGTGACTCCGGCTGCGGCATTTGTTACCAGTGAAATACCAAGAATTTCAGCACCTAACGCGTGTGCAGCAATTGCTTCCGGAACGGTAGACATTCCCACTAAATCACCGCCCATCGTCCGCATCATGTGAATTTCCGCAGGTGTTTCATATGTTGGACCGCGCCAATGAACATAGACACCTTCATCGAGAGTTGCATCCTCACGCTTCACAATTTTACGGATTCGCTTGCTGTAAAGGTCGGTGAGATCTACAAAATCCGCGCCCGATAAAGGTGAAACTGCAGTTAATGAGATGTGATCACGAATCAAAACAGGCTGTCCAACACTGTACTTTGTATTTATTCCACCGCATGCATTTGTCAGAATGATTATTGTGCAACCTGCCTTAACCGCAGCGCGAACACTATGAACTACGGGTTCAACGCCTTTGCCTTCATATAAGTGTGTGCGCCCTAGAAAAACCAGGGCGCGAAGTTTCTTTCCCACAGCTTCGATTTCATAAGAACGAACTTTTCCAGAATGTCCTTCAACCGTTGGTGGTAAAAAACCAGTTAACTCTTCAGCATTACATTCAAAGGATGGTGTGCCCAAGGCATCGACTGCGCTCACCCAGCCTGAGCCCATGATGAGCGCAACATTGTGAACGGAAACTCCAGTCTTTTGAATAATTTCTTGGGCAGCTGCGCTCGCTGCAGCCATTGGGTCGCTATAGAGGAGTTCGCTCGAAGTCATACATCAATAATGTCACACAGTGTGGTGCCACTTGAAACCGTGGCTCCGATGACGGCAGTGAGGTTAGTTATAACACCAGATTTATGGGCCATAAGTGGCTGCTCCATCTTCATCGCTTCAAGCACGATGATGAGATCGCCCTCATTAACCTTTGCACCTACTTCGACCGCGATTTTTACCACTGTACCTTGCATAGGACTTGTTAAGCCGGTGCTATTAGAAGCACCGCTCATACCTGCCTTAGCGCGATGACGTTTAATTAAAGGCTTAGGCGCATGAACTAAAATTTCAAAACGCTTGCCATTGACTTCAGTGACCAAATGCTCTGGCGCCATGTGGCTTTGTAATGGCTCGATTGAGGCGGTAAAAGCTGGAATCGTATTTGTGAACTCATTTTCAATATAACTGGTGTAGACCTTGAAATCTTCAGTAAAAGCAGGGTCATTAACAATTGCCCGGTGAAAAGGCAAGGCCGTTGCTAAACCATCGATTGTGAACTCCGCAAGCGCTCTTCGTGCCCGTTCAATTGCCTGCTTGCGAGTCGCC
>ERZ1292640.3123-Hain-H43-02um-R1-3123-length-13011-cov-6_pt1 | contig 13011 bp, 13 predicted proteins | sample MGYA00564404_ERZ1292640 | MGnify/ENA primary metagenome ERZ1292640 (study PRJEB36523, sample SAMEA6512636) | groundwater metagenome | collected 2019-01-08 | study: AquaDiva: Metagenomics assemblies of 32 groundwater samples
GAATCATCCACAGCGCTAATCACCGAAATCCCCACATCGTTATTGTTTTCCACAAAATTCCATCCATGCGCGTCATCTATATAGCCATTGTCATCATCATCAATGCCATTATCCGGAATTTCTTTTTCATTTTTCCAAATATTTTCTTTTAAATCATCATGGTTAATGTCCACTCCAGTGTCTATCACCGCCACCACCACGCTACTAGTACCGACAGTAGAATCCCAGGCCGTAGGAGCGCCAATTTGTTTATAAAAAAGCTCTTGTAATGAATGCTTAGGATCGTTTGGCGTTCGCGCCCAAACAAAAACATTCGGATACAATAATGTCGCCACGGCCAGCCAAACCGCGATGGCGCTTGATTTTTGCTTAAATCTAAGATATAATCCGAACATTGACCTATTATATCATTGTTATGTATCGTTTAAAACAAATAACCCTTTTAGCGGGCGACTTAATCACCCTATACGTGGGCCTATTTTTTGCTCTCTACTTTAGATATTTAAAAATGCCAGGAAAAAATTTAGAAGAATTATTATCTCCGCTGACCCAGCTATTCTTTTTGGCGGCCATTATTTTATTTATTGCCGGTCTTTATGATATTAGCAAAGCCAAAAACTCTTGGACTTTTTACCAAAAAATTATCATCAGCGCTTTGGTCTGGACCGTTTTTGGCATAATTTATTTTTACATAAATCCCAAAACCGCCATTGCGCCTAAAACAATTTTATTGCTTACAACCATAATCGGCTTCGGGTTAATTTCTTTGTGGCGATTTTTTTACAATAAATTCATCTCCACAACCTTAAAATATAATATAATCTTTGCCGGGGTTACCCCGGAAGTGACAGAGCTGATTAAAATCATTCAAAACGAACCCCAGCTGGGATATTCTGTGCTGGAGGTGATAGATAAAAACGAATCTTCCCCGCTCGCTTTGGCTCACGCCAACATTATTGTGCTGGCGCCTCACATGATTGTCAATGAAAATTTAATGAAGGGTCTGTACCAAAGCTTATTCCACCAAGTCAGCATTGTCAGTCTGGCGGATTTTTACGAATCGGTTATGCATCGTATTCCGCCGTTCACTTTTTCCGAGGGTTGGTTTGTGGCAAATCTGCGCGAACAGCAGAAAAAAATTTATGACAGATTTAAAATAATGATTGATTACGCCTTGGCGGTAATTTTAGGATTGTTTTTTATTGTGACCGCGCCTTTCGTGGCGCTGGCCATAAAAATAAATTCCAAAGGGCCTGTATTTTTTAAACAGGACAGGGTTGGAAGACAAGGAACAATTTTCACGGTTTTTAAATACAGAACAATGAAAGCGCTTAACGCGGATGGCGGCGCGGAAATGCAAGGACCGCAATTTGCGTCCGACAAGGATTCCCGTATAACGGCTGTCGGAAATTTTTTAAGAAAAACACGGTTGGATGAAATTCCGCAATTTTGGAATATCTTAAAAGGAGAGATGTCATTTATCGGCCCGAGGCCGGAACGGCCGGAATTCGTCAGTCAACTTACGGAAAAAATGCCTTACTACGCCTTAAGACACTTGATCAAACCCGGACTGACCGGCTGGGCACAAGTGCATAAATCATACTATGGCACATTGGAAGAAAATCTGCGCAAATTGGAATATGATTTGTTTTATATTAAAAACCGAGGCTTGGCCCTTGATATTTCCATAATTCTGCGGACGGTCAATACTATTCTGCGATTGGCAGGGAGATAAAAAATATAATAACTTAGTATAACAAAATTTAAAGAATGAAAAAAGCCCTCGTTGTAGATACAAATAACGGTTACTTTTAGAGCCCCCCCCATTAGATTTTGCCTAATTTAAATCTAAATCATCAATTCGGCAAACGGCTCCATAATTAACAACTGCTTTTCATCCGAACTGGTAATAATTTTTTTATTTTTTAAAATTTTAATAAGAGCTTTTAATTTTGTGTCTTCTTTTCTTGTTAGCACAACCAAATCACCGCGCAAATCCGCTAATTTTTCATCAAGATAATCTTTTGTAACCATACTACTTTTCATAACACCAAAATCAATCTTCATTACACCAAAATCCGTCTTCATAATACCAAAATCTTTCTCTAATTTTGAGAATCTTTCTTCGGTATGGTCGGCAAATTCAGCAATAGCATCTAAAATGTCCTGATTGGATGGCTGTAGATTATTATTCATAAAAATTACTAATGCTGTTATTATACATCCACTAAAAACCATATGTCAAACATGGCGGCCAATTGTCTGTCTTAAACAATTAATTCTTCTTCAACGCCGCCTTTACCAGCCCCACAAACAATGGGTGCGGAGTCAGAAATCTGGATTTGAATTCCGGATGGAATTGCACGCCCACAAAAAATGGGTGATTTTTTAATTCTATAATTTCCACTAGATTTGCCTGCGGGTTTACTCCAGTCATCATCAGCCCTTTCTTTTCCATGGCTTCGCGGTATTTGTTGTCAAATTCATAACGATGGCGATGGCGTTCGCTGATTTTTTTCGCGCCATAAAGCTGGCGCGCCAAACTATTTTCTTTTAACACGCAGTCGTAGGCGCCTAAACGCATTGTGCCTCCATAACGGCCGTGCTTGATATTGTCGGCCTGGCCGGGATTAACGTTGATTATTAAATGTTTGCTGTTCGGGTCGCATTCCACCGTGTGCGCGTCCGCGTAACCCAAGACATTGCGCGCGAATTCCACCGCGGCCAATTGCATGCCATAGCACAATCCCAGATACGGCAAATTGTTTTCTCTGGCAAATTGTATGGCTTTGATAATACCTTCTATGCCGCGGGTGCCAAAACCGCCGGGCACGATAAGGGCGTTATAATTTTTTAGTTCTTTTACTTTGGCCGGATCTTTTTCAAAATCTTCAGAATCAAACCAGACCAGCTCCGGATTAGTGTCGTTGTGCCAGGCTGCGTGCTTAACTGCGTTAATGACGGAAATATACGAGTCGGCCAAAGTATATTTGCCGGTGGCGAAATACTTGCCCACCACAGCAATTTTTAGCGACCGGCTGGCTTTATTCATGCGCGCCACAAAATTATCCCAGCGCCTATCCATTAGCGGGCGAGTTTTCATTTTTAATCTCTTCATGAGCAGGCTGGCAAATTTTTGTTTTTCCAAGACATTGGGAATTTCGTAAATGCTGGGCACGTCCGGCGCCGCAATCACATCATCCGGCGACCGAAGCCAGCAAAAAAACGCTAACTTTTCCCGCCTGGGTTTATCCAATACTTCTTGACCTCTGGCCACGATAAAATCCGCTTGAATACCAGAATTGTTCAAGGTGCGCGCCGCGTGCTGGGTAGGTTTGGTTTTCATTTCTCCCAAATGGCTGGGCACCGGCATATAACTAACCAGCACAAAAGCCACGTCTTCCGGAGCGTCCAGCTTCATCATGCGCGCCGCTTCCAAAAATAAAATATTTTCGTATTCGCCCACTGTGCCGCCGATTTCCACCACCATCAGTTCAGCCTTATTTTTTTTAGATGCGTTTTTTATGCGCGCCACCACTTCCATTGGGATGTGCGGCACCACCTGCACACAGCGTCCTTTATATTGCATACTGCGTTCTTTTTCAATCACGCTCATATAAACGCGGCCTGTGGTCATGTAATTATAAGAATAGATATTTGTTTCCAAAAATCTTTCGTAGTTGCCCAAATCCTGATCCGTCTCATCGCCGTCTTCGGTGACAAACACTTCGCCGTGCTCCACCGGATTCATGGTGCCGGCGTCAATGTTTATATATGGATCAATTTTTATGGCCGAAACTTTAAAGCCGCGATTTTGAAAAATGCGGCCAATAGACGCCGCTGTTACTCCCTTGCCTACTCCGCTTAACACGCCGCCGATGACGAATATGTATTTGGTTTTTTGCATATGTTTTTTATTTGTCATTCCCAACTTGATTGGGAATCCAGACAATCGTCGACTGGATTCCCGCTCTTGGGCGGGAATGACAGGTGTTGCTTAAACCTTTGAAACAATTACTAATACCCCCGCCTCCAGCCCGTGTTTAAATTTTATCTTGGCTTTATGTTCCCCCGCTTCTTTTATTGGCTTCAATATAATTTGGTCTTTATTTATTTTAAAACCGAGCTTAACCAAAGCTTCGGATACTTTTTGCGGACCAACCGCGGCATACAGCGCGCCATTTTTTTCCGCTTTGGCTTTTATCTCCAATTCCAGACCGTCTAATTTTCCGGCCGCTACTTGTTGCTCGCGCAGTTCATGTTCGTTGGTTTTAACTTTTTTATGCTTGCGGCCATCCAAATCAGCCAGCATCCTTGGCGTCGCCTGCATGGCCAAATTCTTGGCAAACAAAAAATTCCGCGCGTAACCGTCGCTTACTTCTTTTATTTCGTCTATTTGGCCCAGTCCGGCTACGTTTTGTATTAAAATTACCTGCATAGTTAACCATCTTGATTTAATCACCTTATTAATGTAATATTATACTATTACTTGGGAATGTAAAGCAAACCAAATTCACAATTACTAGGGGTAAGTAAAAAAGAAAATCAATTTTCTTTTTTCGAAGCCCGACGTAATTGCAAAGCTTTGCTTCTAATTCACGATCCAACAAATATGTCAAAATCCGGTTTTATAACCCTAGTCGGACGATCTAACGTTGGTAAGTCCGCTTTACTGAACACTTTGGTAGGCACCAAACTCGCCGCTGTTACCGATAAACCACAAACTACCAGAAACATTATACACGGAGTCCTAAACACCGCGCAAGGGCAAGCGGTATTTGTGGATACTCCAGGAATTTTTAAAGATAAAGGCAACCCACTGTCGGGAAAATTAATTCAGCGCGCGCGCGAGGCTTTGCAGGCTATTAATATAGTTATTTATGTGGCTGACCCGACCAAATCTGTGGGCGCCGAAGAACGCGCCACTCTGGCCATGATCAGAAATTTGGAAATACCAAAACTGCTGGTTATTAATAAATCTGATCTGCCGAATAAAGAAAAAATTTATTTAGACGATTATAAAGCGCTCGGCGATCAATTTACCGCTGTCTTTGAACTATCCGCGGAACAAAACAGAGATGTACAGCCTCTGCGAGATAAAGTTTTTGAGCTTCTACCCGAAGGAGAGCCAAATTATCCACCAACACAACTGACAAATATGGATGAAAAATTCTGGGTAGCGGAATTAATCCGAGAAAAAATCTTTAAAGCGCTCCGCCAAGAAGTCCCATACACCACCCACGTGGAAGTAATAGGCATAGAAGACAAACCTGACCTGTTTGTGATTAACGCCACCATTTACACCTATGACAGCCGTTACAAAAAAATGATTATCGGCGCTGGCGGCCGGTCCATAAAAGAAATCGGCATTGCGGCGCGCAAGGAACTTGAAGCGGCGCTTGGTAAAAAAGTATTTCTTCAATTAGAGGTTGAGACCGATAGGCGGTGGGAGGAAAAGATCTAAAAGGCCGGGGGTTGCTTTTTTGTTTGTTTTGTGTTAGGATCTCTTTCAGTTGGTTCATTTCCCAACAAGGGAGGAAAAACAGATGGCTGAGGACGCGCGAGTTTTTGACATGGTAAAGAAGCTTGCGCTGATGTTCGTTAACACCAAAGCAGTGTGCGAACAAGTCAAAAGAAAAATGCTAACAATCTACCAACTCCTACAAATGGTTAGGAGCTGTGGCGGCGAAAGTCAAAAAATGTTCACTCTTCTTGTTGGTGTGTTCAGGAACACCGAACTCTGGGAAGAGTTTCTTGTAGAACTCATCCACCTCCCGCAAGAGTGCTGGCAAAATGACATATTTAACCTAGAAGAGTCGGCACAGCTCTTTAGCGGCGCGGATATTATCATTCTGCTCCACCTGCAAGCACACACGCCAAGAAACAGGATTTCACCGATATTTTCCGATCTGCACTGGGACAGATACTGGAAAGAGTCAATCCGAATATTGGTAAGCGACAATCGGCTTGAACTCGCTCAGAAAAGATTGACTATGGCCCATAACGGACTCGCCTCAATCGGACCAATGTCCAAGGCGAGCAATAAGTGCCTTAGCAAACTGGCCGTTCAGCTCAATGAGGCGAGGGAACGCTGTAAATTTGCGAAGAATATTAAGTAGCCATCGCCCCCCGACAGAATTAATGTCGGGGGGTATATTTTTTTAATTCGCGTTTAGAATTTCAATCGCTTTATCAAGCGCTTTATCCTCGCCCAATTTTTGTTTTTCCCAGTCCTCCTTAACTTCAACATCCGGCGCAACTCCTTCTTTGTTTATATTTCTGCCATTCGGCGTAAACCATTCCGCAATAGTCAATTTTAAAGCTGAACCATCGGCAAGTGTTTCAAAATCCTGCACCGAACCCTTGCCGTAAGTTTTTTCTCCAACCAAAGTCGCTTTCTTGTGATCCTGAAGAGCTCCGGCAACTATTTCGGAGGCCGATGCCGAACCCTTGTTTACCAAAACCACGGTTTTTACATTCGCAAGACGATGACCCCCCTCACTGCCATAACTCACTCCATCCACGCCATTTATCCCTTTTTCGCTTACTATAACCCCATCATCAACCCATTCACTTGCCATTTCCACGGCGGCCTGCAAATAACCGCCAGGGTTATTTCGTAAATCCACAATCAGCCCTTTCGCATTTTTTGTCTTCAACGACTTTATCGCCTTGCCAAGCTCGCGAGTTGTGCTGTCATTAAATTGCATAACCCTTAAATACGCCAAATTGCCTTTCATGCTAAACAATATTGACGGGACATTTATCTTTGCTCTTGTAATGGCAATTTCCTGCTCTTTGGTTTGGCCCTCCCGTAAAATAGTCAGAACAACCTGCGTGTCAGCCTCGCCTCTGATTTTACTTACGGCCATGTTTACATCCATTCCAAAAGCGCTTTCCTTGTCAATCAATAAAATTTTATCCCCTGGCCTTAACCCCGCCTTTTCGGCCGGTGAATCCGGCAATGGAGAAATTACAAGCAGTTGCCCTTCTTTAATTCCTATTTCCGCGCCAATTCCTTCAAGCTCGCCTGATAAATCCTTGGCAAACTCCTCGGCCGCTTTGGGAGGAAAATACATTGAATAAGGATCGCCAAGCGAAGCCACCATCCCTTGCACCGCTCCGTAAAACATTTCAACCTCGTCTACCGGTTGTTTTACGAATTTTGTTTTTACTTTATCCCATACTTCCCAAAACTGAACAAAGTCCAAACTGGAATGATTGATAGTGCGGTTTAAATTAAGAACCTTGTCTAACCGGACATTGCCTTTGTCATCGGTGATTTGCTTTTTTATATACCAGATTTTACCGACAATCACGCCCATGCCAAAAGATATAATAAAAAGTATTACCGACAAATAAACTCCAGCGTATTTTTTAGCTCTAAGTTTTATGGGTGATATGTCCATACCTAAAACAGTTAATGTCATCCTGAACTTGTTTCAGGATCCAGATGTTGAAATATAGTTAAAACATATTTGCTTCGCTCGCTCGGAAAAATAATGCTTACTTTTCTCTCACTCGACTTGCAAATAAATTCAGCATGACAATTAAATAATTATTCTTTTATAATTTTTATATCCGCTCCTGCTTTGTTTAGTATATCATACAGGTTTTCATAACCGCGATCAATAACACTAGTGTCGCGCAAAACAGACTTGCCTTTGGCGGCCAGCATAGCAATTAATAAATTGACTGCCGGACGAAGCGCGGGTGGACAAACCATATCCGCTGGCGCAAAATTTGTCGGCCCTTCTACCCAAATACGATGCGGGTCAAGCAAGGTAATTTTTGCTCCCAACTTTTGCAGATCTAAACTATAGGCGGCCCGATTTTCATACGCCCAATCATGAACCATGGTGTGGCCATGCGCCTGCGTTAAAATTGGAATAAATAAAGGCAGGTTGTCTATGTTTAATCCCGGAAACGGACGCCCATAAATTTTATCGGGCAAAGCGGTTAATTTGCCGTGAATTATTTCTATATCAACTATTTGGAATTTTCCGTTTTTGGAAAGCCGCTCATTTTTAATAACCAGCTTCTGTCCCATTATTTCCAATTTATACAATTCCAATTCCAAAAATTCCAGAGGACAATTTTTTATCGTTAAATTTGAGGCGGTGGTTATAGCCGCGGAAATAAATGTCATGGCCACTATTGGATCCGGCATGATGGAATATTCTTTTGATGCTCGTAATTTATTTACGCCAGTGATAGTTAAGGTCGTAGAACCAATTCCTTCGATTTTTGCGCCCGCGCTATTTAAAAAATAACAAAGATCTTGCACCATATAGTTGGCCGAAGCCATTTTAATAGTAGTGGCACCGGAGGCCAATACCGCAGCCATAACGGCATTTTCGGTGGTAGTATCGCCGGACTCATATAAAATAACGCGGGAAGCGCGTAGTGGCTGACTATTTTCCACTTCATAATAACAATCTTTGGAAACAATATTTACTCCCAATTTCTGCAAAGCGTACAAATGCGGACGAACAGTGCGCTCGCCCAAACGGCAGCCGCCGGACTTGTATAGTTTGTATTTTTTTTCGCGGGCGGCCAGCGCTCCCAAAAGCAACAAAGAAGTGCGGGTAACCTCGGCCGCATTTTGATCCATTTTATCCAAACTTAAATCTGCCGACGCGTCCAAATGAATCGTCCTTCCCGAACGCTCAATTTTTACGCCAATACTGGATAGTAATTCTACAATTCTTTTTACACCTTCAATTTGGGGTAAGTCGGTTAAAGTAACCGGCCCTTTTATCATCACAGACGCGCAAAGCAGAGCTTCGGCCGAATTTTTGGAAGACTGATTGAGAATTTCTCCGCGCAATTTTTTACCTCCATTTACCACTAAATAGGTCATACCTTTGACTATTCATCATTTTTTAGATAGTATTAAGTATATTATAAAACCATCACTTAGTCAAAGTTACTGTGGAATATCCTGAAACAAAATTTACCCATTCCGTGCGCTTAGCAATGCTGCTCTTTTTTATAATCGCCTTTTTTATAATTTCACCGATTATTATAATGTATACTGCCGGCTACCGCTATGACTGGCGCAATGGCCTGCTAAAAGAAACCGGCGCCATCAGCGTCGATGTTGAACCTAAAAACGCTACTGTATATTTAAATGGCATTAAACTGCAAGATAAAATGCCTATCCGTTTAAATAACATTGCCCCGGCCAAATACAGTTTACGCATTACCGCGCCGGGATATGTTGACTGGCTAAAAGAAATTGAGGTAAAAAATAAGCAAACTAATTATACAAAAGAAATAAGCCTGATCAAAAAAAATAAACCAGAAATTTTGATAAACAAAAAAATTAACAATTACGCCGTATCTTATGACGGCAGATTTTTAATTTACAGCACACAAAAAAATAACGCCGCGGAAATCTGGCTTTGGGACAACGATAACAGGCAAACGACAATTTTATCCCGTTTAAACAACATGGAACCAGCCACAATACTTTGGGCGGAAAAAAACAATTACGCGTTAATCGGAGATTCTATTTTACCCTACTCGCGCTTAATGGTAATTAACGCTGAAAATCAGCTAAAACAAACTGATCTTATTAAAAATAATGCGCCAATAAAAAAATTTGAATGGGGAAATTCTTCCGAGCCGCAATTATACTATAGCACTAAAGAAAATATTTTTTTATATTCTCCGGCCACCGATAAATCTCAAATTATAACCAAAAACAATTATCTTGATTGGTATATGGAAAATGGAGAGTTGTGGACCATGCAGACGGAAAGCTCCACCGAGCAATACAAAATTACCAAAGATACTCTCGGATTTAACTCTGTCTTTAACCGTCTTGATGCCACCAATATAAATCTGGCTACCGGCCAAACCGAAAAAGAAAATTTGCAAATTTTGGCCGCGCGGCAAAATACGGTATTACTAAAAAATGACAATGGCTCACAAATGATTCTGCTCACGAATTCCCATAAATATAAAATACCAGCGAAAAAATTTATTATTTCAAAGTACAATAATTGGTGGTTACTGTGGTCGCGGTGGGAATTATGGACCTACAGCGAAGGTGAAGAGCCGTATCTTTTAAATCGCTCCGGCGAACATTTGCGGGAAGTAATGCCTATGGATAAATATAACACTTTAGCGCTGGCGTGGGCAGACAAAACTACGGTACTTTTCCCCTATTATTTGGTAAGCAACGATTTTCTTAATGAAAAAATTACAAACCTTATTGCTGATACTGAAAATAAAATTTTATATTTTATCAATCAAGATAAAAATAAAGAAGGAATTTGGAAGTTAAATTACTAATAATTGTCATTCCCGCCACAAGCGGGAATCCAGACAATTCAATTGGATACTGGATTCCCAATCAAGTTGGGAATGACAGTTACAAAATTATATGAAACTCACTATCTACACCGATGGCGGCGCTCGTGGCAATCCCGGTCCGGCCGCTATTGGCGTGATTATAAAAAACGCGTTGGGTAACACAGTAGCCGGATATGGGGAATACCTAGGAAAACAAACAAATAACTATGCCGAATATTCGGCGCTAATTTCCGGTTTAAAAAAAGCCAAAGAATTGGGCGCGGACGAAGTAGAGTGTGTTCTAGACAGCGAGCTGGTAACAAAACAAATGAATAGACAATACAAAGTGAAAGAACCGACTCTGCAAAAATTATTTATACAAACTTTTAATCTGGCCAGCGCTTTTAAAAGAGTTTGCTTTAGACACATCCGACGTGAAGGAAACAAAGAAGCAGACGGGTGGGTGAATAAAATATTGGATGAACGAAGATAAAAAAATCTCCACGATGTAAGTCGGGAAGATTTTTTTGATTTAGCGAAATCGCGTACTTTTTAGGTAGAAGTAGTTAGCGCGGTGGAAGTGGTGGAAGTGGCTGGTACGGGTGTTGGAGCCGGTACTGGCGCTGGCGTCAATTTTGGTCTTTGGATGGTTACCGCGCTGGCATATACCACTTTAATATTGGTATTTATAATGCCTTTGACCATTACTTTGTCGCCAACTTTTAGATCGGCAAAAGAAGTAGATGTGCTGCCGCGCAAATGGAATTTGGTTTTGGCATCAGTCTTTACGATCAAAGTTCTTTTTTCTTGTTTCAAGACAAAAGACAAGCCGGCCGCGTCAATGCTTTCTACCGCGCCTTTTTGGTTCAGCAACACATGTAAAGAATTATTTCTAATCACGCGCGCTTCCACAGAACCATCTTTGTTAAACTTGGCCGTAATGCGCAAATCATCGCCCACGCTCATTTCGGAAACTTTCATTTTAGCGCCATAAGCGCGAACCATTAAAGCTTTGTTAGAAACTTTGATAGTTAAATTTTTACCGACTTCCGGATAAACTATCGTGGAAGAAGCGGATAAGCGTTTTGGTCTGGCCGGCCACACCTTGTCTACCGAAATGGTAATCTCGGTGGTGGATGCGGCGGTGTTAACACTGACCAATTTACCGGCCAAAGTTAATGTTTTAGGCGCAAATCTTAACGCTTTCTCTAATTCTTTTTTCTCTTTTTTTTCATTTTTTGATTCCTGATTCTCTTCTTTGTTTTCTTTTTTCATTTCCTTTTTAACTTCGGACATGCTTTGTCCTTTGTTTTCTTTTTCGTCATTTTCGTCATTGCGGGCGAAAGTCGGCACCACAGACGCTAAAGATAATATGGCGACTAAAGACAATACGATTAATTTTTTAATCATAGATATTTTATTAAATTAATATTTTTGTGTTTCCCGACCTTTTGCTTTTAGTATTTCTAATTTTTCCGTTCTCTCTTTTTGTTTTTCAGCTTTCTTTTCAATTTGTTTCTGACGTCTTTCCATGCGGATTTCCAAACGATTCTTTACTTCTTCGCGCAACTTTTTATTTTTTGAATTGGTTTTTTCTATAACCTCTTGGGCTTTTTCCAGCCGGTCTTCCGCGCGCTCTATGGATTCTTCAGTTTTTTCTATTTTGTCAACCTTAGCGTCTTTAATCTCTTTTTTTATCTCTGTAGCCGGGTTTTTTTTCTTTATTATTTCCCGTTCCGCTTCCCGACGCTTAATTTGTTTTAAATAAAATTTGGCTTTGGCTTCGGGAGTAATTTTTGTCGCCTCTTCCACGCTTTCCACAACTTGCTTAACCGGATAAAAAACCGTTCCTTCAGTAACTCCCGGACTAACATAGGCGTACGCGCCGGTACTACCAAGCAACAGCAACACCACAACCGCAAAAGCAACTCCTTTGTGCAAAAGTCCGATTTGCAACCAAGACGGTCGGCCATATTTCGCGTTCCAGGCCAAACTTAAATCGCGTTCCAACACAACTTTAAAATCCCTGCTTGGGGCAAGGTCTTGTTTCATTTTCCACAAATTATAGCGATTTTTCAAAGACATAAGCAGTTAAATTTTTTGGGAAAGTTTTTTAATAGCGCGGTGCGCCGCCACTTTTACGGCAGTTTCGGTCATCTTTTTCATAGCGGCTATCTCTAAATAACTATACCCTAAAAGATAGTGAAAAGTTACAATTTCTCTGTCTTCCTGGCTAATTTTTTGCAAAAGTTCCGTTAATTCTTGTCTGTTTTTTTCTCTTTTAAACGCGTTTACCGCTGATTTTAGCCAAAAAGCGTCTATAAATTTGTCCTCGCTTTCAGGTATAGGTTCGGAGGGTTTTTTATCTCGCCAATAGTTAGCTAAATGATTTTTGGCGATGGTCATAATCCATGCCGACTTGCTTATGTTTTCATTATAATCAATAAAATGCTCCAAAGCTTTTAAAAAAATTTCCGACACCAAATCCTGCGCCAATTCTTTATTTGCGCTTACGCGAAAGAACACATAGCGATAAACTTTGTCTATGTGGGTATTATAAAAATTCTGAAATTCCGCTTTTTTTGGATTACCGGGCATAGCTCATTCAAAGTCTTGGAACTTTCTAATTTCCTCCCTTGTATGGCGGGAATCTTTTCTGCGGTTCGCCGGCCGGGAGAGCTGAAGTTGTTTTTCCTAATATTTCATTAA
>ERZ1292640.3125-Hain-H43-02um-R1-3125-length-13011-cov-4_pt1 | contig 13011 bp, 10 predicted proteins | sample MGYA00564404_ERZ1292640 | MGnify/ENA primary metagenome ERZ1292640 (study PRJEB36523, sample SAMEA6512636) | groundwater metagenome | collected 2019-01-08 | study: AquaDiva: Metagenomics assemblies of 32 groundwater samples
TGGGCGAGCCTCGCCAAGGGCGGGAGTACAGCAAATTTTTAGTAAAAAATTATGCGTGTTTTGCGAATAATGACAGTTTTGTGGTTTGTAATTCATAAAAATTATTTTATCAATTCTTCTTTTGCTTTTTTAATGGCTAACAACTGCGCCGGATCGGATGTAATGATTTGATCTTCCGTATAGGATGCCAGTACTTTTATGGCCACGTGTTTTAGTCCGGCAAAGAAAAGGCCCTCACCAACATCTGCCTCCAAAAGCAGATATTTTTCTTCGTCGGTCAAATTAAATGTTTTTTGCAAGAGCTCCATACTAGAGGGCGCTTGCCTAAGAAGCAATTGGATAGAAGAGTTTGTTACAATTGCTTTTCCATATGGCGAATTCATAAAATCGCTCACATCCTGCGTGATAGTTGCTACTCCCAAATAATATTTTCTTGCGCGCTTGGTAAGACCAAAAAGAAACGATGCGGCATCTTCGTGCTTCATCATAATCCATGCCTCGTCCACTACCAAAATTCGTTTACGGAGCTCCGAGCGCACCTGCGACCATATATGATTTACCACCAAGTACATTGCAATTGGTCGCAATTCTTCTTCCATATCACGTATAGAAAATACAACAAGTTTTTTGTTTATATCCACGTTTGACGGTTGATTTATAAAACCAGACCATGTGCCTTGAGTATACTTTGTTAATCTTTGCGCGAGCTTATCGCCACCCTCCATGTTTGAAAGAATCAATTCAAAATCAGATAAAATAGGAGGCGTGGTATTTCTAAAATCTGTGTTTGGCGTAATATCGCGCGACGCATATGTCTCGCTGATTGCTTTGTCAATTACAGCATCTTCATCGGGGCTCAATCCGCCAAACATCAATCTAAACAGACCCACCAAATTTATTATATGCGAACGCAACACGTCAGACGGAGACTCATCTTCTCTTGGCATTGGCAAATCAAATGGATTGATATGATGGTGTGATGAAAGAGAAATATTAAAATATCTTCCTCCCACCGCTTCAGCGAGGTATTCATATTCGCGTTCCGGGTCAATAATAATTACATCGGTATCAAACATTAAAGAGCGCAATATTTCCAGTTTCATTGTATATGATTTTCCAGAGCCGGACCTCGCGAACATCACAGAATTATAATTTTCCAAACTAAATCGGTCAAAAAGAATCAACGAATTGTTGTGTGAATTGATGCCATACAGAATTCCTTTGTTTGATGTGAGATCAAACGAAACAAAAGGAAAGATAGTTGACGATGGAGACGAATTAAGATAATTATTTACTGCCAATATATCCGTACACATTGGAAATACAGAATCCAAACCTTCTTTTTGTTGAAAGAGCGCCGGCTTTAAATACACAAGGCGAGATTCTACAAGGCCCTTTACTTCAATTTCCAATTTATCGAGTTCCTCTGCTGTATCAGCATAGAGCGTAATATAGATGCCTATTTGAAAAAGTTTTTCCTCCGCTTGTTGCAGGCTATCTCGAAGATTTTCAAGATTTTGATATGCAGTATCGAGCATCGGATCTCGAACAAGTCCTTTCTCAAGCCGTACATTTATTTGCGATTGAACTTCCGCAACGCGGCGCTGTAGTTTTTTGAGAATAACGCCTGTGTCCACAGGATGAATAAATATAGAAATATCGACGGTTTTATCAATATTTATAACTGGAGAAAACCAATTTGAAGCTAAAAAGCGAGGAAATGAAAACACATAAAGTGTGCGCGCCAATTTTTCTCCAAGACGCAAGTGATTGGCTGATATTTCCATCGCTGCTGGTGCTATCACATCTTTGAGTTGCAACGTGCCTGAACGATATACATCTTCTGGAAAAAGAGGCACGCTTGTGGTTTCTGATCCTGTTTTTGATTTTCCAAATAATGACATTTTATTTATTTTTTATATTTATTATTGTTCTATTGTCGGTTTTGTTTGCCCCGGCTCTCCAGGATTATATAGTCCATAGTATAATTCAATAATCTCTTCAGTATTAAGCGGTACCGCGCGCACGCCTGTGCGAATGATTCCTTGAATAACATGGTCCACTCTCTGCCAGAGCTGTTTTTTATATTCTTCGAAAATTTCCGGCGAAAGCGCTGTTGGGGTTTTCGCGCGACCAAAGTTAAATATGCCAGTGAGTTTTCCTTGCGCGGCGGCGGCTGTCAAATATGGCACTACAATATAAAATGTTTTTGACATAATATTTGACGCGTGAACAAATGTTCTAATAAACTCAATATATTCCGCGATTTGAATTTTTAAAAGATCGTTTGTTTGTTTTTTTTGAGACTCCTTTAGTGTATCAAGATAAGGCTCAATATTTAGTTTCCGCGATTCTACGAATATTTGTATTGGGAAATCTAATGAGTTCAAAAAACTTTGAAATTGTAAAATAACTGCGGTTTGTTCATCGGCGGACTTCAAGGCAAGATTTACGGAAGAAGCCATAAGAATTGCTCGCAACGACTTGTCTTTCATGACAAGCGTGCCATCTCTTATTTCTTCTATTTGCAAAACATTTTGTGAGGGCGCGGCGAGCATTATTTTATTTGCGGATTATTTGTATTTATATCTGGTTGTACATCTAAATTCCAAGCAAGATCTTCTAATTTTACCGATCCGCGTTTATTTTGCACGGAACCGTCCTGATTAAATTTCGGAGGAATAACATAAGGAACTTTTTGTTGCATTGGAGTAGGCACATTTTGATTTGTCAGATTTTTAAAAATCTCATCCTCTGGCAATACAGATCCTTTTGCAGCCTTTTTTTTCCATAAATATAATTTATTTGAAAGCGCGTATGATAAAAAGTTGCGAACAACTTTTGGCATTGGTACCCCATTTGGCTTATAAAATGTTATCACTCCTACAAAAATAGCGATTGGGACACCAAGCACAAAAAGAACCCACCCCTTAAAAAACATATATATCAAAACTACTGGAATTGCGCCAATAAATATATACAAAAACTGCTTAATTGTAAGCGGACCAAATACTTTGTCTTCTATATCAATAAATTGTGGAACTTGATATTGTGACATAATAATTTTAATCTAATGGTTCTCTGTACGGATCTTTTTTTCCTTCATACTTTGGAGGAACAATGGTATTTTGTTGAGGCAATTCAACAATTTTTTCAACTACAGGTGGTGGAGCGACCGCATCGCTCATAGCTTTTTCTAGAGCAATTTTGGCATCCGGAGGCGCTTCAGGCTCTTTTGATTTGTTTTTTAAAACATCTTCCCAGCTAACAATTCGTGGTTTTGGAAAAGAAGCGGCGCTTGTATTACTAAGCGGTTCACGATATGGATCGGGAATTGGTTTTGCAAAAACTTGAGGTTCGGTTAGTGGTTTTGGAATTGGAACGACAATTTGTTCAACAGACTTCGGTGTGATAATTGTTTTTACTTCCAATGGTTGCACAATAGTAGTTGTTTTTTTTGAATCCTCGTTTTTTGTTGAAGGAATCTCAAGCGATACAGATGGCCGAATAAGCGCTACCAAGTCGCCCAAAATCGGATTAAATATTTTTTCATTAATCGCGCGAGCTATTGGTGTTGCTTTTTCTGTATTTGTTGTGAGCCTTTTTTCTACATTTTTAGCGAAATTGTCTGGAGCGGTAATACCCAAAATTACAAGTCCCGTCTCATCTGCCAATTCTTCCATCTGAAAAACAGTTAATCCATTTTCTTTACCAATAGCAAAGATAGTATCGGTAGTGTCTTCAGAAAAAAGCACATCTTTAAGTTTTTGTGGAAGGCTTTTAAATTTTTCTATTACAATCGGGTCTGCGTAATTCATATTTATATTATACTATATTTAATATGTAATTTTGTTGTATGGTCGCAAAACTGCGTTATTCAGAAAACTCTGCGGAGCGCGAAGAGCGCGAGCACAGCAAATTTTCAGTAGAAAATTATGCGTGTTTTATGAATAATGACAGTTTTGCGACCATTATTTGTTCAAATCTTGTAATTTTGTCTCGGCCTTTGCTTTTAATGCTCTAAATCTCCCAATAATATTGGTAAGAGTTTGAATTTTTACAGGATCACTTTCTGCTCTTTGTTGACTTTCAAACGAAGCAATTGTGTTATCAGTGTATGTTATTATTGCATTGATACGCTCATCATTTATTTTGTTTACATCTGAATCAAGCTCCCCATTCATTTTATTAAGTTCCGCAAGCTCGCTGTCAAATCTTTCTTCTTTACTTTGAGGCGCCGTTTCTTTTGCTTCCATGCCTACATCTTGTGGTACAGACGCAGTGCTTTCAACAAATTTTGTATCACTCGGGTGTTCAATTTCTCGTTCTATCTTTGTTGTTTCAAGTTGTGTTTTGATAGCCTCCGATGCCTTTTGTGTAATATTAGCATCTTCTACTAGTTCTCCTCTCGCTTGTCTTGCGCCACTTACAGCCTGTGCCGCAGTTTCTGTGGAAATGCGCGCGGCAGATGCTCCTCCGATCGGCGCGGCAGTCGACTTGATTCCATCAACAGTAGGTTTTGATTGTACTGGCGGAGGTGGTGGAGGCGGAGGCGTTGATATTCTTGGAGCGCTTTTAGAAGTAACGACTTGTGTAATAGATGTCTCTTCTTGTGTTAGTCGCTCTACATCTGTAGTGTCCCCAGCTTTTTGAGCAACAGCTTTTTCTGCTACTACTTGTTGTAAGTATGTTTTTTTTGCCACTGATGATCCCTGTGATACCACGTCAGTAACAAATGCTTGACGTTTTGCTGAATCCATTTGAGAAATTGCCGCTCGCAATGTTTTAATTTCATTAGGATTGCGCGAGGAAGCAACAGCTTCAAACGCAATACGTTGATCGTTTAGTGGCATTGTGTTTATTTCTCTTGGTGTGGTTCTAAATGTTTTTGCCGCCGTGCTATTTTGAATATCGTTTTCAATAGCGATGAGCTCCATACCACTTGATGCATCTTTCATCTCAATAAGATTTTGTGGAGCACGAGTAATAATTTCTTGTCTGTCTTGGTTTGTAAGCGCGAAATATCCCTTTGCCGCCTTTTCCGGACTTTGTTCGATTACTGTTCTAACTTTTGGCGAAAAAGCAACTGTCTCTGTTTCAATACGCGAAGAATCACGCGCCGTCTTGACCGCTTCTTGGTTCATATTTTTTCTCCCCTCACCGCTAACTCCTTTTGCAGTGGCTGCTGGAGTGGCAGTTACTGTTGCTGTACGCGCTGTTGGTCCGCCAGCTGGCGAAGATTCACTAACTGATGGTGTTGTCGATGTAATCACTATTGGTGTAACACCTCCTGTAGTGCCTCCACTATTTGTTGTTGGTGGATTTTCATTTTCCGGCGGTTTTCCATTACGGCTTCCCATTGCCTTAATAAACTCTGGTGATTTATTTTGTCCCGCTGCAATAAAGTCAGCTGTTATCGCTCTCGGAATCTGACTTCCAGATGGAGCGCTTTCATTTAGTCTCAATACAAGCGTACGCGCCCCCTTTGATGACTGGATATATGATTGCCGCGCCTTCTCATCCATTGCTCCATACATATCAGTGGCTTCGACTGGAGATTTAACAATTTTATCGCCCAATATTGTACCTAGTGCTGTGTGATATTGTTCTTTATTTGTGGTTCCTGCAAAAAGCCGATTAAATTCTTCCATTTTTGCGTCATCTTTGCTTTCCCAAGCCTTTTTCCATAGAGACGCCTTTGTATCTCCTCGTAATGAAGTGAATGCTCGCTTTTTCTCTCCGCGCAATTCATCTTGTTTTTGAGAATCTTCTGCGTTTGCTTGAATTTCCATATCCTTTTGTTCAAAATAATTTTCAATAGCTTCGTTTGTTGAATGAGAAAGCGTTTTAGCAGTAAATGTTTCTCGTAAATGAGGCTTCATATTACGCAAAGTCTCGCTAAATGTAGCCATAGAAACTGGATTTTGTGCGGCCTCCTCAAACATTTCTATTTGTTGTCGCTCATTCATAGCTTCAAACATGCTTGCGCGAATTTTTGGATCATCGTTCTCCGCAAGCATAAAATATCCGTACAATTTTCCAGCATTGTCTGCCAATGTGACGTCTTGTTTTGCCCTTGCTTTTTTAAATTCGGATCGTTGTGTTGCTGTAAAGCGCGTGGAATCAAGAAGTTTGCGTGCATTCTTTCCCGCTATATTATGATTTGCGTCTTTTGATCGTTCCAGCCCAGAAACAAATCTTTCCATTTCATCCGTGTCCTTAAATCCAGCAAGTACTTTTTCTTGAGCAAGTTCGTTTCCATTAGCAAAGAAATCCATTTTATCTTTTTTCGTTTCAGTATCAATTTTTAGTTTCCATTCTTCAGCATAAATAGCCGCCTGTTCATCAAGTGAAAAATTGTTTTTGATAATTTTATCCGCAATGATTCTTTGGCCCGCATTAAGTGTTGCCAAAAATCCAGCTCTTCTTTCTCCTGCAAATGAGCGCAAGATTTTTTCTTGTGTTGCTTCATTTTCTTTTTCAAATTTAGTGGCTTGTTTTTCTGGAGGCAACAAATTCCACGCCGCCGCATTAAATGCCGCTGTTTCATCTGGAGAAAATGCGCTATCAATAATTTGTTTTGCACTATCCTTGCTTGCTTGATTAAGGTTTTCTACAAAAAGAGCTTGAGCATTTGGATCTTTTTTCTGACGCAATATTTCTTCTCTAGCAAGATCGCTTATAAAATCATCGCCTGTTTTCGGATCTTTTCCACCAAACATAGTTGTCTGTTCTTGTTGTGATTTCAGCAAAAATGCCTGCGCCTCATACTTTGCGTATTCAGTTGGAGTAAGCATATTTTGGAGCAATATTTCCGCGTTTTTTCTATCAGCTTGATTAGTGAGCCCAGCAAGAAACAGCGCTCGCTGTTGGTCTGTTTTTTTGCGCAAAATTGCCTCTTGCGCTTTTGTATCTTTAAGTGCCAGGAAAGCCTTTCGTTGTTCTATAGGATCCTTTATAGCATTGACTTTTGCCGCTTCTGTTTCGAGCAATTTTTCCGATGGAAAATAATCTTGCATAATTTTTTCTGACGCATGTCTGTCCGCAAGTTTGCTAAGAAAACCTTCACGCTCATCATCTTTCATACCAAAAAGAATCGCTGATCTAGTGCGAGCATCAAGAGCCGTATCATTTGGATTGTTAAATCGTGCAAGTTGATTCCCGGCCGTGTCGTTATTAAATTGAGCTACTTTGTATGCCACATATTCGTTTGGCGCGAAATCTTTTGATAGAATATTTTCTGATAAATCTGCTGCGGCAACCAAATTTGGATTTTTACTATCGCGCAATTTTTGCACAAAATCAGCCCTCTCATTTTGATTCATAGTGCGAAGTACTCGTTCCTTTGCTTCGCGAGAAAGCCCAGCATACGCTTCGCGCTTTTGTTCTTCAGTTCCTTGCATCCTCTGATATTCAGAGGCATCCAAATCCGCTTTTTGGTCGGAAGCCAAAGATGTACCCAAAATACGATCCGCGAGTTTTCTTTGATCTCCAGTAAGATTGCCGAGTAATCTCTCTCGTTGTTTTTCGTTTAATTTTCGCAGTAGCGCTTGCTTTTCGGCAAAGCTCATTTCTTCCCACTTTTTTGCCTGATCTTCAGGAGATAATCTTGATATAAATGCGGCTGTTGCTTCTGCGGATTTTTGTCTGCCCCCTGCCGCCGCTCCTTTTTCAAGGTACCCTTGCAACCTTCGACCTATCCAAGGCCTTTGATTTTCAATAAATTTTTGAACCCCTGGCATTGAGCTTAATTGTCCTGCTGCGCGTCCAATTGTATTTCTTGCCGCAAATCTTCCTGCATACCCAGTTGCCATTTTTCTTCCGCTTTTTGCCCAACTAATTGCGGTGGATGCTCCCATAGCGCCCATTGAACGCCCCAATATGAGAGCCTGAATGAGTAAAATAATCGCCATAATATATCCGAAAATCAATCCAGGGTTGCTTATAAAATTTCCAGGATTTGCCCCTTTGTTTGCCAAACCGATTTTCAATATAAAAACAATCGCCAAATAAAGTAAAAATAAAAATGCGGGCAAGAAAAAACACTCCTGTATTAATGTGCTCCACCATTTTTTCCAATGTGTTTGCGTGTCCGGCAATATATAAAAAAGAAATGCCAATGGAGCAAGCATCAAAAGAACCGATATCATTGCCACTCGTACTAATAAAATGACAGCCGCGACAAAAAAAACAAAAACCAAAACAGCCATAAAAATAGCATTCCCCCATGCGGTAATTGCAAATGCTACGTCATCGCCCTCTGTTATTCCTTTAACAACCTCCCCCTGTGCAAAAGCATCTACTGATGGTCCAGTATTTTGCAATATGCCGTTTTCAAATTTATCAAGCGCTCCGGCATCTGGCGGCTTGAAGTTAAAGACATTTTGTATTCCCGTTCCTACCATTATTAGTTCAGAAACTGTTTTAGTATTATCATCTGTAATTGCGTTATAAAATTGGAGTCCCAATGTATTGCTTACATCTACCACCACAAGCCCGATAGTTAAACTGAAATTAATCAGCACCGCCATAATAATAAGGCCAGGAAGCAGTTGTTTTGCCGCGTAACTGCTAATACGAAGTATAGTGGCTATCGCGATAACCAAAAGCACCACAATAAAGAAAATATTCGCGACATCTCGAGATATGCCCCAGCCGATTTTTATTACTTCAAGTTTGTCGCCAAATCGGAGATTGTACATCAGCGCGGCTTGGAAAAAAAATTGAGAAACAGATAAAATATATGCAATTATAGAAACCATAAATGATCCAACCCATCCAAGCGCGCCAAGAATCCATTCTTTGACCAATGCGTGTGCTGGTTTTGCGATAAAAACAAAAAATACAAACACCAACGCGCTTATTCGCGCCACAATAAACCGATTTTGTTTCAATTTATTCCAAATATTTTTCATAAGCGTTATTCGCTGGAACACGATCTAAGCATTTGACGCTGGCTTAGCATTCTCTGATTAATTTGCCGTTGTTCAGCTTTTGCCATATCTGGAGTGCCAACCTGTGTCAATAGCTCTGATATTTTTCCTACTTCTGCGCCAATCATTTGTTGCGCCATACTAACGCGCGTTTTAGAAGAGAATGATGGACTATCCCATCTAAAAAGTGTTGTTACGTCATTTGGCACATCAAGCGATGGCTCTACATCGCCGTTTTTTTTAAGCACTTCATCTAAATATTCCAAGATAGCCTGTTGTTTAAAGAGTTCTTGAGAATAAAGCCCGCCATTTTCGTAATATCCGAGATCGCCTCTGCCGTTTTCATCTTTCAAATTATTAGAAAAATTAATAGGATATCCTACTTCTAGCGCAAGTTTCTCCATTTGACTTTTAGCATCTTCCAGATCGCCAGAAAGCCGTTCGGCTATGCTTATGTCTAGCGCGCACTTTCCCGCGCTATCTATATTTTTTTGTGTTTCATTTAGTTCATAAATAAATCCTGGACTGACGTCATCAACCAAATCAAGCGATTTTACTTTTATTTCCCAAATGCCGGCCAGATTAGAAATAGATTTGGTTACAGAAGCAGAAAGCTCATTAAGCGTTTTTTTTGCGTTTTCTATGTTTGTATCTTTAAGCGCCGTTCTTGAACCAGAAACAATATCCTCGCTTTCATTATCAGAAGCAATGCCTTGACTGCGCAAAGAACCAATGAAACTCGCGAGCGCCCCGCTAATAAGTTCGCTAAATTCATCAACCTGCTGTAAAGTATCAATTGGTCCTCCCAAAACCTTTGAAAGGTCGGATGCCACTGTGGTTCCTGGGCGCGTAATTTTACATTTTTTGATTGTTGGCGCGTCTTCAGCGTATGACGACTCTGGCAAGGGCTTATTTAATTCTTCTTGGAGCGCCTCTTGGCATTGATTATATGTCATTTCATCGGTGGTTCCTGGGACTATAAATCCATTGTCTTCAAGTGCGTAAAATGTTTCAGATGATCCGCCCATAGAGGATATTACGCAAGCCAAGTTTTTGGATTCAATCGGATTGACAAGTTCTGCTTCTTGACTTGGTTCTTCCACGCAGTCTTGCGTTCCCAAGGCGCCTTGGCTTGCAAGCGCCTCGTTGATGCGCGCTTGTCTTGCGCTTTCTTCACGCCTTTCTTTTTCTGCTTGTAGTTCCAAATAAGAACGATAAGGATTATTTCCTGGATTTGTCACGATACTATTCCATCCTCGCCAGCCTCCTTGAGAAAAGTCTCCGAGAAAATTTTGAAGACACGATTGTCCGCCAGTATTGTTTGTATCATCACACCCAACATCGCTTCCAAAATTTGATTGCAAACGGTTAAATACAGAGCGATTTGGATTTGAGCTAAATGAAGATAAGAGCGTTTCTTGAAAAGCTGGGTCAACTTTTTTGGTAACAGCCAACTCTTGCAAAAAGAATCGGCGTTGATTGCTGACGGCGCTCCGGGATACTTTTTCCCAATCGGTCACAAAAAGCGCTTTGCCAGTCTCTCCTCTTGCGTTTCCTCCTCCTCGCACTTGAGTTAAAATTGTGTTTGCCTCGCTATGTATCTGGGCTTTGGCCGCAACCCATGCGATTGGATCAAGCACTTTGTCTTTAACTTCAGCAAGAATATCAAGAACCCAACTTGCTTGGCTGGCAATAGTAGTAAGAACGCTTTCTACCTGTGTTATGATATCAGACGGAAGCTGTATAGTGGCTGTTACAATGACAGGAACACCGACTGCCGATACTGATGATACAAAAGAAAACAGAATCAAACTTATAAAAACGGCAATATATAAAGTTTTAAATTTTGCGAACATAATTAATTATTTAATGGAAAATATTTATAAAAATATGCTCCCGGCTCGTTTTTATTGAAAATTATTTTGTCGCGATCCATGTGTTCTTTAAGATTTTTTAAAAAATCCGCGAATCTAATAATTTGTGATCCATTATATTGAGCGCCAGCAATCGCGCCCAATGGGTCGCTTGCAAAATTTCTCATTCTTTCGTCCCCATATTTAAAATTATTAGCAAGATTAAGCAATTCTAAATGTATATTCGCGTAATTTGCCGGCACCTCTTCTTTCATTAAAAAAGCTACATATTTTTTACCGGCTGTAATATAAGGATCAAGCGCGTTTAATTTTGATAAGTCGTTTGAAGAGATAGCGTTTTTGAAAATATCAAGATCTAAAACATCTAGCTCCTTGTAATATGTGATGTCTGCTTGTCCGATATCATTAATATATTCTCTTGGAGATTGTCGCGTGGAAATTATTATATCTTTTTCAGTAAACTCATCTTTGTGATAATCAGCGAGTTTTTTTTGAAAATCTTGTGTAAATGCGGCGTTAAGATCGTTTTTTTGTTCTTCATCAAGAGGCGCCCCGTCGCTTAATCCTTTTGTAACAAGATATCGTATAAGTAAGTCGTTGCTTAATTGATTTGTAAGGGCGTTGGTTGTTTTGCTGTTTGCGACGGCTGACCCTGGTTCATATCCTGGCAAATAATCATTTGGGCCAGCAATTGTCGGATCTCGGTGCGATTGTGTCTCTTCTTCGTCTGTAGTGCCATCGCCGTCCGTATCTGGATTTTGCTGATCTGTGCCCCAAATTGTCTCTTCCCAATCTTTGAGGCCGTCATTGTCGCTATCTTTAGATGCGAGGTCATACGCTTTTATGGAGGCTATTTCTTGTGAGGTGAGCAGCGCTTCTTTTGCAATAAACCCAAACCGATTTATTGAATACAACACCAACCATCCGCCCAAAATTACTCCAAAAGCGGTCCCCACTGTTTTAAAAAATTTTGCGCTTGGTAAATAGTCCAATTGTTTAATTTTTAAGCCAAATAATCCTATTTATTATACCATTTATTAGGACATCTTTTGCTTATTTTCTCCTGTGTATAACTTAATTTGTGATATAATATAAATATTATGGGTTTGAGACAAAAATTGATAGTTATGCTGACGACGCTGGCTCTATTTTTACTGCCAGCGGTAAGTTATGCCGGTTTTGATTTTTTTGGTGGAAAAATTACCGCTAGATTTGATGTTGATACAGAAACCTTTTTGAAGGTAAGCGGCAAATCAGGAAGTTATGGATTTAATTCTACTGTGTGGGCCGTGGGGCCTATGAAATCTTGTTCTTCAGGTCAATATATTTTGGGGTGGGGAGTAATTAAAAAGGTTGTTGATCATAGAATTATTATGCCCATTGTCGGCATTTGTAAATAATAGCACTTTTGGTTTATGGGTTTGCATGAGTTAAGAAAAAATTCTCGCACACCAAAGCATTCATTGATTTGGCACAAAATATTTGACACTCATTTATTGTTTTGCAATCGGACGGACCTTGTTGTTCAAGCAATTGATTAAGAAAATCTTTGCTCTTAAGCTCAATCACAGCCTCTTGAAGTTGTTGTATTTCTATATCTGAAAATGAATCATTATTTACAACAGACGGTAGCGTAGTTGAAGACAATTGTCCCATAGAAACAGGCGTCAATTGTCCTATATAGTTATTTTGAGTGCTTGGGGGGACAATAATTGCATTTAAATTTTTCATCGCCGTGCTGATAGCATCGGTTATCAGTTGTTTGTTGGCAATTAGTCTGCTTGTTGGCCCAAAGTAGCCAAAGATAGGAGAAATGTTGTTTGTTTGTTGGAATTTTTTTACACCAGCAAGCGTAAGAGAAAAGAAGTTTCCAGTCACAGGCCCTTGATAGAATCCTTCTTGTTTTAAAAAACTCTGGAGTCGCGAAACATCTGAATTGTTTCGAAGACCAAAATAAAGGTTTTGGTCAAATGTCGAAATGCCTGTTGTTTGTGCGGTGGTAATGTCAAAATTAATAATTAGACTTCCCAACAACAAAAGTAAAACAATCTGGCTTTTCATGAGCTTATTGTACTAAACGCGCGGGCAGGTGTAAAAAAATTTATTGTTCGAAGTCCGACTTCAATCAATTCCATAATTGTGCCCAATCATCCAAAGAAAGCTCTTCTGGTCGTTTTTTGGCAAATTTTTCAAACATACCATCA
>ERZ1292640.3126-Hain-H43-02um-R1-3126-length-13010-cov-5_pt1 | contig 13010 bp, 11 predicted proteins | sample MGYA00564404_ERZ1292640 | MGnify/ENA primary metagenome ERZ1292640 (study PRJEB36523, sample SAMEA6512636) | groundwater metagenome | collected 2019-01-08 | study: AquaDiva: Metagenomics assemblies of 32 groundwater samples
GTGGAATTCGCAACCAAGCTCACCTTCCAGCGAAACGCCTCCCGCATCTCAATGATCTGTGGAGCCGGAATCCCCATGACGACCGCAGCCACCAGGACGGCATGGATCACGGCTGACACCATCCAGCCCTGGACCCACGCCGACCGATGAGACCGCATCATCATCTGCACATGAAGGCCCATCCAACCCTCCAAATCCCTAGAAGGCCGCTTCCAATCCGGCCATGGCAAACACGCCTGGATTGAGGAAGCCAAGGGCTTCCTGATAGTGCGTATCCGTCGCATTCTCCACGCGCAGCTTGGCCTTCCAGTCCGCGCCTTCGAACTTGCCGAGCGCATACCAGCCCGACACATCCGCCCGCCAGAAACCCTTATTCGTCAGCCGTTGACCCGCTGGATTGATGGCAAAATCACGATCCACGCGGTCTCCCACTCCAAGGACCATCAGATTCACGCCCCACGTGGGTTGCTGGTAGTCCACCTGTACATTGCCGCTGTGCTCGGGACGGCGCAGCAGGCGTCCTCCTTGCTGAAACGCCGTCCCGCCGACCCCGCCGGTATCGGTGACGGCCGTCTTCAAATAGGTATGGGTCACCGAGAGCCGGAGTTCTTTGGTGACCCGCCAGGAGAGCTGCGACTCCACCCCTTGGGTCTCAGCCCCCTGAATATTGTTGTTGAGGTTTGTGCTGAGCGCGATGAGGTTCGCGTACTTGTTATGGAACCACGTGGCGGACGCCGTCAGGTCTTTACCCAGGATGTCCTGATCCATACCGACCTCCCAGCTCGTGGCCGTCTCCGGTTTGAGATTGAAGTTGCCGGGAATGCCGGAGTTGGGAAATCCGACCATCTCGTTAAAGGCGGGTGCCCGAATACCTCGTCCAAGGCTGGCCCGAACTTTAGTGCCTGTCTCCTTATGGATGTAGGCGCCGGAAATCTTCGGATTGACGAACTGCCCGAAGAATTCGTTCTCTTCCACGCGGATGCCCGGCGTGAGGAAGAGCCGATCGGCATAGACGCCCTGTAGTTGCGCATAGTACCCCTGATTCTTGCGCGACAGATTTGTGGAGGCGCTCGTACCAGGAATCACGACATTGGATTGCGAGAATCGCTCTTCCTGAAACTCCGCTCCAAAGGTGGCGGCACTGCCACGCCACAGGCCGTCTCTCACGTGGAAATTGGTGTGGTAATCCAGCATGTCTCGGCGCTGCGTGCCGTCTGTCTGAGAAAATCTGGTATCGGAAGGGATCGGATCTCGAAAGTCGAAGAACTTGAACCGCGAGTCCATATGCGACCACTGCAGCACATGCTCCCACCACGAGGTGGCCTGATAGGTCGCCGACGTGCCGAACGACATCAGCGTCCGTTCATTGCCTTGATTGCCATCCACCGGCGGATAGCCACGCCCAGAGACAAAATCCGTGGGAAACTTGAACTGGCTGTCGGTGTAGCGGAACGTGGTTCGGAATTGGAGCTTGTCCGACGCGCGTAGACCGAAGTTGCCGCTGAAGACGTTGTTCGTGAAATGATTATTCAAACTGAACATGCCGGCATGGTCCAATCGCGTCCACTCCGCGGAGTAATCCACGCGCTCGGACGCGCCGCTGACTCCAAGCCGTTCTTGATGTGTCAGCATGCTGGACCCGAGGCCTCGACCTGCGCCGCCCATCACCTCGCCGACCATTCTTGTCGGACCGCTGCCCTTCCGCGTGATGATATTGATCACACCGCCGATGGCATCCGAACCGTACAGCGCGCTTTGCGGCCCTTTCACGATTTCAATGCGCTCCACGTTGTCGGTCGTCAGATTCGCGAACTCGAACCCGCCGCCGGCGTCATTCACCTTCACGCCGTCGATCATGACCATCGTAAAGTCGGATTCTCCCCCGCGGGTAAACAACGAGGTGGTGCCGCCGCGCGACCCCGTTTGAATGATCGTGAGACCCGGCACGTCTCGCAGCACCTCCCGCAGGTACGGGAACTGCCGCTTTTCCAGTTGCTCACGCGTGATGACATGGATCGATCCCGTCACTTGACTGAGCGGCTTTTCGGTTCTCGTCTCAGACACGACGACGGGGTCGACCGGTACCTCTGTGACCTCCGGGATCAGGATGGGCTCATCGCTCGACAGGGCCGAGGGTTGTGGCGCGTGGGCAAGGGCGTGTTTCTTTTCCTCAGCCTGGCGATCCGTTCGATCCTCTGCAACCACGGTGCGAGCTGACAGACACAAAACCACCACAACGGCAAGAAGCCTGAGAATTTTGAAATACACGAACGACGCCTCCTTCTGTTCACGAAAGGGGTGACGGGAATCTCCATGTACCCAGGTCTCCTGACTCTCGGCTCGTCCTACTCTCTGCGCCTTCCCATCCAGACGGACAGTGGCTGATTGCAGATTTCGTCCCCGATCACAGTTGCGGACCAGTGGCGGCTTCTACCGCGCTTCCCTTGGGATACATGGGCTATCAATTCATTGGATAAAAAAATGTTCCGCTATAGCGTGCCTCCTTTCAGGTAAAGGCCTGTCGCCTGCCAGATTCCGGTCAGGCACACGAAACACCTCACCACACAGAGCACCGACAGAATGATCAGACGGCGTGAATCATGATCAAGAAGATCGATCATCCCAGCGTCGAAGACCATCGAACCGCGCGGCAGTCTCCGTTCATGCGGTCAGTCCTTGGAATGCTCCAATATGCGCGGCCACCTCATCAAGAGTCCGTTGCGGCTCGAGAATGCCTCCCCCCACGACGGCGGTCTTCGCAGACTCGCGGACGCCTTCCAGCGCCGTCCGCGCACGTTCGAAGACCCGCTCCACAAGGTTCGGATGGATGCCCAACGCGTTGACTGCGATAAAACGGACAGCGGGGAAATCCTGCCGTGCCTGCGCGAGCGCGAAAGGAATATCGTTCTTCACATGCCCCGCGGCAAAGAAGAACAACGGCAGCGCGATAACGGAATCGGTCCGCTGAGCCAGCTCGCGAAGGGCGGTGGACAAAGACGGACGGGCGAGTTCCACATAGCCGTGCGCCACATCAAGATCAGGGCGCGCCGCACGATAGGCCACGACGACGAACTCGACATTGGTGTTGGGATCGCGGCTGCCGTGTCCGACGATGAGCCGTCCCGTGGTCATGCGGCACGGACCGGTCTGGGTACGTCTGCCAAATCCTGGGGTCTGCGATCAGGCGTAGGCTGATCCAGAATGGCGGAGGGCATAAAAAAACCTCCCGTCCCGCAACAGGAACAAGAGGTCACATGCCAAAAAGGCAGGCGAGATCCTCCGTTACCGCGCGGAGAAACAGTGCCGTGTCACCTCGGATAGGTCTCCTGGCTCGTAGGTTCAGAAGGTTTGACCTTCCACGCTGCCCCCAGCCTTCCCCGACGAGTTCGTCGAGTGGCTTGAACGGGGACCGCTTCCCACTTACAGTGGCGGGACCGCGCCGGCTTTTCACCGGACTTCCCTGTTACGCCCTTGCGGGCATCCGAGAGGTTACTCAATTATCACCCGTGATACCTATCGCGGGCTAGCCGGCGCTGTCAAGGCTGAAATATAGGAGGGGATCTGAATCGGCTACAGGGCGGGGCATAATGACCCAAAACACAAAAACTGGGCCACACATACCTTGAGGAACGGACACGTATCTCAAGTGGCGGGCGGTCTACTGTTCCGGTTTTGGATTACGTGCTTCACGATCTATGGGTTGGAAGAGCTCTCGCGAGGTTCAAAACAACTGATTGTGAAACCGCGGCTGGCACCTCTTGATCGTCTGAAGAGAAAGAGCGGTGGGCTCCGGTCGAGACCGGAGCCCCATACTCACTGAGCGATAAATCAATCTCCGCCACGCTCTGCTGTCGTTCAGAAGAAGGGATGCGGCAGAAACGTAGGACGTTGTTCGTTGGCTCGTGGAGTCTCCCAAAACGTTCCGGCCAAATGCCAGGCCCCATGCTCAAACGTCAAATGGTGGACCTCGCCATACCAACTATCAATATTCACCCGTTGGCCCGTCTCATTGGACAGGGCCCACAGGCTGCCGGTCAGGTGACATGGGCCACCGGGACCGTTTTCTCCGCATCGACCTTGATTTTCGAAAAGATATGGGTCCCCACAAAATCATGATGGTGGGTCAACAGGTCACGCCACACGGACTTGACACTGTTCTTGGTATAGCCCCCATGCTTATAGTCTTCTGAGTAGAGATCCATGAGGCCATCGAGATCCTTGCGTTGCACCGCATCCTCCGCCTTCTTGAACAGGGACACCTTGCGCCGCCCCTTGATTCGTCTTTTCGTCCTTCGTGCCGGACAGCTGACTAAGCAGGCACCGATGAGGACGACGTGGGCCTGGCGAAGGTTGCGTCGATCGGAGAGCCTGAACTCATAATCCGACGCTTCCAGATAAAGTACAGGACCGGAATGACGATCAGCGTCAAGATGGTCGAGCTGACCATCCCCCCGATCATCGGGGCGGCGATCCGTTTCATCACGTCGGCGCCCGTGCCTGTGGCCCACATGATTGGCAATAACCCGCCCATGATGGCAGTTACGGTCATCATCTTGGGCCGCACCCGCTGGACCGCGCCTTCCATAATGGCCTCGCGCAGGTCGTGCACGGTCGCCATGCGGCCTTCGCGCACTCGCCGTTCATACGCTTCATCGAGATAGACGAGCATCACGACCCCCGTCTCTGCCGCCACGCCAGCCAGCGCGATGAAGCCCACCCAGACGGCCACGCTGAGGTGGTAACCCAGATAGTCGAGATACCAGATCGCCCCGATTGCGGCGAAGGGGACGGATAGCAGCACGATCAGCGCTTTCGAGAGGGATCGGAAATTGAGGTAGAGGAGCAAGAGGATCAAGGCCAGGGTCATAGGGACGACCAGCTTCAGCCGTTCTTCTGCCCGCACCAGATGCTCGTATTGACCGGTCCAGATCAGCCGGTACCCAGGGGGCAGCGTGACTCTGCCTTGGACCGCACGTTGGGCGTCTTGGACATAGCCTCGCAGGTCGCGCCCACTGACCGCGACCGATACCAGACCAGCCAACGCCCCCGCCTCATCCGCGATCGACGGCGGCCCCTGCGTGATCACCATCTCCGCGATCTGTCCGAGTGGAATCTGCGCGCCGCTGGGCGTGGGGATCAGCACCCGTTTGAGCCGGTCGGGGTCATCGCGCAGCTCGCGCTGGTAGCGGATATTGACTGGATACCGTTCCCGCCCTTCGACCATGGTCGTCACGGTGTCTCCCCCGATGGCCGTGGTGATGACCGCCTGCACATCTCCCACGGTCAAGCCATAACGGGCCGCTTCGCGTCGGTTGATGATCAAATCCAGGTAATACCCTTCGTTGAGCCGTTCCGCAAATGCGCTCTTGGTGCCTGGCACGCTTGCCAAGACCTGCTCAATGTCCACTCCGATTTTCTCGATCGTCTTCAGATCCGGCCCTAGGACTTTAATTCCGACGGGACTCCGAACACCGGTCGTGATCATTTCGGTGCGGGTCTGGATCGGCATCCACCAGATGTTCGGAAAACCAGGAATGCGCAGCTTGGCATCCATTTCATCCAGTAACCGGTCCCAGGTCATGCCGGGTCGCCAGTGCGCTTCCGGTTTGAGGGTGACGGTGATCTCGGCCATCCCCACGAAGGCCGGATCGGTGGCCGTCGGGGCCTTCCCCATCTTGCCGAACACCCGCTCCACTTCCGGAAAGGTCGTAAGCAACTGGTCCTGGACCTGCAACACCTTGGCCGCTTCGGGGATCGAAAGGCCGGGCACGGTGGTCGGCATATAGAGGATCGTCCCCTCGTTCAGCGGCGGCATGAATTCCCCACCCAGTCGTGTGAACACCGGCACCGTAAACCCGAACGCCACCACCGCCAGCCCCAACGTCAACCACCGAACGCGCAGCGCGCCCGAGAGGATGGGCCGATACAGCACGATCAGCAGCCAGTTCAAGGGGTTCTTGGTTTCTGCTCTGATGCGTCCCCGGATGAGGAGGACCATCAACACAGGAGCTAACGTTACCGACAGCGCGGTGGCAGAGAGCATCGCAAACGTCTTGGTATAGGCCAACGGCGTAAACAGTCGCCCTTCTTGCGCTTCGAGGGCAAAAATCGGCAGGAACGACACGGCGATCACCAGCAGCGAGAAGAACAAGGGACGGCCGACTTCTTGGGCCGCTGCGATGATGGTCTCAATCCTGTCCGAATGCGGACGTTGCTCCAACCGTTTGTGCGCATTCTCCACCATCACAATGGCGGCATCGACCATTGCGCCGATGGCAATGGCAATCCCACCGAGCGACATAATGTTGGACGTGATCTTCATGTAGGCCATTGGGATGAAGGCGAGCAGCACGGCCACGGGTAGAATGAGGATGGCCACCAAAGCACTGCGTAGATGGAACAGAAACAGTACGGCAACCAGGCTAACGATGACACTTTCTTCCACCAGCTTCTCGCGGAGCACGGCGATGGCCCGATGAATGAGGTCTGACCGGTCATAGGTGGGTATGATGCGCACGCCTTTGGGCAGGGCTGGTGTGATCTCTGCCAGCCGGGCTTTGATTCGTTCGATCACGGCGAGCGCGTGCTCTCCGGCCCGCATGATCACGATGCCGCCCACGGTCTGGCCCTTGCCGTCCAACTCAGCGATGCCTCGCCGCTGGTCCGGCCCGATGTGGACATGGGCGATATCTCGAATCAAGATCGGCGTACCGCGGCCATCCGTGCCGACGGGAATCAACTCAATATCCTCAACCGAGCGCAGGTAGCCGCGCCCACGAATCACGTATTCCGTGCCGGCCATTTCTAAGACACGGCCGCTCACCTCCGCATTGCTGTTGCGGACCGCCTCGATGATCGTCTTGATCGGTACCCGATAGGCAGCCAACGTGTTCGGGTCCACCTCGATTTGATATTGTTTGACGAACCCGCCAATCGCGGACACTTCGGCCACGCCAGGCACACTTTCTAATTGGTAGCGCAGGTACCAGTCCTGAAGGCTGCGGAGCTGTGCCAGATCGTGCGTTCCGGACTCGTCCACCAACGCATACTGATAGACCCACCCAACCCCAGTCGCGTCCGGACCCAGCGTCGGTGTGACGCCGGACGGCAGCTTCCCGGTCAATTTCTGCAGATATTCCAGCACGCGACTCCGCGCCCAATACAAGTCTGTCCGGTCTTCGAAGATCACGTACACGTAGGAGACCCCGTATTCCGAGACCCCCCGCACTCGTTTGACTCGCGGCCCAGCGAGCAGGGACGCGACGATCGGATAGGTGACCTGGTCTTCCATCAACGTGGGGCTGCGCCCCTGCCACTCGGTGTAGATGATCACTTGGACATCAGATAGATCCGGAATCGCATCCAGCGGAACCTGTGCTACCGCCCAGACTCCCCAGGCTGACAACAGCAACACACAGAGGATGACCAGGACCGGATTGCGGGCGCTTCCTTCAATGAGTCGCGCAATCATGATGGATTACATACCCCCGCCGCCGACCGAGAACTGAAACGTTTCGGCACTGGGCGGTCGCCCTGGTATCGTCAGGTTGACCGTCACCACCCAGGTGCCGCCCATGCCGAACAGCACCGTACCTTCGTAGAGCCCATCCTTGGTGTGGCGAGCCGGCGCCTTGGAATCGGCCATGCCCGGCATCGGCATGGTATAGACGAAGAGCACTTGGGCATTGGTCACCGGCTTGCCGGCCTGATCCGTCACGTTGAGCCGGAGCAGCACGTCACCGGCCTTGGGTTTTTCCGGCACCGTGCTGAACGTGAGGGACAGTCCGGCGACCTGACGGGTCTCCGTAACGGATGGTCCCTTCATCCCCTCCATGCCTTTCATGCCTTGCATGCTCTCCATTCCACTCATTCCCATGTCCATCCCTTCCATCTTGCCCTCATGTGCACCGCGCATTTGCCAATCCGCCATGCCGATCCGGCCCATCATGACCTGCATACTCGACGCCGAGGCCAACTTGCTCTCTGCGTCCAACAAGAAATTGGCCGAGGTGACGATCCGATCTCCTGCTTTGAGTCCTGCCAGCACCTCCACATCATCCTGGCTCCGACGACCCAGTTTGACCGACGCCGGCTCATAGCGGCCTTGCCCTCGATCCAAGAAGACGAGTTGGCGAAGCCCCGTCTCCAGGACCGCTTCCTTGGGCACGACTAAGGTGTGAACCAGATCCGTCTGTAAGATGACGTTCCCGTACATGCCGGGCTTCAGCTTCAGCCCAGGATTCGGCAATTCTACCCGCACGCGCACCGTACGGGTTTCAGCATTCAACGAGGGGTACATGTACGATACGTTGCCGCGAAAGGTTGTTCCTGGATACGCGGCGAACGTAACTAAAGCTGGCTGGTTGAGTGCCACCGCCGCGACCTCGGACTCGTAGATGTCGGCGGAAACCCAAACTGTGGAGAGATCCGCCACTTCATACAGCGTCGTGCCTGGTTCCACATATTTCCCAGGCAAGGCTTCTCGCTTCAGGACGATCCCGGAGGCCGGGGCATAGACCGTGAGCACCGGCTCCGCTGTACCTCGACGCTCCAGCGTGGCAATTTGCAGATCGGTCACGTCCCACAGGTGCAGGCGTTCCCGCGCACTCATCACGAGGGAAGTCGCGTTGGCTTTGACTTCAGCGAGAGGGCTCGCAGCCAGCTGCCCCTGCGTTCTCAAGGCAAGGAGATACTCGTCCTGCGTGGCTAGGAGGTCCGGCGAGTAGAGGGTGAAGAGGGGTTCGCCTTTACGTACCGGGCGACCGATCGAATCGACGAAGACCTCTCGCACCCATCCAGAGGTTTTCACGGTGACCTGAGTCAATCCGCGTTCGTCGTAGCCGACCGTGCCGACGGCGCGAATCTCTTGTCCCAAGGACGCGTAGGTGACCGGGGCACTCCGGACTCCGATCAACTGTCTCATCACAGCAGGAATCATCACAGCCCCGGACGGAGCTGCAGGCATGGCCTGCATGTGTTCCATTTCCGCTATTGCACGTTCCTGCCCGAGGCGCCCCGGGACGTGCCCTTCTCCCATGTCCTGCAAGCCCTTCCTCTCCATCTGCGTCATGTCTCGCATCTCACCCGCATGCTGCGAGAGTGGTGAGCCGTCCCCTTTCTCCGCCGTCATGCCGGCCATGCCACCCATCATTCTGTGGGCTGTGAAGAAACCGACAGCGACTCCGACAATCACACCGATCGCTACTACGCCGACCACGATGTTTGCTCTGTAAGGCTGGTGGTTCATGTGTTTCTCCTTTATGGCTGCATCAGCCCAGATGATCCAGGTCAATTCCAACGACCTGCTCGAGTTCAGCCAGTCGATGCTGGCGGTCCACGAGGGCCTTGACATACTCAAGCTGAAATCCTCGCCAGGCCCGCTGCGCGTCAATCAAATCCAGAAACCCTGCTTTGCCCACACGATACCCGACGCGCGCCGCGTCCAAGCTCTGCTCGGCCTGTGGCAAGATGGTGGTGCGGTACAACGTGGCCACCTGGTCAGCCGCCCTGAGCTTGGCCAGGAGGTCGTTGATCTGAAACCTGGTCAGATTTTCTAAGGCATGTTGCTGCGCCCGCGCGACCGAGACCGCCGCCGCGGCCTCCTGCACACCTGCGTCATACTTCGGCTTGGTCCAAAACGCGAAGGGAATGCTCATCGCCACGTAGGCGCCGAATCCGTCGTTGGCCTGAAAGTTCTGGAAGCGCTGAAACGCCACATTAAAGTCTGGGTAGTACTGACGCTGGGCCAGCGCGCGGGACTGCTCGTTCCGTTGCACGGCCAGTTCGGCGGCTTTGAGTTCCGGCCTGTCGTTCAACGCGAGACGGTGCAGATCGTCGATGGGCTTCTCGAGTGGCAGTTGAGAGGGTGCTTGCGCAAGGCCCAAGGGTGCTGCGGGATCCCGATCCAGCAGCGTATTCAGCATCGCGTCGGCGGTCTCGCGACGCTGTTCCAGGACGGGGAGCTGCTGGAACAGCATGGACAGCTCGACCTGGGCTTTGAGGACGTCGGTCTGGGTTCCCTTTCCTGTTCGGAACTTGGCAGTCGCAATCTCCACAAACTGTCTGATCAGTTCCACCTGTTCATAATGAATCTGGATGGCCTTCTGCGCGAGAAAGAGATCGTAGTAGGCCTGCTTGAGGCGGGCAACCAACTCCCGTTCCTTCCCACGGACCGCCTGTTCGGTCATCTCGGCTGAACGACTCGCCACGTCGCCTTTGAGCGCGAGTTTGCCGGGGAAGGGAAAACTCTGCGAGAGTCCGAATACGCTGTTCTGTGCCTGCGTGACATTGACGGTCTGCGGGACATTCCACAACTGGACGGACAGGATCGGGTCATCCAGCGACCGCGCCTGCGTAATCCGTTGCGTGGCGGCTTCCCATTGCTTGCGTGCCGCCACCAGCTCTGGATTCCGAACCAGGACCTCGTGGATCAACTCCGGCAGCACCAGCGTGGTGCGCAGCACAACGTCGGGATCCTGTGCCCTCGACAGTCCGCTGCTGAAGCACAGCACCAGCACTGACGCGACCGTTACACACTGACGTCGTCTATTCCATTTCATAGCCATGACCTCCCAGAGTTCCCACACGTTCGAAGCCCGGTCTGCGCTCTGGTTGTAGGTGGCCAAGAGCACGAGCCGATAGGCCGGACACTGAATCCGGACGTCGAACGGCATACGTGATGCAACGGAGCGATTACGAGGTGAACGCTGGAGAGATCAGATACGAAGGACGGAAATCTTGAGCAGGAGATCCTGGGGAGGACCGTCCGCAGGGTGATCATACAAGCGGCTGCTGTCTGAGGTGAGCATGACACGAAGCGCTAACGAGGCGGTGTCTTCAGAACAGATCGGCTGACAATCACTGTTGAGGTGGAGCTTATCGGCAGACTGCACGCCGAGCGTCTTAAACGCATCGCAGAACTGATAGACCGGTTGTTCATCCGGAGTCGAACAGCCATTGCCCATGGCAGCGGCCGGGGTGCCATTCACCGGCAGGAGGCAGGCATAGGCATTGAAGCTCAACGCGAAAAAGAGCACGACAAGTGTGCAGGCTAAAACCGAACGGGAGTGATTGCAATGTCCTCGCATCGCGTCAGTCTATCCCTCTCCACCCCAGCCGTCAACCGTGTTCCTAATACACAATAGTTCGGTCGGCTGATGCGAACACGTCCACCATCCTTGCCAGCGGAATGGGTGTGACTGAAGAGGCCACGCGCGCCGGATCGATCTGGTAGAGCAGCAGCATCGTCTGATTCCCATAGATCTCGACACCAAGCATGTTTTTGAGAAAGTCGAAATACTCGCCATAGTTGTGCGGGACCTGTTCGAGTGGGACGCCCATTTGTTCGGAGAGGCTCTGTCGCTCTCGCTCAGGCAGAGCCGCGCGATCAAGTGCGGTTGTCTCAGCCCCGATCAGCTTCCTGAACCACCCGAAACCTTTCGTCGCTGACGTGACGGCGCTCGCATCGACTAGGATCGTCACCTTGTGGCCGGCCTTGACTGCCGCCCAGGCCACATTCGGCACCGCGCAGATCTGGGCATCATCCAGCGCGAGCGACGTTTTCATATGAATCAGAATGTTGGCCGCAGACGCCTCTTGAGTCCCAAGCCCGACGCTCCAAGCGAGCGTCATGAATATCGCTACCGTCACGGACAGGAGTCGTTGCTTCATAATGTTACCTCCTCGTTGGCCTAGGTCGCGGGCTGGTGCTCGCAGCAACCCGACGTACCTGGAGTCGGTTCATGATCGAGACATTCCTTGTATACGGCATAGGCCTTTAGCGCCCATTCCTCACCGGGACAGCCTTGCATGGTCATGGCAACCTCAAGAAATTCGATCAATTCTTCCTGCGAAATTCCCTTGTCTATGGCCATCTGTATGTAGGCTCGAATACAGGGCTCACATCGGATCGCAATCGAGATGGCCATCGCCGTGAGTAGCTTGTACTTGGCGGGAACAACCCCGTCGCGATACGTCTCTTGGCGCATGCGAAGCAGCCCGCCCGTGACCTTCGGACTGAGGCAACGGAATTCTCCAAAGAGATTGCCCTGATGACTTGTCACGGCGCCCTCCCTTTCTTAGACTGATTTGTGGAGACCTGCTCTCTTTCCAAGTGATGCAGAATCTGACAGCGATCAATGGATTGACCTGCCCTACAGGTGCGAATCAGGCCACGCAATGCCCCGACCAAGGCCTGTAAGTCTTTGATCTTCGCTTCGACGCACTGCAATTTGATTTCTGCCTTCCGCTGCACGTCCCCACAGCGCGCCCGTGTGTTGACCTGCAAGTTGAGCAACTCACCAATCTCTCGAAGCGTAAACCCCAGTTTCTGTGCGTTCCTGATAAATCGTAGTCGGCTCAATGCCTCGTTGCTATAGATACGAAAACCGGATGGCCTACGGCCGCTTGGTGAGAGGAGTTTGCGCTTCTCGTAGTACCGAACCGTTTGGACATGGACTCCAGCCGATTTCGCGAGCCAGCCAATCGTGAGTTGGGACATCATCGTCGCTCCTCTGGGAAAATCTACACCTGATACTATGGTATCGAGTCAAGTGTGCCAGAAAGTTCTCCGTTGAAACCGTCTCAGATTGGGGGGAGCTTACGGGTAGAGATAAGAACTACAACACCACGGCGTTTGTGGCTACGTTGCAGGTCCGACAGGTAACACACTGTAGCGCCCAGCACACGACGCAGCGGACAAGTGCCATTGACGGCCAGACCACGCGACACCCCACTACGCCGCCAGTCAACGGACACATAACCTGGTAGAACGAGGCGTTCGACCGATTAAAGACAGTGGGATTACTGCGGAAGGTCACCCTTCGTGGGGCGAAGCGAGTCGGCTGGTTCTTTACCTGCTCGGCAGTGGCGCATAACCTGGTGCGGATACGGTTCGCATTGATATTTTGATCTTTTCGCCCTTTTAAAGCGAAGGTCCTGGGTTCGAGTCCCAGTCGGCTCCCCGGACCTCACGAACCCGGGCACTGGAGGGAAACGCGAGGGATGACACG
>ERZ1292640.3127-Hain-H43-02um-R1-3127-length-13010-cov-5_pt1 | contig 13010 bp, 12 predicted proteins | sample MGYA00564404_ERZ1292640 | MGnify/ENA primary metagenome ERZ1292640 (study PRJEB36523, sample SAMEA6512636) | groundwater metagenome | collected 2019-01-08 | study: AquaDiva: Metagenomics assemblies of 32 groundwater samples
CATATTTAATTGTATGCATATCTAACATAAAATTAGCTAACGCCCTCTCTAATCTTGCTAGACCAGATTTTAATGTAACGAATCTACTACCAGAAATTTTAGCTGTTTGCTCAAAATCCATCATTCCAAGATTCTCACCTAATTCAAAATGAGTCTTTGGAGTAAAGTCAAATTTAGGAATAGAACCCCATTTTCTAATTTCAATATTATCTTTCTCATCTTTCCCTAAAGGAACTTCTTCTGCTGGAATATTAGGTAAAGTAGCTAAAATATTATCAAGCTCAACTTCTTCATTTAATTGAGTTTCTAGTTGAACAAGCTTATCCTTTATATGATTTGCATCGCGCCTTACTTCTTTTAGTTCAGGATGATTAGGATTAGAACATTTTGCAATAATCGCTGCCTTCTCTTTTTTAGCAGCATTTAATCTCTGAATCAAAGTTACTAACTGTCTTTTTGACTCATCTAGAGCAAGAATGTTCTGTGAACTAGAGTGAAGCCCCCTCTTTTTTAACGCTTCATCAAATTCACTTGGATTTTCTCTTATCCATTTAATATCATGCATTTTTATTCACTTCCTTTATATTTACGAATTACAAAAATTGATAATTCATAAAGAATTATCATTGGTAAAGCAAGCCCTATTTGACTTATCGCATCAGGAGGAGTTAGTATGGCAGCTAGTATAAAAATTATTACTATAGAAAACTTTCTTTTTTCTATCAATGATTCAGCGGTGACTAAACCAATTCTAGCTAATAATATCAAAAAAACTGGCAGCTGAAATGCTATACCAAATGCTATCATCATGTTTATTGTAATATTTAAATATTCACTTACCTTAGCCTCTAAACGCATGGGTAAAACGCCCACCTGTTCAAAGCTTAAAAAAAACTTCCAGGCTAACGGAAAAATTACATAATAAACAAAGATTGCTCCTAATATGAATAATATAGGAGAAACTATTAAAAAAGGCAAGATAGATCTTTTTTCATATTTATACAAACCAGGCGCAATAAATATATATGTTTGACAAATAAAAAATGGAATTGTTATGGCTAGGGCCAAATAGTAAGCCAATTTTATATAGCTAAAAAAAATCTCTGTTAGATTTGTGTAAATCATCTGCCTATCAGGCCTGTCCCATTTTATAATTAATGGCTCTAACAGAAACTTATAAATATCTTCTGCAAAATAATAAGAAACAGCAAAGCTTAAGCTGAATATGATACTTGTATATATCAAACGAAGCTTCAGCTCATCTAAATGCTTAGCAAAACTAATTTTTTTCATTTTTACTGTCTTTTATATCGGGAGTAATATCGTCAAGATCATACGTGATTTGCTCATTTCCTTCTAAGTCAATGATTTTTCTCCCTTCTTGATCAAGATTATCAAAAATTTTCTTTACTTCATCAACCATTTCATTTGAGAATCTAATGAACTTTTTTAGGGCTTTAATCACTTTAGAAATATCTTTAATATCAAGAACAATACAAGCAACTATTATGATTACTATGATCTCTGAAAAACCAATATCAAACATTATTTTTCTATTTGAAGAGTTTTTTCTATCTCATTTGCCATATTCTTTGGAGTAACCTCAGCAGAAAATTGAGTTATAAGAGAGCCTTCAGGATTTAGTAAATATACAAAAGATGAATGATCCACATAATAATCATTTGAATCTTTATCTCCATCTGCTTTTGCATAATAAACCTTGAGTGAAGTAACAAGCTTATCAAGCTCATCTTTTTCTCCGCTAACAGCCTTAATATTAGTACCAAAATTTGAGATAAACCTAGTTAAGTTTTCATTACTATCTCTTTCAGGATCAATAGAAACAAAAATAAATTGTAAGTTATCTTTACTTCCTATAGCTTCTGATGCTTCTTGCATTTTACTCAAAGTTGCAGGGCATATATCAGGACAATTGGCAAAGCCAAAATAAATGATACTATATTTTCCTTTTAAACTTTCAAAAGTAAAATCTTCTCCTGTTGAATAAGTTAATTTAAAGCTATCATCGGCTTTTATATTTAAAGAAGTAACATTAATCACATCAGATACGGGTTTTGGCTTTTCTCCTGGATCTAAAGTTTTAATAAAATATAACGAGACTATAATTAAGGCTAGACTGATTGCCACCATAAAACCAAGCATTTTTTTACTCATATTAACCTCTTTCTTTAAGTTAGATTCTCTGTCATTCTAATATTTTACTTAGCTTTATTCAAGAGCTAGTTAATATTAATGTAATTCATGCAATGTTCTTATCTTTGTATTTTTTGAAAAATCGTCAGAAATGTATTTTTCTTATCAAGATTAAATATATTTAGAAGTCTAATATTTTCATGTAGTTCATTATATAAATTAAGCCATTGTTCGACGGTTTTTCTTTGCGCTAATTCTGGTAAGAAATCTTTTTCTAATTCACTCAGCTTAATAAAATTTAGCTTAGCGCATCTATTTATAATATAAGAAAGCAAATCAATTACCAACTCCCATTCGTCTTGGCGTTTTGCTATTTTATCAGAAAATTTATTTATCTCTGCAATGTTATTTGTTTTTAATAACATTAAAAGATTTTCATATAATTTAATTACATCACCTTGCTTAGACTTTTTTAACGAACCAGCTGCAAAATCTTCCATTACATTATTTCCACTTATGGCACTGATTTCTTTGTTAGATAAAGGAAAAAACTTTATCATTCGGCAACGTGATTTGATAGTGCGCAATAATTTACTAGGGGAATGGCAAACTAAAAATAAATAAGTATTTTTTGTTGGTTCTTCAAGGATTTTTAAAAGAGCATTAGAAGCATTAACATTCAAATCATCAGCTGAGTCTATTATAATAAATTTTTTATCACATTCCATTGGGGTAAGCATTAAAAACTCAAGTGCTTCCCTTATTTTATCTATAGAAATCTCTTGTTTTTCTTCTTTTGTAATATACAAAAAATCAAGAAAATTATTATTATCTATTCTTTCAGATAGTATCTCATTTGCATTTAAAATATATTTAATATATTCTTTTGCCACTAAAGCTTTACCAATACCTTGTATACCAGCAAAAATATATGCATGCGCCATATGACCAGTTAAATAATCATTAACTAAATTATGCCAAGCTTGCGGGTTGCCAATAAGATTAAAATTAGACATAAATGAAACTAGATAACTACACTCAAGAATTAATAAAAGATAATATAAAACTAGATGAAGCTCAAGAAGATATACTTGTATCCTTAGTGAATTTTAATCAAAGAATAGAACAATTTTATAAAAAAACTATTTTTGGGTCCAAAACCTCACCTAATGGAGCGTATTTACACGGCTCTGTAGGCACCGGTAAAACAATGCTAATGGATCTATTCTACGAACAACTAAAAATAAATAAAAAACACAAAATTCATTATCATGCTTTTATTACCGAAATTCACGAATATTTACATAAATTAAAAAACTCTCCAAAACTTAAGAAGAAAACCGATCTTTTAAAACTAGCAGCTGAATATATAGCTAAGCAATATCAAGTTATCTATCTTGATGAATTACAAATCAATGATATAGCAGATGCTATGGTAGTTGGGCAATTATTCCAAGAATTGTTAAAACAAAATATCATCATATTAGTCACCTCTAATTTTGCCCCAGAAGATCTTTATCAAGATGGGCTGCAAAGAGAATCTTTTCTTCCCTTTATCAATCTAATTAAAGATAAATTTGAAGTTTTAAAATTAAAATCAAAATATGACTATCGAAGAAATAAGATCAAATCTCTGGAAACAACATATTATATTTATAATGAACCCATGGATTCTCAGAAATTCATATTAGAAAGCTTTTTAAAACTTACTAATAATAGCGTTCCAGAAAATAAACTAATAACTATAAATTCAAGAGAATTAATCTGCCCTATCACAGCGCAGGACTGTAGCGTATTTAGCTTTGACCAACTCTGCAGAGGCCCAATGTCAGCTAGTGATTATAGAGAAGTATGCCAAGAATTTAATATAATTATTATTAGCGAAATTCCTGAACTATCATCAGATGAACATAATGAAGCAAGAAGATTTATTAATTTAATTGATACAATTTATGAGTATAAAAAAACTTTGATATGTAGCGCAAGAACTGATATAGAATCTATATATAAATCAGGAAAATGGCATTTTGAATTTCTAAGAACTATGTCTAGACTACATGAAATGCAATCCAAAGAATATATTGAAAAAATAATAAAGTAATGAATCTTGACATATATTTAGTTAGCCCAAGGGGCTTTTGTGCCGGTGTTGAACGAGCTATAAGTATTGTAGAAAAAGCTCTTGAGAAATATGGTGCCCCCATTTACGTGCGTCATGAAATAGTCCATAATAAAATTGTAGTTGAGAATCTTCGTAAAAAAGGCGCAGTTTTCGTGAAGGAAGTTAATGAGGTTCCAGAGAATTCAATAATAATATTTAGCGCTCATGGAGTTTCAGAAAAAATAGAAGATTTAGCAAAAGACTATAATCTTAAAATATTAGATGCAACCTGCCCTTTAGTAACTAAAGTACATTTAGAAGCGCAAAGACATGAGAAGAAAGGAAAAAAAATTATTTTAATCGGGCATGCTGGACACCCTGAAGTAGAGGGAACATCGGGCAGAGTAAAATCTTCAGTAACTCTAATATCTTCAAGAGAAGATATAGATAAACTAAATTTTAAAGCAGATGAAGAGCTAGCTTATGTAACTCAAACAACTTTAAGCCTAGATGATACTAAAAATATAATAGAAAAACTTAAAGAGAGATTTCCACAAATTGAAGGTCCAGATACAAAAAATATATGCTATGCAACTCAAAATAGACAAAATGCCGCTAAAGAAATGGCAAGGATTGTTGATTTGATTTTAGTAATAGGAGCTCAAAATAGCTCAAACTCAAATAGGTTAAAAGATATTGGTCTTGAACTTGGAAGAAGGTCTTATTTAATTAATAGCTTCCAAGACATTAACTTGGAATGGTTCAATAAAATAAATAAAGTGGGTATAACTGCCGGAGCATCAGCCCCTGAATCTCTTGTAATAGAGGCGGTAGATTTCTTAAGTACAAAATTTAGAACCACAATACATAAACTAGATTTAATTGAGGAAAATATTAAATTTAATATACCATTAGAACTTCGTTAGCTATTTCATAAAAATCAATCTATATAAACTAATTCAAGTTCAATAGTTGGAGATTTACCGACTTCTTTTTTTAGAACTTTACGGATAGCAGAACGAGCAGCATTTTCAATAACATCACTTCTCTGTCTTCTATTTGAATTTACTTCAAGAAGAGAGGAAAAGGCTTTATGTATTTCTTTGGCAATAGCATCAAAAATAACCTTATCATCTTCTTGATCAAGAGCTCCAGGGGCTTTTATAATTGGCGGCATTATGATCTGATTTTTATGATTCAGAATCAAAACTGCGAAAATAACACCAGACTCCTTCATTCTTCTACGCATTTTTAAGATGCTGGAGTTTCCAGGAAGTAAGAAATTACCATCAATTCCTAAATATCCGGATTCCACTTTACCTATAATCTCAGTTTTCTCCTGAGAAAGCATTACAACATCCCCATTCTTAACTTGAAGAGATTGACTAACGCCCCATTCTAGAGCAAGCTTTGCATGCTCATGTATATGCATTAATTCTCCATGCACTGGAATGGCAACTTTTGGACGAACAAGCTCATACATTCTTTTAAGTTCAGTTTGAGAAGGATGACCTGAAACATGAACAAAATGATCTTTTTCAGTTAGAACCTCAACCCCTTGCTCAACTAATTGATTTAACAATCTAAATATAGATTTTTCATTACCAGGAATAATTTTTGATGAAAAAATAACTGTATCCCCAGGAGAAAGCCTTAAATCAGGATGAGTTTTATTTACCATTTTAGTAGTGGCAGCCATTGGCTCACCTTGACACCCAGTTGAAATAACAAGTAATTTCTCTCTTGCTATTTTACCAACTTCATTTGGTTTATATATTTGAGGTAAGTCTAATAAATATCCACTTGCTTGAGCTGCCTCTAATATTCTCCACAAACTTCTACCAGCCATTACGATTTTACGACCAGCTGCTTCACCTGCTTTTATTATAGTCTCAATTCTTGCAACGTTAGAAGCAAAAGTTGTAACCACTGCAAGCTTCTTACATGCCTTTACCAGCTCTACTAAACTCTTTCTTAAATCCCCTTCTGATCCTGAATGAGTATCATTAAACACATTGGTTGAATCACCAATTAAAGCCAGAACTCCTTCGTCACCTATCTTCTTTAAGGAATCAAAATCCGTCTTGAGCCCTACTAGAGGATCTGGATCAAACTTCCAGTCCCCGGTATGAAATACATTCCCAACCTCTGTACGAATCATTAAGGCTTGCATTTCAGGTGTTGAGTGAGTTATAGGCACAGTCTCAATTGAGAAAGGACCAATCTCAAATATTTTCTTCTCTTCAATTTCAATTATTTTAATTTCATTTGCAAATGCTGTTTCTTTAAGCTTTGCTCTTAAGAAATTTGCAGTGAATTTAGTAGCGTAAATTGGACAACGCAGTTCTCTCCATAAATATTGGACAGCACCTAAATGGTCTTCATGAGCGTGAGTTAAAACAATTCCTAAAACATTTTCTCTCTGTTTGCTTATATAATTTATTTCTGCAACAATTAAATCTATTCCTGGATAATAATCATCTGCAAAGCCAGCTCCTAAATCAGCTATCAACCATTTTCCCTGATACTGGTATAAATTGACATTCATACCAATTTCTCCAGCACCGCCAAGAGGTATAAAAATTAAATCCTTTTTATGTTTTTTAATATCAAAACTCATTATTTCCCCTCTAGTGTAGCTAATACTTCATTTAATTTAGCTACGTTTATTTGTCTTAGTAAATTATTCAATTCTTGTTTCGCTGTAATATGCGACAAGCTCAAGTTTATATCAGTGATACCAGGCTTAATATCCAGTAAAGTCAAACCATGTAAAAAAAGTTCACGATAAATCACTCTCTCATTAAAACCCATGGCTACTCTAAATCCAAGTCTACTTGAAAGTCTTTCCAAAACATCAGACATTTTCTGCTTATTTTTTGCATCAATAGAGCTTACACGATTTCTAATAACTAACCAATTAATTTCACCCTGCTCTCTTTTGGCTTTCTGCATTTTTTGTTCCCAGATTGCCTGCGAATAAAAACTTGGACGAATAATTTTTAAACTATCAGCTTCTATCTGGGCAATTACATCTAAATCTAAAAAACTATCATTTATTGGTGTTATTATACTATCCGCTTTAGAATGAGCGAAGCTTGAAAGCGGAGTATTGCTTCCTGGTGTATCAATTAAAAGAAAATCGCTGTTTTCTAATTCTTTTTCTATAAAATTATTTAACTTCTCAATATCATCTTCGTGATCCGCAGTAGCATCCAATGTAAAATGTTTTGGCGAATATAAATTTAAGTTATGCTTTGCTGAATAAGTATTTCTATTTTCTAAATAACGAGATAATGATTTTTGCCTGCAATCCACATCTATAGAAGAAACTTTAAATCCTAAATGAAGCAAACTAGTAATTAAATGCATCGAAGTAGTGGTTTTACCAGCCCCACCTTTTTCATTACCAATTACTATTATATGCGCTTTAGACATAGAGTATATACCTCATAAATGAAAAACTATGGACGAAAGTCAAAATGAAAAAGTGCAAGGATTCTTTAAATACGAGCAGCGCAATTGACTCTAGCCTCAATGAGCATGCGCAGGATTTAATAGAGACGTAGCAATTTTTCATTTTCACTGAGTACATACACATTCTATACAAATCATTTTCTCACTAAGCGCTGATCTACGAAGATCATCCGTATCTAAATGCTTCTCACATTTTCCGCATTGAAGATCTTGATCGCTGACTAATTGCTTATTTAATGCAACCCTATCATCAAACACAAAGCAACTTCCATGCCATGCTTTTGCTTCAGTATCTTCAAAATACTTTAAGATTCCACCTTCTAAATGATAAACATTCTTAAAGCCCTTGGCTTTAAGAAAAGCAGTGGATTTTTCACATCTAACACCACCTGTACAAAACATAGCAATTTTTTGCTCTTTTGAAACTTCATCTAAGTTATCTTTCACCCATTTTGGAAATTGTCTAAATGTAGCGGTTTTAGGGTCGATGGCATTATCAAAACTTCCAATTAAAGTTTCATATTTATTTCTAGTATCAATTACAATAACATCTTCTCTAGATATAAAATCATCCCAATCTTTTGGAGATATATATTCACCTTTTAGATTTTCAACGTCCAAATCTTCAACGCCTAAAGCAACTATCTCTTTCTTTAGATTAACTTTCATTTTTTGAAATGGTTGATTCTCATGAAAGCTTTCTTTATAAACTAAATCTGTTATACCAAAATCATCTCTTAAATATATATAAAGCTTATCAATCCCATCTCTTGTTCCAGAGATTGTTGAATTCACCCCTTCTCTAGCAACTAAAATAGTGCCTTTTAGGCCATTATCTTTACAGAAATTTAGCAAGGGTTCTTTTAAAGATTCATAGTTAGGTAAATTTATAAAATGGTAAAAAGTTGTAATAATAACTTGATTCATAATATTTATATTTATACTATTGTTAAATAAGACTATCATAACCAGCTATTCTAATTTGTCTATAAAATAATGTCTAAGAATAAAACTTGCTATATATGCCAAAGCTGCGGCTCCATCCATCCAAAATGGTCTGGTAAATGTGAAGATTGTGGTGAATGGAACTGCCTACAAGAAGAGGTAGTTAATAAATCATCACTTGACAAACCCTCAGCTGTAAATAGTAATTTATCTTTTCATAGTCTTTGTGCGGATATAAATGAATATAGCAGAATTCCAACAAGTGTATCTGAATTAGATAGGGTTCTTGGTGGTGGTTTGGTTAGAGGCTCTGCTATTTTAATAGGTGGAGACCCTGGAATAGGTAAGTCTACATTACTTCTTCAGCTAGTTTCGAAATTAAGTGCTAATAATTTAAATTGCGCTTATGTTTCCGGAGAAGAATCTACAGAACAGATTAAGTTAAGAGCTAGAAGACTTGGGCTTTCCGAATCTCCTGTGAAATTACTATCAGCTACTAATATTAATGATATTATGGCCCTCCTAGGCCAAGATAGTAAAATAGATTTAGTTGTTATAGATTCTATTCAAACTATGTATACAAATGAACTTAATTCCGCGCCAGGAACGGTTTCACAAGTTAAAGCAGCTTCCCATGAAATTGTAAATTATGCAAAATCTAAAGGAGTGATAGTTTTAATTGTTGGTCATGTCACTAAAGATGGCCAACTTGCAGGACCTAAAGTTTTAGAACATATGGTAGATACTGTTCTTTATTTTGAAGGCGAGAGAGGGCATCATTTCCGGATTTTAAGAGCTGTAAAAAATAGATTTGGCGGAATCAATGAAATTGGCGTATTTGAAATGCATGAACTCGGCCTTAAAGAAGTTCCCAATCCATCTGAACTATTCTTATCCCCTTCTGAACGTAGAGTTAGTGGCTCAAGTGTATTTGCAGGAATTGAAGGAACGCGCCCGGTGCTAGTCGAAATCCAAGGGCTTATAGCTCCCTCCTTTATTCCCACCCCAAGAAGATCAGTTGTAGGTTGGGATTTAAACAGACTTTCAATGATTATAGCGGTTTTAGGTGTAAGATATGGCTTAAGTCTATATGATAAAGAAGTATATTTAAATATTGTAGGTGGATTAAAGATCAATGAACCAGCAGCGGATCTAGCAGTTGCAACCGCCCTGCTCTCCTCATCTTCAAACACTCCAAGTATTGAGAATTCTATAATATTTGGTGAAATTGGTTTATCTGGAGAAATTAGAAAAGTAAGCCATGCAGAAACAAGACTTAAAGAAGCTCTTAAACTTGGATTTACTTCCGCTATAGTCCCTTTTGGAACAAAGTTCACCGATAGCAAAATGCAACTTTATGAAATTGGACATATAAAACAACTCTCCGATTTCTTCAGTAAAAGAAAAAATTAATGAATGACATCAGGTTAGAACAAAGTGAAGATAAAAGTCTATTTCTCGCAATACAACTCATGGTAGATAATAAATATTACTTGACACAATTATATGGCGAGTGCTAAATTTTAATTTTGATACAAACAAAGGAGTATAAAGAGTGAGGTTGTCTCTATGCTCCATAACGAAGATCCTTATTATTTTCTTAATGAATCTATATTTAATTGTTCATCTATAAGCGCAACTAGTAATTCTACTAAAATTAAGTTTTATACTTTAACAAGGGAATCCACATAATTCCAATGACAGATAACATTAAAGCTTGGATGGAAAAGTGCGTTCGTGAATCACTAGGTCTGTGCCACGACGCTGTAGTAAATATCTTGAGCGCAGTTAGGGAAGAAAAAGACTTAGCGGGGATATTGAGAAAATTCCCCAATTTTAGAGAGGCGTGCGATTTTAGCAGCGATAATCTTGAACTCAATCAGGATTTATTTCAAGCTTTTGAGGTTATGCATAATAACGGTGAACCAGTACCTAAAGGATTTCTTGCTTTAGTAAAACAGAGAGAAAGAGAGAAAGTTATAAAAGAGCAACATGAAGAGCTCAAACAAAATTCCGAGAATTTTAAGCAACAAACAATCAATCAAATATCAGTTCTAACAGAGTTAAATAAACAGCTTACTGATCAAAATAGTGACTACAAAGCTAAGCTTGAGACTACTGAAGCAAGCTTCAAAAATGCTATATCTGAGTTCGATAGCTTTAGAAAGCAGCTTTGTGATGCTGGTGTTTTTTGTGCAAAAATTATAGGTGAGAACTCACAAGAAGAGAATGAGGAATTTTAATAATTATTTTTGGGCAGAAATATTATGTCAAATAACAATATAGCATTAACCGGTTTATCAAATGAACTTGCGGCAACTGGATATGATCCATTTACTGAATTTTATATTAAATATCCTTTATTTATTGCGAATGAGAGGCTTTCACCAAGTTTTAAGCAAGTTGATAGTTTCCAAGATTTAGCTTATTTCCTAAATAATATATATCAAGAGTCTATACTCAATCAAAATATTTTGAATATTTCTTTTACATATAATGAAGAATTATTCAATCAGACCTACTTATATCTGAAGAAATTGGGTATTATTGCCAGTTTAGATCAACAAAATCAGGCTTTACTTCTTAAGTATAACTCAAGCATTGAAGATAAAACAGATAATAAAGATATTTTATGCTTTTCAGGCAAAGTTATTCTTAAGAGCAATTTGCATCTAGCTGCACAACTTATAATTTTAGATAATTTTGAGATTATAGACGATAATCCTAATCATTATAGAATAGTAGTTAAAAATGACCAAAACAATAAATCATATCAATTATATTTACAAAATGTGATATTGCCTAGAAATTTGATTCTAGAGCTTCGGCAGATTAATAATCTGTGGGTGAGTGGTATTGTTACAGTAGGCCAAATTGAATTTCTTGGTATAAATAAAAATATTAGTGCTTTAGAATATTGTGATCTTAATATTGAAAAGGATACAGAATTAAACATATTTCACGAATTAAAGCTTACAGATGTAAACTGCCTTAATAATGCAGGCAAATTAAACGCAAATTCAACTTTTGTTAGTTATAATAGCGACCATGCTGAGATGTATTTACTTGAAAATAGTTATTTTATAAGCACAAGCAGTATGATAATCGCTCATAGTAAAAATTTAACAATCTTTCAATATGGTATATTAGGGGCGAATAGATTTCATATTATAACATCTGGTAATTTTTATAACCGCGGAGAAATTATATTTGGCAATAACGCATATAATACTCCTCATAAAATGATGGTAAGTGGTTTTTTTAACTATCGTGAAGGGAGCATTATCTCTAATTCGTTAGAGAGTTCTGATTTACAAATTTATACTAGATCGTCTTCTGGTAGTCTTGGTACAATGTCAGCAATAAATCTTTCTTTTAGCGCTTTATCCAAAGGGTTAAACGATGGTATTTTTTATAATGATGGAAATATTACAGTTGTAAAGAATTTTGATTTTCGAGATAAATCTTTTTTCTTAAATGATAAGAATGGTAATATTATCTCTCAGAATAAACTTAGGGTTAAACTTGTTAATGATATTGTTCATATCTATTATTCTGGCTCTATATTAAGTAGAGGCGGGATAATAGAAGCTATTGACGCAAACTTAGATGTTAACACTCTATTAGTTAAGAATACGCATTTATTTTTAAACAATGCAACAACTTCCGCGAAAGCCTTTGTTTTAGATGCTGGTTCCATTATTCTATCTAACATTAGCAGCTCAAGCAATACTTCATTTCTTTTTATGAACCAAGACAATAATACCTTAGCTTATATTCGGACTCTTACTCATTCTACTTCTGATACAATTTTAATCTCCGATATGAAACATGGGAATGAATTACATGGTAATTTTATGTTACCTGGAAGTAATAATACTGCTAAATTAACAGCAAATATGGCAACTTCTGCCATTACAAACTTAGTACCAAGTGATACAGGAAGCCGTATCCAGTTTGTTGGTAATTGGTCGTTTAATAATGGATATATAGGGACTAATCAGGGCTTATTTTTAAGCCATAACATAAAAGTAAATCTAACTGATTTGATAAGTTTTAAGAATTTAACAATGAATAAAAACTCTCTATTAGCTGTGGATAATTATGGCGATGTTTATGTAAGAAATTTATGGACAGATAATGCACAAATTACTTCATTTGGTAACATTACAGTAAATGAACGAATAAATGCTTTTGATAAACTAACCTTAGAAGGCAACGTAGCTATTCCAGCAATTGAAAATACCGTGCATCTTGTTTTAAGTGATACTAAATTAACAGTTAACGGCGATGTGTTCAATCAAGCTATTATTGAGGTTATTGGTAATACATT
>ERZ1292640.913-Hain-H43-02um-R1-913-length-24490-cov-5_pt4 | contig 13009 bp, 10 predicted proteins | sample MGYA00564404_ERZ1292640 | MGnify/ENA primary metagenome ERZ1292640 (study PRJEB36523, sample SAMEA6512636) | groundwater metagenome | collected 2019-01-08 | study: AquaDiva: Metagenomics assemblies of 32 groundwater samples
CTATACTGAAAGGATGCCTTCGCCCGTCCGGACCCCGCAGGGCGTCGCCAACCCGCTCAGGCGCAACGTCGCCATCATCGCGCACGTCGATCACGGCAAGACGACGCTCGTGGACGGGTTGCTGTATCAGAGCGGCACCTTCCGCGCCAACGAGCGGGTGGCCGAGCGCGCCATGGACAGCTTGGACCTCGAGCGCGAGCGCGGCATCACGATCCTCGCGAAGAACACCGCGGTCCACTACGGCGACCTCCTCATCAATATCGTCGATACGCCGGGCCACGCTGATTTCGGCGGCGAGGTCGAGCGCACGTTGTCGATGGTGGACGGCGTCATGCTGCTCGTCGATGCCTCCGAAGGTCCCCTCCCGCAGACGCGCTTCGTCCTGCGGAAGGCGCTCGAGCGCCGGCTGCCGCCCATCGTCGTGGTGAACAAGATCGATCGCGCGGACGCGCGGCCCCAGGAAGTGCTCAACGAGATCTACGACCTCTTCATCGACCTCGACGCCACGGAGGAGCAGCTCGACTTTCCGGTGCTCTACACGAACGCCAAGGCCGGCACAGCGAGCACGAATCCGGCGATCGCGGGCACCGATCTCCGGCCGCTTTTCGATGCCATCGCGGCGCACGTGCCGCCGCCGCGCGGCAACCCCGACGCGCCCCTGCAGATTCTCGTGGCCAATCTGGATTCGAGCGACTACCTCGGACGCATTGCGGTGGGACGGGTGTTCAACGGGCGGGTCAGGCTCGGCGACGCGATCGCCGTCTGCAAGCTCGACTCGCAGGCGATCGAGACGCGCGTGACGAAGCTTCTCGCGTTCGACGGACTCAAGCGCGTGGACATCCAGGAGGCCGCCGCCGGCGACATCGTCTGTCTGGCCGGCATCGAGGACATCATGATCGGCGAGACGATCGCCGACCCGGAACAGCGGATCCCGATCCCGACCATCGCGGTGGACGAACCCACCGTCTCGACGATCTTCGGCGTCAACACCTCGCCCATGGCCGGGCGCGAGGGGCAGTACGTCACGTCGCGCAACCTGCGGGACCGGCTCGCGAAGGAGCTGGTCGGCAACGTCTCGATCCGCGTCGAGGACACCGATTCGCCGGAGCAGGTGAAGGTCGTCGGGCGCGGCGAGCTGCAGCTCTCGATCCTCATCGAGATGATGCGGCGCGAAGGCTTCGAGCTGCAGGTCTCACGGCCGGACATCGTCACCAAGACGATCGACGGTGAGACGGTCGAACCGGTGGAGGAGCTGATCATCGACGTGCCGGAGGAGTTCCAGGGCGTGGTGATCGCGCAGCTCGGCACGCGACGCGGCATCATGACGAAGATGGTCAACCACGGCAGCGGACGCGTGCGCCTCGAGTTCCGCATTCCCACGCGCGGGCTGATCGGGTTCAGATCGCAGTTCCTCACCGACACGAAGGGCACCGGCATCATGAACCACCTGTTCGCCGGATGGGAGCCGTGGCACGGCGCGATTCCGGCGCGGGCGACCGGTGCGCTCGTGGCCGATCGCCAGGGTCCGACCACCGCTTACGCGATCTACAACCTGCAGGAGCGCGGCAAGATTTTCGTCGAGCCGGGAACCGAGGTGTACGAAGGCATGATCGTCGGCGAGAACGCGCGCGCGAACGATCTCGACGTCAACGTGACGAAGGAGAAGAAGCAGACCAACATGCGCGCCTCGACCGCGGACGAGGCGATCCGGCTCATTCCGCCGCGCAAGCTCGGCCTCGAGCAGGCCATCGAGTTCATCAACGACGATGAGCTGGTGGAGGTGACGCCGAAGAGCATCCGGCTGCGCAAGCGGGTGCTCGCGGCGAACATGCGCCCGAAGCGGCAGGCGTAGTCGGGGCAGCAAACGTAGTGTCCGGCTTCCCTGGCCCGAGCCCAGTCGAGGGCAGCCGGACCTGACACGGTCCGCCTAAAGGCGGACACTACTTCATCGTGCGATGAGCGTTCCGTCCGGCGAGATGGTCTGGGCGCGCACGGGCAGGTCGCTCATCTTCTCGGGCTCACCGCCCTCGATCGGCACGCGCCACACGAGCTGCTTCCCGTCGGGCGCCAGGACGCTGTACACGACGAACGTCCCGTCGCCGGCGCAGACTGGTTGAACCGACAGGTCGCCCTTCGAACGCTGCACGGGGTTACCGCCATCGATGTCCATCCGCCAGACCTGCGGCGTTCCCGATCGCGTCGACGTGAATGCGACGAAGCGCCCGTCGGGCGTCACGGTGGGCTGGATATCCATGGCCGGATCGACCGTGAGCTGCTTCTGGTTCCCGCCGTCGGCATCCATGATCCAGACGTCCAGGTTCCCGGTGGATCGTGACGATGTTCTGGTGGTTGAGGGCGGCGACCGCGCGGGCCTCGCGCTCGAATCGCTCGCGGCGCTCGGGGTCGGAGGCGACAGTTTTCGGGAACACCTTGAGCGCGACCTTGCGGTGCAGCCGCGTGTCTATGGACGTTCATGACGTCCTTTGAGTACGTCCGCTATTACATGGCGCTGCTGGTGGTCGCGTTCGTCCCAGGCGCCTTTCTCTTCTGGTTCGTGGTCCATCCGTTCGTGCCGTTCTGGCGGCGCGTGGGTTACGGCTGGGCCTATACGCTGGGCTTGACCGTGGTCACCGGCGTCGCCGTCACGCTCTTCGCGATGAGGGACGCGCTGCTCACCGTGGAGTTCGGGACGAGCGCCGTGACGGTTGCTGTCGGCGCGCCGCTCATTGTCTCGTCGTCGGTTCTCCGGCGGAAGTGGGGAAAACACCTGAGGCTGCGAACGTTGTGGGGGCTGCCCGAGCTGGCGCCGGAGCGGCACGAGAGCCGACTGCTCAGCGACGGCATCTACGCGCGGGTCCGGCACCCGCGCTATCTCGAGATGCTCCTCGGCGTCGCCGGCTGGGCGTTCGTGAGCAACTATCTCGCGGCGTACGCCGTGACCGTGTACACGATGGTGATGCTCGCGCTCCTGATTCCGCTCGAGGAGCGCGAGCTGGTGCAGCGCTTCGGGCCGGCGTACGAGGACTACCGCCGCCGCGTGCCCGCCTTGTTGCCCCGCCTCCGGCGCCGCGTCTACTGATCCTGCGCCTGCGCGTGGCGCACGTCGCGCGCCAACACCAAGAAGATGACGCCCTCGGCGATGTTCGTCGCGTGATCGCCGACGCGCTCCAGGTGCCGCGAGATGAGGATCAGATCGAGCGCGGGCTCGATCGTCGCCGGGCTCTGGAGCATGTAGGTGAGCAGCTCCCGGAACACCTGGTCCTTCAATCCGTCGAGGGTGTCGTCCCGTTGCAGCACAGACTGCGCGAGGGGCACGTCGCACCTGACGTAGGCGTCGAGCGCGTCGCGCAGCATGGCCTGCGCGATGTCGGCCATGCGCGGGATGTCGATGAGCGGTTTGACCGGCGGGTGCCGCAGGGACCGCCTCCCCGCCTCGGCGATGTTCACCGCCAGGTCGCCGACCCGCTCGAGATCCGTGTTGATCTTGACCGCCGCGAGGATGCTGCGCAGATCGACCGCCATCGGCTGCCTGAGCGCCAGCAGCTTGAAACAGCGGTCGTCGATCTCTTTGTGCAGCTCGTTGACCGGCTCGTCGCCCCTGAGGACGCCGTCGGCCAGCGCGCCGTCGCGCACGACGATCACGTTCATCGCCGCGCGCAGGCGTTCCTCGGCGAGGCCGCCCATCACGAGCAGGCGCGCCCGAAGCTGCGCCAGCTCCTCCTCGTAGTACCGGACGATGTGCTCGCTCGGTTGGGCAGGCATCGGCTCGACGTTACCCGCGCCGTGTTTCCTGGGCGTTGCGCACCCGTAAACTCCGCGTAAACCTCACCCCCTGGCGCGCACGCGGCGGCCCCTCACACATTTAACTCCAGCGTAACCGATTCGTCGAACCGGCGACACGAGCGTCCCGTACGCTCGGTGACGTTCTGCCCGCGGCGTGACTCTGCGCAGGACGAAACGAGGACAGCGACACTCATGCAGACTTCCACTCGATCGATCGCACGAGCCATCTTCACCGTCATGGTTGCGGCCGGCCTGGGCCTATTCGCCGGGGCCGACGCCCTTGCGCAGGGTTTCTACTACAAGGAACTCCGCAAGGACGACCGCATCTACGTCTTCAACATCGCGGCCGAGGCCGAGCGCTTCGAGAAGTCGGGCGAGCTGGGCCGCGCGCTCACCCGGCCGGGCGCCGGCCCCAACGGCGAGACGGTCGTGGGCGACAGCGAGCGCGCGCTGCAGCTCTTCTTCTTCAAGTACGGCATCTCGGAACCCGTGCCCGAGCCGCCGCAGCCGACGCAGCGCATCGAGTGGCGCGACGGCAAGACGCGCGTCACGACCGACAACGCCTACCTCGAGATGTCGAACCGCGTGCAGGTGCGCTACACGCACGAGCTTCCCGACGAGACCGTGCAGCTCGCGGGCACGGCCGCAAAGGGCGACTCGAGAGGCTCGTTCCGAATCCGCCGGGCGAAGTTCAAGCTCGAGGGCTGGTTCTGGAAGCCGAACAACCTGTCCTACGAGGTCCAGATGAACTGGCCCGCGGCGACCGGATCGAACGTCGGCGCGTTCCTCGAGGACGCCAACATCGGGTGGGACCCGGCCGGCAAGGGCAAGTTCCGCGTGCTCCTCGGGCAGTTCAAGGCGCCCTTCGGCCACCAGGAGCTCACCTCGTCCGGCAGCCAGAGCTTCGTCGACCGCTCCATCGTGTCGAACGAGTACGCGCGCGGCCGTGACACGGGCGTCGCCGTCCAGGGCGTGCTCTTCAGCAACAAGCTCGAGTACCGCGCCGGTGTCTTCAACGGCAACGGCCTGACGCGCACCGCCAACGACAACGACACCTTCCAGTACAACGCGCGTCTGATGTGGCAGCCCAACGGCAGTCAGCCGCTCGTGCAGCGCGCCTGGGTCAGCGGCCCGCTCTACTCGGAGGGCGACTTCGAGTCCACGACGACGCCCATTTACGCCTTCGGTCTCAACCTCGAACGCAACGATTTCCACAGGACGACGACCGGGAACGACACCAAGGCGACCGTCTTCGGGCTCGACGGCGTGTTCAAGTTCAAGGGGTTCTACGGCGCAACCGAGTACTACTGGCGCGAGCGGACGCCCGAGACGGGCAGCCCGTACGACGCCGACGGCTTCTTCGTGCAGGCGTCACAGATGCTGAACAAGTTCCGCACGTGGGAAGCGGCCTTGCGCTACGCCCAGCGGGATGTCAACGACACGATCGCCAACGACGACGTGTCCGAGATTCGCGGCGGCATCAGCTACTACTACCGGCGACACAGCCTGAAGTTCCAGGCCGACTTCGGTCAGGTCGAGACGCAGTTGGGGCCGGGGAAGGGCTCGCGCAAGGACAACGAGCTGCGCATGCAGGCGCAGTTCATCTTCTAGGATTCAGGGAGGACACACATGAAGCGAACACTCGCCGCCGCCGCGGCGCTCGCGGCCGTCGCCGGCATCGCGGCGCTGCGGGCGCAGGCGGTCACGGTCGATCCCGCGCTGCCGTCGTATCAGAAGGTCAGCGGCGTCTCGGGCAGCATCAACAGCGTCGGGTCGGACACGATGAACAACCTGATGACGCTGTGGGCCGAGACGTTCCGGAAGTACTACCCGAACGTGAAGATCCAGGTGGAAGGCAAGGGATCGTCCACGGCGCCTCCGGCGCTCATCGCCGGCACGTCGCAGTTCGGTCCGATGTCGCGCCAGATGCGCTCGACCGAGATCGACCAGTTCGAGCAGCGGCACGGCTACAAGCCGACCGAGGTGAAGACGTCCTACGACGCGCTCGCGGTCTACGTGAACAAGGACAACCCGATCAAGCAGCTCACGCTCGCCGAGGTCGAGGCCATCTTCAGCAAGAGCCGCAGGCGGGGCCACAAGGAAAACATCGCGACGTGGGGCCAACTCGGCCTGACCGGCGAGTGGGCGAGCCGCCCGCTCAGCCTCTACGGCCGCAATTCCGCGAGCGGCACCTACGGCTTCTTCAAGGAGCACACGCTCAAGAACGGCGATTACAAGGACACGGTGAAGGAGCAGCCCGGATCGGCGTCGGTCGTGCAGGGCGTGACTGAAGATCGGTACGCGATCGGCTACAGCGGCATCGGCTACCGCACGTCGGGCGTGCGTGCCGTCCCGCTCGCCGAGACCGGCAAAGGCCCCTACTCCGACGGCAACTATGAGGATGTGAAGAGCGGCAAGTATCCGCTCTGGCGCTTCCTCTATGTCTACATCAACAAGGCGCCGGGCACGCCGCTCGATCCGCTCGTGGCCGAGTTCGTGAAGCTGATCTACAGCAAGGAAGGGCAGGACGTCGTGGTCAAGGATGGCTACGATCCGCTGCCGGCCGAGATCGCCAAGCAGGAGCTGGCCAAGATCCTTCGGTGAGTGTCCCATCCACGACGGCGCCACCGGCGGCGGCGTCACGGTCGATCGTCCGCCAGCAGATGACGGCGGCGGCTCGCCGCATCACGCGCCTCAAGCGCGTGGATCGGGCCGCCGTCGGCTTCATCACGCTCGGCGGCGTCGGCATCATCGTCGCGGTCCTGGCGATCCTGATCTTCATCGCGGCCGAAGCACTGCCGCTCTTCGGCGCGCCGGAGGTGGCGCCGGCCGGATCCGTGACGCTCGCCGCGCGACAGCCGGGCGGCGAGGCGCCCGGGTTCGAGGCCTTTGGCGTGGACGAGTACCGGAAGTACGCGTTCGTGATCGAGCCGGACGCCCGCGTCGTGTTCTACCGGCTCGACACCGGCGCGAAGGCGCGCGAGTACCCGATTGCCGGCCTCGAAGGCGCGGTCGTGGTGTCGTCGTCGCGAAGCCTGCTCGGAAACTACGTCGCGGCGGGCACCAACGACGGACGGGTCGCGCTCTTGCAGGTGCACTTCACGCCGCAGTACGAGAACCAGACGCTCGCCGATCTCGCCACCGACGTGCGGCCGCGTAGGCTCGTTGAGCTCGACCCGTCGAAACGGCCCGTCCGCCAGGTGTCGTACGCAGAGCAGGAAGGGCAGACCTTCGTGGCCGGCGTGGTCGGCGGCGCGGAGATCGCGCTGTTCTGGACCGAGGCCGATGGCGCCGAGCACCGCGCCACGCTTCCGGTCGGCGCGCCCGAGTCGGTGACGCACGTCCGGATCGGCCGCAACGGCTCCGTGATCGCGGGCACCGATCGCGGACGGGTCTACCACTGGCAGCTCCTGCCCGAGTTGCGCCTGACCGACGTGTCGCCGGTGAGCGACCGGCCCATCACCGCGCTGGAGTGGGTGCTCGGCGGAAACTCGTTCGTCGCCGGCACAAAACGCGGCGAGCTGAGCGGATGGTTCCGCGCGCCGGTGGGTGAGGGCGGCGAATACGCGATGGTCCGGGCCCACACCTTCGACACGCAGCACAGCGCTGTCACGGCGATCGCCATGTCGTCGCGCGAGCGCAGCTTCGCGACGCTCGGCGCCGACGGGTCGATCGTGCTGCGTCATCAGACCTCCGAGCGCACGCTCATCGAGCTGCCCCTGAACGGCCCGGCGCGCCACCTGCTCATCACGCCGAAGAGCGACGGGATCGTCGCGCTCGGTGACGGACGGCTCGATCGCTACGACCTCAGCAACCCGCACCCCGAGGTGAGCTGGAAGATTCTCGTCGGCCGGGTCTGGTACGAGGGCTACGCCAAGCCCGAGTACGTGTGGCAGTCCACCGGCGCCACCGACGACTTCGAGCCCAAGTTCAGCCTCGTGCCGCTCGTCTTCGGCACCATCAAAGGCACGTCCTACGCGCTGCTGTTCGCGATCCCGCTGGCCGTGCTGGCGGCGCTGTACACCTCGCAGTTCGCGCACCCGGCGATTCGATCGAAGGTCAAGCCGGCGGTCGAGATCATGGCCGCGCTCCCGAGCGTCGTGATCGGCTTCCTCGCCGGTCTCTATCTGGCGTCGATCGTCGAGCGCCACCTGGTGGCCGTCTTGCTGATGTTCGTCCTGATGCCGATGGCGGGCACGGCCGGCGTGCTGCTGCAGCGGCTGCTGCCCGACACCCTGTCGCGCCGACTGCGCCTCGGCGCCGAGATCTTCGTGATCGTGCCCGCGCTCCTCGTCGCGGGCTGGCTCGCCGTCCAGCTCGGGCCGTGGGTGGAGACGTGGCTCTTCGGCGACGCCCGCACGTGGCTCGCCGAGACACTCGGCCTGACCTACGATCAGCGCAACTGCCTCGTGGTCGGCCTCGCCATGGGGTTCGCCGTGATCCCGATCATCTTCACGATCTCCGAAGACGCCTTCTCGAGCGTGCCGTCGAGTCTCACGGCGGCCTCGCTCGCGCTCGGCGCGAGCCGCTGGCAAACGGCGACACGCGTCGTGCTGCCGACGGCGAGCCCGGGCGTCTTCTCGGCCGTCATGATCGGCTTCGGCCGCGCCGTCGGCGAGACGATGATCGTGCTGATGGCGACCGGCAACACGCCGGTCATGGAGTGGTCGATCTTCAACGGCATCCGTACGCTCTCGGCGAACATCGCCGTCGAGATTCCCGAGGCCCCATACGGCGGCACGCTCTACCGCGTGCTCTTCCTGGCCGCAGCCCTCCTCTTCGTCATGACCTTCGCGTTGAACACCATCGCAGAGATCGTCCGGCAGCGGCTGCGCGACCGGTTTAAGGCCATCTGATGACGCGGTTCTCCGAACGCGGCGACGCGGCCATCTGGCTCACCGGCACCGGTCTGGGCATCTCGCTGCTCATGATTGCCGGGATGATCGCGATCATCCTCGTCAACGGCCTGGGCTTCTTCTGGCCCCGGCCGATCGAGCGCATCACGCTGGACGACGGCACCGTGCTGATGGGGGAGATCGTGGCGCGCGAGGGGATCCCCAGGCCCGGGACGTCCGATCACCTGCGGCAGTTCCGGATCCAGATGAAGCTCGGCAACCGCGACCTCAGCGGCGCGGATTTCCGGTGGATCGACGAGCGGGCCATCCTCAGGCGCGAGCGCCCGGAAGACGCGCTCTACATCGAACGCCGCGAGTACGGTCCCTTCATCGGCGCGGCCGCGCGCCTGACCGACGGCGAGCGCGAGGTGGCTTCGGGCAGCGAGGCGGTCTGGCAGGCACTCGCGCCGCTCGTGGCGAAGGCCGGACGCGACCGCGCGCGCATCCGCCGCCTCGAACGCGACGCGATCGGCGGCGTGAACTACCAGATCGAGCGTGAACGCCTGCGCCTCCGGGCGATCGAGCTGGAGTCCCGCCGGCGTCCGGACCGCGACTTCACGGCCGAGCGCGCCGCGATCGAACGGCGGACGGCCGCGCTCCAGGCGCGGTACGCCGATCTGGAGCAGGAGCTCGCGGGCGCCGTCGAGGAGGCCGCGCGGACGCGCGTCACGCTCGTCACGGCGGGTGGCGAGGAGAAGGAACTCGCGACGCTCGACATTTTCCGCGCGTGCCCGGCGAACCGGCTCACGACGGCCGGGCGCGCGCGGGTGTACGCGAGCCGGCTGTGGGAGTTCGTGTCGGGCGATCCGCGCGAGTCGAACACCGAGGGAGGGATCTTTCCGGCGATCTTCGGCACCGTGATGATGGTGCTCATCATGAGCGGGCTGGCCGTGCCGTTCGGCGTGCTGGCCGCGCTCTACCTGCGCGAGTACGCGAGGCAGGGCGTGCTCGTCCGGATGGTCCGCGTCGCGGTGAACAACCTCGCCGGCGTGCCGTCGATCGTGTTCGGCGTGTTCGGCCTCGGCTTCTTCGTGTACCTCGTCGGCGGCACGATCGATCAGGTGTTCTATGCGGAGCGCCTGCCGGCGCCGACCTTCGGGACCGGCGGCATCCTGTGGGCGTCACTCACGCTGGGCCTCCTCACGGTTCCGGTCGTCATCGTCGCGGCCGAGGAAGCGCTGGCCGCCGTGCCGCGATCGATGCGCGAGGCGTCGCTCGCGACCGGCGCGACGAAGTTTCAGACGATTCTCCGGGTGGTGCTGCCCGCCGCGGCCCCGGGGATCCTGACCGGGCTCATCCTCGCGATGGCCCGCGGGGCCGGTGAAGTCGCGCCGCTCATGATCACCGGCGTCGTGAAGCTCGCGCCCGACCTGCCGGTCGACGGCTTCTTCCCGTTTCTCCATCTCGATCGGAAGTTCATGCACCTCGGATTCCACATCTACGACGTCGGCTTCCAGAGCCCCAACGTCGAGGCGGCGAAGCCGATGGTGTACGCCACGTCAATCCTGCTGTTGCTGGTGGTCCTGCTGCTCAACCTGACCGCCATCATCGTCCGCAACCGCCTGCGGCGGAAGTACCAAACGTCCGCGTTCTAGGACGAGAGGCCATGGCCCACACCACCGCAGAATCCGAAGGCCCGCGCCTGCGCCTGCGAACCGACGTGGAGTTCGCCAGGCCCCGCCGCGGCCAGGCCGACGCCTCGCCGGCGGTCGAGCTGCGGGGCGTCAACCTGTTCTACGGCCGCAACCAGGCGCTCTTCGACATCTCGATGGACATCGGGGCGAAGCGCGTCACGGCGTTCATCGGGCCCTCGGGCTGCGGGAAGTCGACGCTCCTCAGATGTCTGAACCGCATGAACGACCTCATCGACGACGTGACGATCGAGGGGGCGATCCGGGTGCAGGGGCAGGACATCTACGCGCGCGGCGCCGACGTGATCGAGGTGCGGCGGAGGGTGGGCATGGTGTTCCAGAAGTCGAACCCGCTGCCCAAGTCGATTTACGAGAACGTGGTCTACGGACTGCGGATTGCCGGCATCCGGGCCAAGGCCGTGCTCGACGAGGCGTGCGAGCGCAGCCTGCGCGGCGCGGCGCTGTGGGACGAAGTGAAGGATCGGCTCCACCAGAGCGGCCTGTCGCTTTCGGGCGGGCAGCAGCAGCGCCTGTGCATCGCGCGGGCGATCGCGGTCGAGCCCGAGATCGTGCTGATGGACGAACCGTGCTCGGCGCTCGACCCGATCGCGACGTCGAAGATCGAAGAGCTGATCGACGAGATCAAGAGCACCTACACCCTCGTGATCGTGACGCACAACCTCCAGCAGGCCGCCCGCGTCTCCGACCGCACGGCCTTCTTCTGGCTCGGCCGGCTCGTGGAGTACAGCGACACGGCAGAGCTCTTTACCAAGCCGAAGGAAAAGCACACCGAGGACTACATCACCGGGCGCTTCGGATGAGTGACAAGAACGTTCGACAGTCGATCAGAATCTCCACCACGGGAACGTCGTCCCGGCTGGCGCGTGGCGCATGATGACCTGCGCGATCTCCTTCAGGCGCTCGGCTGACGATACCGGGCCGCTCCAGCAGTGCGGCTTCCCCTCGCCGTACATGAAGAACCCCTCGTAGTGCGGGTTCTCGGTCTTCTTCATCCACTCCTCGAGTTCTTTCGTGGAGTTGTTGAGGAAGTAGGTGTCGGCCGTGCCGGTGTAGAAGAACAGCTTGTCGATGAGCTTCGGGCCGACCGTGGGCCAGTTCTTCTCGAGGTAGTACTTGAGGTCGTAGTGTTCCTTCCAGTACTGCGCGACCGTCGGGTCGATCGCGCCCGTGCGCTTGTCGAAGAGCGGCTTGAAGTAGCCGTCCTCGCCGAGCGGGCCGTAGACGGCCGACCAGATGTCGAGCTGCTCGCCCGAGCGGCCCTTCGTGCCGTTGACCAGCTCGAAGTGGTTGCGCTGCTCCGACGTGTTGATCGCCTGGCCGTTCGTCGTGCGGCTGTTGATCGTCGGCACGCGCCGCCACTCGAACTCTTTGTAGAACGCGTTCTTGTCCGTGTAGATGTTGATGCCCTCGACGTCGCTGAACGTCACCGAGTCGGGGCAGTAGTTCCACGCGCCGCCGAAGAAGTCGGGGTGGAAGATCTGGAGCGCTGCCGCCTCCCATCCGCCGGTCGAGCCGCCCGACAGCACCCGTGCCCACGGCTCGCGGATGATCCGGAAGCGCTTCTCGACCTCCGGGATGAGCTCCTGCATGATCGCGTCGCCGTACGGGCCGACGTTCACCGAGTTCACCGCGTACGAGTCGTCGAAGTACGGGTTCGGGTGCTGGAACGTGACGGCGATGAAGCGCGGGAAGCCGTCGCTCAGCCACGCCTTCGAGAAGTCGTTCTGCTCGTTGAAGCCGTACGGCGGCACCAGCGAGAAGTGCCCCTGGACGTAGTTGACCGGATAGCTGATCGTCTCGCGGTCGTAGTCGCGCGGCAGCAGGACCACCGCGCCGAGATACACGGGGCGGCCCCAGAACTTCGTCAGCATCGGGCTCTGGAACTTGAACCGCCTGACGTACTTCGTGTCGGGCGGCACCTGCACCGGCGGGATCACCTGATCGGCGACGAGCGCGATGACGCCGCCCGCTTTCGGGTCGATCTTCACCTTTTGCGGCGTGCTGTACAGGTTGCCTGGTGAGCTCCGCCAGTGCTGGCCCTCCCACTGATCGTCGTGCATCCACACGACCTTGCCGTCGGCGCGCTTGAACTCCGAGTAGACGTTCACCATCGCCTGCACGAAGTACTCGCCGGGCGGGACGTCCTTCAGGCTCTCGACCGGCGTGCCCAGGTCGGTCTCGTCGATCGCGGCCGCCTGGCCTGGCGCCAGCTTCTCGACATCGCGGCCGAAAAACGGGACGCCCGTGCGGCCGACCTGCAGGCGAGGCTCGACCTTCTGCAGGCCGCCGCGGACGTTCACGTCCAGGGTGCGCGTGATCATCACGTAGACGCGGCCGGTGATCGGCTCGGCGTGCGCCGCGGCCGGGAAGGAGATCTCGACGCGCAGCTTCGGCGGCGCCTTCTTCTGCGCGTGAAGCGAAATCGTTGTGAGCGGCAGGGCCGCCACGAGCAGACTGCAGGCGGCCCCGGTCATCAATCGGGATGTCGCGGTCATGATAAGGGTCTCCGTCAGAACACGAACCGCACACCGACCTGCGCCACGCGGGCCGGCACCGTATTGGTCGGCTTGCTGAAATTCGCCGACCGCTCGTCGGCCAAGAGGAACCCGAACGCCGCGTCGGTGTTGAACAGGTTGAACCCGTCGGCGCTCAGCTCGAGCCGCATGTCGCCGCTGAACC
>ERZ1292640.3128-Hain-H43-02um-R1-3128-length-13007-cov-4_pt1 | contig 13007 bp, 10 predicted proteins | sample MGYA00564404_ERZ1292640 | MGnify/ENA primary metagenome ERZ1292640 (study PRJEB36523, sample SAMEA6512636) | groundwater metagenome | collected 2019-01-08 | study: AquaDiva: Metagenomics assemblies of 32 groundwater samples
AAATGACGAAGCAACTGACGCGCGTCTAATGCAAATTTCCGGGTACGGTCTGCAAGACGGAATGGTTTGTTCTGCCGGTGCTCTGTACGTTGAGAATTGGTCATTGTTCCTTGGTCATTGGTCATTCGCTTGCCTGTACTGCAGCGCCTCCGCTACATGCGGTGCGGTGATGTCCTTCTCCCCGGCCAAATCCGCGATGGTGCGGGCGACCTTGATGGTGCGGTGGTAGGCGCGCGCGGAGAGGCCGAGGCGCTGGGTCGCCTGGCTGAGCAGCTTCTGCGACGGGGCGTCCAGCGGGCACAGCTCGTCTATGTGCCGCACGCTCATCTCCTTGTTGGTGGAAATGGGGAGGCCCTTGAACCGCGCGCGCTGGCGTTCCCGCGCCTGCGCGACGCGCGCGCGTATCTCGCCGGAACCATTGCCATTCTGCGATGTCCGCTTCCCCAGGTCCTCAATGGGCACGGGACGGATATCGATCTTGAGGTCGATGCGGTCGAGGAGGGGGACGGAAATGCGGCGTTGGATCTTGAGGGCATTACCGCCGCCGTTCTCCGGCGGGTTCATGGCCGCCACCATGATGAAGTCCGCCGGGAACGTGACGCTCCCCTGGGCGCGCGTGATGGTGATGGTGCGGTCCTCGAGAGGCTGGCGGAGCACTTCCAGCACCTGCGCGGGGAATTCCGCGAGCTCGTCCAAGAAGAGCACGCCGCGGTGCGCGAGCGAGATTTCCCCCGGGCCGGGGATCTGCCCTCCCCCCACGATGCTCACGCCGCTCGCGGTATGGTGGACGGCGCGGAAGGGGCGGCGGGTGAGGAGCGGCGTGCCCTGGGGGAGCAGGTTGGCCACGGAGTAGATCTGCATGACCTCGATGGATTCTTCCTGCGTGAGGGGCGGGAGAATGCCGGGGAATGCGCGGGCGAGGAGCGTCTTCCCGGAGCCGGGCGCGCCGCAGAGGAGGATATTGTGGCCTCCCGCCGCCGCGATCTCCATGGCGCGCTTCGCCTGTTCCTGCCCGCGGATATCCCGGAAATCAATGGCATCCTCCCCTCTCCCGGCAGGGGCGCCGCTTGCCCCCGAATGGGGCCCCTTTGAGGCCGGCGGGTCCACGCGCGGCGGTTCCCGCTCCCCCTTGAGGATCGCCAGCAACTCCTCCAAGCTCTCCGCCCCGATGACCTCGATGCCGGGGATGAGCGCGGCTTCCGGGGCGTTCACGGACGGAACCACGAGCGTGCGGACGCCGCGCTTGCGGCAGGCAATGGCCGCAGGCAACACGCCCGATACGTGCCGCAGGTGTCCGTCGAAGGCCAGTTCCCCAAGGAAGGCCATTGTCCGCAAGCGTTCTTCGTCGAGGGAGAGCCGTTCGAGGGAAAGGAGAAGGCCGATGGCAATGGGGAGGTCATAGCGCGGTCCGATCTTGCGCAGGTCGCCGGGAGCGAGGTTCACGGAAATCACGCAGCCGCCGGGGATCCGCTCGCCGCTGGAACGCAAAGCCATGCGCACCCGTTGCTTGCTTTCCTGCACCGCGGTGTCGCCGAGGCCCACGATGAAGAAGCAGGAATCCTCGCCGCGCGCCACCCCCACTTCCACGGTGATGCGTCCGCAGTGGAGACCGACGTTGGCAAAGGACGTGAGGGAGGTGAGCATGGGAGATGGAAGAAGAGGAGGCTGCCGCATGCCAGTGTACCTTCGTCCACCTCTCTCCTGGCAAGGGAAAAGGGGTAGACGGTCGTACACCTTTAGGATGTAACCTTCATCATATGCCCGGCGTTCCATGGGGATGTAGAACGTCTTTGATGGCTTGGGGGAGAGGATTATTGGAGATGATGGAAAGAAACCGAAGAAACCGAGGAATCCAAAGAAACCAACGGGGGTTACAGTGATGGTATGAGACACAAGCGTCCCTTCGAGAACATCATCGCTTGGCAGGAAGCCCATAAACTCTGTTCCTCCACTCCCTCATTCCCATGGAACCCTCTCCCCTTCCTTCCTCTCCTCCACCCGCCCCCCATCTCCTTCTGGGGCGCGAGGGCGAAGACATCGTGGAGCGCCATCTCCGCCGCCTCGGCTGGAACATCCGGGCCCGGAATGTCCGTGTGGGACGCAGGGATGAGATTGATCTCATTGCCCTGGAACCGGTGGATGATGTCCTCGTCTTCGTGGAAGTGAAGACGCGACGGGAACCGAGTGACGTCTTCCCCGCGCGGCTCGGCGCGCACCAGCGCAAACGGCAGCGGATGCTCCGCGCGGCGCGGCGGTGGGTGGCGCGGGAGGATTACCAGGGCGGGTACCGCGCAGATTTGATTTGCGTGGAAGGCGGCCGCGTTACACAGCACATCAGGGGCATCAACGCGCGTGAGCGGAGAGAGCGATGAGGGTCATGTTCCTTCCTCCGCCGAGGCCCACCCCGCGACCACTACCGCCTTCCCCGTGGCCATCACGGCGTGCGCCGGCCACTCGCGCGTGTTCAGGCCGCTCTCGAGCATCTTGGCCCACGTGCGCTTCTTCAGCCTGCCTTCCAGGAGGAAGAGGGGCATGGCGGCGCCCGTGAGGACGGGGATGGTCACGCTGATGCGGTCGGGGACGGGGACGGCGTCGTTGTGCGTAGCGAAGGCAAGGCGCGAGGCCTCGTACGCTTCGGGCGGGAGGGGCGGGAAGAGCGAGGCGATGGAACCGTCCTCCGCCATGCCCAGCGTCACGATGTCCGGCTGGCCCTTGGCGAAAAGCTCCTTGAGCGCGTTCTCGTATTCGTTCACGCACTCCGGCAGCGCTTTCCAGGTGTCGGGCGCCACGAACTGAGCCGCGGGGTGCCCCACCTTCTTCAAGAGCGACTCCTCGATGGCGCGCCGGTTGCTCTCTTCCCGGTCGGGGGAAACGTACCGCTCGTCCACCAAAAACACCCATACGTTCTGCCACTCCAGCGGGCGCTCAGCCAGCGCGGCGTACACGGGCAGGGGCGTCTTGCCGCCCGAGAGGCCCATCACGCAACGGCCCGCCTTGGCGAGCACGTTGCCGATCTGCTTCTCCAGCACGTCGGCCGCCTGCTTGATGAACTTGTCATGCGTCTCGGCTTCAAAGAGTTCGCATTGCATAGGGACGAGGGATGGTAGCATGTATTCCCATCCCTTGCACCCCCACAAAACTCTGCTAGGATCGCCCTACACCACCGCCTATCCAGAGAGGCGCTTAGGGTACTGGCCCGTCTGAAGCGCCCCCCAACCTCCCTCACGGGAACGGTGGGAAATCCAGCCCCAACCGGGGGAAGATAGCTCGCAGCTCAACGCTTCCTCTCGTACGGGGAGGCGGGTTCCCTGAAGACGTCCGGTCCTTGTTCTTTCCTTTCTGCGGCCTTCGGCCGTATCCGCGCACCAACGATGCATCGGATCCGGTCACGGCCTACGGCCGCACCTGCGCGGCATGCCACGTTGATCCTTTACCTCCTTCCTTCAGACCTGTTTCTTTCCTTTCTGCGGCCTACGGCCGCATCCGCGCAACATGTTGCGCGGTTACGATTCGCTTCCTGTTTTCTTTCTCCATCCTTGTATGTCCCATTACATCACCTCTGAATCGGTGACGGAAGGTCACCCCGACAAGCTCTGCGACCAGATCAGCGACGCCATTCTGGATGACGCGCTGCGGCAGGACCCCAACGCCCACGTGGCGTGCGAATGCCTTGCCACCACAGGCCTCGTGGTGGTGGCGGGCGAGATGCGTACCAAGGGGTACATCCCCATCGCGGAGATCGCGCGCAGGACCATCGAGGAGATCGGCTACGACGACGCCGTGTTCGGCTTCGACCACAAGGCGTGCGCCGTGGTGGTCTCCGTGGGGGAGCAGAGTTCCGATATCCAGATGGGCGTGGATTGCGACAAGAACAAGGAGCACGAGCAGGGCGCGGGCGACCAGGGCCTGATGTTCGGCTTCGCGTGCGACGAGACGAAGGAACTCATGCCGCTGCCCATCGCGCTTGCGCACAAGCTCACCAAGAAGCTCGCGCAAGTCCGCAAGCGCAATGGCCTCACGTACCTGCGGCCGGACGGCAAGAGCCAGGTGACGGTCCAGTACGGGGATGATGGCCGCCCCGAGCGGATCGAGTGCATCGTGGTCTCCACGCAGCACGCGGAGGACGTGAGCCACAAGCAAATCTGCAAGGACATCCGCAAGCACGTCATCGAGCCCGTGTGCGGGAATCTGATGGACGGCAAGACCAAGGTGCACATCAACCCCACCGGGCGCTTCGTCATCGGCGGGCCCCCCGGGGACTGCGGACTCACGGGCCGCAAGATCATCGTGGATACCTACGGCGGGTACAGCCGGCACGGGGGCGGCGCCTTCTCCGGCAAGGACCCGAGCAAGGTGGACCGCTCCGCCGCCTACGCCGCGCGCTGGATCGCCAAGCACGTGGTGAAGGCCAAGCTGGCGCGCAAGTGCGAAGTGCAAGTGGCGTACGCCATCGGCATCGCGGCGCCCGTCTCCGTCCACGTGGAAACATTCGGTACTGGAAAAGTCAGCGACCGCAAGATGGAGAAGGCGATCACCCAGGTCTTCGACCTCCGCCCCGCCGCCATCATCCGCGACCTCGACCTCCTCAAGCCGCAGTACCGCAAGCTCGCAACGTACGGCCACATGGGAAGGGAAGACCTGGGCGTGAAGTGGGAGGTGTGTGATCGCGTCGAGAAGTTGTTGAAAGCGGTGAAGAAGGGATAGTTCTCGGTTATGTTCATGAAGGCTTTGCGTTGATCAACTGTACGGCCTTAACGGTAATAAGTGTCACCAAGCGTTGGCGCAGTACTGATGCCTCTTCCGGTAACAGGCATACCTCATTCAGAATCCTCTGAAGTTTACGCACGCAGTAGTGCCTGCCAATGAGATTCCAAACCTCTGGCGATAACGACACTCCTTGTGGCAGGTGATCAGCGACAGCGAGAAACTCAAGTGCGTCATCATATCTATGTGTCTCAATGAACTCAGAAAAAGGGGAAGTGCCCCGCTCATTGTCAGGAATGAACGCTCGTGCGTTATCGAGAAGTTCCCGAATGTGTTCCAGATTCTGCGACAGCTGATAGTATCGGGATACATCTATCACAGAACTGACGGCAGTGATCGATTCTCCTTCCATAACTGGGTTCATCTTAGCATGGAAAGGTCTGTGCTCTCCGATGCGCTTTCCCGAGTGTTCCTCCCGTTTCTGGCAAATTGCATAATGGATAGAAAAATGCTATAATCATGATAATAAGAAACATGGATTTCGCCCAGTTCCAAGCCGGCCTTTCGGCGCTCCTCTTGATCCCTGCGGGGCAAAAGGAGAGGTCGCTCACCGTGGGCAAGGTGCTGGCAGAGGCTGACCGCCTGGAATTCCTGCGGCACCTGCAGGAGATGGACCGGCAGCTACGGGAAGTGGAGGAGGAGAGGGGGCAATTCCTGGCGAATGCGGAACAGGTGATGGTCCGGGTGGAGCACGCGGTAGTCCGGCTGGAGCGCGAGGGCGAGGAGCAGACTGAACATGAGTACGAGATGCAGACCGTGGAAGCGCAGCTTTCCCCTCCTCCCCATGGCGCTTGAGACTCCCAAGCCGCCGGCCATACCGGAGACGCCCGCCAAGCCGGAGAAGAAGACGACGGTGAAGACAAGGCCGCCGGAAGGCGAGGCGGAAAGGAGGGCGGACGCGTTGGATAAGCGATACCAACAAATCTTCAACCATCTCTTTGTCAAAGCTGTTGAGGCAAAGCAAGCGCTGCTGGCGAAAGAACCTTTCTTACAGGAAATTGGAAAGCAAAAACTTCTCGTTTCCTACATGCGCAGCAATCCTCCGCTGAATGTTGAATCACAGGCATTGGCGATGGAGTTCCTCAAGCGGTGCGACATGGTGCTGGAATTGAACGCGGCGTTCGCGGCGGGCAAGGCGGAATACCGCGGAAACGTTGCCGATATCGAAGCGGTGGAAGCCGACGGTTCCGGCAAGTTGTGGGCCGCCCTCAAAGGGTACCGGGCGCGGGAGAGGGCAATCTTCAATCGGATGGATGCGACGCTGGCGGAATTTGAGAAACGGTACGGCATCACCCCCCCGCAACCCGCGGCAGCACCGTCACCCGCGCCTTCGCGTTCAGCTGTTGATGCTTCCCCGTTCCAACCTCCCGCAACACCCGAGGCAGTTGCCGTGCCGGCCTCTTCGGATATTGCCGCGGTTCCGAGGGATGCGACGACTGAGGTGCAGCCCGTGCCGGTCTCTGCCGTCCCCGATGCGTACGGGTACCGCGTGGGGCAGACGCGCACGCGGTTCCAGAAGGAGTTGCGGCCTGGCGCCGATGACGGCTTCAAGTACACGCAAGTCTACGAGGGGAACGGCATGTGGCGGCTGGTCCCCGCGGGGGTCCCGCCGAACCGCCTTGCCGAACTCCCGCAGCGCGAAAAGTCCCCGCCGCGCACGGGCCCCGGCGCTCCCGTGGATGCCAAGGGATCCCCGGATTACTCCACTCCGGAAAGGACGCTGCGCACCATTGCGCGGCTCGTGGCGCCCTCCATGCCCATCGGCACGTTCCGCGCACTGGAAGGCAAGCAACGCTGGGGCGGGCGGGATTGGGAGAAGCTTCAATCGTTGGATGCGCAGGTGAGGAGCGCCGCCCGCGAGGCGGGGGTTCCCGATACCGTCCTCAACGCCGCGCCGCCGCGCACCCCGCACGAGTTGCGGCGGTTCCTCCACCTGGTGGTGCGGGCGGCGGATTATCCCGCGCAGGTGGTGAAGCCGGAGCCCGAGCCGCAACCGGAGCCGGAAACAGCGGAGGCGCCTTCGAAGAAGACGCAGTTCGAGACTCCCACGCATGAAGGATTGCAAACGGAACACCCGCCCCGCCCCGCGCCCGAAATGACGCCGTCGGAGGCGGAGAAACAGGAAGCGCGGGGAATCGCTGCGCCCGACCAGGCGCAAGAGACTGCTGCATCAAAGGAAGGCATCACCCGGTCAGTAGGTACATTCCTGGAGAAGTTTGGTGCGTGGTGGAAGGGGTTGTGGGGGGAGAAGGCTCCTTCCGCGGAGCCCGAAACGGAGGCGTCTGGCGGAGTTGAAGAGGAGGAGAAGGTGAAGAGTGCGACGGAGCGTTCCTCGGTTGCCCTAGAGAAGTACATGAACTCCGGGCTTTCTCCGCAGCGAGAAGATGCGGTGCGTGCGCTTCACGACGAAATCAGAGTAATCGATGGCGCCGTTGAGCGCCGCATCGGTACACCTGAACAGCTTGCCCGCTGGCAGGAGAGGCGGAAGAAAGCGGAAGAGATCATGAAGGAGCATGAGAGGATGGGCGGAACCGTGACGGGATGAACAGGGATGCTATTCTCCTGACGTATGCCCTCCTCCATCGAACTCCCGCCGGAATACGAACAGAAAGCGCATGAACTCAACGTGCGCCCCGAGGACGTTTCGGAGCACTTCATCCGCGGGTCGGGCCATGGCGGGCAGAAAGTGAACAAGACGGAGAGCACAGTGCAGTTGGTCCATCATCCCTCCGGTATCGTGGTGCGGAGCCAGCGGTTCCGCGAGCAGCACCTGAACAGGATTGATGCATGGAAGCTCCTCCTCCTCAAGCTGGAGGAGAAGGCGAAGGGAAAGGAATCGGCGCTGCAGAAGGAGATCTACAAGATACGGAAGCAGAAGATGCGGAGGTCGAAGAAGGCGAAAGAGAAGATGTTGGAGGGAAAGCGGATGCGTGGGGAGCTGAAAGAAATCCGTAGAGAGGACTTAGGACTTAGGGATTAGGACTTAGGAAAGTGGCTGAAGATGATTCAGGGCTTTTCCTACTGGACCCTAAGTTCTCTGTCTTATGTCCTAAGTCCTTCAATCATCGTTCCGGGATAGTAATACTCCAAAATCTCCCTATACGACCGCCCCTCGTACGCCTGTCCCCTCGCCCCACAGCCGGACATCCCCACGCCGTGGCCGCGGTTCTCCATGCCGGTGCACCAGGGATCCGGCTTGCTCGCGAAGACCTCCGCGAAGGGGAAGCTCGCCCATCCGACTTCCGCGGGGGAGCGCGTCCTGCCGTCATCCGAGGAGAAGTAGGGCGCGCGCAAGACCTGGTCGTTCTTCATGAGCACGTCCCCCTTGGTCTCGCGCACGGCCTGCACCCAGCGGGGATTCTGTTGCTCGAAGACGACGCCGCCGTACACCTGGAACTCCGCGGGGCTATCCGACCCGTCGAACGGCTTGCCGGGGAACTTGCGGTGCGTTTCGTCCCTGTAGTAGGCGGCGTACGTGCGTGCGGCGACGGCGAACGCCTTCTGTTTTTCGTACGGCTCGGTATCCGGTTCCTCGGAGAGGCCCGCCATGTAATCCTCCAGCGGCAGCTCGTTGATGAGCGTGAGGGTGCCGTCCACCACGCGGCACTCCAGCGCGCCGCGGTAGCGGTTCTGCGCTTTAACCATGCTCGTCACGGTGTGGATGCCGCCCTGCAAATCCAGCCGCACCACGCCCGCCGTGAGGGTTGTGCCGTAGCGCGAGGCGGTGCAGCTCTCCCCCTGCTTCGTGAGCGTGATCACCCCGCCGTTCACGGAGGCGCCGTTCACAAGGCCCACGCCCGGGAATTCGACGGTCATGGTGTCTAAAGGAGCGGGGCGGGAGTCGGTGAGGCGGATGCGGATGACCTCACCCCCTAACCCCCTCTCCCCGCCTCCCGCCGTTTCGCCTGCCGGCCGTTCGAGGCCCTGAGGGGCCCTCAGGCCCTGAACGGGGAGAGGGGGAATGTTTGTTGTTTGTGATTGTTGGATCACGGGATAGTCGGTGCCGATGATGGAACTGCTGCTCGAGCGCGTGGGGCGCACGGGGCCGGTGCGGGTCATGGGCGCCTGTTGCGGGGAAGTGTTCCCCCGCGTGGTCGCGGCAGGCAGGCGGCGACCTTCCGTGGTGATGGCGTACTTCACGGGGCCGATGGAGAGCGTGTGCGTGCCGCGGTCGCGGGGGATCTGTATCTTGACCCGGATGATCGTGGATTGGTTGGAGCCGATGGCGTCGGGCGCGAGGAGGGTCGTCCTTGCGCGCACGTAGCCTTCCCCCTTGGCCACCCACACCCCGATGCGCGGCGAGGACCGCTTGATGGCGCCCAGGTTCCCTCCCCTCTTTACGGGCTTGGCCCCCGCCTGGTAGCGCAGCGCCACCACGGTCTCGCCGCCAGGGCGTCCCATGAGCGCCGTGCTCCCCATGGCCGCAATGCCTTCGGTCGGCGCCAGATTCCTGGTGAAGGATGCGGAGCTGCGCGAGCTGGAGGAAGGGGGCGGGGGGAAGCGGACGGAAGCGGCGAGGTCGCCCGAGCGCACGTTCCGGCGCACCTGGTCCATGGCGCCGTACAGGTAGTGCCCGGGGCAACTCGTGGAGAGGAGGTCGCGGTGGCCTACGACGGCGGGGAGGTTCTTGCCGTGGAACATCACATTGCGGCCGAGGTCGATGCCGTACTGTTGCGCCAGCGTATCCGCCAGCCACTGCAGGCTCCTCACCTGCTCCTGGCGCGGGAGTTCCGCGTCGAAGTTGCCCATGAGCGCGATGCTCACGGTGTTGATATTGTTGCAGTACGCATGGCCGCCGATCACCGCTTCCCCTCCCGCGCGCCCCTGGTAGATCTTTCCCGCTTCGTCAATCACGTAGTGGTAGCCTATGTCTCCCCAGCCGCGGTTCTTGGCGTGGTAGGTGTAGATGGCGCGCATCCGCTCCACGGCAGGCCTGCTGTCCGTACTCACCGTTCCCGCGGTATGGTGCACAACGATCAGGCGCACGGAGGGCGAGTATTCCTGCGGCCACAGGAACGTGCGGCCGGCGCCGTCTTCCGTCATGCGCTCCGCGATGCGGAATTCCTCCGGGTACAGCCGCTGCGCTTCCTGGCAATCGCGCACGCGGGTGGAGACGGCCGCCGAGGAGCCGTTGCCGTTGTCCGCCTCGCGGCTGTCGGAATCGTTGCCCGAGGAGGCGGGAAGGGTTTTGGTGTAGTAGAGGAGGGATTCATCCGCGCCCCAGTTCTCGCGGGAGAGGACTCTGGGTTCCGCAACGCTCCCCCTGGCCGCCACGGTGTAGTGGGAAGGCTCGTGCGAGACGCGGATGGGATGGATGTCCACGTCCGTGTTTCCGCGCAGGCGGACTTTGGAGACGGGGGCGGGGAACACCACCAGGTTCGACTCCCGGGAGAGCGGATCCTGCTCGTCATCCACCAGGAGTTCTTCCCATGCAGTCCATCCCTTTCCGTCGAATCCGCTCACCTCCGCCATGATGCGGTCCCCTCCCACGCTCAGCGCGTCGATGGGTTCGGCGAAGGATATCTCCCTGGCCCCGTGATGTTCCCATAGGGCAGGCGCAATCCTTTCCGCTGCCAAGGAAACGAAGACCAATACCAAAGCCGCGGGGATGAGGGACGGGCGACGCATGGCGGGGAGGATGAGTATACGTCCGCTAACAGAGATTGGGCTGGGGTTTTGGGGCTGTGGCTAGCGGATTTTCCACATCATGTCCGCGCATGCGTTTCCCTTTATACTCTCCTCATGCAATGCACAATTTCCCCCGGGGTTTTCGAGAAGGCGCCCGGTCTTCTAGTGGGTGTCATCGCTTGCCATGGCGTTGTGAATCATCCCTCTTCGCCGGAAGTCATTGCTGCTCTACGGGAAGCTGAGCGCTCCGTTCGCGCTTCCATAGCAGATGACGAAGCGCTTAAGCGGCATCCGACTATTGCCGCCCAGCAGGAACTCCATCGGGCGTTCGGCAGCAACCCAAACAAATTCCCCCCGTCGGCGCTGGCCTTGGCGAAGCGCGTGGTGAAAGGCGGGGAACTGCCGGCCATCAACACGCTCGTGGATCTCTACAACGCAGCATCACTCAAGCATCTCTTGCCCGTCGGCGGTGAAGATCTCGAAACCTGCGGAGGAAATATCCAGCTCACGCTCGCGCAGGGCGGCGAACCGTTCACCCCGCTGGGAGAGACGGAGAACGACCCGCCCCTTCCCGGCGAATTCGTGTACCGTGACGATGTAGGGATCATCTGCCGCAGGCTCAATTGGCGGGAAGGGGTACGTACGTGCCTCACGGAGAAGACGCGGCATGCCGTGCTGGTCATGGAGGCGCTGCCTCCGGCGAGCCGGGAGATGCTCCAGACAGCGCTGGGAGGATTACGGGATGCCGTTGTCACACATGCCGGTGGCACGGTGACGGTATCTATCCTCGGTCGGGAGCAACCGTCAGTCACGCTTTGAATACTCCTGCAAGAGCATTTGGTATTTCTTCACCATCCTCTCGATTTCTCTAATAGTGGAGAATGCTTCTTCCTCCCATTCCTTCTCTCAGTGAAGAAGATTCCTTGGTTTTCCGGAGACGAATGCCTCAATATTTTCAATCATCATGTCATTTGCGATGCGTGCAGTTACATCCGTGGCATAAGCGATATGAGGAGTGACGATCATCTTGTCATTCTGAAGGAGCATCTTGTAGTAGGCATCACTGGTATCACCCGCCTGGATACCTCCCGCATCTACTGCGGCTGCGGCAATAGTATCCCCCAGGCAGGTAAGGAGAGCGGCAGTATCCAGAATCGTCGGACTGGTTATGGAAATGAAATAGGATCCGGGTTTCATCCCTTTGAAAAAGGACAAATCCAACAGTCCTTTTGTTGAAGAATTCTGTCCCAGAACGTTCACCACAACATCCGCATTTGTTACGGAATGAAGAAGGTTTTCTCCTCTGTGAAAATATCTCACTCGCATTCCCATGACTTTGCATATATTCCCTACGTTCGTGCCGATGTTTCCGGCTCCCAAGATGCATACTTCTTTCCCTTTCAGTCCCACTGTTTGGAGGGAAGACGGATGGGTTGGTACCTCCGATGCATTCATGAATTGCGGCAATCTGCGGAGCATGTTGATCATCATCCCGATGATCCACTCTGTAACGGCGTCCCTGTTGCATCCCGGAGCATAGGAAACGGTGATGTTCCTCTCTTTCAATTTCTCCTTATCCAACCATCCGACGCCAACGAAGGGAAGAGAGAGGAATACATCACGGAGTTCATATATTCTTTCCTTCAGCCCGAACTTGCCCGTGCAAATGACCTGCGCACCAGAGCATCTCTGCAGCCATTCATCCGATGTTTTCGCAGGATCGTCATACAAGGTGACAGTACCCAGACGCCGAAGACGATCTCTTTGATCAAGAAACAGATGCAGATCTTGTGTAACGACAATGGTGGTCATGCAATGATTGTATCACCATCGTTCTCGCTCTTCTCCAGTAGCGCCTCATACCTCTCCACCATTCTGTGAACAGAAAACTCGTTTGCCGCAACGGTTTTTCCCTTCGCCCCGATTTGCCGGCGCTTTTGGGGGTTACGCAGCGACTCAATTCCCTCCCGCAGCTCCATCGCGTCATCCGCTTTCACGATGACGGCGTTCTCCCCATCCTTCACATACGACGCGATCCCGCACGCGTCGGTCACCACTACGGGCACTCCCAGGGACATCGCTTCCGCCGCAACGAGGCCGAAGGGGTCGTTGGTGCGGGAGGGGAGGACGAAGAGGTCGAGGGAGCGGTAGAAGGCGCCGAGGTCATAAACCCGAGGTAGGAGGCGTATGTGAGCCGTATCGTCTGTCCTACTTTTCTTTGTCTGCCCGACAAAGAAAAGTAGCAAAAGAAAGCGCACCGCGCGCCAAAGCCCCTCCGCCCAGCCCCGCGCCTCCTCGTCAGCCCCTGCAAGGTTTCGGGGCTGACTCGTCGGCATCGTGCCGCTGTGCGGCACGGGGCTTTCCCCTTCACCCCCCGTGGCGCGCGGATACCCCCCCAGTTCGGCTATTATGTTCTTGAGCTTTCGTTCCTCCTTTCCCTGTCCGACAATGGTGAGGGAGACGTTCGTGAGTTCTTTGACGGCTTCGATGAGGAGGTCGAGGCCTTTTTCGCGGTCGAGGCGGGCGACGGAGCCGATGTGCAGAGCCTTGTCTGTATGTTCCACTCTTCCCCCCCCCCCCCCCCCCCCCCCCCCCCCCCCCCCCCCCCCCCCCCC
>ERZ1292640.3129-Hain-H43-02um-R1-3129-length-13005-cov-5_pt1 | contig 13005 bp, 13 predicted proteins | sample MGYA00564404_ERZ1292640 | MGnify/ENA primary metagenome ERZ1292640 (study PRJEB36523, sample SAMEA6512636) | groundwater metagenome | collected 2019-01-08 | study: AquaDiva: Metagenomics assemblies of 32 groundwater samples
GTGCTCATCGCCGGCGTGGTGCTGCTGGTCCTGGGGCTCCGCGACACCGATTCGTTCGCGTCGCGCTTGGAGAGGATCTTCAGGGACACGCCGACGGACTGGGCGATCTGGATGACCATCGGCGGCGCGGTGCTGATTCTGGCGGGAGGGGCCGCGGCACTCTCGCCGTGTCGCGGGGGGAAGTGCTTTGGACGTTGAGGGCGATCGGGGAACTCTCCGGGGTGGCCTTATTGTGCTGCGTTCTTATGATCAGATCGTTGGACGCCAAGAGTGGCGCCGACTGTCGCCTGAGTGCGGGCTCAACGAGATTGTCGAGTCGAGCTCGCCTTGCCGGTCGCGTGGCACCGCCCGCGAATGTGTGCTCACGCGCGTGAATCGGACTCGGATACAGAGCGGCGTCATGTTCGGAGCAATCGACTGGAGGTTCAAATGGGTCTGATTCTACTTATCCTCGTCATTCTGCTTCTGGTGGGCGGCCTTCCCACCTGGCCGCACAGCAAGAACTGGGGGTATGGCCCCGCGGGCGGGCTGGGACTGGTGCTTGTGATCCTGATCGTTCTTCTGCTGCTGAACGTGATTCCCCGGGGGTTCTAGCGCCGGGAGGCCTTGCGCGGGCGCCCGGGCGACTGCGGCACAGAAGGCGCGGCGAACTGACGGGCCGTGGTGCCGACCGCGGGGCATTGGCCCCCGAGCCCGCGGTCGGGTGTGCGCGAGCGAGATGGTTGCCCGCGCCCAGGCCCGCAAGGGATTGAACACGCCTGGCGGATCTGGAGATCAGAGACGCCCGGATTCGTCTCAGTTGTCCGCGGTCGGGATGCTGAGAGCGCTTGCTCCGACTCACCAGCGTGGTGGGCAAGAGCGAACACGAGAGAGACCACGTCGCGCCGATCGCCGGCGCTGACACACAGGAAAGCGAGCTCGAACATGGCCATCACTCAGGCAACGGACGGAACGGGATTCAAGCAGGATCTCCAGGGGCTTGGCGACGGGCTGGGCACGCTCAGGACCGACGTGAAGAACCTGGCCCACGGCGCGGTCGATGCCGCTCGCTCGGGTGCGGCGGAACTCCGCCAGGGAGCCCAGCACGCCGTCGCGGCGGCCAAGGAGAAATTTGACGGGGCCAAGCAGGCCGCCAGCGAGGCGACCGACTCCTTGCGGGGCGTTGTCACGCGTCACCCGATCGCGAGCATCGGCATCGCGGCGGGCGTGGGCGTGCTGGCGGGGCTGATCCTCTCGCGATCCAGGAGCTGAGCTTGAAGGTCATCTCCCAGTTTGTCGTGCACGTCTTCGACCTGATCGAGGCCGAAGGGCGGGCGCTGCTCTCGGTCGTCCGCGAGGAGGCGAGTCGTGCGCGGGCGCGAGCCTCGAGCATGGCGGTGGGCGTGACCTTTCTCATCGTTTCGATCCCGCTGCTGGTCGCCGGCGCGTTGTTGATGGCGGCGGGGCTGATGTGGTGGCTGGAGACCCAGGTCGGGCGTCCGCTGGCGGCGGCGCTGACAGGCGCTTTGATCCTGGGCCTGGGCGGCGCGTGCCTGCTCGGTTTCAGGGCGCTTGCCGGGAGTCGCCAACCATGATTGGGAATGGACGCGATCCTGCCATCGGGGAGGGCTCGTCGCCCGCGGACGCGAAGGCTCGGCTGCTGTTCTGGGCCGACGAGACCGACGCGCACAAGGCCCAGGCCCGGTCGAGTGTGGGGGCGATCGCCGCCAGGAGCACGCTGGCGGTGCTGGGCGGGATGGCGATCGTGCGGCTGCTGAGGGCGCCGCGGGCGAGCAGGGGCTCGCGGGAGAAGTCGGTGGGTCGAAGGTTGATCAGCTGGGCGGTGGTGGCACGTGTGGCGGCCTGGGTGCTGCCACACGTGATCGGGATGGTTCAAAGCAGCGGAAAGAAGCAGGCGGCGAGCTGAATGGTCTCGCTTTGGTTGAGGGCCTTCACGACGGAGTGGGGGCGGGAACACCGGTCAATTCTTCGGGAGATTCACACATGCTTCGCTGGGCACTCACATTTCTTGTCGTCGCGATCATCGCTGCTTTGCTTGGGTTCACGAACATCGCGGGCGAATCGATGTACATCGCCAAGATCCTGTTCTTCGTGTTCCTGGTGGTCTTTCTGGTGACCCTGGTCTTCAGCCTGGTCACGGGCAAGCGTCCCTCGGGCATCTAGCGCCTCAGGCATCTGGCGCCTCGGGCATCTGGTGCCTCGGGCGCCTGTCGCCCACGACCGGCGATCTGCGGATAAAGGAACTGGGCATGAAGATTGGCCTGTCACACGCGCATCAGGGCACTTACGACGCGATCCTGCGCCATCCCGCAGCGCACAACCTGCAATGGCGGGACGTGCGCTCGATGCTGGGTGCTCTGGGGAAGGTCGTCGAGGAATCCGACGGCAACTTCCGCGTCACGCGCAACGGGCAGACCCTCCTCCTGCACCCCGACCGGCACAAGGACGTGGACACCCTGGAGGAGCTCAAGGAACTCCGCGCCTTTCTCGAACGATCGGACGAGGAACCGACGCCGCCCGCGGTGTGCGGCGTCAATCTGCTCGTCGTGATCGATCATCGCCAGGCGCGGATCTTTGTGACCGAGCCCAGGGGGCTCGCGCCCGAGCGCATCGTGGCGTACGACCCTGAGGGCACCGGTCGCCACCTGCACTACGTCGAGAACGACTCCAACGGACAGCGCAGGCCCGAGCAGCGGAGTTACTACGTGGCGATCGCCAAAGCTTTGCGCGCCGCCGACGCGATCCTGGTCTTTGGCGGCGGCACGGGCGCCAGCAGCGCGATGGATCAACTGCTGTCCGAGCTCACGCTCCACCACAAGGAGCTGGCGGCCAGGGTCGTCGGGTCCATGGTCGTGGACGAGCATCACCTGTCCCAGCAGCAGCTGGTCGCCAAGGCGCGGGAGTGCTTCCTGGAGATCGCCTCGGACGCGCCGACGCGTCCATAGATTCTCACTGGTCGCACCCGATACAGGCATCCAGTCCGGAGCTCACACATGAATGGCAATCGTCTCGTCGGAATCGTGCTCGTCGTCGTCGGGGTGGTCCTGATCGTGGTGGGGAACAACTCCTCGCACTCAGTCGCCGATCAGGTGAGCAACACGTTCACGGGCAGATTCACGCAGGCCACGACGTGGTACATCGTCGGGGGGATCGGCGTCGCCCTGCTGGGCGCGCTCATGGTCCTTGTGGGCGGCGGTAAGAAGAGCGGTTGATCCGGACCGCTCGAACCCCGACCAAGCGCGCACCCGGCGCCGGGAGCGGTGTGCTTCCACAACGCATGGCGTGACTGATGTCGGCGAGTGGATCCCGGATCACGCGCGATCGCGCCGTCGCACCCACCTTCGCGTGGAGATCGTGCGAGCAAGAGCCTGAGCAACCATTCCACCCTCCAGTTCCTGAACAAGACCGGTTCGCTCCGGGCCAGATCGCGGTGCCCGTGGACCCGCTCACCCTCAACGTCGCCAATGACTATGGCTTCGCCGCGACGGTCAATCCGGACCCGTCGGTGGCGACCATCGCATTCGGGCCGCGCTTTGGGCTGGGAGCATCGAGCTGGCGATGGGCGCGGAGTCACCGGGAAACTTCCCCTATCTTGGACGCGAGTTCAGCGGTTCGGCCGGGCCAATGCGGGGGGTAGTACACTTACTCATGCCCGCCCCAATCAGGTCGCCAAAGCCCTCGACAGCTGCCGTGCCCGCGGGCAAGGGGACCCGCAATGGAGCGATGACTCCCCGCATGCTCGATCCGATCATCACCATGGACGCGGGCGGGATCATTCAGTCCGCGAGCGATTCGGTCGAGCAGATATTCGGCTGGACGTCGACGGAGTTGCTTGGGCGAAACCTCAAGATGCTCATTCCCGAGCCGCGTCGATCGGCACTGGACCGGTACCTGGACCGCTACCGGACCGCGGACAAGGCCGCGGCGCTTCAACGCACGCGTCGCTTCGACGCGCTTCGCAAGGACGGAACGGGCATCCAGATCGAGCTCTCGATCTCGCGGGCCGACCTTCCGGCGCAGTCTGCCCCGTTCTTCATCGGCATTATCCGCGATGTCAGCCGCAAGATCGACGTCGGCCCCGATTCGGAGGACGAGCACGGGCGGCTCCACCGGCTCATCGCCGAACAGACCAGAGCGCTGGCCACCGCCAACCTGCGCCTGCAGCTGGCCGACCGGCTGGCCTCGCTGGGGACGCTGACGGCGGGCCTCGGGCACGACATGAACAACGTGCTGCTGCCCATTCGCGCCCGGCTCAACGCGCTGGAGCACGCGGGGCTCTCCGCCCCCGCCCTCGCGCATCTGATGGCGGTGCGCAAGTCGGTGACGTATCTGCAGCACCTGAGCGACGGGCTGCACTTCCTCGCCCTGGACCCTCAGGCACAGAGCCCGGCCTCCGATGGCGATGGCGCGACCGACGTGGCGCAGTGGTGGAGCCAGGTGGGCGCCCTGCTGCGCAAGGCGGTGCCCCGGCACGTCAAGGTGCTGGCGTCGCTGCCGGCCGGGCTGCCGGCGCTGCGGATCGCGCCGCACTGGCTCACCCAGGCGATCCTCAATCTGATCATCAACGCGGGCGAGGCGATTCCCGAGGGGCGCAAGAACGCGAGCGTGCGTCTGCGGGCGTGCAAGGTCGACCGCGGGAGCATGGTCAAGCTCAGCGTTTCTGACTCAGGGCGTGGCATGTCACCGGTGATCCAGCGCCGGGCCTTCGACCTTTTCTTCACCACCAAGTCGCGGAGCATGGGAACGGGCCTGGGCCTGCCTCTGGCGAGAAAGATCGCTGTGCGGGCGGGCGGGAACCTCGAGCTCAAGAGCGAGCCCGGGCGGGGCACCACCGCCATGCTGATCCTGCCCACGACACGGAGTGCCGCGCGTCCCGGGCGGTCGGGCGCAAGCACCCAATCGGCAGCGGTCTCGGTCCGCGATCATCGGATCGCCACGCTCATCTCGCAGGTCCTTATCGGGGCCGGGGTCGGCGTGCTGCCGGCGAGCGCGGGCGGGCCTGGGAAAGCGGACCTCTGGATCACCGAACCAAACCAGAAGGCTCTTGCGGAGGCCTCGCGCTGGCACAAGGGGCGAGCCGGCGGCAAAGGGCGGATGGTGGTCCTGCTTGGCCCGCCGCCCAAGGCCGCACGACCCAGGTGGTCCGCGATCGGCGCGACGGTCATCGACCCACCAGACGACTTCGGGGCGATCCGCCACATTCTGGGTCAGGCGATCGTCGGGGGAAACAATGGACACAGAAATGGCATCAAGGAGGCAGGCACATGAATCGTCAGCAGACCAGCTCGAGCGTCAATGAGTCCGCGTCTTTGGCATCCCGCGGCCAGGTCCCCGACCGCGAGAGATCCTCCCGCGCGGGGAACGCCTCCCCCACTTCCGCCAACAGGTCCATTCGGGATGGTCGCGCAGGTGCGGCGGGCGGCTCGGGCAAGGTGGCCTCTCACGCCATCCGCGTGTTGTGCGTCGACGACCACGCCATTCTGGTCGAGGGCCTGAGGGCGCAGTTCGCCATCAACGGGGGGATCGAGATCATCGGACGGCTGGCCACGGCGGCGCGGCTGGTCGACGAGGTGGAGCGGCTTCGTCCGGATCTGGTGCTGCTGGACATCGAGATGCCGGGCCCCGACGCGTTTGAGATGGCCGACCGCCTCAAGCGGGCGCACCCGGAGATTCGCGTGGTCATGCTCAGCGCCCACATCCGCGACGCGTACATCTCCGCCTCCTTTGCGGCGGGCGTCTCGGCGTACTTCTCCAAGTCCGACGAGCTCGAGGACATTGTCAGCGGCATCCACGAGGTGATGCGGAGCCAGACGGGCACCTATCTGCTGGGGCCCAAGGTCCGTGATCGCTGTCGCCCGCCGGGGACAGACCACGGCGGCGGGAGCAAGAGCGGCGAGTGCACCACCGAGCTGTCGCTCATGGCCGACGGCGCGCCGATGACACTGCTGTCCTCTCTGACCGCACGGGAGGCGGAGATCCTTCGGCTGATCGGCAAGGGGCTCTCGCGGGTGCAGATCGCGGCGCAGCTGTGCCGCAGCGTCAAGACAGTCGACGGGCACCAGGATCGGATGATGAAGAAGCTGGGGATTCCCGCCCGGGCCGACCTCATGCGATTTGCCATCCGCGAAGGGCTGGCGCAGGCCTGAGCCCGACTCATGCTCGCCAACATCCGGCGATTCGACCGCCCGCACACGGGAGTTGTGTACAATCGCTCACGACGGTCCGCACGTGATCTGATAAGCTCCAGGAATCTGCATGGACAAACCGTCCCTATCCACACGCAAGCTGGCCAGGAAACTCCTCGCCGCGAGCCAGACCGAGGCTCACACGAACATTCCCCAGGTGGTGCTGGTGAGCGAGCGGCTGCGCGTGGCCCTGACCAGGTTCGCCGGCGCCGATGGCTTCACCTCGCTGCTGCGCAGGGCGATGGTGCTGGCGAGCGCGGAGGTGCCGGCGCTGAGAGTCGTGCGGGTGTCGACCACCGGTCGCCTCGAGGGATTGGAGGACGTCGCTTTCCAGCCGGACATCGGCATGGATGCGGCGGTGGCGATCACGGCCCAAGTGCTCGAGTTACTGATCACCTTCATCGGCGAGCCTTTCACGATGAGACTGGTGCGTGATGCCTGGCCGAACGAGTCGTTGGACGGACCGCTATCTAGAATCGAGGACGATTGATGAGCATCAAAGCAGGGGATCAGGGCCAGGTCCGTCCAAGGAATCGGGTGAAGATCCGCCAGTTGCCCACGGGCGTGCCGGGGCTGGACGAGATCCTGGGGGGCGGCCTGCCCGAGTACTCGTTCAACATCATCGCCGGCGCGCCCGGATGCGGCAAGACCACGCTGGCGCACCAGATCATGTTCGCCAACGCGACACCGGAGAGGCCGGCGATCTACTTTACGGTGCTGGGCGAACCGGCCATCAAGATGCTCCGCTACCAGCAGCAGTACTCGTTCTTCGACGACGCAAGGCTCAACGGCGCGATCCGCTTCATCAACCTCAGCCAGGTCGTGCTGGACAACGACCTTGGCGCCGTGCTGGACACCATCATCAAGGAGGTCGAGTCGTCCAACGCGAGCATCGTCATCGTCGACTCGTTCCGAACCGTCGTGCGCAAGGCACAAGGCAGCTCCAGTGAGGTTGAGCTTCAGGGATTCATCCAGCGCCTGGCGCTCCACCTCACCAGCTGGCAGGCCACCACCTTCCTCATCGGCGAGTACGTTGAAGGAGAGCTGCGCGACAACCCCGTCTTCACCGTCGCCGACGGGCTCATCTGGCTCTACCAGAGCATCGAGCGGAACTCCATCGTCCGCAAGATGCAGATCATGAAGCTCCGGGGCCAGGAGTCGGTCAGCGGCCTGCACACCTTCCGCATCACCGACAACGGCCTGCAGACGTTCCCTCGCACCTTCGGGCTCGCGCCCGAGGCCAGACGCGTCCGGGGAACCCGGCGACTGTCCACGGGAGTAGTCGGGCTGGACGCGATGCTGGGAGGCGGGATCCCCGAGGGCGACAGCCTGATCCTCGCCGGGCCGTCGGGCGCGGGCAAGTCGCTGATCGGCTCCCACTTCATCGCCGAGGGCCTGCGCAAGGGCGAGCCGGCGATCCTTGCGATGTTCGAGGAACTGCCCGCCGAGTACGTGCAACGGGCCGCCACGCTGGGCTTCGACTTCCAGACGCCCCAGAAAGAGGGCAAGCTCAGCCTCATCTACTTGCGTCCGCTCGATCTCTCCGTCGATGAGACGGTCTACGAGATCATCAACATGGTCAAGAAGATCGGGTGCAAGCGGCTGGTGATCGACTCGCTGGTGGGCTTCGAGCTCGCACTGGCTCCGGGCTTCCGCACCGACTTCCGCGAGTCGCTCTACCGGATGATCGCGGCGCTGACCCGCATGGGCGTGACGATCATCACGACCGTCGAGGTCGTCGAGGACTTCACGTCGATGAACCTGAGCAACTTCACGGTCTCGTTTCTTGCCGACGACATCATCCGGCTTCGCTACGTCTCGATCAACGGGCAGCTCCGCAAGATGCTGCTTGTGGTCAAGATGCGGCGGAGCCCGCATAGCATCGACATGTGCGAGTATGAGATCACGTCCAAGGGCGTGGTCATGGGCACGCCCCTGCGCGGGTACCAGGCGCTCACCAGCGGCATCCCCGGGCCGTGGTCGCCGCAATCCGACGGCGCCCCCGGGCTTCTCCCTCCACACAACTCACCCAGAGCCCTTCCTTCGGCCACGTCCACCAAGCTCAGGACTCCAAAGGGCGGGACTTCCAAGGTCAGAACTTCCAATGCAAGGGCCCCGGTGAAGCGGCGCAATGGATAGCACCCAGGCATCCCGGCTCCCGCTCGAATCGGTCGTGTGTACCGAGGAGCTCGGGCTCAGACCAGCGCGGCCGCCCGACCTTGCGTCGGAGAACGCCGCTCTGGCGAACTTGACCCGCACGCTCGCCGATTCGCCGCAAGCGGTCCTGCAGACCTTGGCCGACACGATCCTGTCGGTCCTTGGGTGCGGTTCTTGCGTTGTCAGCCTTGTCAGCAGCGATGGAACCCGATTCCACTGGGCGGGCGTCGCCGGCGAGTGGGGCCCTCAGCTGGGACGTGACATTCCCCTGGAGCTCGCTCCGTGCGGCGACGTGCTGGACCGCGATGAGCCGATGCTGCTCGGCCAGTTCGAGCGGCGCTATCGGTGCTTTGAGGACGTGTCGCCGCGGGTGGACGAGGCCCTCCTGGTTCCGTTCCACGTCGCAGGAAAGGGCGTGGGCACGATCTGGGCGATCACCCACGCGGATCGCCCCGTGCTTCGCCGGTTCGACCGCGAGGACCTGCGGATGCTCCAGAGCCTGAGCGCGTTCGCGGCGGCGGCGTATCGCGTTGACCATCAGCTCGAGGCGCTTCGAGAGCAAGACCACGAACGACATGAATCCTCCCAAGCCCTGCACGAGCTCAACGGCGCGCTGCTGGTCTCATCGATCAGGCAGCACGAGCTGGCGGAACTCGCGCGCAAGGGGGACGCGCTGGTTCGCGAGTCCAACGCCCGGTTCGAAACACTCTTTGATGCCTCGCCGGTGGGCATGTACCTGGTCGACGCGGACCTGAGAATCCGGCTGGTGAGCGCCAAGGCCCGCCCGATCTTTGGGAGCATCGAGGGGCTCATCGGCAGCGAGTTTGAGCGGGTCATCCACGTTCTGTGGCCGCAGGCGACCGCCGACGACGTCGTCGCCCGGTTCCGGCACACCCTTGAGACCGGGGAGGCGTACTCGGCCCCCGATTTCTCCGAGCTGCGTCGGGACATCGGGGAGCGCGAGTACTACGACTGGAAGCTCCATCGCATCGCTCTTCCCGACGGGCGCTATGGCGTGGTCTGTTACTTCATCGATACTTCCGATCGTGTGCTGGCCCAGCGCGCGCTGCGCGCCTCCGAAACCCGGTACCGGCGTCTGTTCCAGTCGGCCAAGGACGGCATCCTGATCCTGGACGCCAAGTCCGGCAAGATCATCGACGCCAATGCCATCATGTCGGGGCTTCTGGGTCGCGAGCTCCCAAGCCTGCTGGGGAGGGAGCTCCACGAGATCGGGATGTTCGCCGACGAGAAAGCGAGCCGGGGCGCGTTCGCCGAGTTGCAGCACAACGGGTACCTGCGCTACGACCACCTGCCGATCCACAAACCCGGCGGCGAGACGACGCACGTGGAGTTTGTGAGCAACGTCTACTCCGAGGGTGAGCGACTGCTGGCCCAGTGCAACGTGCGAGATATCACGGTGCGGGCCGCGATGGAGCAGCAGATCAAGGAGCAGGCCCATTCGCTGGCCGAGCAGGCCCGTCGCAAGGACGAGTTTCTGGCGATGCTCAGCCACGAGCTGAGCAACCCACTGGCGCCCATCCGCAGCGCCTCGTATCTCCTGCGCCAGCACGCGAGCGCGGGCGAGAGTGCGATTCAGCGTCAGGCTCGCGAGATCATCGATCGGCAGGTCGCCAATCTCACCAAGCTCGTGGGCGATCTCCTGGAGGTCTCGCGAGTGGTGAGCGGGCGGGTGCGGCTGGACCTCCAGCGCGTCGACCTCAAGCGCGTGCTCGAGCACGCGTTGCAGACTGTCGGGCCGTTGTTCGAGCAGCGCAAGCAGTCGGTGACGCTCGAGCTGTGCTCCGACCCATTGTGGGCGAACGCGGATCCGGCGCGCCTGGAGGAGGTCATGGTCAATCTCCTCAACAACGCGGCAAAGTACACGCCCGATGCGGGCACCATCACGCTGAGCTGCGAGCGCCGCGAGGCGCACGCGCTGCTGCGGGTGGTCGACAACGGCGTCGGGCTCGACAAGGAACTGCTTCCTCGCATATTCGACCTTTTCACCCAGGCCGATCGATCGCTCGACCGTGCGGCGGGCGGGCTGGGCATCGGCCTGGCGCTGGCGCATCGGCTGGTGACGCTGCACAACGGCACGATCGAGGCTCGCAGCGCCGGCCCCGGCAAGGGGAGCGAATTCACCGTGACGCTCCCGCTGATCCCTACCCCCACCCCTACCCCCACCTCGCTCCCCGCTGCGGCGATGGAATCGGCTGGCGTGGAGGGGCTGGGATCAGCAGATTCCCCGCACTTGGCACGCGTGCTGGTGGTCGATGACAACGTCGATTCGGTGACCATGCTCTCGGGAACGCTGAGGCACAAGGGGTACACGGTGCGCGGGGCTCACACAGGCCCCGACGCGGTGACGCTCGCCCTGCAGTGGCGACCGGACATCGTGCTGCTGGACATCGGCCTTCCGGGATTCGACGGCTACGAGGTCGCCAGACGATTGCGGGCCGCCCCTGCGCTGGCGGGGGTTACCGCCCAGGGCATCGCGCGCTCCCGGATGAAACTCATCGCCCTCACGGGCTACGGGCAGGACGCGGATATCACGTTGGCGCGGGAGGCGGGCTTCGACGGACACCTGGTCAAGCCGTGCGACTTCGACGAGCTCGAGCGGATGATGGGCTCGACGCAGAGCAGGATGTAATGTCACTTTTCTTCGCTTGGGGTGGAGTGCGTAGAATGACGGACCCATGGCACTTCCAACCGACACTTCGAGCTCAACTCTTGTCACGCGCGTGCTGTGCGTTGATGACAACGCGGACATCACCGAAGTCATGAGGATGGTGATCGACACCGAGCCGACCATGCGGTGCGTGGGGTGCCTTGCCTCGGCGGACCATCTCGTCGAGAAGGTCCGGAGGATGTCGCCCCTGCCCGAAGTGGTGCTGCTGGACGCGACGATGCCTGGAAAGAGCCCGCTGGTCGCGATGTCGGAGCTCGCCGCCGCGTTCCCGGAAATCAGAACGATCATCTACAGCGGGCACGACGACCCGGGGTTCATGGAGCAGGCCAGGGAGGCCGGCGCCTGGGGATGCGTCTCCAAGAACGACGATCCGAGCGCGATCCTGCACGCCGTGCGTCGCGTGACGACGGGAAACGCCTTGTGGGCTCGCCCCTTGGGCAAGACCTGAGCGGCGCACGCGCCCCATCAACGTGCTCGCTTTGCCCCTGATCTGGCCTCGATTGGGCCTTGATCTGGCCTTGATCGGGCCTTTCGCCGGGCGCTGACGCCGGGCGAACAGGGATGTTTGAGCAGTGGTCGCCGCGTTACGCCGGGCCATGATGTACTCATCAAATCTGAGGCTCCATTCCGGGGGCAAAGCACGAGCCGCTGCTTCGCAGCACAACGAACGTCCGACCCGATCGGCAGAAAGCAAACCCAATGACTTACCGCGCCTCCACACCCGTTCTCACCGCACTTCTGGTCGTCCTTGCCGCTGGTGCGGCAACACCCGCCCAGGCTCAGGCTTTCGACAAGACGTCGCGCGTGTCCGCCACCGTCGCCTCCACCGTGGACTTCCGTTCCTCACGCTGGATGAGTGATCGAAGCGTCGTGAACAACAACGGCGAGGACATCGCCAACGTCTCGGACCTCATCCTGGATCGGGGCTCGGGGCGCATTGAGTATGTCGTGATCAAGACCGGCACGACCTTCGGCCTGGGCGGGCGGGCGGTGGCGATCCCATATGCCTCGTTCCGGTGGGAGCTGGGCGGCAAGGATCGGTTTGTCCTGGCCTCGACCCCCGAGCAGCTCAAGCAATTTGCCGAGTACACGCCCGAGAGCTGGAAGGCGATGAAGGCTCTGCAGAAGGACAACAAGAACACGCTCCACGAGCGGCTCTCCACCGACGCCGCGTCGGGCACCGATCCCTACGCGGGCAGCCTCGACACGGCCAAGAAGGCCCGCGTCGAGGGCGAGATCAAAACGGTCGAACGCGTCCGCACCAGCAAGTTCGGCGAGCAGGTCGTGATCACGGTTGACGCGGCCGACGGCGTCAGCCGCAAGATCACCCTTGGCCCGTCGTGGTACGTCAACGGTACGGCCGCCGCCCCGATGCGCGGCGACAAGGTCGTCGTGGACACTCTGGCCCTGGCCCGCGATCCCGATCAGCTGCTGGTTGCCACAAAGCTCCGCACCGGCGAGCACGAGATTTACCTTCGCGATACCAACGGCAGCGCCGCCTGGGCTCTCAAGTCCGTCGAGTCGGGCGGGCAGAGCTACAGCACTCCATACTCGCGCTACCTGCTCCTGAGCACCCTGCCGGGAATGAAGATCGACTGCCGCGGCTCTGAGTCCGGCAAGGTGCACGACATCATTCTTGATCGGACATCGGGCGAGATCGCGTTCCTGTCGATCGACCCCAACCAGAATTTCCTGGGCATCAGCGACACCAAGCGGCTCCTCCCCTGGTCGGTCGCGACGGTGACCCTCGACGGGACCATCCGAATCGACGCGTCCAAGGAGATGGTCCTGGCGAGCCCCGAGACACCCTCCGAGCCCTCCACGCTCAATGCCGGCACCCACGCCGAACGCGTGTACAAGGCCTTCAACGTTCCGGCGCCTCGTTTCGACGCCCGCAAGAGCGTCTCACCCATCAGCGCCGACACCAACACCGACTGGGCGACGCGCGGAACGATCCTCGCGGCGATCGAGCGG
>ERZ1292640.1453-Hain-H43-02um-R1-1453-length-19554-cov-6_pt1 | contig 13000 bp, 10 predicted proteins | sample MGYA00564404_ERZ1292640 | MGnify/ENA primary metagenome ERZ1292640 (study PRJEB36523, sample SAMEA6512636) | groundwater metagenome | collected 2019-01-08 | study: AquaDiva: Metagenomics assemblies of 32 groundwater samples
ACAATGAGGAAGTCGTCGCAGGCTTGCTCTCCTGGTTTGAGCAGACGGGCCAAAATGAGAAAGCGGAAGAGATTCGGAAATCTGCGATCGCAGCAAAGCCAACAGGAAAGATCGCAGAGAGCAAGCGTGGAAGTGAAATATTTGCTGAGAGAGACGCGGCAAAGAGGCTGGACTTGCTTGAACGATTCCTCGCTGATTTTCCCCAGAATGGCCAGATGCTGGAGAATTACCAGATGATGCGCCTTAGTTTCCTCATCCAGGCGAAGCAAATAGACAAAGCTGCCGTATTGTTAGAATCGATGCCAAAGAAAGACGGTATCATGTACAACGAGTTAGCTTGGACTTTGATTGAGAAAGGGGAGCAGCTCGATAAGGGTGTCGCGTGGGCAAAGAAGGGTGTCGAGCTCTTGAGGAATCCGGACCCGTCCACGAAACCTCCATATTTCAGCACCGCCCAGTGGAAGAAAGGTCTTGAGACACAGTTGGGCTTTACTCTTGATACGTATGCATACGGCTTGGCTCAAATGGGGAAGACTCAGGAGGCAGAGCAAGCATATGAGGAAGCGTATGCTTTGACAAAAGGGGGAAATGCCGACATCAATGAGCGCCTCGTTGAGTGCTATGTGAAGAATGGTAAGTACGACAAAGCGATAGCCGCTGCGGTTGAGTGCGTGCGGAAGGGAAAGCACAGCGACAAGTTGCTGGAGCAGTACAAGGCGGCCTATGTCAAGGCAAAGGGCTCAGAAAAGGGTTTTGACGAAGCGCTCAATGAAGCGAAGAGTCTTGCGAAGACCGATTTGAAGAAGGAGATCCTGAAGGATCGGGTCAACAAGCCGGCGATCGATTTTGCTTTGAAAGGACTTGACGGAAAAATCGTGAAGCTCTCGGAGCTTAAGGGCAAAGTCGTGGTTATTGATTTCTGGGCGACGTGGTGTGGTCCATGCAAAGCGTCATTCCCGTTCCTCCAGCAAGTCTATAACAAGTACAAGGAAAATCCAAACGTCGTCATCCTTGCCCTGAACACATGGGAGAGGGAGGCTGGGGCGGAGCGGGAAGCTCTTGTCAAGAAGTTCATGGAGGAGAACAAGTACACCTTCCCTGTCCTCTATGATGAGGGTTTTGTCGAGAAGTATGGTGTCGAAGGCATTCCGACGAAATTCGTCATCGACAAGAAAGGGATGATACAATTCAAGAGCATCGGGTTCATCGGCGGTCCGAAAATGATCGATGAGATGACGTTGCAGATCGAAATGCTGTTGGATGACAACTTCTATTCTTCGACGAAGTGAAGCGACCAACGTTCTAGCACAAAAAACCCGTCTCGAATCTTTCGGGACGGGTTTTTTCTTTTCCCCGGCCTGTCCCGTTGTACGGGATGCCGTAAAGCGGCAAAGGCCGAGGCAACCCCAAATCTTCAATCTACAATCTTCAATCTACAATTTTCAATTTACAATCATCTAACTGATTCTCTCCATCACAAAATCCACAAACTGCAACAACGCCTCCTTAGCAGCCGATTCCGTCAGCATCGCGAGGTCTCTTCGCGCCAGTTGAGAGTAGTGTTCCGCCTTTGAGATCGCATATTCGATACCGCCGGTGCTTTTGACGAAATCTACAACCCAGTCGACATCTTTTTGCTTTGTCCCATTCTTGATGAGACTGAGCGCTCGTTTAGCGTCTTTCCGCGTCCCATGGTGGAGGGCGTAGATCAAGGGGAGCGTGAGCTTTTTCTCTTTCATGTCGATGCCCGTCGGCTTGCCGATCACGCTTCTCCGGCCCAGATAATCGAGCAGGTCGTCGCGTATCTGGAAAGCAATGCCCACATGCTCGCCATACTCACGCATTTGAGCTCGCCTACCCGGCTCCTGCGTAACGCTGGCAGCGCCGATGTCGGTGCACGTCGACAAGAGCGAAGCCGTCTTGTCGCTGATGATCTTCAGGTATGTCTCTTCGTCGATGTTGAGCTGCCGGCTTTTCTGGATCTGCAGGAGCTCCCCCTCGCTCATTCTCTTAACGGCGTTTGACGTAGAGTGCAGGAAATAATAGTCGTTGCTTTCGAGCGATAAGAGCAGTCCCCGCGACAGCAAGTAGTCGCCCATTAAAACTGCGATCTTGTTTTTCCAGACTGCGTTGATGGACGCTAAACCCCGACGTGTGTCTGCATCGTCCACGACGTCATCGTGAATGAGCGTCGCCGTGTGGAGGATTTCGACGAGCGTCGCGGCGCGGTACGTACTCTCATTCACCTTGCCGCACGCTTTTGCACTCAGAAAAACCAAAATGGGTCGCACGCGCTTCCCCTTCTGACGCACGATGTACCGAGCGATCAGGTCGATCAGCCCGACCCGCGATCGCATCGCGTCCCTGAAGAACGAACTAAACCTCTTGAGCTCGTCCTCGATCGGTTCCTTGATGGTCTCGAGCGAGGCAGATTTGTTCCTCGTCAGGCTCACGTTTCGGTCCCCTCTGGTGCCGGCGACTCAGGAACGGGCTCCTCTTTCTTCTTTTGGACGAACTTCGAGATGTAGATGCTGATCTCGTACAGCACGATCATCGGCGATGCCAGGAGAATCTGTGTCACAATGTCGGGTGTCGGGGTCACCACGGCGGCAATAATCAGGATGGCGATGTACGCGTGGCGCCGGTAGTGTCGCATGAAGGATGGCGTGAGGATGCCCATTTTTGACAAGAAATAGGAAACCATGGGTAACTCGAACACCAAGCCTGAGCCGAGGATCATCGCCAGCACGAAGCTGACGTATCGATCGATTGAGACATTGAGAGCGATGTTGTCCGTGCCGAAGTGCGCGAAGAAAGTCAGCGCCGTGGGCAACAGCACGAAGTATCCAAAGGCAACTCCTGCGAAGAAACAGAGAGAGGTCAACGCAACGATTGCGGAGACGTAGTGGCGCTCGTTCGGAAGGAGTCCGGGTGCAACGAACTTCCACAGCCAGAAGAGCGTGTTGGGCATGCTCAGGATAAGCCCGCAGATAAGCACTGCCTGCATATAGAGCAGAACGATACCGTAGGGAGCAAGAACCTGTGGCTTGAGTTCAACAGTAAGTAAGGGTGCGAGAAGGATCTTCTGGATGATGAAATCAACAAAGATCCCACAGATTGCCATCGCGACGACGAGACCGATCGCCGACCTGACGAGATGCCACCGCAACTCTTCAAGGTGATCGAGAAACGACATCTCTTTTTGATCGTCCGGACCAGGCGACGGCTTGTTGCGTCTAAGGAAGTTGAGTAAAAGCTGGCGAAACACGAGGGTTCTCTACGCTCCTAGTGTCGAGTCACACAGTTTGCTTTACAGTGATATCGATCCAAATCGGCTGTTTTCCATTCGCTTTGGGCACGTTTCGCCGATGGACGTTTTTAATGAACTTGTGAGTCGAGACACTAGTTTTCGACGAGCTCTCGGTAAAGGGGGAATGACGAACCGAATTGGTGCGCCTCACTGCGCACGCGCTCGTACTCTGCTTCGTTCCCGACGTTGGAAATGATCCGGTCGATGAGGCCCGCCACAATCTCCATTTCGCGTTCCTTCATTCCGCGCGTTGTCAATGCAGGCGTCCCAATACGAATGCCGCTCGTGATCAAAGGAGACTTGTCATCGAACGGTACCGCATTTTTATTGACGGTGACGCCTGCTCGGTCCAGCGCTTCCTGAGCATCTTTGCCCGTGAGGTTTTTGTTACGCAGGTCAATAAGCATCAGATGATTGTCTGTACCGCCCGAAATGACGTTGTAGTCGCGCTTCACGAGCGCAGCTGCGAGCGCTTGGGCATTCTTGATCACTTGCTCGGAGTATTGCACGAACTCAGGCTGGAGATTTTCGTAGAATCCGACAGCCTTCGCCGCAATGACGTGCATCAGTGGCCCGCCCTGGATGCCCGGGATGACCATGGAGTCGATCAGCTCGGACATCATCTTTTTTCGCCCTGACTTCGGCGCAACCAGGCCGAATGGATTCTCGTAGTCCTTGCCCATGAGGATCAATCCGCCGCGGGGTCCGCGAAGGGTCTTGTGCGTCGTGGAGGTTACGACGTGGCAGTAGGGAAGGGGATCGTTGAGAAGCTTGCACGCAATCAATCCCGCCGGATGGGCAATGTCAGCAAACAGAAATGCCCCTACCTGATCTGCAATGGTGCGGAATGCTTTGTAGTCAATATTCCGCGAATATGCGCTCGCGCCGACGGTTATCATCTTCGGCCGTTCTTGTTTTGCTATAGCCTCGACCTCGTTGTAGTCGATGTAGCCCGTTTCTTTCGACACGCCGTAAGCGCTGAATTTGTACAGCTGTCCGGAAAAATTCACGGGCGATCCGTGCGTCAAGTGCCCGCCGTGAGAAAGGTTCATGCCGAGAACCTTATCGCCCGGTTTGAGGAATGTGAAATAGACAGCCATATTGGCCTGCGAACCGGAGTGAGGCTGAACGTTCGCATACTCTGCACCAAACAGCTTCTTGACCCGATCTCGTGCAAGGTTCTCCGCAACGTCCACAAACTCGCAGCCGCCATAGTACCGTTTCCCCGGGTAGCCTTCTGCGTACTTGTTCGTCAGAACCGAACCCAAAGCCTCAAGCACGGCAATGCTGACGAAGTTCTCAGAAGCGATCAATTCCAGCTTCGTATTCTGGCGGTTGATCTCGTTCTGGACGGCAGTGTAAAGGTCGATATCTGTGGCCTTAAGGTGAAGCATGAAAGAGGCTCGCTAAGAATGTGTTGATAGTTGATGCCACGAAGAAGATATAGATAAATGGGTAGCCCACTGGTCGATGTACTGTCGATCGAGGGATTCACGCAAAAGCTCCCAGATGCCAACGGCATCTTCCCAATCTCGTGGAGATACACTCTCCTTGAACCACAAGAGTTTCTGGACAAGGAGATCTTCCGGAGAGATAAAATAGATTTCCCTGCCAAAAGCGATCTCTTTGTGTCGTCGGTCGAATTGTGCACGCGCGTACTCCTGCTGCAAGTCAGGAATCCAAAGATCGATTTTCAAGCCGGTGGCGTGATGGAGTAGATTTGCCACAGAATGATGCTGCAGTGCATCGCGAAGACCATCAGAACTGATGTAAAACTGCGATTTACACTTTTCGACCAACGAGGAAATGTGCGTAGGATAGATCGAGATGACGATGTCGTGAGTGAATCGGGGTTTGCCGTAGATGCTCACTGCTACCGACCCAGTCACATAATAAGGGATGCGAAGATCGTCAAGCTGCTCGAGGGTGAACAGGAGAATCTCTTCTTGCGTCATGATAAATTCGCCTTTTGACTTCCTGCTCTATCTGATCATCATCCCATGCGGGGTGAGCAGTGCGAACCCCGGCTCGAACAAGTTCCCTTCCCATCTCGTGCAATTGAAAAACAATACGGAGTTTTTCTTCAACAGTCATACGTCGAAGTATTTCTCGATATTTCCCCTCGATATCATTCATAGGTCGGTCAGCGAATGAATTTTTCGAACTCGTTGCTCATGCCGTCCACCTTCGAAGGAAGTCGAAAGAAAGGTCTTCACGATGTCAACGACAGATTCCCAGCTCGCCACGCGCTCACCAAGGGTCAGGACGTTGGCGTTGTTGTGTTGCCGCGCCAGGCGTGCCGCCGTCACCGATTCACATGCGGCGGCGCGAACGCCTTTATGCTTGTTCGCGACCATGGACATGCCGATTCCCGTGCCGCAGATAAGGATCCCACGGTCACATTCACCCGATGAGACCGCCTGTGCTGCAAGATGAGCCCAGTCAGGATAGTCGGTGGATTCGCTGGATTGAGTGCCGAAGTCTCGGTATGGAAGATTCATCTCATCGAGCAGCTTCTTGAGCTTCTCTTTGTACTCATACCCGGCGTGGTCACTGGCGAGGGCGATCATAGGTCAAGGAGGGTTCGGTTGTTGAGATTATTCTTCTTCGAGCTTGATGAACCACGCTTCGCTGGCACTCAGCGAGAGTGTCAGGCGGACGATCGTATCCCGTTGCAAATTGTCTGATGCCGCACCACGGAATCCTACGTGGAGTCCGATGTTGATCCTTGCATCTGCTCCAATGGGAACGCCAACGCCCCCCGTCACGAACCACTCGTCAATCGGCTTGTTGTTGATCCTGTAATACGTTGAATTATAGTAGAATCCTGCCCGATACGCAACTCGGCGCCAGAAGGTCTCCGTTTCACGCTCCGGCAGCGACTCAAAGCCTACTCCAACGCGCGTGTTGTTCCTGATTTCAACCGGATGGCTCCCGAAGAACTTCGCGCTCTCCCAGCTCTGGTGAAATACATCTGCCGTCAAATAATACCGGCTCGCGAAGAGATAGGATGCGCCGAATCCAAGTGCCAGCGGGATATCGACCTTCCCTGAACTCGTTGCAGTTGTGTCGAACGACTCCTTCGTCGTAAGTACGCTCTCTCGATTCACGGAGAGTTTCGTCGGCGTGGAAACGACAAAGCCGAGAGTGAGTGGGCTCAGCGATGGGGCATTCAAGAGATCGCCGGCGCCTTCGTAGATCGCGCCGACGGTGAGATTGAAGCCTGAGTGAAATTCAGAGCGAGAGATTTCGCTGTCGAGGAACGTCGGATCCACAAAATCAAAGCGGCCAACTTGTTGGATGCGACCAAACAGATAGCTGAGTTTGAGACCCAGAGAGAGCTTGTTGAGCGGAGAGACCGATCCTCCGAGGCTCAGCAATGAAAGACCGCCAGTTCCAAAAAAGTCCTGCGTCAGGATCGTATCGCGCCGCTGGAGAGCATAGTTGACGTTGCTGTAGGGAGACGTTTCTAGCAACAGTGTGATGCCGTAGTCTTTGTCGATGGGAATGGCGAATGCAAGTCCCTTGAACGTGCCTCGACGATAACTGCCCGACCCCTGCTTGTCGCTTGAGAAGTAGCCCGAGTACTCGAATCCGCCGGAGATTCGCGTGCGAGAAATCCTGGCGAGGCCCGCGGGATTCAAGCGGTTGATGAACCCGTCGCTGAGTAAGGCAATCCCCGTACCCCCCATCGCGTCGAGTCGGCTGCTTCCGTAGCGGACGAGATCGCCGAGGCCAAATCTCGAATAGCTGGAGCCGCTGGCAGACGCCGTCGAAAAGCCCGCCGAGCAGATGAGCCAGAGCAGGCTGAGGATCGCAGCAAGAACGCACCGGCGCTTGTTCATACGACTACCGAATTAATGAATAGACGATCGTGAGCTTTGGTTTTAGGCTTGATGGAGCAGCGGCGCCGTGGAAGACAAAGAGATCGAGCGCGTTCGGTTCCGCGAACCCGGAGATGGCAATTTTTCGCTGCGCCGCGCCCCGGATCCACCGCTGGACGAATTGCCCGACCGGAAAGCGGTGGACTCGCATACCGGCAACCTCTGACGGTTCACTCAGTGCAAAAATTGTGCTCAGAGCGATTCCGTCATCGCCGATGAAGACCGCGAAGGTCGAGTCCACAGTATACCCGTTGAAGCGTGAGCGGGTTCGATCGAGGGTCAATTCCAGTTCAGCCTTGTGAACGGCCGCGTGGGCCGGGAGCGAACTGATGTCAAACTCGAGCATCCCTCTGTACGAGATGCCATTGCGAACGTAGATGTGCGTGCTGTCCGAGCTCCAGCTCGTGTTGCCGATCCGCGCACCGAATCGGGATATCCCGGTGTTGAGGGTCACGGTATCGATCTTGCCGGATTCCGCCCGGAGGAACCGCATGAGAAGCTTCGGCCTGTGGGGTTGCTCGGACACCTCGAACATTGCAAACCCCCTGACGACTCGTGAATTGGTCGGTCGCAGGAGGATGCCAAAATTCTGGAACGTCGTATCGCTGAGCGTCCCCCAATTCCGGATCACTGTTGTGTCAACCGGGATGCTGATCGAGGCTGTGTCGCCAACAGAGGAGAGATAAAGGGAACTCGTTGGAGCCGGATCATAGAATCCTGCAGCTTGCAGCGAATCGATGGTGAGGGAATCCGTACCCCAGCTTCGCAGCACTTTGTGCGCCGTGAGGGAGAAGGGAGCAAGCGAATCGCCGTAGTGATAAGCCGAGCGCAAGATCACCTCAGCGCTCACGATGTTCATGTAGCGTACCGAGTCGGGCAACGCGAAGAAGCGCAGAACGCCCCACGACTCAATGTCGTCCACGTTGCCAACGAGCAGCCGTGTGGTTGAAGCTGAGGGGATAACCGTCTGACTATAGCTTCGGAGAGCGACTGTTGATGTCGTGTCGAGCTCCAGGAAGTCCGATGTGGGGAGCAAGCCAGCCCCAACGGGATTGGGATCTTCGCTGCACGCTATGAGTCCGAGCGTCAGCACCAGAAGAAACAGGGCAACCGCTAATCGCATATTCGTTTCTACAAGTCGCATGACAACAATCTAGGATCCGTTCCTTAGGCGCTTCCGGCGCGTGAGCGTGGTCCTGATTTGCCGCCACGCGTCATAGACGTGGTCAGCAACGTGATCGACGTTTCCGTTCTTTAGACATTCATCTCGTTCGACGGAGCCGTACCCCGTGAGAACAAGGGCCGTCCCACATCCAGCCGCCTTTCCAGCCTGCATGTCGATGCATCGATCGCCGATGACAAACGAATCTCGCAACCGAACGCCGAATTCTTTCGCCCCGCGCTTCAACATTCCTGTTTTTGGCTTCCTGCAACTGCAGACTTTTCGGTACTTGGGCGTGCCGTAGCCGGGATGGTGTGGACAGTAGTAGATCGCATCGACGCGGGCCCCCTCGCGGGCCAGGAGCGTCAGCAGACGTTTGTGCACAGCAGCGAGGTCGGCTTCCGTCAATAGGCCGCGAGCGATGCCAGATTGATTGGTAATGATGAAGACTCGGACCCCGAATTCGTTTGCCTCTCGGATTGCCTGGGCGGCGTGAGGAATGAGTTGAAGCTCCTCAGGACGGGAGAGAAAATCCACTTCAGTGTTCAGAGTGCCGTCACGGTCAAAGAAAATGCCGACCTGTTCAACCTTCACGCTTCACTATCTCAGAAGTTCTCTGTACAGATTGACGTACAACTTGGCAGAATGTTCCCACGAAAAGTCCTTCACCATGCCATTCCGCATCACCTTTTTCCATTCCTCGGGCTGTTGAAACACCTTCAGCGCGCGATGGATAGCCTTCAGCAGCTCCTTCGAATCGTATTTCTCAAACTTGAAACCGGTTCCCTTCCCATTGCCGGCGTAATCCTCAACCGTGTCGTCGAGACCGCCCGTCGCGCGGACTACCGGTATGGTTCCGTATCGCATGCTGTACATCTGGTTGAGGCCGCAGGGCTCGTATTTCGACGGCATCAGGAACAGGTCGCTCCCCGCCTCAATGAGATGAGCAAGCTCTTTGTCAAATCCAAAGAACAAGGCCATCTGATCCGGATATTTCTTGTGCAGCGCCTCAAATTGTTTCTCAACATCCTTCTCCCCGTCGCCCAGCAGGATGAACTGCGCATTCATCTTCATCAATTCGTCCAGGATCTCCAGAACCAGATCAAACCCCTTCTGCTCAACCAGCCTTGAGATCGCGCCGACAAGAGGAGTCGTTTCTTTGAACTGCAGATTGAATCGCGCCAGGAGTGCTCGCTTGTTGTCAACCTTCGCGTCGAGCGATTTGGCGTCGTACTTGCGATAGATGAATTCGTCCGTCGCGGGGTTCCAGACGTGATAGTCGATTCCGTTGAGGATTCCGCGGAGATCCTTCCTCCGCTTTGTCAGGAGGCCGTTCAATCCAGCCCCATATTCGTCGGAGGTCGAAATCTCCTGAGCGTAGCGTTCGCTCACGGTCGTGATCGCATCCGCAAAGTGCAACGCCGTCTTGAGGAAATTGAATTTCCCGTAGGCCTCAACCCCCTCGGCTTGGAACAGGTGTTTCGGCAAGCCTGTTTTCTCAAACGCCTCAGCAGGGAATGCCCCCTGGTACGCCATGTTGTGGATGGTGAAGACGGACTTGATCCGTTTGAAGAAATTGTCGGAGCTGTAGAGGGTCTTCATGTACGCGGGCACGATACCCGTTTGCCAATCGTTGCAGTGAATAATATCCGGCTGCCAGCCGAGTCTCTTCAAGGTCTCCAGCACGCCTCGACAGAAAAAGATGAACCGCTCGTCGTTATCCTTGTAGTCTTTCTTTCCCACCGGACTCTGGTAAATGCCGTCCCTGCCGAAGTACGTCGGATTGTCGAGAAAGTACACCTGAACCTTCTCTTTGAGGTTGCTGATGAAGGACGACTTCACGTTTCCAATCTCAACGTTTTTGCCGACGGGAACGGAGATTTCCTTGAGTCGGATGATGTCATGGAGCTTGAACTTACGCTCGCTGATAAATCGATAGCGAGGCATCATGATTCGAATTTCGTGGCCAAGCTCTTTGATGGCGTGAGGAAGAGCGCTCGAAACGTCCGCAAGGCCCCCGGTTTTGGCAAATGGATCGACTTCGCTGGAGAGGAAAAGAATGTTCAGGGGTTTGGACATTGAGTTTTTTGGCGGAAAAATTCAGAAAAACCATCGAAATTTAGCCATATTTCTCAACACAAGCAATCAAAAAATGGAGTCGCACTACCTCGCAAGCTGCGCTTGGCATTCAGTTGCGCAGAGCTCGAAAAAAATCATGAATCAGTTCAGGTGGATTCCGGTTGAATTGATGAGAATGAGATGCCCCAGGTGGCACAGTTCTCCAATGAAAACTTTGATCTCGATGTGGATTCAATTGCTGCGCGAAATTGTTGAATCATTCATCGCTACCGCACGTCTCTGGAGAAAGTCCTTGACTCTTTTGGACAGGTTGAGTATCTTAGTGCAGTTCAAATCCATAATATGGGGCGAGCTATAGGAATTTGTTAAGGGTTACGATCTGAACAAACGAGTTGAATCTCCTTGTTCAGTGTCTTGATGTGTGAGGCAAGACAAGCCTTTTTCAAATTCGGTGTTGCTCCGACGATCTAATTTAGCCGGGTGAGAAAGCTTGTTGATATCTCATTCGGCTTTTTCATTTTCTATGAAGCGACTCTGCATACTGATAGCGTTCTCTCTTATTGCTCTCCCAGCATACGCCCAGCCGGGACCCGATGTTCGGATTCTCAGCGAGGATGCGCGTTCGATCGTGATTGAGTTTGTGCCCGTTTTTGCAAACGGCTCAGTGGTTGCCGATGATGGCCGAGAATATGTGCGTTTCCGGTTTCAGGACGCCATCACCGAACGCGGAGAACAGGGTTCGCCCATCCTTCCCTATCGCGCAAACCTGATCAGTCTTCCCTCCCGCCAATTTTCGATGCAGGTTATTGTCTCTGACTATACCGAGCTTGCTGGCGTGAAGCCAGCTACACACCCTCAGTTAAAATCGGATAGGGACTTCGGCCTCTTGCCGGTCTACACTGCCCCGAAGCGCGAGTTTATGAGCAATGATTTCGTCCCTTCCCAGATCGCTGAGCTCGCCAGCGTCGGCGAGTCACGAGGAATGATTGTCGGCACTCTGAGACTATACCCCGTCCAGGTGTCGCTTGCGAGGAGCCTGGCGCGGGTGTACAGCCGGATCGTCGTTCGGATCGAATTCGCGGGCGGCGGAGTTGGCCTGCCCGGGTCACTGTTCTTGAAACACGAGTTCCCGACCAGTTCATTGGCCGGCGCTGCAAGTCCGTCTCGAACCGCGATATCGGATTCGCCGCTCGCACAAGGAGAATGGTATAAGATGGAAATAAAGGAGAGTGGGGTGTACAAGATTGACCGGGATTTCTTTGCGAAGGGGAACATTCCGCTCACCTCTATCGGCAACATCCGCTCCATAAGGATTTTCGGCAATGGGGCCGAAGAGCTCCCTGAGAATCTCTCCGTGCCGCGGCCTAACGGACTGGAGGAGGTTTCACGACTCGTTGTGGATAGGAACGGGAATGGGACGCTCGACGCTGATGATTTCATTCTGTTTTACGGCAAGTCAACCCGGGGATGGAAGTACGATTCCGCCGAGAAGACATTTCGTCACTACATCAATCACTACACGGAGACGAGCAATTACTTCCTGACGTTTGGCGGTTCGGCGCGAGGCAAGGATATGGCAGCTCTTGCGTCGACGAGTAGCTCCAGCGCCCATCGGCCGCTTGATTTCCAGGGCAAGGTGTTTGTCGAGAATGAGCTCGAAAACCTGGTGAATTCGGGGCGACAGTGGATTGGGGAATCCTTTGATATGACCAGAAACGTGAACGTGTTTACAACCAGCCTGCAGGGGGTTGTGAGTTCCAAGCCGATGACCTACCGGTTCGTCTTTTTGAGCCGGTCGACGACGACGGACACGTTTCGGGTGCAGGAGAACAACCAGTTTTTTGGTGCTCCGGTTCTGACGTATCCGATCAATGTTTCCTCCATTGAGAACGAAAAGGCCTACCAGACGCCGGTCGTCACCTTCCAGCGAACTGGCGATATACCGAACGATCGGAGTGTGCTCCGGATTAGCTTCGGGACCCGCAATTCAGCTGCGCAAGGGTGGATCGATTGGTTCGAGATCCTGTACCGGCAGCGTTTCGAAGTTAGCAATGACTTCCTACTGTTTACGTCTCCCGACACGACGGCGACCGTGGAATACTCGATATCGAAACTCTCCTCGCGTGACGTCAACGCGTTTGACGTCTCCCAGCACAACGATGTAAAGCAGATGACAAACTTAGCATTTGATCCTGCTGATGTCTCTCTCTGCAGGTTCCAGGCTTCACAGAGCGCCGGATCAGTCCGCGAGTTTGTTGTTGTCGGCCCGACGGGATACAAGGCTCCGGCCAATGTGAAACGTGTCGGCAACTCGAATTTGCATGGCATATCCACTGGAGCGGAGTTCGTCATCATTGCCCCGCAGGATTTCTTGACGGAAGCTGACCGCCTCAAAGCTCATCGAGAACGGTACGATCAACTCAAGACTTTGGTAGTCAACGTCGACCAGATTTTCAATGAGTTCTCCGTCGGGATGCCCGACCCGATGGCAATTCGCGATTTCATCAAATACGCACAAACGAACTGGATCACCAAGCCGCAGTATGTGTTGCTCTTCGGCGCCGG
>ERZ1292640.3131-Hain-H43-02um-R1-3131-length-13000-cov-44_pt1 | contig 13000 bp, 12 predicted proteins | sample MGYA00564404_ERZ1292640 | MGnify/ENA primary metagenome ERZ1292640 (study PRJEB36523, sample SAMEA6512636) | groundwater metagenome | collected 2019-01-08 | study: AquaDiva: Metagenomics assemblies of 32 groundwater samples
CTGGCGCACCCCAATCCTTTCAAGGGGTTCACCCCCCTATGTCAGGAGGTCTGGATTCCGGTGTCTGCTTGTATATGATCCGCCGAAGCGCTCATTGTGCCGTACTCGCCGTGATCCTGCTCGCGTCGGCCACGGCGGCGGCGCAGTCCGCCGGCGAGCAAGAAGTCTGGAAGCACTTCTTGACCTGGTACAAGACCTATTCCGGCTCGCTCCTCCCGCCGGACGTCGTGAAGGCCTACTCCGCCAGCCTGATTTCGGAGGGGCTCACACCTGCCGACGTGACGGCGCGCGTCGCGGTGCTCAAGAAGATCGGCGCGACCTCGCCCCCCGAGATGATGACGCTCCACTTCAACAAGATGTTTACGCAACAGCAGGGTCTGTTCAGCACCGAGCCGAACGCGCTCCTCGCACGGGCGGTTCGGGAGTTGAAGCCCGGCAAGGCACTCGACGTGGCGATGGGCCAGGGCCGCAACTCAGTGTTCCTGGCAAGACAGGGCTGGGAGGTGACCGGCTACGACCTCTCGGACCAAGGCCTGGCCATCGCCCGCGCCAACGCTGCCAAAGCCGGCGTCACGATCAACACGATCTTCGCGTCCCACCAGGAGTTCGATTTCGGGAAAGACCGCTGGGACCTGATCGTGATGACCTACGCCTTCGTCAGCATGGAGGACGCCGCCTTTCTTCAGCGGGTCCGGGATTCCCTCAAGCCCGGCGGCATCGTGGTGGTTGAGCAGTTGAATTCGGGCGGACCGGGCCCAGGCCCCGCGAACGCCCTTTTCAGGTCTTTCCAGGACCTCCGTGTCCTTCACTACGAGGACACCAGCGATACTGCCGATTGGAGCCAAAAGAAGGCCCGCATCGGCCGCCTCGTCGCTCAGAAGGAGTGAGCATCGCCGGCCCCGCCTCAGTTGCTGCCCGGCTGGGCGGCGATCCAGTAGCCGGGGCGGGTGACGACGCGCAAACCCGTCCGGTTGACCTGCACCACGATCTCGTGGAAGCCGCCTTCGTTCTGGTTATTCGGCGCGTAGCTGAGGATGTACTGCGAGTGCAGCTCCTCGCCGATGCGCCGCACCGCCGCCTCCAGGTCGTTTTGGGTGATAAAGGGATGCTCGGTGCCGCCGGTCCACTTGGTGAAGAGCTCGGCCGGGTTGTCAACGAAGATGTACTTGACGGCTTTGAAGATCTCGACGAAAACGGGGACGAAGTTGGCCGAATTGGTGGCGTTGCCGCTCATCTGGGCGGCCGCGTGCGGCGTTTGCGGCACGCCGGCCGGAACCGGGCGCGCCGTGAAGGGGACGTGGTCGGGGCGGGGCGGCTCCGGCCTGGCGGTCAGGGTGGTGATGAGCCGGTTGATGTTCAGCGAGTAGACGCTCACGTTGGCGAACTGGGCGGCTTCGAGCACCTCCCGTTTGCCGGCTTCGCTGCCGCGGTCGCGGGTCTCGCTGATCAGCAGCAGCACGCGTCGCCGGTTCTCGGGCCGCCGCCGCAGCATGCGGATGCCCTCCAGCACCGTGTCCATCATTGCGCTGTTTTGCCCGCCGGGGGTGATCTTCTGGAGCGCCTGCTGGATCTTATCGGTGTCGGAGGTGAACTCCTGCTTGAGCTGCACGCGGTGGTCAAAGGCTAGTATGGCCACCTCGCCCTGTTCGCCGGCCACCAGGTAATGCAGCATCGTGCCGATCTTGCGCACCCTGGGCAGCACCGCTTCCACCGCCGAGTTGGCCTGGACGGCCACCACCAGCGAGATGGGAATAAAGGAGGCGTCCACCTTGATGTCCTGCGGCTTGCCGTTGTCGAGCAGCCTGAAATGCTGGCGCTCCAGGCCGTGCACGAAGTTGCCGTCGCCGTCGGTCACCAGCGTGGGCGCGACGACCACCAGCACCCCGGTGCGGAAGGTAGGCTGCTGCTGTTCCTGCGGGCCGGCCGCGAGCGCCGCCAGCAGGACGAGAGCCAGGAATCGGAGTGCGAACATCCCTGTTACCAGACGCGCTCAGCCCGTATCGGGTTTCGACGCGGACACATGTTCGGTCTCGCCGCGCAACAGCTCGAGAATATGCGGCACTAAATCCAAGATAGCATCGAGCGACTCGACCGCGCCGCGGGGGGAGCCGGGCAGGTTGACGATGAGCGCCCGGCCGCGCACGCCGGCCACCCCGCGCGACAGCACGGCCAGCGGCGTCGCCTCGCGGCCCCTGGCGCGCATCAACTCGGCGAGGCCCGGGATTTCGCGTTCGAGCACGGCGCGGGTGGCCTCGGGTGTCACGTCGCGCGCCGCCACCCCGGTGCCGCCGGTGGTGAAGATGGCCGAGACCTGGTTGCCGTCGGCCAGGGTGGCCAGCCGCTGGGAGATCAGCGGCGCCTCGTCGGGCACGACCTCCAGCACCGCGACCGCCCAGCCCGCCTGCTCCAGCCGCTGGCGCACGGCGGGACCGGAGAGGTCGGCGCGCTTTCCCGCGCTGGCGGAGTCGCTGATCGTAACAACGGCGGCCCGGATCATGATTTTCTCGCCCGGCGATACGTGCCGCTCTTGCCGCCGGTCTTCTCCAGCAGGTACACGTCCTGAATCTCGATCGACTTGTCGAGCGCTTTGGTCATGTCATAGACCGTGAGGGCGGCCACCGCGGCGGCGGTGAGCGCTTCCATTTCCACACCGGTGGGCCCGAGCGTAGCCGCGCTGGCGATTATACGCACGCCGTTGTTTCGCATGCTCACCTCCACATCCGCGTGCGTGAGCGGCAGCGGATGGCAGAGCGGGATCAGCTCGGCGGTTCGCTTGGCGGCGGCTATGCCGGCGATGCGCGCGATCTCGAGTGGGTTGCCCTTGGGATTCTCCGGCAGCTTCTTCAACACCGACGGGCGGATGCGCACGAAGGCGTGCGCGCGGGCGGTGCGCGCCGTCGCCGGTTTGGCTGACACATCCACCATGCGCGGGCTACCGGCCGCATCGTAATGAGACAACTTCCTCATTTGAGCAGCACCCTGATGAGATCGCCCGCCTGCCAGCTTTCCCGCTCGGGGTCGGCCACCAGGAAGGCGTTGGCGTGGGCCACGGCCGGCACGTCGCTGGAGCCGTGCCAGGGGATTGGTGTCACCTCGAGTCCGTCGGCAGCGATGCGCGCGGGCAGGAAGCGCGTCAAGCCGGGCTTGTGGCGGAAGTCCGTCGTCAGCCGGGCCAGCAGCAGGGGCAGCACCGTGCCGGACTGTCCCTCCAGCAGCTCCTGGGCCGCGCGCGCGAACAACTCGAAGGTGACCATGGTCGAGGCGGGGTTGCCGGGCAGTCCGAAGAAGAACGTGCCGGCCGCGCGGCCGAACACCAGCGGCTGGCCGGGCTGGATGAGCACGCGGTCGAAGTAGAACTCGGCGCCCAGATTGGCCAGCACGTGCTCGACAATATCGTACTTGCCGGCCGAGACGCCGCCGGAAAGCAGCAAGAGATCCTGCTTCAACCCGCGCTCGACCAGCGCGCGCGTGGCGGCGTGGACATCGGCGGCCACCGGCAGGATTTCCGGAACGCCGCCGGCGCGCCGCACCTGAACGGCGAGCGAGTGCGCGTTGGAGTTGCGGACCTGGTGAGCCAGCGCGGCCTCGGAGACCTCGACGACCTCATCGCCGGTGGGGATGATGGCCACGCGCGGCTGCCGGCAGACTCGCAGGCGGGTCCGCCCCACGGTGGCCAGCATGGCGACTTCCGAGAACCCCATCCGCCGGCCGCCTTCCAGCACGCGCTCGCCATGCCGCACTTCCGCTCCCTGCGGGTTGATCCATTGGCCCGGTTGCGCGGGCTGATCGATGATGACGAATTCGCCGTCGCGGCGGACGTGCTCGACCATCACGACCGCGTCGGCGCCGGCCGGCGCCGACGCGCCGGTCATGATCTCCACCGCCTCTCCCGCCCGCACTTCTCCAGTGTAGGTCTGCCCGGCCCGCACCTCGCCGATCAGGCGCACGCGGCCGGGCATGTCGGCGGTGCGAACCGCGAAGCCATCGCGAAGCGAGCGCGCCACCGGCGGGTAGTCGCGGTCGGCCACGACCTCTTCGGCCAGAACGCGGCCCGCAGCGGCTTCGAGCGGAATCTCCTCGACCGGCGGGATCAGCCGCGCGGCGCGGACGCGCTCCAGCACGCACTGGCGGGCCTCGGGGAAGGGAAGAGGGCGCACTTGTTCATGATATCAGCCGGCCGTGGCCGCGGCGTACACGCACTCCCGGCCCGCTGCGAGCATCGCCAGCACGTTCTCCGGCGGCACGTCGGGCTGGATGTTGTGCACCGAACTCAGCACCCAGCCGCCGCCCGCGCCCATCAGCTCGAACATGCGCCGCACCTCGGCCCGCACCTCCTCGGGCGTGCCGCGCGGCAGCAGCCGCTGCGTGTCGATGCCGCCCCAGAAAGCGATCCGCTCGCCGAACTCACGCTTCAGCCGACCCGGCTCCATGTCTTTGGCGCTCACCTGCACAGGGTTGATGGCGTCAATGCCCATGTCGATGAAGTCCGGCAGGTAGCGGTAGACCGAGCCGCAGGTGTGATATAGGATCTTCGCCCCGGTGTGGGCGCGGATGAGGCCGACCACCTGCTCCTGGAAAGGCCGGATCAGCTTGCGGTAGAGCGGCAATGAACAGATGGGGCGGTCCTGCATTCCGATGTCGTCGCCGTAGGCCACCACGTCGATCAGGTCGCCCACCTCGCCGAGCGCGCGCCGGTTCAGCTCCGCCAGCACTTCCCAGCACGCCTGCATCAGGCTCTGGAACAGCGCGTGGTCTTGCCCCATGTCCAGGAACCAGTCTTCGAAGCCGCGCAGGTACTGGGTGGTATGCACCAGGTTGAGGCGGGCGCTGTAAATGACGGCGTAACCGGTCTGGCGCAGCCGGAGCGCCTGCTCGCGCAGGCCGCGGAAGCGGCCGGGGTCGGTGGGGTCGGGCCAGGGGTAGCGCGCAAGCTTCTCGGGCGTCAGCTCGCCGGCCAGCGGGCAGACTTCCAGGTCGTAGTAGGGGCAGCCGGGCGGCTGGCGGCGCACCACGCCCCACTCATCGCGGTAGCGCCCCTCGCCCAGGTCCACGTCGGCGCCGCGGTCAGGAGCTCCCTGCGCGAACGCCCGCGCGTCCACGTCCAGGTGCTGTAGCACGCGCTCGTCCGGGTCCACCAACTGTTGCATGCGGTCGATCACCGGGCCGGCCTGGCCGAAGCCGAGATGCGAGCAAAGGTTCTCGTAGGCGCCTTTCACGATACCGGTGAAGCGCGCGGTGCCCAGATCCATCGGGACGCGGTCGGGCTCGCGGTGCTCTAGCGCGGCGAGTAGTCGTTCGCGGTGGGTCATCCTGCCTATTGTATGCCGGGGCCGGGAGCTCACATCACCGGGCCGATGCGCCAGGGCACGAACTCGCGGTGCCCAAAGCGCTCGGCGGCGGTCAATTCCCCGGAGGCGACGCGCAGCACCAGATCGAAGATCTCGCGCCCGACCTCGGCAATGGTGGCCTCGCCGTCGCCGATGCGGCCGGCGTTGACGTCGATGTTATCGCGCATCCGCCGCCAGGTCTGGCTGTTGCTGGCGATCTTGATCACCGGAATGGTGGGGAACCCGATGGCGCTGCCGCGACCGCTGGTGAAGGCGATCAGGTTGCAGCCGCCGGCGGCCAGTCCCGCCAGCGAAACCGGATCGTAGCCCGGCGTGTTCATGAAGACGAAGCCCGGCGTGTGGACGCGCTCGGCGTAATCCACCGCGTCCATCAGGGTCGAGGTTCCGCCTTTGGCCACCGCGCCCAGGGACTTCTCCAGGATGTTCGACAGGCCGCCGGCTTTGTTGCCAGGTGAGGGATTGTCGTCGAAAGTGGAGCCGAATCTGCTCAAGTATTCCTTGTAAGACCTGATGTAAGTCAATAATTTTTCAGCTACTTGTTTGTTGCGAGCCCGTCGCACCAGCAGGTGCTCCGCGCCGAAGACCTCCGGCGTTTCTCCCAGGACCGGAGTGCCGCCCAGCGCCGCCAGCAGGTCCGAGCATGCGCCCAGCGCCGGGTTGGCGGTGATGCCGGAGAAGGAATCCGAGCCGCCGCAGTTGAGCCCTAGCACGATCTTCGAAGCGGGCGCCTCGACGCGATTCTCGGCCGCGGCGCGATCCAGGAACCGGCGGATCTCCCGGCGGGCCGCCTCCACCGTGGCTCGGGTGCCGCCGCTTGCTTGCAAGGTGAGGCCCACCAGCCGCCCCCGTATCGGGCTGTCCTCGAGGTAGGGGCCGATCTGGTTGACCTCGCAGCCGAGCCCGATCAGGATCGCGGCCGAGACGTTGGGGTGATCCAGCACCCCGCTCAGCGTGCGGCGGAGTAGCTCGGTGTCGGGACCGATGGCCTGGCCGCAGCCGTCGCCGTGCGGAAATGCGACTACGCCGTGCACGTTGGGCGGCAGAGGCTCGCCCTCGAAGCTGCGGGCGACCAGCTCGGCGGTGTGGGCGGCGCAGTTGCTGGCGGCCATCACCGCGATGTAGTTCCGCGTGCCGACGCGCCCGTCCTCGCGCGGATAGCCCAGGAAAGCCGGGGCGTCCGCGCGCTCGGGCAGCGGGACTTCCAGGGCGGGGAACTCGTAGGCGAACGCGATCTCCTCGAAGGAGAGGTTGTGGGTGTGGACGTGCGCGCCCGCTTCGATCGGCTGCGCGGCGCGCCCGATGATCTCACCGTAGCGCCGAACGGTTTCACCCGCGCCGATCCGGAGCAGCGCTACCTTGTGGCCAGCGGGGACCGGCTCGCGCACGATCACGCTCACTTCGCCAAACTTCAGTGTCTGCCCGGGCGACAGCGGCGCGCGCGCCACGGCCACGTTGTCCGCCGGGTGCAGCAGGATGGCCGCGTTCTCCGCGGTCGCAGGCTTTTCAATCTCGACCAGGCTCATGGAGGCGCCCCCTCGGGGGCGGCGCTAACGCAACAGCACCGTCTCGCAAAGGTGCTCACCCAGGTGGACGTGCAACCGCTTGCCGTGGGGATGGATCCAGAGGCCGGCGCCGTCTTCGGGCAGCGGAATTTCCGCCGGGCCTTTGACCACCACGAAACGCTCCGTCTCAACCCCTTTGAGCAAGCGGCCGATGTGCACGTGCATGTGGCACTGGGTGCGGACCTTCTCTCCATTGTAAGCCAGTCCCCACTCTTCGCCCCACAGCTCGCGCGCCTTCTCGATGGCGGCCGTCCACAGCGCGGTGCGTTCGGCGGGGTTCATGTCGTGGAGCGCTGTCTTGCCGTCGCGGTGAGCGCGGGGCAGAGCCAGCCAGCGGTTGGGCTTCCGCGGATTGGCGTCCCTCAGGAAGAAGATGGGCGGGTCGTCGGGCTGCTTCTCCGCCTCGCGGCAGAGGCTGCACGGGCGGGCCTCCATCGTCTCGGGGCGCTTAGGGTCGCAGCCGCAGCCCGCGTCGTCGATGCGAGTGATCTGCGGAAGCGCCAGCGCGACGGCCAGGATCAGCTTGAGCATTCGCGCCCATTATACTTGAGAAGTGCCGTCACTCTCGCCGGGTGCGGGCGGGGCGGAGCCGGGCCACGGCCGACGCTGGTGGCGCTGGCTGGCCCTCGCCGCCGTCTGCTATCTCCTCTACTTCTCCGGGCTGAGCGCGGTGGGACTGCTCGGGCCGGACGAGCCGCGCTACGCCGCGATCGGCCGCGAGATGGCGCGCTCAGGCGACTGGATCACGCCGCGCCTGTGGGGCGAGCCCTGGTTTGAAAAGCCGCCACTCCTCTACTGGATGACCGCGCTCGCGTTCCGGCTCGGTCTGGGCGACGATCTGGCGCCGCGGCTGCCGGTGGCGCTGGTGAGCGTGGCCTTCCTGGTGTTCTTCTACCGCACGTTGCGGCGTGAGTTCGGCGAGCCGGCTGCGTGGTATGCGACCGCGGTGCTGGGGACCTCGGCCGGCTGGCTGGCCTTCAGCCGCGTCGGCGTGACCGATCTGCCGATGAGCGCCGCCTTCTCAGCCGCGATGCTGCTGATGCTGCCGTGGATCGCGCGGGGCGAGCGGCGGGGGCTGGCGGCGGCCGCGCTCCTGCTCGGGCTGGCCGTGCTCGCCAAGGGGCTGGTGCCGCTGGCGCTGGCGCTGCCGGCTGTTTGGCTGGGCCGGCGGCGCCTCGGCGACTGGATCCGCCCGGCGCCGGTGGCGGCGTTTCTGCTGGCCGCATTACCCTGGTACGCGCTGATGACCGCCCGTCACGGGAGCGCGTTCCTCAGCGAGTTCTTTCTCGTGCACCACTTCGGCCGCGTTTACACCGAAGCGCTCCGGCACATGCAGCCCTTCTGGTTTTACCTGCCGGTGTTCGTGGCCGGCCTGTTCCCGTGGACGCCGCTGCTGGGGTTGCTGTTTCGCAGGAAGCTCTACCAGGATGCGCGGGCCCGGCTGTTCCTGCTGTGGCTGGCGTTCGGGATAGTCTTCTTTTCTCTCTCGTTGAACAAGCTGCCCGGCTACCTGCTGCCGCTGCTGCCGGCGGTGAGCGCGCTGGCCGGGCTGGGGCTGGCCGAAGCGCGCGGCACGCGCTGGCTGCTGGCGGCGGCGGGCGTGCTGCTGGCGGCGATCCCGGTGGCTATCGACGCGCTGCCCGGCGCGCTGGCGAGGGGCCTCACCCGCGCCCAGCCAGGCGGCGTGAGCTGGCCGTTCCTCGCGGCCGCGCTGCTGGCCGCCGCCTGGTGCTGGTGGCAGGCGGAGCGCCGCCGCCGGTGGGCGGTGGCCGCCGTCGTCGCCGGGATGTGCGCCGGCGTGGTGTCGCTACAGGTGCGCGCGTACCCGCTGCTGGATCGTGGAGTCTCGGTGCGCGCGTTCTGGCGCGAGAACCCCGGCGTCGCGCGCGAGGCCTGCCTGGAAGGGGTGGACCGCGATCGGCGCTACGGCCTTAACTACTATTCGCGCCAGCCGCTCGCGGAGTGCGCCGTCGCGCCGCGCCCGCTTCGAATCAGGGAGACGCCGGCGGGCCGGCTCTACATCGCCGAGTAGGGGCCAGGCATGCCTCGCCCCTACAGGAGCTTCGCCTGCTTTAGCGTCTTCTCGATCCTGGCTTTCAGCTCCTTGCTCTTCTTGCTCTCGGTGACGCCCTTCAACGCCTCCAGCGCCTCGTCGCACAGCGCTTTCATCCGCTGCGGGTGATCGAGCTTGTCCCGCGCGAACAGCTTAGAGAGATCGAACAGGGAGTTGGCCATCGCGAACAGGAATGTGTCGCGCGGCGCCTCGGCCGTGCCCGCCTTGAATACCTCCTGGGTCTTGGCGGTGTCGTCGGCCGCGCCAACGGCGGCGCAGGCAGTGAGCAGCACTGCCTTCTGGACATTCTGCTTTTCCACGCTTTCCAGCTCCGCCGGCTGGATGAGGATGCCCTGGCCGATTTTGTTCAGTGGCGGTATCTCGGCGGCGCTGCCGCTCGGGTAGGAGAAATCCAGCGCGATCTTCGGTTCCGGATTCTTTTCCAGGAATGCGTGCAGCGTCTCGGCCGCCTGTAGCGCCCACTGGCCGGCTGAGACCCGGTACTGGGACATCTGCTTGCGGAACGGCGTCGGGTTGGCGCGGTTAGCGTGACCGCCGCGCTCGAAACGGTCGGCCAGTTCCATATAACCCTTGGCCATTCCGGTGGCCAGCACCAGCCGCCAGGACCGCGCGCGGCCCGCGAATTCGTTGTCCGACCTGGCGAGCTGGCCCAGGTGATCGCTCGTCTTGATATAGTCACCCGCGGTGAAGGTCTCCTTGGCCGCCGACCAGTAGAAGGCCGGCGTGCCCTTGATGGGCGCCGGGGGTCCGCTGGCGCAGGAAACTGCGATCAGGCTGACGCTGACCACGATTAATAGAATCGGGGCCTGTTTTCCCCAATAGTTCATCTCATGCCTCCGCAGCAAACGTGTATCACAAATCGCACGCGCATTGCAATACGGAGAATCCGGAGGGCCGCCGGCCGCCGCCACTTGCGCTCCGCCCGAAATCGTACTAATCTAGATAGACATGAGGGACATCGTTTCTTCCGGCGGTGTCGCCGAGCGCGAAACCTTCGAGGCCCGCTACGAGCAGACCGTGCGCGAGGAGATCGAGCGGTTTCGGAGCACCGCCGCGGCTTTCCTCGCGGGCCAGGTGCCCGAGGACGAGTTCCGCTCCTACCGACTGCGCCACGGCATCTACGGCCAGCGCCAGCCAGGTTTCCAGATGATACGCTGCAAGATCCCGAGCGGCCTGCTCACGGCGGAGCAACTCGGGCAACTGGCGGCGATCGCCGACGAGTTCGCCGGCGGCCGCGCGCACCTGACCACCCGGCAGAACATCCAGTTCCACTTCGTGCCGCTGGCCGTGGTGGCGGATGTAATGCACACGCTGGCGGACGTGCGGCTCACGACCCGCGAGGCTTGCTTCAACACCGTTCGCAACGTGACCGCCTGCCCGCTTTCCGGGCTGGCCCGCGACGAGGTGTTCGACGTCCGCCCTTACGCGCAGATGGTGGCCTTCGCGTTCCTCCGCCAGCCGCTGACCGACAGCCTGCCGCGGAAATTCAAGATCGCCTTCTCGGGTTGCGCGGAGGACTGCACCCGCGCCGCGATTCACGACATCGGCCTGCGCGCCGTGATGCGCGGCGAAAACGGAAGCGGACAGCGGGGCTTCCGCATGGTGGTCGGCGGCGGGCTGGGGCCGTTGCCGGTCGAGGCGCATTTGCTCGATGAGTTCGTCCCCGAAGAACGCCTGCTCAACAAGTGCGAAGCGGTGCTTCGGGTCTTCAACGAGTACGGCAACCGCCGCGACAAGAACAAAGCGCGCATGAAGTTCGTGCTGCGGGAGCGGGGCCTCGAGTGGTTCCGCGAAGCCGTCGAGCGGGAGTACCAGGACATTCTGCGTCGCGGTGGCATCGAGGCGCCCGAGGCGGTTCCGGAAGGCTTCGGCGGATACGAGTCCAGGCCGCGGGCTCTTGGCGCCGGCCTGGTGGTGCTGGGCGAAAACGGCGGGGGCGATGCTCAGTACGCGCGCTGGGTGGAGACCAACGTCCGGGAGCAGCAACAACCCGGCTACGCGCTGGTGACGGCGCGAATCGACCAGGGCAACCTGACCGGCGCGCAAATGCACTTGCTGGCGCGGCTGGCTGCCGAGGCCGGCGACGGACTGCTCCGCACCACCACCGACCAGAACCTGGTGCTGGCCTATGTTCCCAGACTCCGGCTGCGCGCGCTCTGGACGGAGCTGAAACGGGCCGGGCTGGGCGGCGCCGAAGCCCATAACATCGAGGACGTCACCACCTGCCCAGGCGCTTACACCTGCAACCTGGGGTTGACCAAGTCGATGAACCTGGGCGCAGTGCTGCAAGAAGTGGCGCGCGAGTACGACGATGCGGAGGTGCGCCGCCTCAAGATCAAGATCAGCGGCTGCCCCAACGCCTGCGGGCAGCACTGGATCGCCGACATCGGCTTCTACGGCAACGCGCGAAAGCACGAGGGCCGGGAGCTGCCTTACTACCAGATGTTGCTCGGCGGCGGCGACGACGAGCTCGGGCGCCTGCGGTTCGGCCTGACCGTGCAGAGCATCGCCGCGCGCCTAGCGCCGGCCGCCGTGCGGCGCGTGCTCGATCACTTCCTCGCCCAGCGCCAGCCCGGCGAGAGCTTCCGCCAGTACGTGCTGCGATTCAAGGTCGAGTTCTTCCGCGAGCTGACGCGCGACCTGGCGCTGCCCGTCGAGTACTCGCCCGAGATGTTCCGCGACTGGGGCGACGAGGCGGACTTCTCCCTCAAGCTCGGCCGCGGCGAATGCGCCGCCTAGATCAGCGCGGGACGGACCGCTCCCTTTGGTCGCGGCTCAGTATGAGGCTGGTTTCTGCCGAGCCGCGACTGAAGGGAGCGGTCTGTCAACTCAGCGGCCGGCAGCGGCAGCGGGTTCTCCAGCGCCTGCGCCATCGCGTAGGCCGGCGTGCCTTGGGCCACCTTCATGAAGCTCATCCGGTTCTCGCGCGGGTCGAAATCCACCTGGATCCAGTCGCCGGTGCGCACCTGCTCAGTGACGATGAGGTTCGAGATGGGCTGCACCAGCAGCCGCTCAATGGCCCGCTTCAGATGCCGCGCGCCGTACTTCAGGTCGGTTCCCTGGGCGAGCAGATGGTCCTTGGCCGGCTCGGTCACGCTGAAGACAAACGCATGCGGCGCGAAGCGGAAAATGCGCTGCTGCACCAGGCGCAACTCGATGTCCAGGATCTTCCTCAGCTCGGCCTCGCCCAGCGGCTTGAACACGACGATCTTGTCCAGCCGGTTGATGAACTCCGGCGTGAACCTGCGGCGGGCGGCTTCGATGGCGGCCTGGGAGAGCGTGCCGGCCAGCTCGGCGCCGGGGGCCGGCGCCGCAATGTTGAACCCCAGCCTGGGGGCCATGATAGCGCTCATCCGGGCGGCGCCGAGGTTGCCGGTCATGAAGATCATCGCCCGAGAGAAATCCACGCGGCGGTTGTCGCCCAGCGTGAGCGTCCCTTTATCGAGGATGCCGAGCAGAAGGTTCCACAGGGCGTCGCTGGCCTTCTCGATCTCGTCAAACAGGACGAAGCTGATCTTCACCCGCTCGGTGTGGTACCGGTCGAGGGTCTCCTGGCAGAGCAAAGGACTGGTTTCGCGGTGGCCGAGGTAGCCCGGTGGCGAGCCGATGAGCTTGGCGATCTCATGGCTGTGCTGGAATTCCCCGCAGTCGATCTTAATGGCCGCACTGGGGCTGCCGACCAGGCACTTCGCGGTTGCCTCGACGATGCGTGTCTTACCCGAGCCGGTTGGCCCGAGGAACAGGAAACTCCCGATGGGCCGTCCCAGCGGGGACATGCCGGTAATGTGCATCTGAAAGATGTTGACGATCTCTGCGATCGCCGCGTCCTGCCCGACGATCCAGTGCCGCAGCCCGTCGAGCAGGCTTTCAGCCGCGCGGCCCGTCCGCGCAGGATCCAGACGAATGCCAAGCTGGGCCATACGCTGGTCTTATCGGCACGGGCTTCGGCGTCTTGAATCCTGTGTCAAGTCATTTAACGAGGTAACCGAAACGCTCTCGGTTGGGTCATTTGAGAA
>ERZ1292640.3132-Hain-H43-02um-R1-3132-length-12998-cov-6_pt1 | contig 12998 bp, 10 predicted proteins | sample MGYA00564404_ERZ1292640 | MGnify/ENA primary metagenome ERZ1292640 (study PRJEB36523, sample SAMEA6512636) | groundwater metagenome | collected 2019-01-08 | study: AquaDiva: Metagenomics assemblies of 32 groundwater samples
ATGGATTTGCACCTCACCGACAAAGTCGCCATCATCACCGGCTCAAGCAGAGGCCTCGGCTTCGCCAGCGCGAGAGCGCTCGTGCAGGAAGGCTGCCGCGTGTGCATCTCGGCCCGCGGTGAGGATCGGCTGCGCGAGGCGGCCGCGGAACTCGAGGCGGCGGCCGGGCGCAAGGGCGCGGTGCTGGCGGTGCACGCCGACCTCACGACGAAGGCCGGTGTCGCGCAGGTCATCGCGCGCGCGGTGGAGACGTGTGGCGGCCTCGACATCCTCGTGAACAACGTCGGCAAGGCCGGCGGCACCGACATCGTCTCGACATCCGACGCGGCGTGGCAAGAGGCCTTCGATCACACCCTCTTTCCGGCGGTTCGCGCGTCACGCCTGGCCGTGCCGCACATGCGGACGCGCGGCGGCGGCGCCATCATCATGATCGCCTCGATCTGGGGGCGTGAGTCGGGCGGCCGCATGACCTACAATGCCGTCAAAGCCGCGGAGATCAGCCTGGCCAAGGCCTTGGCGCAGCAGCTCGCGCCAGACAACATCCGCGTGAACACTGTCGCGCCCGGATCGATCATGTTCCCCGGCGGCTCGTGGCACCGGCGCCAGCAGGAAGACCCGGACGGCATCGCCGAGATGATCCGCCGCGAGCTGCCGTTCGGCCGCTTCGGCCGCGCGGAAGAAGTCGGCGACGTCGTCGCGTTTCTCGCATCCGATCGCGCAGGCTGGATGAGTGGCGCGTGCCTCACCGTTGACGGCTGCCAGTCGCGATCGAATATTTGAGGCGCTAATGCGCGTGTCTGACTCCTGATTTCTCAATTCTCAATTCTCAATTCTCAATTCATGATCCCCACCGTCATCGCCAACGCGATTCAGGCCACGGCCGACGTCCTGTACATGCCCGTGCTGATCGTCATCCTGCTCAGCACCGGCGTATACCTGACGATCCGCTACCGGTTCGTCCAGATCGCGAAATTTCCACAGGCGCTGCGCGAGTTCTGGCCGCGGGAGGAACGCGGCGCCGGCGGTGTGCTGAGCCCGTTCCAGGCTTTCATGACCGCGCTCGCCGCCACGATCGGCACCGGCAACATCGCCGGCGTCGCCGCGGGCATCGTGACGGGCGGCCCCGGCGCGCTCTTCTGGATCTGGGCCTACGGCTTCGTCGCCACGACGATCAAGTTCACCGAGGCCGTGCTGGGTGTGAAGTTTCGCGAGGTCGCCGGCGACACCGTGCGCTCGGGGCCGATGTACTACCTGCGCGACGGGTTGAAATCGCGATGGCTCGCGGCCACCTACGCGCTCGTCGCCGGCGTGGCGGCGCTCACGACGACTCCGTTCACACAGACCAACTCAATCGCGCTCGTGTGGAACACCGAGTTCGGCGTGCCGAAGGCCGCCTCTGGTCTCGTGATTGCCGTGCTGGTGTGGCTCGTGATCATCGGCGGCATTCGGAAGATCGGCCGCGTGGCCGAGAAGCTCACGCCGATCAAGGTCGGCCTCTACTTCTTCGGCGGCCTGTTCGTCATCGTCTCGTTCGCGTCGCGCATTCCTGAAGTCCTCGTGCTCGTGGTGCGCGAGGCGTTCTCGTTCCGCGCCGCGGCGGGCGGCAGCCTCGGCATCCTCATCGCGATGCGCTACGGCCTCGCGCGAGGGATGTACGCGAACGAAGCCGGTTACGGGACTGCGGCGGTCGCCTACGGCACGGCGCGCAGCCTGCACCCGGAGCGCCAGGGGCTCAACGCCGTGATGGAAGTGTTCATCGTCTCGTGCGTGACCTCGACGATCACCGCGATGACGATCCTGCTGACCGGCGTGTGGCAGCAAGGACAGACGAGCACCGCCGCCGTCGCGGAGGCGTTCAACGCCGCGATGCCGGGCGTGGGCGGCTGGGTCGTGGGGGTGAGCGTGTTCCTCTTCGGCTACACCACGCTCATCGGCTGGTCGTACTACGGCGAGCAGTTTCTCGAGTACCTCCTCGGCGCGCGCGTCCGTCTGCCGTATCGCTGGATCTACTGTCTGCTGATTCCCTTCGGCGCGCTCACGAAAGTCGAGCTGGTCTGGGCCTGGGGCGACCTCATGAACGCGCTCCAGATTTTCCCGAACATCATCGGGGTCATCGGGCTGAGCGGCGTCGTGGCGCTGGTGGCCCGCCGGCGCAGCCCGTCGGCCGAAACAGCTCCTGGTTCCGGTCCCGATCCGCTGCGATCGTAACGAGCCCGAACAGGTCCACCGCGAACGCGCGCAGCTCAGGCGATGCGCGGGTCCCATCGATGACCACGTAACCGATGTTGGCGCGTTTGAGGAACCCCGGGCACCGCCGGCGCGCGGTCTCGATCGAAGCGTCGTCCACCGGCTCGCCCGCACTCAGCCGGATCAGCACATCCAGCACCGGCATGCGCCGGTAGCGCTGCTTGCGGGACTCCGAGATCCGAGAGAGATAGCCCCCGACGAGCGGTTTCCCGTGGCGCGTCTGGCGGAACTGCGACCGGGCGCTGTAGTTGCCGAGCGAGGACGTCCCGTCGCGCAGGCCGACGGGCAGCTCGAGCACCCGCCGGGCGTGATCCGGGTCCGCCGCGATGATCCCGTAGATCTCCGACACCTGCGCCGAGTAGAGCGGGCGCGGCGCCGCCACGAGCTCCACGGCGAGCACCGCGGCGACGATGGCGAGCAGGGCCGTCCGGCGGCGGGGATGGCGATCGCGGAGGGCGGCGAGCGCGAAGGCCATGAGGATCGAGACACCGAGTGTCGACACGATGGCAAACCGGGACGGCGCGCGCGCCAGGCCGACGATCGGCACGTAGCGCAGCAGGGCCCACGGTCCGGGGATGTACGTGTTCACACCGCCCACGCGGACGAACGGCCCGAGCGCCAGCAGCGCGAACGCGGCGGTCAGGACCACCCAGACGCGCGGCTGGCGGAGCCCGGTCGTCGCGCGCGCCGCGAGGATGACGGCCAGCGCCACCAGCGAGAGCGACGCGCAGTACTCCGGAAAGCCGTCGGGTCGCGCCGTGGCCAGCCAGGCCAGGAACGGCGCGCCGAACCAGGGAGAATTGGGGTTGGGCATGAAAAACGCGAGGAGATCCGCGCCCGGCGGGCTGCTTCGCCAGTAGATCGCCGGGCTCACGAAGCGCCCGTCCGCGATGCGCCAGGCGAGCTTGACGAGCAATGGTAGGAGTGCCACCAGACCCGTCCCTCCGGCGATGGCGACCAACCGGAGTACCCGCGGCCACGGCGCGCCGGGTGCGAGTGCGAACCGCGGCCGCAGCGTGAGCGCGAGCCGGACCAGCGTCAGCGTCACCAGAAGCAGGACCGGCGTGTACAGCGTGATCAGGTCCACACGCACGCCGGCGATCGCAATCCGGCGTCCGCCACGGAGCGCGATGTCGAGCGCCAGGACGGCGACGAGCGCGATCGCGACCTCAAGCGTGCGCGCGGCGCCAGAACGCACCGGGCCGTCGTGCCGCAGCCTCACGTCCAGCAACCGCGCTCCGGCCACCACCGCGCCGATGAGGACGCAGAACACAGGGTAGTAGCTGTCGCACAGGGCGGCCCACGCGACGGTCAGGCCCGCCGCGACGGCGTGGCGCGCGCGGCCGCCGTCGAGATAGGCGATCAGGAACAGTGTGAACAGCGGCAGCGGCGCCGCAGCCACGAGCGAAAAATGCGCGGTCCCACGGGCGACGAGCACGGGCGAGGCGGCAAACAACGCGCCGGCCAGCCAGGCTTCCGCATCGCGACCCGCCAGGCGCCGGATGAGCAGAAAGGCTGCGTAGCCCGCCAGCGCCACGTTCACCAGGTAGGACAGGTTGAACGCGCCGACGACGCCCAGCCAGGGCTGGACCGGGAATGAGATCAGGTCGGCGAAGACGGTGTAGTTGTGCAACGACAGATCGGCCCCGCCGGTGAGGCCCAGCAGCGTGTCGGTGACGTACGGCAGACGGCCGTGCTCGACGATCTCGTGCCGGAACACCCACGTGTTCCACACGTAGACGCCCGTGTCGCCGGAAGGGGATCCTGTGAGGTGGGTCGTCAGGTGCAGCGTGAGCGGCCAGGTGACGGCGATGCTCAGCAGCAGATAACCAACGATGGCGGCAGAATGTCGCAGGCAGGCAGACACCCGAGCCTCCGACTCAGTGTGTGACGCGGCGGGGCGCATCCTATCACGTTCTGTTGAGCTCGATGGCTTTCGCCTCTTGATCGCCCACGGCGAGGCTGCTACCATCCAGGCTCGGGTTCCCGGGTGCCGCGTTCCGGGTTCCGAGTCTCAGTTCCGTGTAGGGGCCGAGCGTGCCTGCCCTGAGCGAAGTCGAAGGGCTCGGCCCGAGCACCAGCATGTCGCAGCTCCTTCCAGCCCTTTCGCCGGACAAAGACCGCTCGCTTCAGGAAGCCCTCGGCCGCCTCTCGGCCCGCGCGCCGGTCCCTGCCGGGGCGCCCGGCGACGAGCCCATTGTCACGGCCACCAGGCGTCTGCCGGCCGTCGAGGCCAGTCACGCGGTGTTTCCGGCCGCGCTCGACGATCGGTTGGTGCGCGCGTTCGGATCGCGCGGCTTGACGCAGCTCTACACGCATCAGGCCGAGGCGATCGAGCACGTGCTCGCGGGCCGCAACATCGTTGTCGTCACCCCGACGGCGTCGGGGAAGACGCTTTGCTACAACGCGCCGGTGATGCACGCGATCCTGCGCGACTCGTCCGCGCGCGCGTTGTATCTGTTTCCGACCAAGGCGCTCGCGCAGGATCAGCTCGCCGAGCTGCACGCGCTGGCCGAGCGGGTGGGTGCGGAGTCCGACCTCGAGATTGGCGTCTTCACCTACGACGGCGACACGCCGCAGGACGCGCGCCGCGCGATCCGCGGCCGCGCGCACGTGGTGCTCAGCAATCCCGACATGCTGCACTCGGGCATCCTGCCGCACCATCCGCGCTGGGCGAAGCTCTTCGAGAACCTGCGCTACGTCGTGATCGACGAGCTGCACGCGTATCGCGGCGTCTTCGGCAGTCATCTGGCGAACATCATCCGACGCCTGCACCGCGTGTGCCGGCACTACGGATCCGATCCGCTCTTCATCTGCTCATCGGCGACGATCGCCAATCCACGCGAGCTGGCCGAGCGCCTGACCGGCGAGCCGTTCACGCTCGTGGAGAAGAGCGGCGCGCCGCGCGGCGAGAAGTTCTTCCTCTTCGTCAACCCGCCGGTCGTCAACGCACAGCTCGGCATCCGGCGCTCGTATCTCGCCGAAACCCGCCGAACCGCGCTCGAGTTCCTGAAGCGGAACCTGCAGATCATCGTGTTCGCGCAGAGTCGGCTCGCGACCGAGATCCTGACGACCTATCTCAAGGAAGCCCTGCCGTCGCCGCCGGGCGGACCGGAGCTGGTGCGCGGATACCGCGGCGGCTACCTGCCGCTCCGCCGGCGCGAGATCGAACGGGGGTTGCGCGAGGGGGACGTCCGCGCCGTCGTGTCGACCAACGCGCTCGAGCTGGGCATCGACATCGGCGCGCTGGATGTGTCCGTGCTCGCCGGCTACCCGGGCACCATCGCGGCGACGTGGCAACGCGCGGGCCGCGCCGGGCGCCGGACGACGAGATCGGCGGCGGTGCTGGTGGCGTCGAGCGCGCCGCTCGATCAGTTCATCGTCCGCAACCCGTCGTACTTCTTCGACGCCTCGCCCGAGCACGCACTGATCAATCCGGACAACCTGCACATCCTGCTGGATCACATCAAGTGCGCCGCGTTCGAGCTGCCGTTCGCGACTGACGAGGCCTTCGGCGCCGAGAACCTGCCGGAAATCCTGGGCGTGCTGGCGGAGGAAGGCTTCGTGCACCTCGCGGACGGCCAGTGGAACTGGACGCACGAGTCCTACCCGGCCGCCGCGGTCAGCCTCAGGACGATCTCGTCGGACAACTTCGTGATCATCGACACGACCGGTGGCGAGCGCGTGATCGGTGAGACGGACTTCACGAGCGGGCCCTCGACGCTTCACGAGAAGGCCATCTACATCATCGAGGGCGAGCTGTTTCAGGTGGAGCGGCTGGACTTCGAAGGGCGCAAGGCGTACGTGCGCCAGGTCGAGTGCGATTACTACACCGACGCGATTACCTACACGAAGGTCACGATTCTCGACACGTTTGACGCAGATGGGCCGACCAAGGTCGGCCCCTACGAATCAGAGGGATCTGAGACAGTCGTAGGGGCCGAGCTTGTAGCCAACGTAGAGGCCGGCTTCAGCCGGCCCGACCGAACGCCGAGCGCCCAGCGCCGAGCGCCGAGATCCCACGGAGAAGTCCACGTCGTCTCGCGCGTCGTCGGGTTCAAGAAGATCAAGTTCTACACGAACGAGAACGTGGGCTCGGGCGAGCTGGATCTGCCCGAGCAGCAGATGCACACGACGGCCTACTGGCTGACGATTCCGGCCGGGGTGATGTCGGTGCTGCCGCACGCGGCCGACGACCGGCGCGACGGGGTGGTCGGCCTGGCCTTTGCGATGCGCAACGTGGCGCAGTTGCTCCTGATGTGCGACGGGCACGACATCGGGCTGTCGATCGATTATCAGGGCTCGCGGGGCCCCACCCCCGCGAGCTGGCGCTCCGCGCCTTCGCGCTCCGCGCCGGCCGCAGGCGCTGGCGGCAGCGTGTCCGAGCCAGCTTCGTCCGATTCCTTGATCTTCATCTACGACAACTACCCGGGCGGCATCGGCTTCAGCCGTCCGCTCTACGAACTGCACCGCGATCTGCTCGAGAAGACACGCGATCTCATCGCGGGATGCCCGTGCGAATCGGGGTGTCCCTCGTGCGTCGGCCCGGAGGGACACACGGGCCCGTTCGCGAAGACCGTCGCGTCGCGGATATTGGAGTTGTTGCTAGACGGCGGGTGATCGGCTTTGGGCTTCAGGCTGCAGACTGCAGGCCTGGCCCGCTGTTACGCTGCGCTCGTGTGCACGGACGGAGGCCACGAAGACACGAAGGCACGAAGCCACGAAGGGTGGCGCGAGAAGCAATCGGCAATCGACAATCAGCACTTGGCAATGGCAGATCTTACTTCCCGTCTTCGCGACATCATCCGGAGCGCGCCCAGACCCGCGCCGCGCGAGCTGACCTACGTCCCCGAGGGCGGGTACGAGGCCGGGATCGATCCGGACCGCATCTGCGACGTCCTCGGCGGCAACCCCATCGAGACCGCGGCGGGACCTTGTCTCGCGATCGACCGGCGTTACGAGGCCGATCGCTGGCACGGTGACGTCCGGATTGCCGAGTGTGCCGTCGCGGACGATGAGCGGCTGCAGCTGCTCGATGGGATGCTCGATCCGGCGTCCGGCGGGGGACGGGTGATCTTCCTCGACACCGAAACGACCGGCCTGAGCGGCGGCGCGGGCACGGTCGCGTTTCTCGTCGGCTGCGGCTGGTTCGATCTCGGGGCGTTCCAGATTCGACAGTTTCTGCTCACGGGCTTCGCCGCGGAGCCGGCGCTGCTCGCGGCCGTCGCCGACTTCGTCGCGCCAGCCGATCTCATCGTGACGTACAACGGCAAGACGTTCGACCTGCCGCTCATGGAGACGCGGTGGCTGTTCCATCGGATGGAGACGCCGTTCGCGGGCAAGCGGCACTTCGACATGCTGCATCCGGCGCGGCGGTTGTGGCGGCGGCGGACTTCTGTAGCGCAGGGCTTCAGCCCTGCCCCAGCGAGTGGCGGGCCGGATTCCGCCGACGATGGCTGCAGTCTGGGCGCGTTGGAGCGGGCGCTCGTCGGGTTCGCGCGCGCCGGAGACGTGCCGGGTTTCGAGATCCCGTCGCGCTACTTCCAGTTCCTGCGCTCGGGCGATCCGCGTCCGCTCGCAGCCGTGCTGGAGCACAACCGGCTCGACCTCGTGTCGCTCGCGGCGGTCGTGGCGCGCGGGCAGCGGCTCGTCGATGGTGGAGTCGAGGCGTGCCGTGACGCGGCCGAGAGCCTGGCGCTCGGCGGGCTGTTCGATCGAGGAGGGCGGCACGCCCAGGCCGAAGCGTGCTACCGGCGCGCGTCAGTGGAAGGCGACGCGCCGGTTCGCGCCGAGGCGCTGCTGCGACTCGCGCTGAAGTGGCGGCGGGAACGGCGCTTCGGCGAGGCGGCCGAGGTGTGTCGCGTCATTCTGAATCTTGGAACGGGCCAGCGGTCCGTCGACATCGCGCGCCGCTTCGCGCTCGAAGCGCTGGCGGTCCATCACGAGCATCGCGAGCGCGACCTCGAGGCCGCGCGGGAGTTCGCCCTCGCCGCGCTGGACGCCGACCAGCGCCCTCGGTGGCGGCAGGGCGTGCAGTACCGGCTCGCGCGGCAGGAGCGGAAGCTATCGGGGGTACACGGCGAGGGCGGCCCGGCGGCCGCCCCGCTGCTCGACGACCATCGCGAATCCGACTAAGCCTGCGCGTCGGCGGCCACGGTCTTGGCGGCCTTGGTCTTCTTGTGTTCCTTGTGCCCTTCGGTCGTCTGCGCGCCGAACCGCTTCGTGAACCGCTCAACGCGGCCCTCGGGGTCGATCAGCTTCTGGCGGCCCGTGAAGAACGGATGGCAGTTCGAGCAGATCTCCAGATGCAGCTCGGGCTTGGTCGACCGCGTCCTGAACGTGTTCCCGCAGGCGCAGCGAACCTCGACTTCGTGGTACTTCGGGTGAATCCCTTGCTTCACAGCGTGCTCCTTCAGACCAGCCACAAACACCGATCTTATCAGACACCGACGCCCGGAGGCCAGAGCCCCGGTTTTTCACGCGCCAGGTGCTCGGCGCTGGGCGCGCGCGACGGGACGCGCTGCTCTGATAGAATGCACGTCATCACACAGACAGCCAACGGGTTGCAGGCGCCACTCGGGCGCGCCCGAAGCTTGAACTGAAGCCTGAAGCCCGAAGCCCGGAGCCAGATCATGTCATCGTCAGTTCCCGACCTCGGTTCGTCCCGCATCGGCCAGATCGCGACGATCGTGCACGACCTCGACAGGGCCGTCGCCTTCTACCGAGACACGCTCGGTTTCCGGTTCCTGTTTCAAGCGGGGCCGAAGATGGCGTTCTTCGACTGCGGCGGCGTTCGCCTGATGCTCGGGATTCCCGAGACGCCCGAGTTCGATCACCCGGGGTCGATCCTCTACTTCAAGGTGGACAACATCCAGGCGACGCATCGCACGCTCGTCGATCGCGGCGTGCGCTTCGAAGGCGAGCCGCACCTCGTCGCGAAGCTCGAGACGCACGATCTCTGGATGGCGTTCTTCAGGGATGTGGACGACAACGTGTTGGCGCTGATGAGCGAGATCCAGCGATAGGAACGGTAGAGGCGGGGCGAGCACGCATCAAGACGGCCGCGCTTGACCAACTTGACCAACTCCTGGATGGGGGCGTACACTGGCGCCAGGGGGGAACGCCGTGGCCAAGGTCCTGAACCTCTACGAGGCGAAGACGCAGCTCTCGAAGCTCGTGGAGGAGGCGGCCGGCGGGGACGAGATCGTCATCGCCAAGGCCGGCGTGCCGCGGGCCCGGCTCGTGGGTTTGCGCCCGCCGCGCCGGAAGCGGCGCCCGGGGGGCGCGAAAGGGCGGATCCGGATCTCCAAGGATTTCGACGCGCCCCTGCCGCCGGAGATCCTCGAGACCTTCCTGGGCGGAACGTGAGGCTGCTTCTCGACACCCACGTCGTGCTGTGGTGGCGCCAGGACAGCCGGCGGCTCGAGCGCGCCGTCCGCGGCGCCATCGCGGGGGCGGCTGTGGTGTATGTCAGCGCCGCGTCGGCGTGGGAGGTCGCGATCAAGTCCGCGATCGGCCGGCTGCGGCTCGATGACCCCTTCGACATCCACGTGCAGGCGGCCGGCTTCGAGCCGCTTCCGATCACGTTCGCCCACGCGGCCGAAGTCGCCCGGCTGCCGCCGCATCATGCCGATCCATTCGACCGGATGCTCATTGCCCAGGCCCGGCTCGAGCGTCTCGCCCTCGTGACGCACGATCGGAACTTCCTTGCGTACGACGTGCGCACGATCACGGTCTGACCGTTCTGCCTGCTGCTCAGCGCGGCGGAGGGCGGTCATCGGGCGAGCCGGGCGATGGGGATCCCGGCGCTCCGCGTCAGCTCATCTTGCTCATCGCGGCCAGGAAGTCTGCGTTGCTCGGGGTCTTGCCCATCTTGGAGAGCATCAGCTCCATCGCCTCGGAGGAGGAGAGCGGCGTCAGGACCTTCCGCAGCACCCACACGCGACTGAGGACGTCCGGCTCGAGCAGCAGCTCTTCCTTGCGCGTGCCGCTCTTCTGCATGTCGATGGCGGGGAAGACGCGGCGGTCGGCGAGCTTGCGATCGAGGTGAATCTCGAGGTTGCCCGTGCCCTTGAACTCCTCGAAGATCACGTCGTCCATGCGCGAGCCGGTGTCGATGAGCGCGGTCGCCATGATCGTGAGCGAGCCGCCTTCCTCGATCGTGCGGGCGGCGCCGAAGAAGCGCTTCGGTTTCTGCAGCGCGTTCGAGTCGAGGCCGCCCGAGAGCACGCGGCCCGAGGCAGGAATGACGGTATTGTAGGCGCGCGCCAGGCGCGTGATCGAGTCGAGCAGGATCACGACGTCCTTCTTGTGCTCGACCAGCCGCTTCGCCTTCTCGATCACCATCTCGGCCACCTGCACGTGGCGCTGGGCCGGCTCGTCGAAGGTGGACGAGATCACCTCGCCCTTCACCGAGCGCTGCATGTCGGTCACTTCCTCCGGCCGCTCGTCGATGAGCAGCACGATCAGGAACACCTCGGGGTGGTTCGCCGTGATGCTGTTCGCGATGTTCTGCAGCAGCATCGTCTTGCCGGTGCGCGGCGGCGCGACGATGAGGCCGCGCTGGCCCTTGCCGATGGGCGTCATGAGATCCATGACGCGGGCCGAGAGGTTATCGGACGTGGTTTCGAGATTGATCCGGCTCTGCGGGTAGAGCGGCGTCAGGTTCTCGAAGAAGACCTTGCTCTTGTCGCGATCGGGCGGCTCGAAGTTGACCGCCTCGACCTTGATGAGCGCGAAGTAGCGCTCGCCGTCCTTGGGCGGACGTATCTGGCCCGACACGGTATCGCCCGTCTGCAGGTCGAACCTCCGGATCTGCGACGGCGACACGTACACGTCATCGGGACCGGGCAGATAGTTGTAGTCGGGGGCGCGCAAGAAGCCGAAGCCGTCGGGCAGCACCTCGAGCACGCCTTCAGAGAAGATGAAGCCGCTCTGCTCGGTCTGCGCCTTCAGGATCTGGAAGATCAGCTCCTGCTTGCGGAGGCCCGTCGCGTTGGGCATGTCGAGCCGCTTCGCGACGGCCGTCAGCTCGACGACGCTGAGCTCCTTGAGGGCCGACAGGCCCATCACGGCCGATCCGCCGCCGTTCCCTTTTTGCTGGGTGTCACCAGTGTTGCGATTCGTTTCCACAGCTGATCCATTCCTTCGCCGGTCGCAGCCGACACGGCTGTGACCGGGCTGTTCAGGGCACATTCGAGTTCCCCGAGCGCGCGCGTGCGGTCCGCGCGCCCGAGCTTGTCAATCTTCGTTGCCACGACCGCCGACGCAAGGCCGAGCGACTGGATCCAATCCCAGGCGTCCAGGTCGGAGGCGAGCCCCGGGTGCCGCGCGTCGACCACCAGCAGGGCGGCGGATGGACGGGCCGGCTGAAGCCGGCCCCCACGAGTGTCATCCGGCTGAAGCCGGCCCCCACGAGTGTCATCCGGCTGAAGCCGGCCCCCACCGGCGTCGTCCGGCTGAGGCCGGGCACGTTCGCGAGCCGTGGGGGCCGCCTTCAGGCGGCCCAGGCCGAAGTACTCACTCGTCAGCCGCGCGAAGTACGCGCGCGCATCCTCGCCGCCCCGCGCGAACCCGTAGCCTGGCAGATCGACGAGATAGACCGTCCATCGACCCCCGGCCACCGGGCCCCGGCCTCTGGCCTCCGGATCAGCTTCCGGGCGCAGGCTCCCGGAAAGCGCGATCCGGTAGAGGTTGGCGAGCCGCGTCTTGCCCGGGGCGCCGCTGGTGCGTGCCACCGTGCTCCGGGTGAGCGCGTTGATGAGGCTCGACTTCCCGACGTTGGAGCGCCCCACCAGGGCGATCTGCGGTTCGGCGTGGCGGGGGACATCCGCCGCGCGCGCCGCGCTGGTGAGGAAGACAGCTTCGAGTACTTTCACAGGGAAGAGGCCAGGAGTCCGAGGTCCGAGACCAGGTGTGTTCCCCGGCCTCGGGCTTCGGGCCTCCGACCCCCGATCAATGCGTAATGGTTTCGTCGGAGACGGACGGCTGCACGCTGGCCTCGACCGGCGGCTGCAATGGCGGCAGCGGCAGCGTCAGCGCGATCTTCAACACCTCGTCCATCGTCTCGACCAGGTAGAGGTTGAGCTGGTCGAGCACGTTCTTCGGAATGTCCGCCAGATCCTTTTCGTTGTCCTTCGGCAGGACGATGTTGTTCACGCCCGCGCGGTGCGCCGCGAGCACCTTCTCCTTGACGCCGCCGATCGGCAGCACCTTGCCGCGCAGCGTGATCTCGCCGGTCATGGCGACGTCGCGGCGCGTCGGGATGCGCGCGAGCGCCGAGACGAGCGCGGTCGCCAGCGTGATGCCGGCCGACGGACCGTCCTTCGGGATGGCGCCCTCCGGAATGTGCACGTGCACGTCGGTCTTGCGGCTGAAGTCGCGCTGGAGGCCGAACTCGTCGGCCTTCGAGCGCACCCAGCTCATGGCCGCCTGCGCCGACTCCTGCATGACGTCGCCGAGCTTGCCGGTGAGCGTCAAACGCCCCCGGCCCGGCATGAGCGTCGCTTCGGTGACGAGCAGCTCGCCGCCGGCCTCGGTCCACGCCAGGCCGGTCGCGATGCCGATCTCGTTGTGCGCCTCGGCGAGCGTCGGCCGGAACCTCGGCACGCCCAGGTACTCGCTGAGCTTGTCGGGCGTGACCGCTTCCTTGAGGCCCTGGCCCTCGGCGACCACCTTGCGCGCGATCTTGCGGCAGATCGAGTTGATCTCGCGCTCGAGATTACGCACCCCGGCCTCGCGCGTGTAGCGCT